>Ga0209698_10008452_pt1 | contig 10627 bp, 10 predicted proteins | sample LitLauG_LLR_2012_FD_187203 | JGI IMG/M metagenome (GOLD analysis project Ga0209698, IMG submission 187203) | Freshwater sediment microbial communities from Pennsylvania, USA - Little Laurel Run_MetaG_LLR_2012 (SPAdes) (version 2) | ecosystem: Environmental > Aquatic > Freshwater > Creek >... | reverse complement strand
CGGTTCGCAGTCCCGAGCGGCTGCCCTACGAAACTCGGCATCACGAAAGCCTGCGGCCCGCCCGCAGCCGAGACCAGCAAGCTGATCTTCGGCGCCAGCACCCGGGTGGCATTGGCGGGCGGGTTTTGCGCCAGCACCTGGTCCTGCGGAATCCCTGGCGCCTCCACTTCCGCCATCGAAGCCACGTCCAGCCCGCGCCGCCGGATATTTAACTCCGCCGCGTGTTCGCTCTGTCCGGTAACGTCCGGGATGGCAACCCGCGTCGGCCCCAAACTCTGCGCCACGCGCACTTGCCAGCCGCGGCGCACCTTCGTTCCAGGCACCGGCAACTGCGACATGATTCTCCCCTCAGGAATTTGCGGGCTGTAATACTCCCTTTCGATCGAGAGCTGCAGTCCTAGTCCCGCCGTCGCATGCTCCGCCTCGGCCGGGGTCAAACCCACCAGTGGAGGCACCGCCACCTCCTGCCCGTGAATCGCGAACCGCATCGCCGTGAGCGCCGACACCATGGCCACAATCACCAGAACCAGCGCCAGCAGCGCGAATCGGATCGCCGATCTCATGGTTCCTTTCTGGTCCGGGGAGTTTGCCGCCAGCGAAATTATAGCCCCTCTACGCGCCGCACTAACTCATTGTTTTCAATCACATAGAACTTCGTCAAAAATGGTGCCCGGAACTTGAGCATCCCACTCGACTGTGATGCGATCTAATGATATAAGCCTGACACTTGAGGTGCGCCATGGCTTCCCAGTTGGGGTATGATGTTTTGATGAGGCGCTTGCTTTCGGCTTCGGTTGCGGTTTTCAGCCTGCTCGCGATCTCGGTGCTTCTCGTTTCGAGCAGTCGTGCGCAGATCAACGGTGCTCCTGCCTCGGTGACTTCTCCCGGGTTTGGTGGCCGCGCCGTCAATGGCCCGCGCGCCAGCGTCACCTCGCTTGGTCCCAAAGGATATGCTCCCGGCCGGAGTCAATTCTTTTCCGGCTCCGGCGATAACGGAGCGCGCCCGCACCATCATCACTTCGTTCCTTATCTTCCTCCCGTGGTGTATGCGGTCCCGCTTCCATATGCGGTCGACATTGGCGCCAGTGAGGATGACGCCTACGACAACGCGGAGGAGCCCGAGGGCGATTACCAGGGGGGGCCGACTGTTTTTGACCGGCGCGGATCCGGGGCGGCTTCTTACCTGCCGCCGCCGCATGACGCGCCTCGTGCCCATTCGGCCGAACCCGCGGTAGAGCCACGGTCCGCTCCCGAGCCACTGGATCCGACCACGCTCGTGTTTAAGGATGGCCACAAACTCGAGGTTGGAAATTACGCGATCATCGGCCAGACTCTGTTCGACATGACCCCTGGCCATGCTCGCAAAGTTGCCCTCCAGGATCTGGATCTGGAAGCCACGCGCCGCGAGAATGACAACCACGGCGTTTCGTTTCAGCTTCCTCTGTCTTCGCAGGCAAACTAGTTGTGCAAAGGATGATCCTGGTCGCTTGGCTCACGGTGCTGGTGCCGTGTACGTGGGCTCAAAGACCCCTGTCTGCCCACTTTGCACCTCGCTTTTCGCCGCACCCCACGGGGGCGTTCTCGCGATCCTTCTTGTATCCGGTTCCTTTTCTCCCTGATCCTCTCTACCCGGACACTTCTGCGTATGCGGCCACTTCCCCAATCGCCGTTATTGTCATGCAAGCGCCTTCGGCGGTGGTAGCCCCCGCGCCTGAGCAAGCGCCCCCGCAACCTCTGCTGATCGAACTGCAGGGAGATCGCTACGTTCGTCTGAGTGGGGAAGAAGCGCCTCTAGCAGAAGTCGTGGACCACCGCCCTGCGGAACTTCCCCGACCCGCAACTGTGGACACCGCGGGCCCTCAGCCGCCGGATTTGCCCGCTGTCCTTCTGGTTTTTATCGACGGGCGCAGCGAGGAAGTGTCCGCCTACACCATCTCGGGTGGTGCCCTGTACATCCCCAACAACTTCTACGTAAACGGATCCTGGAACCGGAAGATCGACCTTGCCACCTTGAACTTGCCCGAGACGGTCAGGCAAAACCGCGCCCGCAACACGCGTTTCCGCCTGCCCTCAGCCCCCAACGAAGTAATCGTCGGCCCCTAGATTCACCCGCATAGAACGGACCTGGAAAGATCTAGGTCTTCTCGACGAGAACCCCAGCGGCGCAAAGCCTGGCCTCAAAGAAATTTTCTACCCGTACAAGTATCTCGGGCGCGCCCTTGGATTCATAGATCGCCTTGCGCAAACCCGCGCCGCCCGGAACGCCGTGAGTGAACCAGGAAGCGAACTGCTTCATCTTTCCCACCGCGTCCGGCAGTTCCTCTTCAATCAGCATCTGGAAGTAGGTGCGGATCATCTGGTAACGATCCGCCTCGGAAGGCTGATCGTATGCGGGGACAGCCGCCCTCGGCTGTCCGTCGGGCTGAAGGCCCGATGTTCCTCCGCCACAGTACTGCTCAATCTGCCGAAAAATCCACGGATTCGACGGCGCCGTCCTGCCAATCATCACCGCATCGCAACCGGTCTGCGTCACCATGGCGCAGGCGTCTTCGGGCGAGCGAATATCCCCGTTGCCGATGACCGGAATCTTCACCGCATCCTTCACCGCTGCAATCCACTCCCACCGCGCGTTCCCGCTATATCCCTGCTCCCGCGTCCGCGCGTGCAGCGCAACCGCCGCCAGCCCGCACGACTCCGCCATCCGTGCCAGCTCCACGCAGACAATCTCCTCGTCATTCCACCCCGCCCGGAACTTCACCGTGAACGGAATCTTCACCGCTGCACGGACCGCCTCAAAAATCCTGCCAATCGCCCGCAGATCACGCAGCAGCCCCGACCCGCCATTGCACTTCACCACTTTCTTCGCGGGACACCCCAGGTTCAAATCGACCAGATCAAACCCGAGCCCCTCCACCATGCGCGCCGCTTCAGCCATTACCGCCGGATCGCTGCCAAAAAGCTGTGCCGAAATCGGATGCTCGTCCTCGTAGAAATGCAGGTAGCGCTTGGCCTTCTGATCCTTTTTGCGAAGCACGCCATCCGCCGAAGTGAACTCGGTCATGATCAGCCCGCACCCCCCCAGGTTCCGAATGAACCGCCGGAAGACAGTGTCGGTGACCCCAGCCATGGGGGCAAGCACGGTCGCCGGAGAGATCGCGACCGTACTGATCGACAAGCGGGCCGGAACGGGCTGTAGCCGCGTCGCCGGCGGGGCAATCCCCGCCCCATCCCCGTCCGAGTTGTCCCAGAACTTCTTCACTTGGATATTCTACCTGCCGGGCAAAACAAAACCCCCGCCGCAGCGAGGGCTGAATTTCCTGGTTTGTCCGTGCGAATCCGCGCCCTACTTCTTGGCCGTCTCGGCCTTGGCGTACTTCCGGCGGAAGCGCTCCACGCGTCCGGCTGTGTCCATCAGCTTCTGTTTCCCGGTAAAGAACGGATGGCAGTTTGAGCAGATTTCCACCGCGATGTCGCCCTTGTGGGTCGATCGCGTCATAAACGTGTTACCGCACGCGCAGTGCACGCGAACTTCATTGTAAGCTGGATGAATGGCTGCTTTCATAGTGGTCCCAACCTCGATTCGAGTCATTAGATTCTACAGGATCCACGCCGGATTCAGCAACCGCAGGGGCTCAGCGCAGGGGCTCAGCTATCAGCTTTCAGCTCTTAGCCATACACGGTTTTGCGGACAGCCGACGGCGGACAGCTGACAGGGTTCAAAACCGAAACAAATAGCTCACTTTGACGAAGAACTGCCGGCTGTCGTTGATGTAGCCCCGGGCCGTGTTCGTGACGAATCCGGGTGAAGTCCCAGTCTCCGGAACCACGCTCAGGTTCTGCAGATCCCCGTTATACCCCACGTAAATCGCCGTCCCTGGATGCACCAGGTACGTCACCAGGAAGTCCGCATTGAACTGTTTCGAAGTCGGCAGATATGTATACGGCGACCCCACTCCCGGGGTCCCCGCCAGCAGCGAGTTGTACTGCAAAATGACCCGCACCGAAAGTTGCGGCGTGAACTGCCAGTTCCAATTGCTGCGCAAAATATGGTTGCTGAAGATTCCCCGCCCCGCACCGGGAAAGTGCGAACTCATCACCGAGTAGGTGCCCTCGGTCGCCCGCAGGCGATCAAACAAATAGGTGTTGTCGATCTTCAGCGGCTTCACCGGACGCACCGTAAATCTGGCCGACGCACTGTCGTTGCGCGCCAGGAACGGCTGGTTGTAAGGAAACGGGTTCGTTCCCGCCGGGGGCGGTAGGGGCACGAAATTCACCCCATCTCCCCAGTAATAACCCGCCGCCATGGTGGCCCACTTGAAATAGCTGGTCTGCACATTCGCCCCGCTCTGGTGCTCGTGATAGTCCCGGTTGGGCATCACGGCCGGCGGACACAACACAAAATCCAGAAAACAGAAATCCTGTGGTCGCAGCCGTTCCCGGAATTCCTGGTAAGGCCGCAACAGGATCACCGTCTGCCCCCGCCCTAGAATCGCCAGGTACGGAGCGTAAAAAGTATCCAGCCGCGAGCCGGTGTGGTCGAAGTCGAAGCGAGAATTGATCGACGGCCCCCAGTTCAACACCCATCCCTTTTTCGGCCGGAAGCGATAGTCCACCACCTGCGTGGTCTCGCGAATATCCACGCGATTGATGAATCCGGGAATGCTCACGAACCCCGGACTGATATCGTTGTAAGTTCCGTCGTAGCCGAAGTGCAGCCCGTCGCGGCGCAGCTCAAGCTTTTCCGCCGGACCGGCATAGTAATTGTTGTTCCCCCGATTGCCCGAGCTGAACGGATAGTAATTTGCCTCGCAGTTGCTGGACGAATAGTTCGGGCTGGAAACATTCCCCAGGATGTTGCTCGAGCTTTCTACCGCCTGAGCATCGAGGGTCCAGTTCGAACCGAACTTCAGCCGCGTGTCCACGCCGCCAATGCGATTGAACTCGCCGGTCGTCGGACACTCCCAATCCGTGTAAAGCCGCCCATGCTCGATTGCCGGAAGATATCGCGGCTGGCGCGCGCCACCGTGAAGTAGGTCCGCACGCCCGACATGGGGCTCGAATCCGGCACGGCCAGGCCGGCACTGCGATCGTCGGTCGCCATCAGTCCTAGCGAGTACGGCCCGTCTTTCCCCGTCAGCCGAATCCCGGCTGAGGGATCCCCGATGCTGCGCGTGAAAAACAGATCGAGTGGGGTGCGGAAAAAATCTTCGTTCTCGAGAAAAAACGGCCGCTTCTCCGGAAAATACACGGCGTAGCGCTGGTTGACGGTGATCTGCGGTTCCTCCGATTCCACCTGGCTGAAGTCCGGGTTCGCCGTCATGTCGACCGTGAAGTGATCGTGAAAAACGAACTTCACATCCATGCCCGGCTGGCCCTGCGCCGTCGCCTTTTGAAAATACGGATTGCTGAAGTCCCGCGTGTCCAGCGCCCGGAACCCGCGCATTAGCCCGTAAGGAATCAGTTCCACGTCGCGTCCTGGAGAAATTCCTTCCAGCCCATACAGCGTCGCGGCCTGCCCCAGCCGCCCTTCGATCTTGTAGGTGATGTGCGGCCAGAACGAGTCTTCGGTCTTGCGCGTGATACCGCGATAGAGAATCAGGCCCCACTCCTGCACCTGGGTGGCAGGAAACCGCAAGCTCTTGAACGGAATCGCGATCCATACCACGAAGCCGCGGCTGGTCACCTTGCCGCGCGAGTCCCACACCGTGTCAAACGAGGTGTCGAAATGTTCCTGCGTCTGTTCCTCGCGCGACGCTTCGGTCCAGATCGCGTCCCACTGCACGCCCAGAGGCGTCGTCTGAAAGGCGTAGGCGCGGCGCCGATCATGAAACGTGTCGAGCATGATCTCGACCTGATCGTCGTCTTGGATATCCTCCCGTCGCGACATCCGGCCACGCACCTTCCGCGGATCGTCGAAACACACAAAGACCGCATACAGATTCTTCTGGTCGTAGCCCAGGTAAGCGTCCGTCTTCTCCGAGACACTCTCGCCGTCGTGCGGATTTCGCTGCGTGAACCCGGTGACCTTCGCCATCTGCCGCGCGATCTCCCCCTGCGGCTCCATGTTCAGAAAGTCGTCCAGCGCCGGACCACGCGGCAGACGCGGAATGGTGAGCGCCGGAGGTCCAACTTGCGCCCGCGCCTCGGATCCGGCGGAGCTCTGCCCCTGCACAGCTTCCTGCAAAGCCGCAGCCAGCAAGAACGCCGCCACAACTCTCCAACCCGCCCCAAGGAGGTGACTGAGCCCGTGTTGCACTTGCCAAACCCTCACTGCCGTTCGAAACCCCCAGAAGGTCGAAGGGAATCCTGCAAGATACACCATCCCTCGCCTGACAAAAACACTGGGCAGTTGTAGTCCGGCTATCCGAACAGACTCCCTCAGTGCAGACCGCTTTGCGCGGTTTGCTTTGAAGAGGTTGGGCGGCCTGGGTTGAAAGATTTGGGTTGAAAGATTTGGTTTGAAAGATTTGGTTTGAACAATTTGCTTTGAGGGGCTGCGGCTTCGAGCCGCACCGAAACTGTAGCCCTCTGATTCGCGGCTTTAAACCGCGGCTGTGCACTCTCAAAAAGGAACAATCTTTCAGAAAGATTTACCGCTGAAGGAGGCAGGAAACTTCACAAAGGTCTGCCGCCCGTGGTTGATATGGAGGTCGGGGCACGCGCGTCAGGTTGCCTTGACCAAGAGCGGCTCTTAGGGCTGCGTGAAGCGCAAACGAGGAGGGTCTTAAGACCCCTGTGAGGCGGCCTGCGCCGCATTGACCGCGATTCAAAACAGCGAGGTTTGCCGCCGCGTGGGCGCAATCCCAAAATACTCGTACGCCAACTGCGTCGCCACGCGCCCCCGCGGAGTCCGGTTCAGAAACCCAATCTGCATCAAGAACGGCTCGTAGATTTCTTCGATCGCATCCGGCTCTTCCGCCAGCACCGCGGCCAGCGTGTTCACTCCCACCGGCCCGCCCTGATACTTCTCAATAATCGTCAGTAGTAGTTTCCGATCCACTTCGTCGAACCCGTACTGATCCACTTCCAGCATCTCCAGCGCCGCCTTCGCCGTCGGCTCGTCAATTTTTCCCGCGCCCCTCACCTGCGCGTAGTCGCGCACCCGCCGCAACAGGCGGTTCGCAATCCGGGGAGTCCCTCGCGATCGCCCGGCAATCTCGATCGCTCCCGCGCCATCAATCTCAACTCCCAAAATTTCCGCCGAACGCTCCACGATCACCCGCAAATCCTCCGGCGTATAAAACTCCAACCGCAGCACAATGCCGAAGCGCGCCCGCAACGGCGACGAAATCAGGCCCGCCCGCGTCGTCGCCCCCACAAACGTGAAGGGCTTTACCTGCAGCGTGTGGGTGCGCGCCGAAGGCCCTTGCCCGATAATGATATCGAGCTTGTAGTCTTCCAGCGCTGAATACAGCAATTCCTCCAGCACCGGCTGCAGCCGGTGAATTTCGTCGATGAACAGCACCTGCTTCTCCTGCAGGTTGGTCACAATCGCCGTCAGATCGCCCTTGATCTGCAACAGCGGAGCCGCCGTCGGCTGAAAATGTACCCCAAGCTCGTTCGCAATAATGTTGGCCAAAGTCGTCTTGCCCAGCCCTGGAGGCCCGTATAGCAGCACGTGATCCATGGCCTCGCCGCGCGAGCGCGCCGCCTGGATCGCGACTTCCAGATTCTCTTTGATCTTCTTTTGCCCGATGAACTGGCCCAGCCGTTGCGGCCGCAGCTTCAGCTCAAACGAAGAATCATCTTCCACCGGTGCCGCCGACACTAACCGCTCGCGGGTGTAGTTGAGGTTGGGTTCGTTCTTTGGCGTGGCCACGTAACGCGATACTAAAGCTCCTGGATACGGGTTGCAACCCGCGCCTGCCACCGACTCTCAGCAGGCTGCTGGCATCCGGGAAGAATTCTGCCTCATAAAATGGTGCAAATCTTTGCACTATCGCCGGATAACACCCCCGTTGGATGGCAAATTCACCGAATCTTAACCGCCCTGTTACGGACTGTTAACAAAATACCGCTAGCGTTTCCTCATCCGCCCGCCACACCTAGAACCGCTGTCCGGCGACTCCGATCGGCACCGCGGCGGGTGAGAATCGCAAGAGCCGCCCATTCCCAGGCTTCAGAAACAGTTCAAGGAGACGCGACACCTTATGACCAAGAAGACGTTAGTTCTCTGCCTGCTCGTGGTTCTCGGGGGAACCGTGTTTGCGCAACAGGGCCCCGTTCCTCACGGGATTCCATCGCTTGATCACGTGTTCGTGATCATGATGGAAAACCATGGCTACAGCCAGATCGTAGGAAACACGAACGCACCGTTCGCGAACCAGTATGCAAAGTCCGCCAACTCGGCCACCAATTATTTCGCGGTCGGCCACCCCAGTTCCACAAACTACCTGGAGATTGTGGGGGCCTCGAACTTTGGCGTGCGCAGCGACAACGCTCCCGACTGGCACGACGGCGGCTGCGCTCCGAATATCGTGGCGCCCAGCTACACCACCACCGACTTTCCGTCGAGCGCTACCGTTTGCCCCATCGCTGGCGAAGGCATGGACGCCGCCACGCCGGCGATCGACCTGACCAATGAGTGTCCCAATCCGTCGGTGACCGATCCCTGCCCACCGGGCTTGATCGACATTGATGGCAGTTCGATTCCGGCTGCCCACACCGTTGGCAAGATGATCGGAGATCAATTGGCCGATGCAGGCCGCCGTTGGAAGAGCTACCAGGAGAGCCTGCCGGCCGCCGGAGCCGATGGCATCGCCTACAGCGATGGGTTCTTCACCGACCTATCGACCGTCCCCGACTCTCTGGGTGGCTCCGGCGCCTTCGTCAAACTGTATGCCGCGAAGCACAACCCGTTTGTGTACTTCAAGAGCGTGCAGGAGGGCCACGATCCCAACAACAGCCTGGCCAACGTCGTGGGTTTCGAAGGCAAAAGCGGCCTTTACGATGACCTTAGTTCCGGTCACCTCCCGTCGCTTTTGTTTATTGCGCCTAACCAGTGCAACGACCAGCACGGACGCGGCAACGGCGGCGCGCAGTGTGCCTTTGATCCGGTCACCGATGGCTCGCAAGCCGGCCTGAACCCGGCGCTGATCTATGTCGGTGACCTCACCTTGAGAACGATTGTTTCGGCGATCCACAATTCTCCGGCGTGGAAACGGGGTCACAACGCCATCGTGACGGTGTGGGATGAGAACGATTACAGCTTCGTGCCCAACCTGAACCAGGTTCTCGTCATCGTGGATACCAACTACGGGCCCCACGGCCAACCGAGCGGGAAGTTCTATTCCCATTTCTCGCTGACCAAGAGTCTCGAAGCAGGCTTCGGCTTACCTTGCCTGAATCACGCCTGCGACGAAGGTGTCCACACGATGTCGGACCTGTTCGGCGGCGGCCGCGACTAAGGTTGCCTTTCTGTCGAAACCTGGGCCGCCCGCGAGAGGGCGGCCTTTCTTCATCTCCCGTTCTGCCTGCATTCATTCCGCCGATTAGAAAATCCCTTGACATGCATGTCAAGCGTGCTTTACATTCATGGGTGTAAAGTATACTTTACTTCGGAGGGACTCGATGGACGCCAACGCGAAACGCTACCTCAAAGAATTCGGCACCTCGATGGCAGTCTATACCGTGATGGTGCCAGTCTCCATCTGGCTGCTGAAAGGCCACCCGCGTTCCTCGCTGCGATACCTGTTCGCCGTGCTTCCCGTGATCCCTTCGGCCTTTGCCATGTGGGCCGCCATCCGCTTCTTCCGTGGCCTCGACGAACTCCAGCGGCGCATCCAGTTCGAAGGCATGGCCATCAGTTTTCTCGGCACCTGCCTGATCACCCTGACCTGGGGATTTCTGCAAAACGCCGGCCTGCCCCATGCCGACATCATCTGGGTCACGCCGCTTCTGATCATGCTTTGGGGACTCGGCCTCGCCGTCGCCTCGCGGAGGTACCAGTGAAGAACAGCGTCCGCGACCTGCGAGCCCAACTGGACTGGACCCAGGCTGACCTCGCCGAAAAACTGGGCGTCTCCCGCCAGACAGTAAACGCCATCGAGACCGAAAAATACGACCCCAGCCTGCCGCTAGCCTTCAAAATCGCCAAGCTATTCCGCAAGCCGGTAGAAGAAATCTTCAAAGCCTGAATCAATATTTGTATAGCCGTATAGGTAATGGCGTAATGATCTTGATATGGCAATTAGTATCAAGAGCTTAGAGACGACGGTCGACGCTGAGCAAGCCGACCTTGCCCGCTCCGCCTGGCGCAAGCTGGGGAAGGGCCGTCACCCGGCGTCTTTAAACTTCGGAGATTGCTACTCCTACGCGCCCGCTAAGTCATTCAGGTGAGCCGCTGTTGGCCAAGGGTACAGATTTTATTCTTACGGATATCGCTGTCCACCAGTAGGAAACGCGGCCCGCGTTCCACCCGTTCCGCGAATCGGGTCTCGCTACTATTCTTCCTCGCGGGCCTCCCTACTGCGGATACCACTCCAGCAGCCTCACCTCGATTCCCGTCCCCTCCAACCCTTTTTGAAATACGGTGAGATCCGATCCGCGGTAGTGATAAGGAATCACAATCTTTGGATGGAAGGCCTTCACCGCGTCCGCAGCCTCTTCCGGCGGCATGGTGTAAGGC
>Ga0209698_10008451_pt1 | contig 10628 bp, 4 predicted proteins | sample LitLauG_LLR_2012_FD_187203 | JGI IMG/M metagenome (GOLD analysis project Ga0209698, IMG submission 187203) | Freshwater sediment microbial communities from Pennsylvania, USA - Little Laurel Run_MetaG_LLR_2012 (SPAdes) (version 2) | ecosystem: Environmental > Aquatic > Freshwater > Creek >... | reverse complement strand
CATCCACTTCACCCACAATAACGGCGCCTTCGGCAAGAAGTGGCTGCCCGAAACCATGGGCCCCGGCTGCGCGTTCATCGATTACGACAACGACGGATATCCCGACATTATCCTGATCAATGGCGAAGATTTTCCCGGACATCCCCATGCCGGTGCGACCACGCTCAAGCTCTACCACAACAATCACGACGGCACCTTCACCGACGTCACGCGCAAAGCGGGTCTTGCTGTGCCGATGTTTGGACTGGGCGTTGCCGTGGGTGACTACGACAACGATGGCTTCGACGACCTCTTCATCTCCGCTCTCGGCCAAAGCCATCTCTTCCACAACAACGGCAACGGCACCTTCACCGACGTGACCAGGACCGCCGGAATGTGGGGACCGAATGAGTTCTCGACCAGCGCCGCTTGGGTCGACTATGACCGCGACGGCAAGCTCGATCTCGTCGTAGCGAATTACGTGCAGTGGAGTGAGCAGGGCGATCTTTACTGCACCATCGACGGCGCGCACAAGTCCTATTGCACGCCTGAATCATACAAAGGCACATCTGTGCACCTGTGGCACAACCTCGGTGCCGGCAAATTCGAAGACGCCACTCAGAAGGCCGGACTCGGAGATCCGACCTCAAAGAGCCTGGGCATCACTATCCTCGATGCCAACGGCGATGCCTGGCCCGACATTCTCATCGCCAACGACACCCAGCCCAACAAGCTCTATATAAACAGGAAGAACGGCACTTTCGAAGAGCGCGGCGTGGCTGCAGGAATCGGGTTCAGCGAGGATGGCGTCGCCCGCGCCGGCATGGGCGCCGACGCCGCCGATTACGACCGCAGCGGCCACGCCAGTCTGATCATCAGCAATTTCGCCAACCAGATGGTCTCGCTCTACCACAACGAGGGCAACGGTCTCTTCGTCGACGAAGCTCCGCAATCCGAGATCGGCCGCGACACGCTGGTCACGCTCGGCTTCGGCTGCTTCTTCTTTGACTACGACAACGACGGCTGGCCCGACATCTTCGTCGCCGACGGCCATATCGAAAACGAAATCGAGCGCGTGCAGAAGCGCGTCAGCTATGCCGAGCCTCCCCACCTGTTTCACAATCTGGGCGGCGGGAAATTCACCGAAGTTACCGCCCAGATGGGCAAGTCGTTTGCCGCGCCGAAAGTGGCGCGGTCTGCAGCGTACGCCGACATCGACAACGACGGTTTCCTCGACATCCTGCTCACCACAAACGCCGGCCCGGCCTACCTGTTTCACAACGAAGGCGGAACGAATCACAGCCTCCGCATCAAGTTGGTCGGCACAAAGTCCAACCGCGACGGCATCGGTGCGGTTGTGCGAGTGGTCTCCGGTAACGACAAGCAGTGGAAGATGCTGCGCTCGGGATCGAGCTATCTGTCACAGAGTGAACTCGTGCTGACATTCGGCCTGGGCGCGCACACGAAGGCGGACGCAATCGAGATTCAATGGCCCGGCGGACAGGTCGACAAATTCGCGAACGTGAATGCTGGTCAGACGGTGACGGTACAAGAAGGGAAGGGAATCACAGCCAATCGCGCGTACGCGGCGCCGAGCCTGAAGAAACAGCTCGTAGCTGGCAAATAGGTTCTCACCCTCGATGCAAATTAGCCCAGCCCGGCCGCGGATGCCTCGAATCCTCTGTGTTCCTCTGTGCCCTCTGTGGTTAAATCTTTAACGGAATGAACCTGAAAATTTCTGCCGCCCTCTTCACCACGATTCTAGCGGCCCTGGGCCTGTTCGTCCCTGCGTCCCAGCCTGATCCCATCGAAGCCGCGCGCCACAACAACCTCGGCTGTGCCTACATGAACCAGCAGCTCTTCGAAAAGGGACTGAAAGAATTTCAGGAAGCAGTGGCCGCCGATCCCAAGTTCGCCATCGCGCGCCTGAACGAGGGAGTCGCCTATCTGAACCTGCAGAAAATCGACGAAGCCAAGGCCGCGCTTGAAGAAGCGCTCAAGCAGGATCCGAAAAATCCGAACGCGTGGTACAGCATCGGTCTGCTAGCGAAAAACACCGGTGATGCGCAAGCCGCGATCGAAGCTTTCAAGCACGTCACCGAGATCGATCCCAGCGACGCCGACACCTGGTATTTCATCGGCACAGCCTACGTGCAGGCCAAGCAGTTCCCCCAGGCCATCGATGCCTTCGAGCGCGCGCTGAAAATCAATCCTCTGCACGCCTCGGCGGAATTCGGCCTGTCGCGCGCCTACCAGCAATCCTCCGACACCGACCACGCCCGCGAGCATCTGAAGCGATTCCAGTACATCACGCAGAACAAGTACGGCGCGCCCATGAGCCTTGCCTACGGCGAACAGGGCCAGTACTCGCGCGCCGTGGAGTCGCCACAAGCACAACTCAAGCCGCCGCCGCAGATCAAGGTACAGTTCGTGGATGTGACGAACGAAGCGGGGATTGTTTCGAAGGCACCGCCAGGCGTCAGTACGGTGAAGAATGAGACTCCAGGCTTGGGCCCCGGTGCTTGTTTTCTTGATTACGACAACGATGGCAAGCCAGATCTTTTCTTAGCTGACAACGGTCCACAGGGAGGCATGGCCCTCTATCACAACTTGGGCAACGGGAAATTCGAAGATGTAACGAAACAGACCGGGCTAGACTCGAGCGTTCATGCTCTCAGTTGTACGGCTGGCGACTATGACAACGATGGCTTTGCTGACTTGGCCGTCAGTCGTAACGACGGAATGTTTCTGCTGCACAACGAGAAAAACGGGACCTTAAAGGATCTTGCCGCGACAGCCGGAATCAGAAGTCTCGTCGGCATTGGGGGTCTTGCATTTATTGACTACGACCACGACGGTGACTTGGACCTTTACGGGGCAGGCGGCATCGTGGTATGCGTAAACAATTGTAGCGGTTCAAGTGTAGTTTGGCGGAATAACGGCGACGGATCTTTTACGGAGGTTGATATCGGTGTTTCGATACCGGTGCCGGCTAGCGCCGCCATCGGCACCGACTACAACAACGACAGAGCTGTCGACCTGCTGGTAGCAGACTGGTCGGGCGGGACTATGTTCCAAAATCCGCGTGAAGGAAAGTTCTTACCTTCGCACCCCTTCACTCCTGCGGTGACTGCCGATGGAAAACCGCCTTCCATCCCAACGGTTGGAGTTACGGCGTTAGACTTCGACCACGACGGATGGATGGATGTTGCACTTACTAGATTGACCGTCCCTGCGATCACCCTTTGGCGCAACAATCACGGCAAATCCTTCGACCCAGTAAAGCTTCCCGAAACCAACTGGGTCCGCGCCTTCGGCGTCGCCGCTTTCGACTACGACAACGACGGCTGGGTCGACCTCGTCGCCGTCGGCGAAACGAAAGACGGCAAGGGCGAAGTCCGCCTCTTCCGTAATCTCGGCCCCGACGGCTTCAAAGACGTCACCACCGACGTCGGCCTCGACAAGATTCAGCTCAAAGATCCTCGCGCCATCATCACCGGCGACTACGACAACGACGGTGCCACCGATCTGCTCATCACGCAGAATCACGGCCCCGCCGTGCTCCTGCGCAACGAGGGCGCGACGCAGAATCACTGGCTCAAACTCTCGCTCAAGGGACTCAACGACAACAAATCCGCGATCGGAACAAAAGTCGAAGTCTTCTCCGGTGGCAATCGCCAGAAATTCGAAATCTACGGGTCAAACGGATATCTCGGCCAGAACTCCACCGACATCGTCGTCGGCCTCGGCCAGTCGAAGAATGCCGACATCGTGCGCATGCTCTGGCCCACCGGCGTGCTCCAGGACGAAGTTGACGAAAATCAGGTTGCCGGCGACAAGCGTCACGAAATTCTTGAGATCGACCGTCGCGGCAGCTCCTGCCCCACGCTCTTCGCCTGGAATGGCGAGCGCTACGAGTTCGTCGCTGACATGCTCGGCGCCGGAGTCGTCGGCCACTGGATTGGCCCCAACCAGCGCGACATCCCGCGCCCGGTGGAATACATCAAGATTCCCACAGGCCTCGTTCATTTAAAACCGGCATCAGACCTCGGACCTCAGACCTCAGGCGTCAGCCATGCGGGTTCTGCCGAGGTCCGAGGCCCGAGGCCCGATGCCGGTCTTTTGAGTTTCCGCTTCATGGAACCGCTCGAAGAAGCCGTCTACCTCGATCAGGTGCGGCTGCTGGCAGTCGATCATCCCGCCGACCTCGACGTGTATCCCAACGAATACTTCGCCTCGAACCCACCCTATCCGGAATTCAAAGTTGTCGTCAGCCGCGACGCGCGTCCGCCCGCCGGAGCATGGGACGAGCACGGCCACAATGTGTTGCCCGATCTGCTGGCGCACCGCTTCTTCGGCGATTTCGAGTTAACCCAGTTCGCCGGATTCGCCAAGCCGCACACTCTGACGCTCGATCTGGGCGAGCCCTATAAAGGAGGCCCGCTCTGGCTGTTGATGCACGGCGAGATCGAATACTTCACCGCCAACAGCATGTACGCCGCGGCGCAATCCAAACTCGAGCCGATCGCCCCCTACGTGGAAGCGCAAAGCGCAGACGGGGGCTGGAAGCGCGTGATGGACGACATGGGATTCCCCGCCGGCGGCCCGCGCACCATGACCGCCGACCTGACCGGCAAGGTTCCACACGGCACGCAGAAGATTCGCATCACCACAAATCTGCAAGTCTACTGGGACAATATCCTGGTGAGTCGCACGGAACAGGTAGCGCCGCCGTCCCGGCGGCTGTCGCGGGGGCGTCTCGCCCCCGCATCGGCGGGCAAGAACACGGCTGCACGTGCTACCACCGGCGCTGAGGGCGAGACGCCCTCAGGACAGCCGGCCAGTGGCCGGCGCTACTCCGTCACCACCGTCCCTCTCCTCCACGCCGACCTCGAGTTCCACGGATATCCTTTCAAGATCGAAGGCACGCCACCCGGAAACGTGCATTACATCTACGAGAAGACCAGCGCCACCGGACCCTACACGCGTCCGCAGGGAACCTACACGCGCTACGGCGACGTGCTCCCCTTGCTCACGGCGACCGACGACAAGCTCGCCGTCTTCGGCTCCGGCGACGAAGTCCGCCTCGACTTCGATCCGTCCAATCTCCCCGCGCTTCCAAAAGGATGGGTGCGCGACTACTTCTTCGCTGCCAACGGCTATGAAAAAGACATGGACTTCTACGCCGCCGAAGGCAACTACGTAGCACCCCTGCCGTTCCTCAGCATGGGAGAGTATCCGTACACGCCGAAGAAGTCGTTCCCCCTGGACGACGCCCACGTGAACTATCTGCTCGAATACAACACGCGCCACATGTCAGGCAACGAGCAGCGCGGATACTGGTTCGATTACGGCGAGCAGAGATAAGAATGTGGGGACAGCTGCCCCCGGCTGTCCGGCGGGCAAAGCCCGCCCCGAAGGCAGAAATAGGCCGTATAGAATCGTTTAAATATTGACATTTTCCACCTTCCATAATCCAATAGCCGTCTCTCATGGAAACCGCGACTTCCGCTCCCTCTGCCGTCCCTCGACTGCGCCGCACCCTGACGCTTTGGGATCTGATTTTCTATGGGATCGTTCTCATTCAACCCATCGCCCCGGTCCCGCTCTACGGCGTCGCGCAGAAACTGTCAGACGGTCACTTCGTCACCATCATTCTGATCGCGCTCTTTGCCATGCTGATCACTGCGGTCAGTTACGGGCGCATGGGCGCTCTGTATCCCACGGCCGGCTCTGCCTATACCTACGTCGGCAAGGGGCTGAATCCGCATCTCGGTTTCCTGGCGGGTTGGGCGATGATCCTCGACTACCTGCTCCAGCCGCTGATCAATACCGTTTGGATCTCGACCGCATTGCACGAGCGCTACGTGCATCAGGTTCCATTCGAAGTCTGGGCTGCGATCATCGTCGGGATCATGACCGTTCTAAACCTGGCCGGCGTAAAGTCTTCCTCCAACGCCAACAAAGTTCTGCTGGCAATCATGTCGGTCGTAGTCGTATTTTTCGTTGTCCTTGCAGTCAAGTTTCTATACGGCGGGCAGGGATGGGCGGGCCTGTTCTCATTGCAGCCGCTCTACGATCCCAAGACTTTCAATGCTCACAAGATACTTACAGCGACCTCATTTGCGGCTCTGACGTACATCGGGTTTGATGGCGTCACGACGCTGGCCGAGGATGTGGAGAATCCTAAGCGCAACGTATTGCTGGCTGTCGTTTTGACTTGTATCTTTGCTGGAGCATGCAGCGCGTTTGAATCCTATCTCGGCGCCCGAGTATGGCCCGACTGGCACTCGTTTCCAAACCTTGAGACGGCTTTCATGGATATCTGCAGCCGCGTCGGTGGTGCAGTCCTCTTCAATGCGATGGGTTTTATCCTCATCGTCGCAGCTTTCGGCAGTGGGTTGACCGGCACGCTCGGCGCTGCACGCCTGCTGTTTGGAATGGGGCGCGATGGTGTACTCCCGAAGAAGTTCTTCGGTCAGCTTAAGCCCGGCAGCGGCACTCCCACAAACAACATCCTGCTGATTGGGGGGCTGGCGTTTCTGGGGGCGGTCCTTCTCAACCGCATCGGCAGCGCGTACGAACATGCCGGAGAACTGCTGAACTTCGGCGCCTTTCTCGCATTTATGGGAGTCAATCTCGCCTGCTTCTGGCAATTCTCGGTCAAGCGCCAGCAGGGCTATCAGACTAAGTTTCTGACCGATACGCTGCTCCCGATTATCGGTTTTTTGTTTTGCCTCCTGATTTGGATCAACCTGAACATCATCGCCAAGACCGTCGGCGGCATCTGGTTCGCCATCGGAATCCTCTACGTCGGGTACAAGACCAATTGGTTCCGCTCCGCCCCGGTGATGATCGACTTCAGCGACCAGTAGAAAAACGAGCCAAGCTTAAGACCGAGCCAGGCTGTTCTCAAAGTACCGCGGCGTCGTACCCAGTGCCTTCCGAAACATCGCGATAAACGCGCTGGGCGTGCTGTATCCCGCTTCCAGCGCGGCGTGGCTGATTTTTTCTCCCGCGGCGAGAAGCTGCAGCGACCTCAGAAGTCTCAGCTGCTGTCGCCACTTTCCCAGCGACATCCCCGTTTCCTGCTGGAACAGCCTTTCGATCGTCCTCTTGCTCGCCCCAGCCTGTTTGCACGCCCACGCTAGTGAACGGGAATTCTCCAACGTTCCCTGCAACGCTGCTGCAACGCGCGCGGCTCTTCGATCGGACGGAGCAGGTAGCTGTAGCGGAACTTCTTGCACGCTATCAAGTTGATCGATGAGAACATCAATCAAGTGTGCGTGGGTTTTCGATTTCCGACTCAGCTTTCCCACCGTGCAAAGATGAACGATCAACTGCGTCACCAGAGGAGAAACGTTCACCACGCAACACTCCCGTGGAAGCCGCTGAACCAGACGCGCCCGCAGGTAGACCGTCCGCATCGACACTGCCCCTGACATGAGAATGCTGTGCGGAGTCCGAGCGGGTATCCAGACCGCCCGCTGAGCGGGTACGACCCAGGTTCCCGCGCTCGTGCGGACCGTCATCACGCCCTGACAGGCGTAAACCAGTTGATCCTCCGGATGCATGTGCTCCGGGATCACTTGTCCGTGATCAAGCTCGTACGACAGCGCTGTGACCGGCGAAGGCAGCCTGGGACAGATGTGGACGCCTTGTCGCTTTCTCGACATTGATTGTCACAATAGCGTAATGACGCAGCAACAGCAATAGCGTAGCCTGTGCCTCGCGGTTCAGCTCCAATGAGGAGATCAACCATGCTGGGAACGACGAACATCATCGCATTTGTTCCGATCAAAGATTCGGAAAAAGCACGGGCATTCTACGAAGGCGTTCTGGGCCTTCGCTTCGTCAAAGATGACGGGTTCGCCCTCGTCCTCGAAGCCAATGGAATCATGATCCGGGCGGCGAAGATGAAAGACTTTACGCCGGCGCAGTACACCGTGTTGGGATGGCAGGTTTCAGAAATTGAAAATGTGGTGCATGCGCTCGTAAAAAAGGGTGTTCACTTCGAGATCTTCGGATTCTTCAAGCAGGACGACCTCGGCATCTGGACCGCCCCTACGGGAGACAAAGTGGCATGGTTCAAGGACCCCGACGGCAATATTCTCTCCGTCTCGCAGCACGTGTCGACACGGAACTAACGCCCGGTTCGCGTGGGGCGAACGCTGCGCGTTGCACTGGATTGAGTGGTTTTGTCCCGTAGGGACATCTGAGAATAGCCCGGCGTTTCCAACGCCGGGACGGCAAATCGAACGCGAGTCCCGTCCCGGAGGGACGGCTCAAATGGTACCAATGACGTGGCGGGGTGTTTTAGCCGAACCTCGCCCATAAGATAAGCTCTACCATTGTGCCCGCCAGTGAAACTGGCGGCGGCTACCAGAGGTGGTCCCTGCGGGACCATCTCACTTCACTCAGATCTAGTCCACATTCCAGGCACTCACTTCAACCGCGGGCTTGGCCGCGCCCAACTCGCTCGCGCGATAAGTAGCCGTGATCTCCCGCTTCTCTCCGGGCAGCAGCGAAATGTAGTTGTCCTCCCACACGACTGGAAGAATCTCTTCTCCTTTCGAGCCCTTGTCGACTTTCAGGCGCACGAAGAATGCCAAGCTCTTGCTTGGATTCTCGATGGTCACATGCGTGATCGCATCTTCACCCTTTCGCTCGGTGCGGTCGGTGATTTTCAGTTTCACTTTCGGCAGCTGCGAAATCGCGGTGAAGTCCGCGTATGAAGCTGTGGGTGTCATCCACCACGTAGTTTTTGCCCAGTCGAGCGTTTCCGGTTTGGTCGAGAGCCAGTAGAAATTCGATCCCACCATCTTGCCAGTCGAGTCTTCCAACTTCAGAGCGAGGAAGTATGTGTTGCTCAATCCGGAGACGTCAGGCAGTGTGAAGATTTTCGCCGTGCTGTCGGCCCCAGCATCAACCGGGTTCTCTTGCGTGAGCTTCTCCGTCATATCGAGGTTGTAAATCTTGGTAATCAGCTTCAAGCCTTTCGTATCGGTGTACTGGCTGCTGACCACCCAGATCGCGTGATCGTCGTAGCCATAGATCGGATGCAGCGCCTCCATTGCCCTCTTGGCTCCGAAATATCCGCCACCCGGGCGCAAGTAGTAGTCGTACAGATGCCAGATCATCGACGGCCAGGCGTTGTTCAGCATCCACTGAATCACGCCGGTCGCCTGATACTTGTTGCGGCTGTACGCCTCGTACATGGCGCGCACCCCTTCGTAGGTCTGCATCTGCGACTTGATGGCGAAGTCGTTCACGTTGTCGGACTTTCCGTAACGATTCGCCAGCGCCTCGCTGAATACGTTGATGGTCTTGAATTCGCCGCCGCCCGCGTGATAGTTCCACACATCATCGATCGGCCACATGTGATCCTTGCCAACCATCTCGCGAATGCTCTCGACCGGCGGAACGGCCGGTCCCATGCTGGTTTCGGTGTTGAAGCCGTACGCGCCGCCACAGCCTCCAGGATTGCACAGCTTGCGTCCCGGTTGGCCTTCGGGAGTGTCGACCAGCCAGTAGCTGGGCGCGACGTATTCATAGGGCCCCGACATCTTCGCGCCACTGTCCCCGGTCACACTCGTCTTCTTTCCAGTTGCAGAGGACACCACGGGGTTCGGCCACAGCAATTCCTTCTCGATATCGAGATACATCTGCTCGACGTCTGGCGGCGGAGGGTTGTCGCTGCCGTTCAGCCACATCACCAGGCTAGGATGGCTGCGTAGCCGGTAGATCTGGTCGCGCAGCGACTGCTTGGCGATTTCAAAATCCTGCGGCTGCCAGCGCGGCCAGCGCTCCCAGAAATCGCAGCAGCACCATCCCGCCATCACCAGGGTGCCTTGATGGTCGGCGAGATTGTAGAACTCCTCGGTTTCGAGCTTGCCCTCGAGCCGTATGGTATTCAGCCCCATGTCCTTCACGTAACGGAATTCGTCTCGCAAACGCTGCGACGTCTGGCGCAGCATCATGTCCGGCGTCCAACCGCCGCCGCGAATCAGGATGTTCTTGCCGTTGATGTGGAAAGCACGCCCGCCGACAGAATTGAGATCCGAAGTGATCTCGCGAATGCCGAACTCGGAGCTCGATTTATCGCTGACCACCCCGTTGACGTCGAATTCCATGCTGAGCTTGTAGAGGTTCGGCGTACCCATCTGCGCCGGCCACCACAGCCGCGGATTCGAGAACACAAGCTGCGAAAACTTGTCGGGAGCGAACGCGACGTCCTTGGACTCATTGGCCGCGAGGTCCACATCCTGCTCGAACGCGACGTTCTCGATCTGACCTTTGAGCTTGCCCTTCAACGGCTGATCGGTTCCGTTCTTCACCTGCGCCGTGACGGTGAGTTGCGCACTGTCATTGGTCGGTGAATTCAGTTTCGAAACCACCGTCGGATAACGCAGCGCCACCGGCCCGCTGGCCGTCACATACACTTCGCGCCACAGCCCCATGTTCTTGTCCGGCGGCGCCGGGTTCCAATCCACAAATGTGATCGCGAGATCGTGCTCCGTCGGGGCGTACGCCTGCACCGCCAGCACATTCTCCGCGCCGGGTTTGGCAGAAGAAGTGATGTTGAATTCGTAGGTCCGCCAGGCTCCGGCTACGTCGTCCGATTTCGCAATCTGTTTCCCGTTCAGAAA
>Ga0209698_10008450_pt1 | contig 10628 bp, 12 predicted proteins | sample LitLauG_LLR_2012_FD_187203 | JGI IMG/M metagenome (GOLD analysis project Ga0209698, IMG submission 187203) | Freshwater sediment microbial communities from Pennsylvania, USA - Little Laurel Run_MetaG_LLR_2012 (SPAdes) (version 2) | ecosystem: Environmental > Aquatic > Freshwater > Creek >... | reverse complement strand
CGGCGATCTGCTGTACGAGAGTAGGGGGAAGCGCCGGACCCTCGGCGGCCAAAGTGCTGATGAGCTGGAGCGGGGATGCTCCACTTTCCTGAGTCGGGGGCTTCAAGAACTCAAAGTGCCGCCTGAAGCGGGCTCCCGCGGTCGCGTTCCCGCCCTCAGTCAGCGATTCCAGGAGTGCGTTGAAGTGCTGGGAAAGGACGGCCGATGCGAGGGCCTCCTTGCTCTTGAAGTGGTTGTAGAACGCGCCTTTCGGGATGTCGACCGATGAGGCTATGTCTCGGATGCTGACGCGCGCGTAGCCAAAACGCTGAAACAGCGCGGCGGCCGAACCGGATAGTTTTTCGCGCGCGTTCGGGGCACTCAAGGGAGTCTCCGAAAATGGTTCCACTTGCGATGATCGGCTAGAAAGCGCCGCCGTGTTTTGCGAAAACGCGCCGGATTTGTACATTCGAAGTACCCAGTGGCGAAGTACGCGGCGGTTACCGTTTCGGGGGATGCGGGGAGCTCGACTTCTGTAGATAATGATCTAATGAACCGACCGGTCGTCTCGCCACGACGGCGAGCTGAAGAGGTCCGGGACAACCATGCGGATCGGCGTGCGAAGTCGGACGCGCTGATGTTCGGATCGTCCCTGGCGGATGTATTCAGAACGCCGGCGTACGACTGCAGGGCGGTTGGGCCGGATCAAAAGCCAGAATTTGCCATAACCCGGCTGCGTTCGGGTCCACGAGAAATGGAGAAGGCACCGACCTACCCTCCAGATCAGGCAGCCCTGATCTGCGTGTCCCTTACGCCCTCAGCAATCGGTCAGTGGCAAGCCCTTTACAACGGGAAGAGCGTTGGGGTTACGCGAGCGATACCGTTCGCCACGACATTCATCGATCTAAATTGCCGCATGGAAATGTGGGTGCGCGGGCCGTTCGATTACTTGCACTATTACCTTTCTCAGGCACTGCTTGAGAGGATCGCGCTCGACAACGGCGTCTCGACGTCGTTCCGTCTTCAAGAAGCTTTCTTTGTCGAAGACCTAGTTGTCGCGCAAATGACAAAGAGCATTCTGACCCCTGTCGAGCACGGCGAGCCGCTCGATAGGCTTGCGCTCGACCAGATTGGGATGGTGCTCGGCGCGCATACGTTGCAAGCGCATTGCGGCGCGCCAAAGTTCGCAGTCGGACCCCGGCGCGGGTTGGAAGCGTGGCAAAAGCTCCGAACTGAGGAGATGTTGCGCGCGCATCTTGAAGGAAATCTCACGGTCAAGGAACTCGCCAGCGCGTGCTCACTTTCGGAAAGTCATTTCGCGCGGTGCTTCCGGACAAGTTTGGGCACGTCGGTCCATCAGCGCCTCATTCAACTTCGGATTGAGCATGCCAAAGACCTGCTTTCACGAACCAGCAAGTCTCTTGTAGAGGTCGCACTGCTATCCGGCTTCTGCGACCAGGCCGCCTTTACACGGAGCTTCAGCCGGATGGAGCACATAACCCCGTCACATTGGCGGCGCGCCAATACCAATGGGGCGACGGCCACGGAAACACCACGCAAAGCTGTTTCGCGGAGTAGTGGCAGGTTGTAGGGCTCCGCTATTTCTTCGTCAGTGCTGAGGCGATCTGGCCCACAAGTACCGCGAATGGCATATCAAGCGCGGCGTAGACATCCGCGGCCAGCGGGTCGGCGTTGTCGGCTAGGATCCCGATAATGGCGGTCGCGTAGTCCATGGGGATGACGCCCGCCTGTTGCATGCGCAGCAGGCCGGCCTCGCGCTTTGCCAGCGAGAAGGTGCCGGATGCGTCTATGGCGGCGTAGGCGTCGTATCCCTCGGCAGTCGCACTGATCGCCGGAAAAGCAAGGCACACCTCCGTGGAGATACCTGTGATGATCAACTTCTTGCGTCCGGTAGCTTGGATTGCTGCTTTAACGCGGGGTTCGTCCCAGGCGTTCACGGTCGAACGGTCGATGATCTCCAAGTCGGGGGGAAGTACCTCGGCCAGTTCGGGGATTGCAGGTCCCCACATACTCCGGGCCGCGGTGGTGGTCACCACCAGCGGCAGCTTCAACACGCGTGCGGCTTTGGCCAAGGCCACTACGTTGTGCTTCAGCTCACCGACGGCAATGTCACGGACCCCGCTGTAAAGGCCGACCTGGTGATCGACGAATACTACGGCAGCATTTTCACGCGTGAGACTCTCGGTAAACTTGTTTGCGGACATCGGCCCTCCTCAAAGACCAGCCCCGGCGGTTTCCGGTTCTTGGCGTCGGCGGAAATCGCCAAGACGCGATACCTGCCTCTAGTCCTCAACTTGCGCTCTCAAGGACCCTCTTAACTTTCGCGTCCAGATCCCGCGCGATCCTTAAAGCATCGGCATTTCCGTACGGGGCGAGAAAGCCCGCCATCTCGTCATAGCTCAGGTGGACACCATCCGGCCGTTGATCAATGAGAACCGTCACTGGCGCATAGGACCCTGCATCCGGGACAAGCCTGGCCATTGATTGCATGATGAGCGGGTTGCCCATGATCAGGCGGACGCTCTTCGGATCGCTGTCTACTCCTGCTTTCGCGAGAACAGCGCCGTGATCGAGCCGCATGAACTCCATGAGACCGATCTCGCTTATGCTGCCACGAACAACCGTTTGCATTTCCTCGTAGGTCTGCGCGGCGGCCATCTTTGCAGCGAATTCGCCCATGTTCGGCCTGCCGATCGCCGCTTCCACCGCCGCTACAACGGCGTCAAATGGCTTGTGCGAGACGATACTCCACCGGTGCACGTTGACTTGGCGAGTTTGCATGTTCGTTTTCCTCAGGCGTGGCCTGAAACGGCTGGAGGACCGAAGGTCATCGCAGTCGTTGATGTAGAAATTCGCTTGTTCGTCCGTTGGCGAGCGCTGCCGCCGCGGCATTGTAGTGCGCCCCATTATGCCGAGCGAAGGCGTGACGCTGCCCCGGATAGCTGTAGACCGTCGCATTTGGCTTGCGGGCAAGGGCCGTCTTGATCTCAGCTTGCGCAGGCTTGGAAATGAACTCGTCCTCCTCTCCCAGATGCATAAGCAGGGGCGCACTAAGATTGTCGACCTCGCCCAAGTACTTTGCGGTGTCGGCGCCGTGATAGGCGACGGCGGCATCGACGTGGCAGCGCACGGCCGTCAGGAACGTCATCAAGGCGCCGAGGCAGTAGCCCTGGACTGCAATCTTGCCCGTGCACTCAGGCAGTTTGAGCACAGTGTCCAAGGTGTCGTTAATATCTCTGACGCCAGCGTCACGATCATACGCTTGATAAAGGCGAAGGCCGTGCTGCCAGTCAGCCTCCGACGTGACGCTAAGGTCAACGCCCGGCTCCTGACGCCAGAATAGATCGGGCGCGACCGCGACAAAGCCTTGCTCTGCCAGTTCGTCGCAGGTCTTTCGGATGTCGGCGTTGACCCCAAACAGCTCCTGCAGAACAACGACGGCTGAAGCCGGCAAAGTTTTCGGCCGAGCTATATAGGCGTTAAACGCGCCATCTCGGCCTTCTATCGTGATGTGATCTTCCATTTGTGTTCTCCAAAGAGCACATTCATCGGAGCCTCTGCCGATGTCGCTAGTACGGGGGAGGCCTATCTTAAAACGAACCGGGCTCAGGCAAGCAGGCTATCGACTCGCTGGCGCAGAGGTGGCAACGTCTGCAGTGACCGAGGTGGCAGCCTCTTCAATGAGCTTGGCTGTTTCCTTCGGGTGAGACATGTAGGCCACATGGCTGGAATCCACTTCGACCGTCTTGGCATTGGCGCGCTTCGCCATCATGCGCTCCTGGTCCGGGTTGATCGACCGGTCTGCCGTGGCCACCATGTACCAGGTGGGCTTGGTCTTCCAGGCGGGCGACGTGACCTTGTGCGTGAACGAGTCGGCGGAAATCAAAACCTGCGATTCAGCCATGAACGCCGCCTTAGCCTCCGGAAGGTCCGCTGCGAAGTCGGCATGGAAGACTGCCGGGTCAATGTAGAAGTAACCATCATCGGTAGACTTGATCCCCGTGGTGGCGGGCGGCAAGGCCTGCTCGATCGCGGCGCAGCTTTCCCCAGTGTCGAGCGCGAATGCGGCAATATAGACAAGCGCGGCGACCTTTGGATGATTGCCCGCTTCGGTGATGACGGCCCCGCCGTAGCTGTGACCAGCCAGAACCACAGGCCCGGACTGTCTGTCGATCACTGCCTTCGTGAACTTCACGTCCTCGGCATACGAGGTTTCGGGGTGCTGCACCACCGCCACCTTGTACCCATCTTTCTTGAGGATGTTAGCGACGTCTTCCCAGCCGGAGCCATCGGCGAAAGCTCCATGCACCAAGACCACGTGCTTAATAGGCTGTTTCATGACCATTCTCCTTTGTAGTTAAGATCCACTCGGACCGTTTGATTTTCGATGTCCAACGCCTTCGCGCCAAACCGCTCCTGCCGACGTCGCCTTCGTTGTCGAGGCCATACTGGGCGGCGATTACTTCGTGTCCCTCCGCCTGTAGTGGTGGGATCACGTTACTGAAACCCGAGACATCGGCCCAATTCCGCGACAGAACCCGATGCTAGGTTTGGTCTGCATCCATGTCTTTCTGCTCGAAACCAGGTTAAGGCGGAAGCCATACGCCGTTCTTGCGCGATTTCGCCTCTTTTGTCGTTTTCTATCGCGGCAGAGGGCGGGGGCGCAAAACTGGGGTCGCACGCCGGATGGTACATCGTTTCTCTCAGCGACAATATTGATGCAGCCTCAACCTCTGTGGCTGTTGAAGCCATTGTTCCCACCAACTCAGTTGGTCATGTTGTCGCGGACTCGGGGTGCCTCTGACAGCGCGAAACGCTTTCGCTTGCCGCTCGGGGGTTTGGAACCCGCTGAGAGCCATTCAGCTCTGCTCCATGAGCGCGTCAGCGCGCTTGCCGACTTTCTTTAGTGCCAATTCGAAAGCGCGAAGCTCCTCCAGGTTCAGTTCGGAGAACACTCTTTTCATCTGTCCTGCATGCTTTCGGAAGGCCGGAACAATAAGGTCCTTTCCGCGTGGGGTGAGGGCGACCATCCGAACGCGCCGGTCCTCGGCGCTCTCGACTCGGCTCACCAAGCCCTTCGCGAAGAGACGGTCGACGGCGATACTGATCGAACCTGGAGTGAGATCGACGATCGGGCCTATCGTATTGACAGGTAAAGGCCCCTTATGGAGCAGCACTTCGAGCACGCGGAAATCCGACTCGCCGAGTCCAGTTCCTTCGATTCCCGCTGCTGCGTAGCGCGCCAAGGCGCGCATTGCCTTCAACATGACGAGCCAGACGTGCACCGGCTCCTGAATACCGTGGGCCATAAGAAACCTGAATCCTCCTGAAGTATACTCCATCAATTATATTGACATCAATAGGCCTGGCACCATGGTTAATGGCTGCCGAGCGAAAAGGAGAACCTGGTTATGAGAACCGTTTCCGCAATCGCCCGATATCTGGCGGGCGTGATCTTCCTTGTTTTCGGCTTGAACGGCTTCCTCCACTTCATTCTGCTGCCCCCACCGGAGGGCATTGCGGGACAGTTCATGGGTGCCCTGTTCGTGTCGCATTACCTGACGGTAATCTTCGCGGTTCAGGTCATCGCGGCGGTACTTCTTCTAGTTAACCGTTACGTGCCGTTGGCGCTGGCCGCCCTGGCGCCGGTGATCGTCAACATTATCTGCTTTCACGCTTTGATGGCCCCGAGTGGGCTTCCACTCGCGCTCTTCGTGGCGGTGCTTTGGGCTTTGGCCTTCGTCGATGTGAAACCGGCTTTTGCAGAGCTGTTCCAGCCGCGGTTGCAGGCACGGGCCTGAGGGGTACATCTTGACGAGCGATGCGAATGACCCCAGGGAACCTGGGACCGAAATCGAGGAACGAGATCATCACTCAATGCTTGAGGAGGAAATCAGGCGCCGCGCGTACGAGATTTATCTGGAGCGCGGGGCGCAATCTGGCCTTGAGCTGGAGGATTGGCTTCAGGCCGAACGTGAGCTCACGGCTGAGTAGCGCCGCACAGAGCGGTTTGTACTCTTGAGCCCAGCGTTACTTCATACGGGGATCGACATAAGCCAATCATCAAGGAGCAAAAAATGATGACCATCTCAGTGATCGTCGGCAGCACACGTCAGGGCCGGTTTTCTGAAAAGCCGGCGCAATGGATTCTTCAGCAGCTTCGCAAGCGGGAGGGGATTGAAGCGCGGCTTCTCGATCTCCGCGACTTCCCAATGCCTTTCTTCGACCAGCCCACGCCGCCCGCTATGCCGGGCCGACCGCCTTACGAACATGACGTGGTGAAGAATTGGACCGCTCACATTGGAGCTTCAGATGGATTTGTATTCGTAACACCGGAATACAACTACGGTCCCTCCGCGGTGCTGAAAAATGCGATCGATTGGGTTTACCCGGAGTGGAACCGCAAAGCCGCCGCCTTTGTGAGCTACGGCAGCGCAATGGGCGCGCGGGGCGTCCAGCAGCTTCGCGTAACAGCGGTCGAGCTTCAAATGGCGCCGGTTCGATCGTGTGTTCACATTCCCGTTGCGACGCTTTGGGCACATTTCCAGGGCGGGGACGTAGACAAGGGCCTCGCCGAGCTGGACAAGCAATCCCACGTCATGATCGACGATCTGCTCTGGTGGACGGCGGCTCTCAAGGCGGCCCGCGAACGATAATGGGCAGATAATGAGAACCTCAACAAGAACGCACGAAGGGCGAGTAGCCTTGGTCACCGGCGCGGCCCAAGGTCTCGGTCAAGCGATCGCATTGGCACTGGCGGAACGAGGGGCACAAGTGATTGCGACCGACCTCAAGCCTCCGCACGAAACTGTCAACAAGATTGGCCCCGCGGCACAGGCGTTCGAGCTTGATGTGACGAAAGAAGAGGACTGGCGTTCGCTATCCTTGAGAAGCCGGGATTTGGGTGGGGTGGATATCGTTGTGAACAACGCGGGTTATTTCCCGAATCGCTCCATCGACGAACTGGATCTAGCGACGTGGCGAAAGACTATGGCCACGAATTTAGACTCGCACTTTTTGAGCGCGAAATATTTCCTACCAGCGATGAGAAAGAAGAAGTGGGGCCGCTTCGTCGGCATATCGTCAAACATGGTCGGCTTGACCATAGCCGGCATGAGCCACTACATCGCCACAAAGATGGGAATCATCGGGTTCATGAGAGGTTTGGCGAATGATGTTGCAACCGATGGCATCACCGCAAACTCGGTCTTGCCCGGCCTGACGAATACCCTGGCAACCGCGCCTCAATCGGAAGCGCAAAAGCGCGCCACCTGGGAACAGCAAGCGATCAAGCGGCTAGGAGAACCCGAGGATATGACAGGCGCAATCCTGTTCTTGACGAGCGACGATGCCGCCTTTATCACCGGCCAGGCCATTGTCGTCGACGGCGGTCAGTATCGGATCGGCTAATACACGGCGCCCCGCACGGCGTCGGACTTTAAACCGCCGCTCTCCACCAAACGACGAAGCTCGCCCGGTGTCCGGAAGGCGACGCCTCGGAACTCGAAGCGGGGGGATCCAGCCGCGGTCGAGGGCTCGGAGGAAAAGAGCCTTGCCGAGTTTCGACGCGTTCGGGACGAACTGCGATCGTACCTAAACAGCTTTTCCGAACTCTAAAAGGGCCGTTTCGGGGACCGTGGAATTGATCACGCATGATCACACAGCTGGCGAATTTGCATACGGGAAAGCGACCCGCTACCGGGGTTCTGATCACACGTTGATCACACCCGGGGCTTCCGTGGGGGTCATAGGGCAGAAAAGACCGACCCGCATCAACCTGGAATCAGCTACTTACGACTAGTTCGGACTGGTCCGGATGGGTCGAAACGGTTTCGATTCCCGTTATACAGCGGGGCGGAGCATGCATACCCCGGACTTTGATCGCCTGTGTGCGGACCAGGAGATCCACTGGAGACGGCCCCACGTGAAGACTGGCCTCGAATGCACGCAAGTCATTGAGAGCTGTGGCCAAGGCAGCTTGAGCTACCATCCCTTGGTGCCGCAAATTGGAAGGGCAGCCTGACCAAATCACCCACCCAATTCGCTTTCTTCACTAGTGGGCCGTCCGTAAGATACATTCAGAATCGGCGCGGATAGCCCACTTAATACAAGACCGAGCCTATCGCCGCATCTTTTTCTGTCGGGCCACGAGTAGGCGTTCACTACCCGGCGCCTTCTTGGGAACGGCGGACTCAGTGATCCCGGGGATTTCGATCTCATCCAAACGATCGTGCACGTCCGTTGCGGGAACCAGGTATCTCATCGTGGTCTCCAGCGACTTGTGCCCCATCCAGTCTTGAACAGTCCTTACATCGAAACCCTGACGCAGCATCCGCGTCGCGTAGGTGGATCGAAATGTCTTCAAATCAAACTCCGTCGGATCAAGGCCGGCCCGCTCGGCCACTGCCTTACAGAATGGTAGAGGTGAGCGAACGCCGGGCTGGAATGACTCGCTAACCCGCCTGCTGAAAGAGGAATGACTTTGAACCCATCGTTTGAAAGCAAAGTTGCACTCGTCACCGGCGCTGCCGGCGCCAGCGCTACGGTCGCCATGACGCACATCGCTAGCCACGACGTGCAACTCGCCAGAGTGAATCTGTTTTCAGGTGCCACACTCCGCGCGCTCGGCCGGTACGAACGTTCCGCGCGGATCGAGGGTGACTTGTGCCCATGACAGATCGGAAGTGCCGATGTCTAAAGGTATAGAAGATGCCGCGCGATGGGTTCCAGACGCGTGTAGCTGCGCAGACGGTGTTCCAACTCACTGTCGGCACGCGTAAGGCGATCATGCTGCCGCATGTGTTCGTCCCACGAAGGCACAATGAATGTTTCCAAGTAACGATCGGAAGCTTCGAGATCCCTACTAATCCCCCACCGCGATGCACCGTCGCGGAGCCGGACGCGTCCGTATTCGCGCATGGCTTCGAGGAACTCCGATTCGCGGCCAGGAGCCACATCGTATTCGACAGTAACCAGTACTGAACGATCAAGATCAGCTCTAAAGGGTGGGAGACGCCAGTGATTCCAAGGCGTCAAATCGGGACCAACATCGGAGACACGCAGAAACAGGGCTGATGCCGCACTTAGGATCGCGCCAACACCAGCCCAAAGCAGTGCCTGCCTGATCCCGGCGCGCAGCGCGATCACGCCCCAGACGGCGCTTCCACCGGCAACAGCACCCTGGAATACGAGCAACGAAACGGCGAGGACGCGTGCGCGGACCCAGTCGGGCGCCCTATTCAATAGCTGGACATTGAACATTGATAGAAACGAAACCCACGATGCACCTGCGACGAGCATCACGGGAGCGAGGGACCAGATTTCTCGAAGCAGTCCAGCCGCAATGGACGATAAGCCGAACAGCGCTATGCCAGATGAGATCAACACATCGGCGCGAAACCGGTATCGTACTCTCTGCAGCAATAACGCGCCAAGCACCGCACCGCAACCGAAAGCGCCCAGCAGTAGCCCGTAGCTAACTGAGCTGCCGCTGATACTGCGTGCAATCGATGGCAAGAGGGCCAACAGTCCGCTGGCAAAGAACATCACCATACCGGAACGTGCAAGCAGGATACGAATCTCCGGTGAATAGCGGACGTAACGTATAGCCGCGCGGGTTGCGCCGGCAACCGTTTCGGGCGGCGTTGCACGCTTGACTGCGGAGCGTTTCCAACGCGCTACGACAAATAACACGCCTGCGAATGAAACGGTGTTGATCAGAAATGCAGTCCCGACACCGGCGAGTAGGACTACCGCGCCCGCCAATGCGGGTCCAACGGCTCGCGCGAAATTGAACTCGATCCCATTCAGAGCCGACGCCGCGGCCAGGTCCTCCTTCTCCACCAATTCGGGCAAGACGGCGCGCCAGGTTGGCGACTCAAATGCATCGCCGGCTGCCAGGGCAAAAGTCAGGATCAGCAGCAGCAACGGCGACGTGAAACCGCCAATGGTAAACGTGGCAAGTATGGCCGCCACAGTTACCATCCAGACTTCAGCGTACAAAATGAGTTTCCGGCGATCCACCATGTCGCCAATCGCTCCCGCCGGCAAAGCAAGCACGAAAAAGGGTAGCGCAGATGCCGTTTGCGTGAGAGCTACATACATTGGGCCGGCGTTCAGCGATACCATCAGCCAGGCGGCGCCCACATTTTGCATGAAGGTGCCGATATCGGAGACAACATTAGCGATGAGCAAATTGCGGAAGGTTGGTGAGCGTAGCGGCCGCCAGAGGCTGGTCGAGGCCGAATTGCCGGAACTCCTCACCCCGTTAGTATCGCTTGCCGATTCCATAGTGATGGTATTACTGTCCGCGCTCAGAGTGTCGCTCGCGGCGCCCGCTCGCCATCGGGATACCCAGCTCGTCGCGGCGGCAAGATCGTCCTGACCGAGTTCGTGCCCCCCGTTATGCCCGAACGTGGTGAATTCCAAGGAGGCTTTTCGCCATGCCACTCACGACCTTACTTGACCGGACTGATCCTCCCGCAAAACGGAGTCGGCCATGGCCTTCGGGAGGCCCGTCGGACCGCCGCAGTACGATTTGGTCGTTGCTGCCCGGTCTTTTCGGATCAACACACGGTCCATAGACGTATACCCTAGCGTCATCGCGAGCACGATAAGCGCGCCTGGAA
>Ga0209698_10008448_pt1 | contig 10631 bp, 13 predicted proteins | sample LitLauG_LLR_2012_FD_187203 | JGI IMG/M metagenome (GOLD analysis project Ga0209698, IMG submission 187203) | Freshwater sediment microbial communities from Pennsylvania, USA - Little Laurel Run_MetaG_LLR_2012 (SPAdes) (version 2) | ecosystem: Environmental > Aquatic > Freshwater > Creek >... | reverse complement strand
TATTTTCGCAAAATTCTAAAGTAAAATCTCAAAAAATCGCCGTAAGTCATTGATTCTATTGATAAACCGATTTTAATTGAGAATAATTCTCATTACTAAATGCAAATGATTCTCATTTACGGTCAATTTTTTCAAAAAACCGCTCAAAATTAACCTTTTAGCTGTTAGCAAAAAGGTGGGGGCTACTCGCTGCGTCTATCCACTCGGATTGGTGAGTGTTGTACTGATAGCATCCGCTTTCACCCCCTAAGAGGGCTTCCTACTATTTTGGGGTGTGACCGCCGCCTTGTTTGCCGTTTTCCCTAGCAGCGCGAACTTTAGCTTCTGAATTAGACTTACCGCCTTTTTGCCCCATTGCTTTGCCAGCATTATGTAAGTTGGTGAATTTAGTAGCGCCTGAATCATTACGAGTTGGTTTGTTCATATCAAATCCTATAAAATATCTAGCCCAAGCGTTTGGGCTAGGGGTTTACCCTATACTTGGCAGCCCAAGCGTTTCGGTCTACCACCTAGTTTACCATTGAGTTTTACTGCGGCGCGTTTAGCTTCCGAAGATACTGACCCACCCTTGCGTCCTCGTTCTTGTTGAACAGGGCGCATCTTTTCTCGCTCTTCTGCTGTCCATTTAAAACCTTTTCGCCCCGCCCCACCATTAGTTAAATTAATGATTGGGTGTTGCATATCTTTAAAGCAAGCTATTAGCAATTGCTCATGGCTTTCAGCTTCTTCTTTAGTATCCCAAATAGCTACTTGTTCTGCAAACCATTCTTGACCTTCAATGGCGGCATACCAATGCGGTTGGTGATTGCGCTGTTTGCTAGTCATGCGCGATTTATTTTTACTCATGCCGACATAAAACACTTTGCCGGTATTTTGATAGCGGTGAATATAGGTATAGAACATAGTGTTAGTGTAGTTTATACGGGGTGTACAGTACATAGCCCTCTGGTGCTGACAGCATTTGGCTAATGATAAGCGACTGAGCCAATTGGGCAAACAGCATTAGCTCTTCGTCAACCATCTCGATCTCATCATCGTGAAAGCCTGCTTGTCTGCCCAACTCAAATAGCTCAGTACGTTTCATTCGTTTGTAGTCCAATGTTTACCGCAATCAGGGCAATGGTTGTCATACCACTCAATATATTCCATTGCGCCTTCTCCAGTTAAATGTTCTTCTTTAACAGCGTTGATATGTTCACAAACATGTTCGCAATACCCAAACGAGCCGCAAACATTACAGCATTTTATTGACATTATGCGCTCCGTTTCATGTCCAGTACAACTGCTTTAGGTTCTGGTGCTGATTCTGCCATACGACGCAATTCAGAGCGAGTAAATTGTTTAAGAATTTCAGGGGCGGCAAAGATGCGCTTCTTGTTGGGGAGATCAGTCGATGCAATCCGGCCTAAATCAACCCAGCCTGCCTCCTTGAATGCGTGAAGCAAAGCGCTTTGTGGCACCTTATTGCGATGCATACCACTGATATCGGCAATGCGATCGCATACGTTATGAAATGGCCCTGCTACAAACCCGCGACCAAACTCACCCTGACGATTGTTAATCATCTCGACAATCGATGCTTCCAAACTGCTCATGCCTGATTCAAGTAAGTTCTGTTTGAACTCGGTCATCGCTGGTGATTCACCCGGATTGAACTTGGATACATCACGTGCGTACAAGTATGATGCAATCTGCTCAAAGCCACCATCTTGATACCAATCCCAGATGCGTTTGCCTTCGCCACTGCTCATGCGCTCTGCGGAAGATGCAATCGCAAACCAACGGCGGTCTTGTGAAGCCAAGCTGATAGGGATCTGCTCATTGGAGAATGCCAACACAAACAGGCGGTTTGCCATCTGGTATGGGTGTAAACCCTTACGATTGATGTTGAGCATCTCGGGAGGTGCTGCAATGATTGGTTTGAGTCTGTTTGCAAGGGCGCGACGAGCCGCTGCATCTGGCTCTTTCAACTCGTTGATGATGAGGATCTCTGACTCCAGATCGTAACCCCACTGTGAGTTGATGCTATCACTATCCATGTAACCGCGATTGCGTAAGCGTGGGCCGCAAACTGACCAGATAAACGGCGCCCACATGGTGTCTTTACCGCAGCCTTCGTCACCAACATGCAACACTGCATGGTTGATCTTGCGACGGGGGTTCTGCAATTTGAAAGCCATGATGTCAAGCACATGCTCACGCTCGGACTCTTCAGGGATCAAACGCTCAACTAGCTCTGTCCATAAGGAGATATCGCCGTATGGCGTGTCCTTCACGTCTGGTCTGGCGTCAACCCATCGGTTGCCATAGAGGTCGCCTTCGCGTCCGACGAGGACGGTATCTCCAGCAGCGTACGTAATTCCGGCGAGAATTTTGGCGTTAAAGGCTTGTCTGTTTTCATCGTAGCAGACCGACGCTTCAATCTTTCTGCCCGTGTGATTTGATCGGCAATTAATGTGTCTAAATATTGCGTTAAATGCGCTTCGGGAGATTTCTCGACGCTCAAGGAGATCAAAGTACGCATCGTCATCTTGGACATAGGCGAATCGTTCATACCAATCTTCCTTCTCTATACGTGCCAACTCGCGGCGCTCGATCTCGGCAATGCGGTCGTCTGGTTTCTTAAATATTTCGTTGGGGCGAATCTTTTCTAACGCTTTTGACATCTGTTCTACCATCAATTCTTGGCGGATACCCGCTTGGTGTTTGGGCGCGCCGTTAGCCGCAGCCCATTCTAAATAGTCGTTTGATTTGAAATCACGGCAATGCTCATGGTAGCAGCAAAAGGCACGATTGACGGGGTGATAACGCGCCATTGGGTTGCCATCGCTATGCTCGGCAGCGTTCGGACAAACAATGCCATACCAGCCCAAGCCGTTAGCAGACTCTAACAGCATATTGTTGTCAGAAATCCACTCCAGCACATCGTCCCCGCCATCATCCTTGAGCGTGATGCGTTGCATTGTCGCTGTGTCCGCCTCGCCCGGCACTACGTTTAAGGCTTTGCAGATTTGCTCTAGCGTAAACTCACGATCGGTATGGAACTCCAACAGCTTGGCCTCGAAGTTATCTCTGCCCGGCTTGAGGTTAATTGACCCCGGAACGCGTACATTACGCACTGCATTGGTCGCGCCCCCATCGGTGTAGCCAGCAGCAGCAATCGCTGTGATTGCTGCGGTGAACTCACCCTTGGTTGGCTGGTGATCGAAATCAAAAATGTAGCCCCACTGCTGATTGCCCGGAGATGTCTCGATCTTCCAGCTTGGCTCTAATGGCGGCACTTTGGACTTGGTACCGATATCGTCCAGCATCAAGAACAGCACATGCTCGCAATTGCCAGCCGAAGCTGACAGCTTGCCATCTTGAAAACGGCTAACGATAAAGCTGCCAGTGTTTACGTAAAGTGCAGTATGTGGCTTAATCTTGCTGGGGTACGAAGGTATCCATGTGTACTTTGGTGTGCCATCGTTGTGTGTGACAGGTACCGCGCCCTTGGTTACTGCTTTTTGTTGTACTAGGAGTAGCGTCTCACCTTCTGCGGGTAATTTTGCTAAATATTCAATGAAATCAATCTGTGTTATTATTTTGGAAGCCATAAATCCTCTAGTTTTTGGTTAGAAAAGGTTTGAATCTCCGTGGGTTCAAACCTTTTCGCTTTCTTGGGACGATCAGTTTACTACTTTCCGTACCGGTTCATTATTTTTACTTCAACATCTAAGGGTAATCCCGCGCCCCAAGCTGGTGCTTCGCACATCACTCGCTCCAACTCAGCTTTTACCTCTTCTGGACGATCGGTTTCGACAACGATTTCGTCATGCACATGCAAAACAACGTCGTCTATTCGCCGTAACGAATTCCGGAGAATATCATTGGCAACAGCTTGCGTGATATTCTCGCAAGCCAACCCTTTCCAGAGTCGAGCGCGAGGCCATTCGGAGGCCATTGCAGCCGCTTTCCATGAAGCTTTGGCATAAGTTATCCCCTCGTCATCTAAGCGCGCATAGGGGTATGATAATATGCGCCCCGATGGGAGGCAATACCAAAGGTGCTGGGTATCAAAAAGATATGTTACCCGCCCCGCGGTAAACTCGTAACCGGGGTTACGCATCGCCCGAGTGTAGGCCGTCTCTAGTTCTTGCCAGTATTGCACTGCCCAAGGATTTGCTCTACGCCAAGCATCAACAGTTTTACGAGCATCCGACTCAGGAAGCACAACACCGTAATTGCGACCCATAGCAGCAAAAGCGCCAATCCCACCACCATACCCGCAAGATAGAATGGCAACCTTACCCAGTTGACGTCGCTCTGAAGTAACTTCTGACTCAGCGCATCTAAATATCCCAGCAGCTTCTCTAACATAAATATCTTTCCCTTCTCTAAAGACGTCCAAGACCTCTTCGGCTTGGGGTTTGTTTGACAACCACGGATTGCAACGCGCTTCTATGCCCGCCCAATCTGCTACTACTAGCTGTTTGCCCTTAGCTGGAATGAGAGCTGGACGCAACATACCTTTTAATACATCCGTTACCCGTTTGCCGTAAGCTGGAACGATATCCTGATAGGCCACCATCGCATTGCGAACAGCTTCAGGCTCTTTAGCGCACTTCCTTGTAAAGTTATGCACTTGCAACCCGAAAGACGATGCGCGCCCGGTAGCAGAACCACCAGCGAACACGAACGCACCGCGCACTCGGTGATCTTCTACATCTGCCAAGTTCGCCATGCGCTTGAACTTCGCTACAGATGATGCCCACAAGTCATCAGCGCATTGAATTACGTCTGCAACGTGCGGCGGGACTTGTTCAGGATTTTCTTCAGCAAGTATAAGTAGCGAATTTCGGACTGTTTTATCGATGGAATATTTCTTCCGCCCCTCTTTGTAGGACTCCATGAGCTTGAGTGCTTCATCCCCGACACGCGCTTGAACCCATGCTCGCATCTTGGGCGATCGTACCGAAGGGATCTCGCCTTGCGTAATTTCAACAACGAGGTCTTGTACATCTTTAAGCTCGTTTTCCGAGTACAACATAGCAGCTTGCGCGAGGGCAACGTCGACCAGTACACCGCGATCGTTAATCCTCTCATTGATATGGTAGTCATTTAATTCCTCATCTGATAATGGACGCAATGCTTTGCTGACATCGCGCATTGCCCGTACGTCCTGTTCGCAGTAAGCTATTAGCTCACGCATGAGCTGTTCGTCCTCGTTGAAGGTACCATCTGGCTGCGGTAAGCACAAAGCACGAACCAATTGCGAGCCTTTGAAATCCTTCTTCATCGAGGCGCCAGCAAAACGTCCGACATCTTCAAGCGAACCGGGAGCGCAGTTGGCTCTGGCCTGCGTCGCAGTGCAATAAAACTGTTCTAGTTTGAAATTGATCTGCAAAACATACCAAAAGATTAAACGCTCGAATGCAGCATTGTGAGCGTAAATCATGCCTTCATGCCGCATGACATCTTCAGGAAATGGTTTATCTGGAGTCCACGTCTTAACCTCTTCATCATCGAATGCGTACGACATACACAAAACCTCAGTAGTGAGGTCTTGTGCATAGTTGTAAACACCTTTGGTTGGGAGACTGCAACGGGATTTTGTCTCAAAATCGCACCACAAAATACTCATTTATTTCCCCATCTAGTGTTGCGGCCTTTATTTAAAGCGTTAAGTCTTTCAACAGTCATCCAAGTTCCATGAGATACCGCATCCAATATATTTTCAGTCCTAGTTCCCCATTTAAGATTTTCTAGCCTATTATCGGCTGGATTTCCGTTTAAATGACGACATTCATGGCGATTAGGCGCGCTTCCTACAAAAGTGGATAAAACTAAAGTGTGAACACAAATTGAATTCCCTCTTCCGAAAGCCACAGATACATGACCACTAGACATACGCCCCGGCTTAAGAAGTTTGCCCTCTTTATTTTTTACGAAAGATTTTACGTTACCAAAATTACTAACTTGATATTTACCTTCATATCCCGGTACATCTTTCCAAATTTCTTTCATACAAACTCCAAGCAAAAAGCCCTAAACTGCAATCTCGCCCTTTGGATCGGACGTTGGCGGACTCGATAGGTTCGAGCAGATTGCAGATTAGGGCTTACCTATATTGTGCCGCCAAGCACATACCGCATTATACTACTTTCCCCTGTTGGTGTTTACGCCCAGATCCTTTACGCGTATGCGAAAGGCTTTTAGTGTGGTGAATCTTGGGCGATTTCTGACCAAGGCTAGGAAAAATGTTTTTGATTTGTACTTGGGCCATACGAACCATTTCCATTCGTACCATTGAAATCGCTCTACGCGCATCTGGTGAAATTGCTACATCTTGATGAGTTGTCATTTTAATTTCCTCTAGTAAATTAGGTGGGGCTACTAACAATCTCTTAGCGTTCTGTGTGATGGCATACTAGACTGAATAACATTGCTTTCGCCCCGTGTTCTTAAACTGCTGCGCGACGACGACGAGTTGTCGGCGCTGGCGCTGCTGGAGCCTCTTCTGTTAAATCTTCCGCTTCCAGTTGTGGCGCGTCAGTTGCAGATTCGACATTCATAGACTCAAAACGTACGATTTCAAAAACAGGTGTATAAACTTTACCATAAGACTTGTGGCTGTAATGGTCAGTCGCCAATGACACGATTGCTACAGGAGTATTTTGATCTACATTGATATGCTCAGAAATCTCGGTACCCAATGATTGCAACGCACGTTTGCCGCCAGTTGAAGTAGACGCAAAACGCGCTACCAAACCTTTGTCATCGCCATTGATGCAAGTCATTTCAAAGCCTACTTGCAACTCCCAACCACGTTTAGCATTAGCTGGAGCTGGCTCCAACTCTGGCAATGGCTCAGTTACAGGCACCATCTTTTCACCCAATACTTCGCTATTACCCCATGCGATATAACCGTGTACGAATGAAAATGGATTTACTGCCCATTCAGATCCCTCTTGAACTTCAGTCTGATCGCCACCATAAACCCAATGGCCTGTTTTGTCCATCTTGATAATTACTGTACCCACATCAGCTACGTTAGCCAAATTGGATTTAAGAGCCTTTGATAGGTCTGCTACTGCTGGTAGGTTTGCACCCTTGAATGTTGTTAAATTGCTCATTTTTCTTTGTTCCTTAACTTAGTTTATTTAAGGCAGCGCTGATCTGCTTGCCGATTTGTAAAACCGCTGGGCGGGGATCGCTCTCCGGTGCCAACGTACTGCCACTGCTTACTGCTACTACTAAATCTTCAGGTAATTTCTTACCTTCTTTTTTCAACAACTTTTCTGCTTGTGCTGGTGAAATCAGTTTGGTTTGAAGTAACTCGGCATGATTGCCCGTCAAATCCATCAAAGTGTTTTCGGCTAACTGTTCGTCAGCCCACTGCCGTATCGCACGTTTAGCCACAAGCTTAAAGCCGGGGACTCTCACGTCAGCCTCAAGCATCTGCTGGGCCAGCTCACGCAGCTCTTTGATCCAGCCTTCCAATATGTCGGCTTGCTCAAGATAAACGCCAATCTGCTGTGGGTTGAGTTTCTTTAAAGCAAGCTGGGTAGAACGCGCTACTGCGTCAGTCATAATAGGACAGATTGGTTTGGCATTGCACCAACGGCAGTGGCTACCTGACTCGATGCGGGCATCTTTGCGTTCGGCTTCTTTGACCGCTAAAGATAGCTGCATTTCAAACTCGGCAATGCGCTGCGGTGTTGTCACCCAACGGCGCATCTCAGGCGGTTGGACAATGATAATCTCTACTTCGTCAACGCCTTCAAATGCCCACTTGGTTTTCTCAGTACGCATCGCGGCAGCCGCGTAAAACATACCTTGATAGTTTTCTTCAGCATTGACGATTACGCCAGAGCCAAACTTCCAATCTAATACAATAGCGCGATTGCCAAGGCGTCCGATTACGTCAGCCGAACCAAATACGCCCGGCAAATGATCGCCAAAGTCAACTTCAGATTCGATTGCCATCCGCATATCGCAATCCGGATCAACTTCATCAAGACATGCTAATGCAGGCAGGATTTTTTCTTTAAGATGCTCTTCGTTTAATACGAGGTCTTTGTATTTAAAACCAAGCAATGCTTCTGGCTCTAAATCTTTTTCAAGCAGCTCGGCAATTGCGTTATGTAATAGCGTACCTTCGTCTGCGTATTGATTGGATGCTTTAGGAGGCATCTTATTGACCAGTGCTACCGATGCGGGGCACTTGATTACTCGTGAAGCGGATGAGCCGCCTACGATTGTTGAATGTTTAGCCATTTTCGTTTGTCCTTTGTTCTTTCGAGCTGCCAGTATACACACAAGCAAATCTGTTGTGCAACATCTTTTGTGATATATTTACAACATGAACGAAAGAGAACGCGAAATAGAAAAACATTTTGTATGGTGCGTCGAATCTATCGGCGGCAAAACATACAAATTTAAGTCAACTTCACAGCGCGGCGTATCTGACCGCATCGCCTGTATTCCTAACGGTCATACATGGTTTGTAGAGCTAAAAAGGCCTAGAGGCGGGCGGCTATCGCCGATGCAGGAAATATTTGCAGAAGATGTTGTTGCTTTAAAGCAACGCTATATCTGTTTATGGACGAAAGAACAAATTAATGAGTGGATTGTTACAGCATGAGCAAAACTGACTTCACCATTAAGAAAATTGATAAAGCCGAATGCTCAAAAATTCTTTTAAAGCACCATTATTTAAAAGATATTAGCAAAGGTTTTAAAAGTGGATTTAATTACGGCGTATTTAAAAACGATTTATGCGTTGGCGTTGTAATTTATACAGGATTCCCTGTCCCGGAACTTTCTAAAGGGATGTTAGGCTTATCTCGCGGCGATCAAGAAGGGTTGTTTGAGCTTAGCCGGCTGTGTTTAACCCCTGAAGTACAGCGAGAAGAACATAATTTAGCATCTTGGTTTGTGTCTAAATCGATAGCTTTATTACGGAAAGAAACAAAAGTACGAGTTATTTTGTCTTACGCCGACGCCGACTTTCATAGCGGCACTGTCTATCGCGCATGTAATTTTAATTATTATGGGTTAACGGCAATTAAAAAAGACTTTTGGATTAAACAACCTAACGGAACATACGTTAAACATAGCCGCGGTAAAGTAAAAGGTTTAAAAGGCGAATGGCGCGAACGCAGCCGTAAACATAGATTTGTTTTAATGTTTGATAAAAATTTAAAAATGCTATGGAAAAAAGTACCTTATGAAACTTAGGGAATATCAGGAGAAAGCCGTTGACTTTCTTTTTGAACACGATCGAGCGATGATTCTTGCCAGCGTGGGCGCGGGCAAAACTGCTATCGCGCTGACCGCCATGCAAGAAATGATTGTTAACAAATATGTTAATAGATGGTTAGTTCTTGCCCCAAAGCGGGTTTGTACCGATGTTTGGGAACAAGAGCGCGATAAGTGGGCACCGCAACTATCAATGGCAGTGTGTATCGGTACACCGAAACAACGCTTGGCGGCGCTTCAAAGTAAAGCAAAAGTAGTCGTGATTAATTACGACAACATTCAATGGCTAACGGAAAAATATTTAGATTTTGATGGCATTGTGTTTGATGAGTTGACCAAATTAAAAAACCCGTCAGGCGCGCGATTTAAAGCACTGTTAAAAGTACTGGACATCGTACCAATCCGTTGGGGATTGACCGGATCGTTTACCAGCAACGGCTTAGAGGATGTGTTCGGACAATGCAAAATCGTAGATCAAAAGCTATTAGGCCGAAGCAAGGGGGCTTTCTTACAGCAATACTTTGTATGTATCAACCGTGATTTTGGCGAATGGCAACCGCGCCTTGGGTCGTTAGAGTCCGTGATGCAGAAAATTAAGCCAGCTACATTCTTGCTCGAATCGACCGAATACAAAGACAAGCTCCCACCATTGCACACCATAGAGATACGTTGCGATCTTCCAGATCGCGATCCCTATGAGAAGATGAAGAAGGATTTTGTACATCAATTCCCCGAAGCAAAAGTAGTGGCTGCTAACTCAGCAGTTGTGACCCAAAAGCTACAGCAAATGGCTTCTGGCTTTTGTTACTATACAGAAAAAACACCGTCCAGTAACCCCGGGCAGTTTGATATTAAACAAACGCCAGTGTGGTTTTCAGACCACCGATTTGAGTCGTTGCAAGAATTACTTGACGAAAACCAACACGCCAATACGTTGTTAATTTACAACTATAAGGAAGAGCTGGCTGAACTCAAGCGCCGGTATCCCCATGCACAAACACTAGACGATAAAGACGCCATAGCTCGCTGGAATGCAGGCAAGATCGAGCTGCTGCTATTGCACCCCAAGTCAGCAGGCCACGGATTAAATTTGCAACATGGCGGCAATAAGATCGTGTTCATTAGCTTGCCGTGGAGCCTTGAGCTGTTTGAGCAAACCGTAGGCCGACTGCACCGCGGTGGGCAAAAACAGGCAGTCTGGTGCTACATTTTGCTAACTAACAAAACCATTGACGAGCGCATATGGGCGGCTTTAGCGGACAAACGAGCGATTTCTGAAATTGCTATTGAAGAACTCAAATAGCTTAAATACAACAGTATGTGTTGCATTACTAAATATTCTGTTACACTGATTTTACTTTGAAAGGAATTGAAATGAAGTTACAAGC
>Ga0209698_10008447_pt1 | contig 10631 bp, 4 predicted proteins | sample LitLauG_LLR_2012_FD_187203 | JGI IMG/M metagenome (GOLD analysis project Ga0209698, IMG submission 187203) | Freshwater sediment microbial communities from Pennsylvania, USA - Little Laurel Run_MetaG_LLR_2012 (SPAdes) (version 2) | ecosystem: Environmental > Aquatic > Freshwater > Creek >... | reverse complement strand
GCGCGCACTAAGCCTGGCCGAAGCGTTCTGGCCGGGCCCGCTGACATTGGTGGCGCCCATCGCGGACGCCGCCGGCGTCCACGACCTCGCCCGGGCCGGATTGGACAGCGTGGCCTTGCGCGCGCCGTCGCACCCGGTCGCCCGTCAGGTCCTGGCCGCCTTTGGCGGTCCCATCGTCGCGCCATCGGCCAACCGCTCCGGCCGGCCTAGCCCGACCTGCCTCGCGGACGCCGTGGCCGAGACGGGGGGCGCGGCGGCGGTGTCACTGGACGGCGGCCCCTGCGCCATCGGTCTGGAATCCACCGTGGTCGCCCTCCTTCCCGGCCCGCCCCGCCTGTTGCGGCCGGGGTCGGTGACGCGCGAACAGATTGTCGAGATCGTCGGGCCGCTGGCCGACGATGCTGACGAAGGGCATCGGTCGCCGGGACGGCTGACACGGCACTATGCGCCCAACGCGCCGGTGCGCCTGGACGCCACGTCGATCCGACCGGGCGAGGTCTTTCTCGCCTTCGGCCCCTTCCAGGGCGACGCGGCGGCGAGCCTGACGCTCAGCGCCGGTGGCGATCTGCGCGAGGCGGCCGCCAACCTGTTCGCTTGCCTGCGCGCCGCCGACGCGCGCGCACCCGTCGCGATCGCGGTCGCGCCGATCCCCGAGACCGGGCTGGGCGAGGCGATCAACGACCGTCTGAGGCGGGCGGCGGGCCACATCGGGTAAGGTGACGCCGCCGCCCCCAGGTTCTAGAGTCGTCCCATGACTTCGGCCCCGACACCTGAGCTCGTTTCACGCCTGAAGGCGGTGGTGGGCGAGCGTGGCTGGAGCGAGGACCCGGACCGCCTGGCCCCCAAGCTGGTGGAGTGGCGCGATCGATGGCGCGGCCACACGCCCTTGCTCGTCATGCCCGCCGACGCCGCGCAGGTCGCGCAGGTCGTTCGGTTGTGCGCCGAGGCGGGCGTCGCCATCACCCCGCAGGGCGGGAACACCGGCCTCGTCGGCGGCCAGATCCCCCTCGGCGAGATTCTCCTGTCAACCGAGCGTCTGCGCGCGACGCGCTCCGTCGACCGGGTCGATGAGGTCATGGTGGTGGAGGCCGGCGTCACCCTTGCCGAGGCGCACGAGATCGCCTTCAGCGTAGGCCGTCGGTTCCCGCTGGATCTGGCCTCAAGCGGTTCGGCGACGATTGGTGGCCTGATCTCCACCAACGCCGGCGGCACGGCGGTCCTGCGACACGGCGTCATGCGCGCCCTGGTGCTCGGGCTTGAGGTGGTCCTGCCCGACGGGCGCGTCTGGTCGGCTCTGAAGCGCCTGCGCAAGGACAACACCGGCTATGATCTCAAGCAGATCTTTATCGGCGCCGAGGGCACGCTCGGCGTGGTGACCGCCGCGGCGCTGCGCCTCTCGCCCCTGACGGTTTCGCGCGCCGTGGGTCTCGCCGCCGTCGCTTCGCCGGCCCTGGCGATGGATCTGCTGTCGCGCGCGAAGGAGGCGACGGCCGGGGATGTCGAAGCCTTCGAGCTCATCAGCCGGCTTGGCGTGGATCTCGCCGTACGGCATCTCCCGGGCCTGCGGGATCCGGGACTGGCGGCCAGCCCCTGGGTCGTCCTGATCGAACTCGCGGGCTCGAGCCCCGGCGTCGCGGAGACCAAGCTCGAGGCCCTGCTGGCGGCCGCGCTCGGCGACGGCGTGATCGTCGACGCCGTGATCGCGCAGAGCGGCGACCAGGCCAAGGCGTTCTGGGCCCTGCGCGAGGGGCAGTCCGCGGCCCAGAAGCCGGAAGGCCCTGCCTGGAAGCACGACATTTCCGTGCCGCTCTCCAACATCGCCGTCTTCCTGGACCGCGCCGCCGCCGCGCTCGCGGCCCGGTTTCCAGGCATTCGGGTGGACGCCTTTGGCCACCTGGGCGATGGCAACATCCACTTCGACATTCTGGGGCCGGTCGGCGGCGATCCCGATCGGCACGCCGCGGCGCGGGACGAGGGCGCGCGCATGGTCCACGACCTGGTGGCGGGGCTCGAAGGGTCGATCAGCGCCGAACATGGACTGGGGTCGATGAAGTCGGCCGAGGCGCTCCGCTACAAGGACGCGGTCGACGTCGACCTTCAGCGCACCCTGCGCGCGGCGCTCGACCCTCGGCGGATCATGAACCCACGGGTCCTGTTTTAGACTGAGAGAGCCGCTCTGCGGCCGGTGATCGTGTGGGCGTCCTGTTCACTGCAGGGTCGCAAAGGACCGCCCCGCCCCCCTAGGCGACCGCGAGTTCGCGCAGCGCCGCGTTGGCGATGGTGAGCTTCGCGAAGCTCCAACCGCCGGGCGAGGCTTCGACGTGCCGCAGGGTTTCCTTCGCCGCCTTGATCGATTTCGCATGGCGCGCCGACCAGGCCGCCATGGCCGCCTTCTCCTGGGCCTCATCGTCGGTGGAGGCGCCGGACCTAGCCAGATCCAGCACGCCCTTGGTCACCGCCGCCTGTTCGCTCAGCAGATCCTCGATCAACCGCCGCACAGCGGTCTTTTCGAACACATCGGCGCCGCCATGGTCGGCCGCGGCCTCGCGCAGCCGGTCGAATCCGAGCTCGCCGCCCACGCGGTGGTACACCCGGGCCGCGCCGGCGAGAGACCAGGACGTCCGCGAAGCCAGATCGCCAATATCTGCGGCGTAGGTCAGCGGCCGCATCAGGCCGATGGCATGCGCCAGGGACTTGGGCGCGCCGGCCTTGATCCAAATCGCCGAGCGCCTCACCGCCGCCTTCTGTTCGAACGTCGACAGCACCGCCGGAATCATCGGCCGCAGCACATCGACGGCGCCTTGGTAGCGGTCGATGAAGCCGCGCACGTCCACGTCCTCGCGCGCTGCGCGGCGCGCCAGCCAATAGGTCTGCCCACGCAGCACCCGCGCCAGTTCGGCGTAGAGCGCATATTGAGCGAGCGTCGGGACCTGGCCGTCCAGGGCGCTGACGCGCCGCCAGTCCTCGTCGAAGCGCATGATTCGCCGCGCGGCTTCGAAGGCGATGACCAGGCCCCGCGCATCGCAGCCGGTATCGGTGCGCATGCGGCCGGCGAAGGTGGGCCCGCAGAGGTTGACCATGTCGTTGGAAGTCACCGTGGCGATGATCTCGCGGCGCAGCCGGTGCGATTGCATCTCAGCTTCGAATCGCATCAACCCCGGCGGGAAGTAGCCCACCAGGGCCGCTTCAAAATGGGGGTCGTCCGGCCCGCCCGACTGGATGATGTCGTCGAAGAGATCCAGCTTGCCATAGGCCAGCATCACCGCGCGCTCGGGCCGCGTGAGGCCCTTGCCGGATTCAAGCCGTGCCGCCAGTTCGGTGTCGGAGGGGAGGTATTCCAAGGCGCGATCGAGGCGCCCCCGCGTTTCCAGCGCGCTCATCAGCTGGCGCTGCGCGTCCAGATCGGCGGGATTGTCCCGCTCCTGCAGCGACAGCTGCAAGGTCTGGTCATAGTTGTGCGCCAGAACCTTGGCGGCGATGTCGTCGGTCATCGACCGCAGCAGGTCGTCGCGTTGGTCCGGCTCCAGCGCCCCCGCGCGCTCGGCCATGCCGGTCAGGATCTTGATGTTGACCTCATGGTCGGAGGTGTCCACCCCCGCGGAATTGTCGATCGCGTCGGTATTGACGCGCCCGCCGGCCAGGGCGAACTCGATGCGGCCGGCTTGGGTGACGGCCAGGTTCGCGCCTTCGCCGACAACTTTGCACCTAAGATCGCGGCCGTTCACGCGGACCGCGTCATTGGCCTTGTCCCCGACCTCGGCGTGGCTCTCCGACGAAGCTTTCACATAGGCGCCGATGCCGCCGAAATAGAGCAGCTCGGCGCGGCACTTCAGAATGGCGACGATCAGGTCATTGGGCGTGACGGTGTCGGCGCGCAGGTCGAGCAGCGCCTTGATCTCGGGACCGACCGCGATGGATTTGGCCAACCTCGACCAGACCCCGCCGCCGGGGGAGATGACGCCGCGATCGTAGGTGTCCCACGAGGACGCCGGCGCCTCGAACAGCCGCTTGCGCTCGGCCCAGCTCGCGGCGGCGTCCGGGTTCGGATCGATGAATATGTGCCGATGGTCGAAAGCGGCGAGCAGGCGGATATGCTTCGACAGCAGCATGCCGTTGCCGAACACGTCGCCCGACATGTCGCCCACGCCAATGACGGTGAAAGGCTCGCGCTGGATGTCCTTGCCCAGCTCGCGAAAGAGGCGCTTGACCGATTCCCAGGCGCCGCGGGCGGTGATGCCCATCGCCTTGTGGTCGTAGCCCGCCGATCCGCCCGAAGCGAAGGCGTCGCCCAGCCAGAATCCATAGTCGGCGGCCACGCCGTTGGCGATGTCCGAGAAGGTGGCCGTGCCCTTGTCGGCCGCGACGACCAGATAGGGATCATCGGCGTCATGACGCACCACCTCGGCCGGCCGGATGACCTCGCCCGCCGATCCGATATTGTCGGTCAGATCGAGGAGGCCGCTGAGAAAGGTCTTGTATGCCGTCACCGCCGCGGCGCGCGTCTCGGCCGCCGTGCCGTTCCTCGGCAGGGCCTTGGGATAGAAGCCGCCCTTGGAGCCCACCGGCACGATCACCGCGTTCTTGACCTGCTGCGCCTTCACCAGGCCAAGCACCTCGGTGCGGAAGTCGTCGCGGCGGTCGGACCAGCGAAGACCGCCCCGGGCCACGGGTCCGAACCTGAGATGCACGCCATCCACGATCGGCGAGGCGACGAAGATCTCGCGGTAGGGCTTGGGCGATGGCAGGTCCGCCAGGGCGCGGCTGTCCACCTTGAAGCTGATGTAGGGTTTCGCCGCCCCCGCGGCGTCGCGTTGATAGAAGTTGGTGCGCGTGATCGCGCGAATGAGCGCGGCGAGCCGTCGGATCACCCGATCGTGGTCTAGGCTCGCGACCTGCATCAGGCCGGCCTCGATCTCCGCCGCCACGGCCGCCTCGCGCACGGCTCGACCGCGGTCATCGGCGCCGGGGTCGAGCCGGGCCGTGAAGAGGTCGATCAACAGCGCCGCGAGCCCTGGATTTTCCGCCAGGGCCGTTTCCTGCACCTGCTGGCTGGGGTCCAGCCCGCTTTGTCCGCGATATCGGCACAGCGCCCGGATCAGGGCGGCGACGCGCCAGTCCGCCCCCAGTTCCAGCACCAGGCGATTGAATCCGTCGTTCTCGCAGGCGCCTCGCCAGACGGCCATGAACGCCGCTTCGAACGGGGATTGGATATCGACGAACTTCAGCCGCTCGCCATTGGGGTGTTCGACCTCGAAGTCATGGATCCACACTCCTCCGCGCGCGTCGCCCTCCTGCCCGCCGGGAGAAATGTCGAAGCCTTCCTCGGTGAGGGCGTTCAGCCCCATCTGGCTCAGAATCGGCAGGATCCGCGACAGCGGCGCCGGCTCGTGTCCGCGCCGATAGAACTTGAAGCGGAACCGCGAGGGCCCGTCGCCCGCGCGCCGGTAGGCGCGAACCCGTGACGCGGCGTCGCTGGCCATGAGATCGACGATCGCCATGTCGACCAGCGCCTCGTCGACGCTTTGCCGATCGCGGTAGCCCGCCGGAAACGCCTGACCATAGGTCTGGAAGGCGCGCGCCGCTTCGCCCGGCGCGGTGATCGCGGCGCGCAGCGCGGCCTCGAAGTCGTCGGACCAGGTTCGCGCGGCGCGGGCGATCTGCGCCTCCAGCGCCAGCAGATCTGGCGCCGGCGCGGGCTCCGACCTCGGCGTCAGCTGCAGCACGAAATGCACTCGCGCCAGGGGTGAATCCGAGAAGCTCGGATAGGCGGAGGCGATCCGACCGCCAAAGGCTTCGGCCAGGATTTCGCCGGCGCGCAGCCGGAGCCGCGCGTCATAGCGGTCGCGTGGCGCGAAGAACAGAATCGACACGAAGCGTCCGAACGGATCGTGCCGGACGAAGATCTTGAATCGCGGCCGATCCGAGAGGTGCAGCACGTCCAGCGCCATGGTCAGCAGCTCGTCGGCGCGCACCTGAAACAGCTCATCGCGGGGATAGGTTTCCAGGATGCTGGCCAGGCGCGTGGCGTTGTGACTGCCTGGCGGGAAGCCGGCATGCTGCATCACGCGATGGGTTTTGCTGCGCAGCATTGGCGTCTCGCGGATCGGCTCGTGATAGGCCGCCGGCGTAAAGAGACCGACGAAACGGACCTCGCCCAGAGCGCTTCCGTCGACGCCGTATTGGCGCACGCCGATGTAATCCATGGGTCCGCGTCGATAGACCCGCGACGGCAAGGTGGCCTTGGCGACGATGACCGGATCGGGACGGTCCATCCGGTAGCGGACATCGGGCGAGAGCACATTGGGCTCGTCGCGCCGCCGCAGAACCAGGCGCATCGGATCGCGCAATACGCCCAGGCCATCCTCCGGCGCGAAATCCGGCTGCTCGTCGGCGTAGCCGCCCGCCGCGTCCCGCGGATAGGTGTAGACGCGCGCGCCCAGGAACACGAAATGCCCGCGCTTCAGCCACCGCAGAAACTCGATATCCTCGCCCAGGTCCGGCGCCTCCCGCGGCGCCATTTCGGTCAGCTGTTCGATCGTCCGGTCGAGCAGGGACAGCATCGGCTTGAAATCGGCCACGGCCAGGCGGACATCCACCATTGCCGCATGCGTCTGCTGGATCAGCACATTGCGTCGCTCGTCGGGGACGGGCGACAGCCAGACCTGGATCATCGACCAGCGATCGCGCTCGCGGTTCACCACCGGATGGAACATCGCGTGCACCTCGGCGCCGCACCCGGTCACTGCCGCCATCACGCTGTCGACCAGGAAGACCGAGTCCGGCTGGGCGATCTCCAGGAGATCGAGGCCGAGCGACCGGCCGCCCGCGCCCATCGCCGGCCGCAGCCGCACCGTCGCGCCGGGGCCCGCGGCGGTGGATCCGAAGCGCCAGAACTCCGCCAGAACTGCCGCCAGATCGCGGTCGTCAAGGTCCGGCAGCTCTTCGGGCCGGTAGTCGTCCACCACCTGCGCCAGGAACCCCGACCGCGCCGCCGCCTCGCCCGGGGGCTGGGCGGCGAATTCGGCGGCGAAGGCTGGCGCCAGGGTGTCAATTGTCATGACGGGCATGGCAAAGGGGGCTCGCGATTAGGAACGAGGGGAGGATCGCACGACGGGCCGCGTCCTTGAAACCCGGATCACGACTCGGCGGCGACAGGCGAATAATACCCGATAAAGGCGGCAATCAGGCAACACGCTTGCGGAGATTATAAAATGCGCGAGATCATGTTCCCGGAAATAGCTGAAGTCGAACCATAGGATTCCCTCCATGATCGCGATTCTGACCACCCACAATCCGATCAAACTTTCCGCCGCCCAGGCCCTGCTCAGCGACGCCGGCATCGACTGGACGGTGTTCGACGCCGCCACGGGCAGCCTCTGGACCGCCGCCATACCCCGCCGCCTGATGGTGTCCGACGACGACGCCGGCAACGCGGCCTGGACCCTGCGCGGCGCCGGTTGGATCCAGGCCGGCGACGGCGACTGGGACCTCGCGCCGACACCGGCGCCTTAGGCGCATCAACCTTATTGGTCCTCTTTTCCCGCTCATCCCCGCGAACGCGGGGATCCAGCGGTGTCCAGCCTGGCGGCGAAATCGCAAATTATCCATTTGATATTTATCGCTTAACTGGAAATCTCTGGATCCCCGCGTTCGCGGGGATGAGCGGGACGGGGGGTCAAAGCCCGATCGGGATTGGCGCCTGAGCGCGCTTCGCGCGCTGTGCGGACGAGGGCGTCCGCGCGCCTGGGGGCCGCTCCCCGGGGTTATGCCGCGCTGAAACCCGCGACCTGGTTCAGGCGCCGCCAGCTGCGGGCATAGGCTGAGTGTCCCGGCCGCGCGGGCGAAGTGTTCCTTGCAAGCTCTGTCCAGCGATCCAGCGCCGCGTCCGCTTCGCGCCAGCAACGCTCGACCGCCTGTTTCAGGGCCGGCGGATCGTCCCCCGCCGCCTCGATCCGCATCTGAAACGCGCGCTCGATCCCATCGCGCTCGGCGGAAATCGTCGGCGCCAGGGCCGCGTAGTTCGCCAGCGCCAGGCGATGCAGCCGCTCCTGCCGCCACCAAAGGGACCCAGGATCGAACCGGTCGGTGGCCGGCGGGCCGTGTTCGGGCAACCCGGCCTCCAGCACCACGGGCCGGAAGAGGCTGAGGCACGGCGCGGCGCCGCCCGTCACCCAGTGCACGGCCGGCCCGGGGCCCAGCTCGCTGACCATCGCCGCCACGGTCTGGCTGCGGCGGTCGCCGGGTCCGGCGTGCATGCAGATCGTGCGGCCCACGATCTCGACCGGGGTCCAGTCCGGCGAGACCTCGCCGTGGTCGCGCAGCGCCGCGCGCAGGTCCGACGCGTCCAACGCGCCGCGACGGGCGCGCAGAAGGTCCGACGAGCGCCGGCAGCGTTCCACCCCTCGGGTGACCGCGTCGCGCGAGCGGTCCATCAAGCGGTCGGCGAGGTCGAAATCGCCCTGTCCGTCCAGCCAGTCCGCGCCGCGCGCGTAAGCCTCAAGCCCCTCGCTGACCCGCCGCCGCTCGGCGCCGATGCTGAGCGCGTTCGAGATCGTGCGGATGTCCTCGACGGCCTCCAGCGCCCACCAGCGGCCGACCGTCTCGAGCACAAAGGCCTCACCGCGATCGGCGATCAGAAAGCTGTTGTGATAGTAGAAACGCCCCAGATGGCCGCAGTCGCCGCCTTGGCCGTGGCGTTCCAGGAGGGTGGTGATCACCTGGACGGCCTCGGCTGCGCTGGCCGCGCGCTCCAGGCCCAGGCGCACCAGGTCCATGCCGGTCAGGGCGCGGCGCCGCTCGGCCGGCACGATGGAGTGAACCGCCTCATTGCCGATCGCCACCCCGTGTTCGTTCGCCCCCATCTCCGCGCCCCACATCCAGAACGGGCGCGAGATCAGGAAGGCGTGGGTGCGCGGCGCCTGGGGAATGGCGATATAGGTCGCCCTAAGGACCGCGTCCGGCCCGTGGTCCCGGGCGGGATGGACCTCCAGGATCTGCGCCTCGTTGCGCTCGCGGTCGCTGTTCTTGGCGAACAGGGTCGCGCCCCGCGCGGTCGCCGCCGGCAGGGCCGCCAGGGTGTCGCACACCGGTCGCGGTCCCCGCTCGGCGCGGCTACTTCACGCTCGCCAGACGATCCAGCTGCGCCTGCAGCCGCGCGTGCAGGCTGTCATAGAGCCCCTGCTGCTGCCGGGTCGGCGGCGTGTCGGCGTCCTCCAGGCTGTTGGCGAAGCCGGCGTATTGCTCGTTGAGCATGCCGGGGAAGGCGAGATTGGCCTCCGATCCGTTCATGTTCACCTGCATCAGCTGCTGTTCGACGCTCGAGAGGGCCTGATCCGCCGCGCCCCCCGCCTGGCCGGCGGTCTTCAGCGCCTTGCGCCGGGCGCGGATGTCGTTGACCGCCTTGTGCAGGGCGTCGATGTCGCGCCACACCGCCACCGAAAGCGCCGCCTTCGCCGCGATCCCGTCGGCGGTCCCGGCCGGGTCGCGCGGATCGGCGATGACGGTAAGGGGCGCGCTGCGGGTGACCCCGTCGGCCGTCAGACGCACCTGATAGGTCCCGGGCGGCACGATCGGGCCGCGCGGCGCCTGGTCCTCATAGAAGGCCCCGGGAATCTGCGCCGGATCGTTCATCCGCAGGTCCCACACCAGCCGATTCATGCCCGCCTTGGCCGGAATAAGGTCGCTGGAGATGATCTCATCGGGCCACTCCTGCGGCTGGACCTCCTTGGCCGTCTTCTGGCTCGACATGTGCCGCAGCACCGCGCCGCCGGCGTCAAGGACGTCGAGGGTGACTTCCCCCTTCGGAGCGGTCTGCAACACATAGTCGATCAGGGCTCCGGCCGGCGGGTTCTGACCCACCGGGTGGCGGCTGTCGACCTGGTCGGGATAGTAGAGCCGGATCGCCTTCTGCGGCGCATAGAGCGTCACCGGCTCCATGGCGGCGCCGGCCTGGCGCAGAGGAGTCACGTCGTCGAGGATCCAGAACGCGCGGCCATGCGTCGCCGCCACCAGATCATCGCCCTTGACCGTCAGATCGTGCACCGGGCTCACGGGCATGTTCAGCTGCAGCGGCCGCCACGCCGCGCCGTCGTCGAACGAAACGAACACCCCCAGTTCGGTGCCGGCATAGAGCAGGCCCTTGCGCACCGGATCCTCGCGCACGGCGTGAACCACCGCGCCCTTGGGCAGGTCGCCGGCGATCGAGGTCCAGGTCTTGCCATCGTCACTGGTCTTCAAGGCGTAGGGGGCGATGTCGTCCAGCCTGTGCCGGTCGACCGCCACATAGGCGGTGGCGGCGTCGTGCGGCGAGGGTTCGATCATGCTGATCGTGCTCCACGCCGGGATTGCCTTGGGCGAAACGTCCGCCCAGTGCGCCCCGCCGTCGGCGCTCACATGGATCAGGCCATCGTCGGCCCCCGCCCACAGCTTGCCCTTGGCCAGCGGCGATTCGGCCAGGGCGAAGATGGTGTCGAAATATTCGACGCTGGTGATGTCCTTGGTCAGCGGCCCGCCGCTGGGGCCCTGTTTCGACTTGTCGTTGCGCGTCAGGTCCGGGCTGATGATCGACCAGCTGTTCCCGTGGTCGGTGCTCTTCCACACCACTTCGGAGGCGGCGTAGAGCACGTCCGGAT
>Ga0209698_10008446_pt1 | contig 10631 bp, 5 predicted proteins | sample LitLauG_LLR_2012_FD_187203 | JGI IMG/M metagenome (GOLD analysis project Ga0209698, IMG submission 187203) | Freshwater sediment microbial communities from Pennsylvania, USA - Little Laurel Run_MetaG_LLR_2012 (SPAdes) (version 2) | ecosystem: Environmental > Aquatic > Freshwater > Creek >... | reverse complement strand
ACAACGAAATATTGCCTTCGAATTGCTCTAGGGGGATAGGAACCTATGACAAGATCACTCGGGAAGTGGTGCGCGGCCGCGTTGCTCGCGCTGGTGGGCGTCGGCAGCGTTGCCCAAGCTCAGGTACTTTACGGATCGCTCACCGGAAACGTGACCGACCCCAGCGGCGCTGCGATCCCCGGCGCGAAGGTGGAAGCGCTTAACACAGGCACGGGGACCGCCCGCCAAGCGGAGTCCGATGTCGGCGGCGCTTACTCGTTCAGCAATCTTCAATCCGGAGTCTACAAGATCACGGTTACAAGCGCGGGATTTCAGACCACCATCGTCGACGGAATCACCGTGAACACCAACCAGATCCGCCGCGTCGATCTCTCCCTGCGCATTGCCGCGGCCGCCGAGACGATTGAGGTGAACGCACCGGCAACAGCCGTGCTCCAAACGGATCGGGCCGACGTGAATTCACAGATAAGCGCCACAGAGATCGCCAACCTTCCCGCGACGTCCTCGGCGGGACGAAACTACCAGGCGCTCTACAAACTCGTCCCGGGATTCTCTCTGGTGGGAGAAGGAGACAGCTCCGACGGTGGGAGTCCTCAGCGCGCCATGTCCGGCTACGTGAACGGGACATCCCGGCAGAACAATCTGACCCGGATTGATGGAACCTCCAATACATACATGTGGCTGCCCACCAACACTGCGTACGTGCCGCCGGCCGAATCGATCGAGTCCGTCAGCGTGGTGACGAATTCCTTCGATGCGGAGCAAGGCAACTCGGTGGGCGCGGTCGTCAATGTGGTAACCAAATCCGGCACCAACGCGTTTCACGGAAGCGGCTTCGAGTACCATACCGACAATGACCTGAGAGCCATCGAGCGGTTCAAACCGGTCAACTATGTCAACCCGAAGTACATTCTAAACCAATACGGGGGAAGCGTAGGCGGCCCCATCAGGAAGAACAAGCTGTTCTTCTTCGCGGACTGGGAAGCGACCAAGCGGCGGATGCTCGCCAGCGCCCAAAAGACCGTCATTAATCCCGCGTCTTTCCTGGATTCCGCCGGCAACGCCAACTTCGCCAACGCGACCGGCGCCGGAGGCGCTGGAACCATCTACGACCCCGCCACCGGCAATGCCGATGGCACCGGCCGCCAGCCTTTCGCGAATAATATGATTCCGGCCAGCCGGATCGATCCGGCGGCCAAGACCATACTGGGGCGGATCAATACCGCCGGCTTCCTCAACGGCAACAACGTCCTGGCCACCAACAACTATCTCGCTCAAGGTTCGGCCCAGATGAATCGCAACACCGTCGATTCCAAGGTCAACTACGTGATCAACAACTCGACGACGATGTTCGGCCGCTACAGCATCTCGCCGACCACGTATGTCGATCCCCCGGTGCTGGGCTTGGCGATGGGCGGAGCGACCGGCGGGGGCCAGGTCGGCACCGCGCCCTCGCGGATTCAAAACGTCGGCTTGGGCGGCACCCACGTGATCTCTCCTACCATGCTCGTCGACATCAACGCCGGATTCACCCGGCAGCGGCTCGGCGCCCAGTACGACCCCGACCTGGGCCTCGGCAACTACGGCCTCACCGGCCTCCACATCCCCGGCACCAACGGCGATACCTACCTGACCCAGGGCACCCCGGGCTTCTTTTTCCCCGCCAACACCTTCAATGGCATTGGAAATGTCGATACCGGCAATCCGTTTCTATTCCGCGACAACCAGTACGTCATGAATGCCAACATGAGCTGGATGAAAGGGCGGCACAACGTCCGCTTCGGCATTGAGCACACCATCAACGGCATCAACCACTTTCAACCGCAAGGCGGCGCCTTCCAGACCCCGCGCGGCTCTTTCCGCTTTTACGGCAATGTAACCGCCTTAAACGGCGGCGCCGCCGCCAACCAGGTCAACGACGTGGCTCAATTCCTGCTGGGCCTCCCCAACGAGGTCGGCAAAGCCGTTCAGAACGTAAATCCAAATTCGATTCGCTGGAAGACCTGGTCCTGGTACATTCGCGATAGCTGGCAGGTCATCTCCGCCCTCACCGTGAATCTGGGCTTGCGATGGGAATACTACCCGATGGCCACCAGCGACCACAGCGGCGTCAGGCTCTACAATCCGGCAATAAACACCGTCCTCATCGGCGGCTATGGCGGCGTACCCATGGATGATGGTGTCAACGTGGGACACGGGTCATTCCTGCCGCGCTTCGGACTCGCCTACCGCCTGGACCGGAAAACCGTGGTCCGCGCCGGCTTCGGCATGAGCGCCGACAGCAACAACTGGCGGTTCTTCCGCAACAATTATCCGGCCACCACCAACTCCGATGTGAACCCGCAACTCTCGTTTGCCCCCGTCGCGAGCCTTACCGGAGAAACCTTGGGTACCTATCCGGGTCTCCCCGCCGGTATCCCCATCGTGACCGTCCCGGACTTCACCGTGGGAAAGATCCCCCTTCCCACCAACGTGAGCCCCGGCAGCGTGGTGCCCCTCGATTTCCGCCGCGGCTACATCTACTCCTATAATCTGACACTGCAACGCGAGATCGGAAAGCTGGCGGTGGAAGCCGGCTACGTGGGAAACCATGGCGTGCGCCTGCTGACCAACGAGAACATCAACTCAGCGCCGCCCGGCGGCGGCAACACCGGCCGCGCCCTCTATCCCATCACCGGGAACACCGTCGACAATAACTGCCTCTGCCCCGATGCTCCGAGTTGGTATAACGCGCTGCAAACCAAGGCCACCTGGCGGTTAGGCGGCAATAACGCCATCGGCGCGATCTACACCTTCTCACGGGCCATCAACTGGGAAGACAGCGAGGAGGAGGCCTCCGTATTTGGCGGCCAGGGCGGTTCCCTCCCCTGGCCGTACCCGGCTTATCGGAACCGCAATAAGGCCCTGGCGACCTATGACCGCACGCACAACCTGTCACTCTATGGCATCTACGATTTGCCCTTCGGGGCGAAGCAGAAGTGGGCCAGGACCGGCCTCGTGAGCAAGGTTGCCGGCGGTTGGCAACTGAACTGGCTGCTGAGTAAGGTGAGCGGCACGCCGTTCTCGCTCTACTACACTGGCTCGCTCAACGCTTCCGGGGAACAGCAAAGCGCGGATCAGGTTGGTCCTCTGCAGATTTTGGGCAACGTCGGACCCGTCACGGGCGCCCCAAGCTGCGGAGCCACCGATCTATCCTGCCACTACTTCAATCCCGCGGCGTTTGCCGTCGTTCCGACGAGCCAGATCCGGTTTGGCAGCACCGGCCGTAATATCATCCGTGGCCCCGGCTTGTTCAACCTCGATGCCAGCATCTTCCGTAACTTCAAAATTACCGAACGCGTGACCTTCCAGATCCGCGGAGAAATGTACGGCGTGACCAACACGCCGCACCTCAATATTCCCGGCACCGACCCCACCAACGCCACCACGTTCGGCGTGATTACTCAGACGCTGAATTCGGCCGGACGAGGCACCGGAACCGGCGGCGAACGCTGGACCTTCGTCTCAGGGAAGGTGACCTTCTAGCGGGAACCGTCTGCTCGTTGGCAGTGCGCCCTCCACCTGGAGATCGATCTTTCATATCGCGATTCGTCGCCGAGACCGGTGAATGCTCCCCTCACGTAACCCCAGCCGGCCATTTTCTCATATTGTTGTATCCTTAAACTAAAGATGAAAATCCGCGACATCCGGGCGACGACAGTCACCGTGCCGCTGGAAGCGCCCCTTCGCCACGCCAACGGCTGCCACTGGGGCCGCTTTGTGCGCACCGTCGTCGAAGTCGAGACCGACAACGGCCTGATCGGCCTGGGCGAGATGGGCGGCGGAGGCGAATCGGCCGAAGCCGGGTTTCGTGCCCTGAAATTGTGCCTGGTCGGCCACGATCCCGCCCGTCTCGAGGAAATGCGCTTCCTCGTCGCCAATCCCACCGCCTCGCTCTACAACAACCGCACGCAGATCCTGGCGGCGCTGGAGTTCGCATGCCTCGATATTCTCGGACAGGCCTGGGGCGTCCCGGTGTGCGACATCCTCGGCGGCCGCCTGCGCGATCGCGTTCCGTTTGCCTCTTACTGCTTCTTCCGCTATCCGAACCCCCAAACTGGCGCCGGCGAAGTGCGCACCATCGAGCAGCTCGTCGAACACACCTGCACCTTGAGGCGGCGCTTTGGATTCCGCACCCACAAACTCAAAGGCGGTGTCTTTCCCCCTGATTACGAACTGGAAGCCTATCGTGCCCTGGCTCACGCCTTCCCCGAAGATTCCCTGCGCTTTGACCCGAATGCCGTCTGGTCCACCGAGCAGGCCATCCGCTTCGGCCAGGCCATCGAGGGCTTACGCAACGATTACCTGGAAGATCCTGTGCTCGGCCTCAACGGCATGCGGCGCACCCGCCAGATGATCCGCATCCCCCTCGCCACCAATACCGTGGTCGTCAACTTCGAACAACTCGCCGCCAACGTGCTCGATACCGCGGTGGATGTCATCCTTCTCGACACCACCTTCTGGGGCGGAATCCGCGCCTGCGTCAAGGCTGCCGGCATTTGTGAAGCGTTCCAACTCGGCGTCGCGGTGCACTCCTCGGGTGAGCTCGGAATTCAACTCGCCACCATGCTGCACTTGGGCGCCGTGCTTCCCAATCTTTCCTTCGCCGCCGATGCGCACTACCACCACTTGCTGGACGATATCATCGAAGGGGGCCCCATGCGATATCAGGATGGAGCCATTCCGGTCCCCCGGCAACCGGGGCTCGGAGTCACACTCGACCGAGACAAATTGCGGCAATACCACGAACTCTACCAGCGGCTCGGCGGCTACCCTTACGACCAGGATCCGGCGCGCCCCGGCTGGACGCCCATCATTCCAAACGACCGCTGGGCCGATCCGCGCGACACCCGGCCCATAGCCATTCCTCACTGATATGCGCCACTGTCTGGATCTCACCGATCGAGTAGCCGTAGTGATCGGTGGTACCTCGGGAATCGGCCACGCCCTGGCGGCGGGGCTGGCCGAACACGGAGCCCACGTCGTCCGCACCGGACGCCGGGCGCCGGCTCTATCCGTGGATGTGCGGTACCGCGATTCCGTCGACGCTTTTCGCAATGCCGTTCTCGAACGCCATGCCCACGTCGACATTCTGGTGAATGCCGCCGGCTACACCTCCAAACAGCCCACCGCCACCATGCCCGAGGATCAATGGTCGTGTCTCCTGGACACGAATCTGACCGGCGTGCTGCGCGCCTGCCAGTCCTTTTACGGCCCGTTGAAGGACAGTGGCCACGGCCGCATTATTAATATTGTTTCCCTGGGGTCGTTTCTGGCGTTCCATGAGGTGGCTGCGTACTGTGCCTCGAAATCCGCCCTCCTTTCGCTGACCCGCAGCCTGGCCTGCGAGTGGGCCCGGGATGGTATCTGCGTGAACGCCATTGCCCCGGGAGTTTTTCCCACGGAATTGAATAACGAAATTGTCAAGGATACACCCAGGGGGCGAGAGATCCTGATGCGCACCCCCATGCAGCGCTTTGGCAAACCGAAAGAACTCGTGGGAGCGGCCGTGCTGTTGGCTTCCGAGGGCGCCAGTTTTCTGACCGGTCAATGTATTACCGTGGACGGCGGCTATTTGGCCTCGGGGGTGAATTCATGAAGCCCGGTAAGACGGGCCTCCTGGCCTGTCTCCTGCTGACCTCCTCACTTCATGCCGAAACCGGCGCCGCCGCCTGGCTCCGCTACGCCCCGCTCAATGAAGCCGCAAGCCGTCCGTATCGCGATTCCCTTCCCCCCGTCGTCACGTCACTCGGCGGTTCCCTCGCCGCAAGCGCGCAGCAGGAGTTGATCCGGGGCATCCGCGGCATGCTCGGACGCACCGAACGAATCGGGCAGGTATCCGCCCTGCTCACCGAACGCGCCATCGTTCTCGGGACCCTGGGCTCTCTACCGCCTCAACTCTCCCTCACCGCAAACCTGCCGCCGGATGCCTACTGGCTCAAGACCCTGAACGGCTACACCATCGTGACTGCGCAGAACGATCGCGGCGTTCTCTACGGCGTCTTCGCCCTGCTGCGTAAGATCGCTCTCGGTGAGCCCGTTCAAAATCTCGACGATCGGCAATCCCCTCGCGCGCCCATTCGCTGGGTCAATCAGTGGGACAACCTCGATGGTTCTATCGAGCGCGGCTATGGCGGTCGCTCGATCTTCTGGGAGAACCGTCAGGCGCGCCCCGACTTGACCAGAGTTGGCGATTATGGCCGCCTGCTGGCCTCGCTCGGCATCAACGGCTGCTCCATCACCAACGTCAACGCCGACCCGCGCGTGCTCGCCTCCGACTTCATCGCGCAAGTCGTGCGAGTGGCCGCTGCCTTCCGCCCCTGGGGCGTCCGCGTTTCGCTGGCGGTGGATTTCGGCAGCCCCCAAACCATCGGCGGGCTCGACACATTCGACCCGCTGGACCCTCGCGTAGCCGCTTGGTGGAAAGCCAAAGCCGACGAGCTTTACCAAGCCATTCCCGACTTTGCCGGCTTCCTCCTGAAAGCCGATTCCGAAGGACGCGTGGGCCCGTCGGCCTATGGACGCACTCATGCCGATGCGGCCAACGTGGTCGCGCGCGCGCTCAAACCCCATGGAGGCATGCTCTTCTATCGCGGCTTCGTCTACGACCACCACATGGACTGGCAGAACCCCAGGAACGACCGCGCCCGCGCCGCCTATGAAAACTTTCAACCCCTCGACCGCCAGTTCGACGACAACGCCTTCGTTCAAATCAAGAACGGCCCCATCGATTTTCAGGTGCGCGAACCCGCCTCGCCTCTGTTCGGCGCGCTCCCAAAAACCAGGCAGGCCGTCGAATTACAGATCACCCAGGAGTATCTCGGCCAGGCCCGGCACCAGGTTTTTCTCGTTCCTATGTGGAAACAGACCCTGGATTTTGAAATCGGCGCGCCCGTCAAGACGCTCGTCTCGGCTTTCGCTGGCGTGGCCAACGTTGGCCTCGACGATAACTGGTTCTCCAATCATCTTTCGCAAGCGAATCTCTACGGTTTTGGCCGTCTTGCCTGGAACCCCGATCTCAGCGCCCGCCGCATCGCTGAAGAATTTGTGGGACAGGCTTTCAGCCTGCCCGCCCGCGACTCGGAAACCCTCACTGGCATGCTCTTGAGCTCCTGGCGCACCTACGAAAACTATACCGGCCCGCTCGGCCTGCAAACCCTTACCGATATCACCGGCAACCACTATGGTGTGAACGTAGAGGCCTCCGAACGCAACGGTTGGGGTCAGTGGCACTTCGCCGACGCTCACGGCGTCGGGATGGATCGCACCGTCGCCACCGGCACCGGATACATCGGCCAATACCCGCCCGCCGTGGCCCGCATCTACGAGTCTCTCGAAACCTGCCCCGACGACCTCTTGCTGTTCCTCCACCACGTGCCCTATACCTATAAGTTGCATTCCGGCAAAACCGTGATTCAATCGATTTACGATTCGCATTACGAGGGTGCCGCCGCCGTGGAATCGTATGTGCGCGAGTGGAAATCGCTCGAGGGGCACATCGACGAGCGCCGTTACCACGACGTGCTCGCGCAGCTCGAATACCAGGCCGGTCAGGCAGAGCTCTGGCGCGATGCCGTCGATAATTGGTTTCTGCGAGCCTCCGGCATCGCCGATGCCCAACGCCGCGTGGGCCATTACCCCGGCCGCTTCGAGGCGGAATCCTTGAGCCTGGAAGGTTACACCGTGACGCCGGTCACGCCCTGGGAAGCCGCTTCCGGAGGCCAGGCGGTGGCCTGCGCCGCCGCCCAATGCGCCGCCAGTCTCCGCTACCAGGGCCCGTCCGGCTGGTATACCCTGCGCGTCCGCTATTTCGATCAGGACAACGGCATTTCCCGTTTTCAAGTGCGGGTCGCCAACCAACTGGTGGACGAATGGGCCGCGGCCGATCGCCTTCCCACCAGCAAAATCGACGCTTCCTCTTCCGCGCGCCACATCATTGCCGGCATCGCTTTACGGCCCGGAGACGTCATTCGCATCGAAGGTGTTCCCGATGGGGGCGAAGCCGCCGCGCTCGATTATATAGAAGTTGTACCGAACGGGAATTGACCGTGTTTACCACATTGCCACGCTTACTCCTCTGCGCCGCCCTGTCATCGGTTGCGCTGTTCGCACAGCAGGCGCTCTACCAGGACCCCGCAGCGCCCATGGAAAAACGCGCCGGCGATCTGCTCTCGCGCATGACGCTGGAGGAGAAGGTCTCGCAGCTCATGAGCGATTCTCCCGCCATCGATCGCCTGGGCGTGCCCGCCTACAACTGGTGGAACGAGAGCCTGCACGGCGTGGCCCGTTCCGGCCGCGCCACCGTGTTCCCGCAGGCCATCGGTCTGGCCGCCACCTGGGATACGGATCTGATGACCCTCGTGGCCACCGCTATTTCCGACGAAGCCCGCGCCAAGCACCACGAGTTTGTCCGCCGCGGAAAGCGCAGCATCTACCAGGGACTCACTTTCTGGACGCCCAACATCAACCTGTTTCGCGATCCGCGCTGGGGACGCGGCATGGAAACCTACGGCGAAGATCCCTATCTTACCGGCCGCATGGCCGTGGCCTTCATCAAGGCTATGCAGGGAGACGACCCCAGGTATCTCAAGACCATCACCACTGCCAAACACTACGCGGTGCATAGCGGCCCCGAGCCGCTGCGTCACACCTTCGATGCCATGCCCACCGGGCGCGATCTCTGGGAAACTTATCTGCCCCACTTCGAAATGGCCGTGCGCGAGGGTGGCGCCTATTCGGTGATGTGCGCCTACAACCGCGTGGACGGCTTGCCCGCCTGCGCTAATCCGCGCTTGCTGGATGAGATCCTGCGCCGGCGTTGGGGCTTCCAGGGATACGTGGTTTCCGATTGCGGCGCCATCGGCGACATCTACCTCAATCACAAGTCCCAGCCCGACGCCGCGCAAGGCGTGGCGAGCGCCATCCAGGCGGGCACCGACCTGAATTGTGGTGTGGAGTACGAGAACCTGCTGCCGGCCGTTCGACAGGGCTTGGTGGCCGAGCGCGAAATCGACCGCGCCGTCGGGCGCCTGCTCCTTGCTCGCTTCCGGCTCGGCATGTTCGATCCGCCGGAAATGGTCAAGTACGCGCAAATCCCCTATACCGAGAACGAAAGCCCCGCCCACGCCGCTCTCGCCCTGGAAGCCGCGCGCAAATCCATCGTCCTGCTCAAGAACGAACGCCGCACGCTGCCCTTGAGCAAAAACCTGAAGACCCTCGCCGTCATCGGGCCCAACGCCGACGACCTCAACGTCCTGTTGGGCAACTATAACGGTTACCCCAGCGCTCCCATCACTCCTCTGGAAGGCATCCGCCGTAAGGTCAGCCCTGAGGTTCGCGTGTTGTACGCCCGTGGCAGCGAGGTGGCCGCCAATATGCCGGCCTTTGAAACGGTCCCGGGCTCGGCGCTGTTCGCATCCGACGGCCCCGGCCGCCAGCATGGTCTCAACGCCGCGTACTTCAACTCCGGTAACTTCGATGGCGTGGCCCACCGGCCGCGCGAACTGACCGTTCCGGCCAGCGGTAAAACTGCCGGCCAGATTCCCGCCAATCCGCAACCCCTGTTCACCCGCATCGATCCCCAGGTGGACTTCAACTGGTGGGACGGCGCTCCCCGCGAAGATCTGAACGACGACGATTTCGGTGTCCGCTGGACCGGCTATGTCTCCGCCCCCGTTTCCGGAACCTACGATCTGGGCGCCGTCGCGGTGAACGCCTTCGAGCTTTACCTGGACGACAAGCTGCTCGTGCGCGGCAACACCATTCACTCCCGCAACTATCAATACGCTCCGCTCGAAATGCAGGCCGGCAAGCTGTATCGACTGCGCCTGGATTATCACGAGTTCGTCGGCGATGCCAGTGTGCAGCTCGTCTGGTCGCGCCCGGGCGCCGTCAACAGCGACGATGCGCTGGCGGCCGCCCGGCAAGCCGACGCGGTCGTAATGGTTCTTGGCCTCTCTCCCCGGCTGGAAGGCGAGGAGATGCGCGTCCCCGTGGAAGGCTTTCAGGGTGGCGACCGCGTCGACATCGCCATTCCCAAAGTCCAGCAGGATCTCCTGCAAAGGGTGGCCGCCCTCGGAAAACCGGTCGTCCTGGTGCTGCTCAATGGCAGCGCGGTGGCCGTCAACTGGGCGCGCGATCATGTTCCGGCCATCGTGGAAGCCTGGTATCCCGGACAGGCCGGCGGCGCGGCTCTGGCCGATGTGTTGTTCGGCGATTACAACCCCGCTGGCCGCCTGCCCGTGACCTTCTACAAATCTGCCGGCCAACTACCGCCCTTCACCGACTATGGCATGAAGGGCAAGACCTATCGCTTCTTCGAAGGCGAGCCGCTGTTCCCCTTCGGATACGGACTTTCCTACACGACGTTCGCCTATCGCAACCTGGGCCTCCCGAAACAAGCTGCGGCCGGCGATCCCGTTCCGGTCGCGGTGGACTTGGAGAATACCGGCAGCCGGGCAGGCGAAGAGGTCGTCCAGCTTTACATCAAGACGCCCAACGGAGCGCCGCTCCGTTCCCTCGAGGGATTTCAGCGAGTGAGCCTGGCTCCCAAGGAGCGCATGACCGTGCATTTCACGCTTTAGCCCCAACAA
>Ga0209698_10008445_pt1 | contig 10632 bp, 11 predicted proteins | sample LitLauG_LLR_2012_FD_187203 | JGI IMG/M metagenome (GOLD analysis project Ga0209698, IMG submission 187203) | Freshwater sediment microbial communities from Pennsylvania, USA - Little Laurel Run_MetaG_LLR_2012 (SPAdes) (version 2) | ecosystem: Environmental > Aquatic > Freshwater > Creek >... | reverse complement strand
TGCTGACCTCGATCCTTTCTACTTTTGTTCGCACCTTCACTCCGACTGAACCGTCGGCGCGTGTTTTGTTTGCCACATCGCAGGGCGAGCGGCACGGCTTTCCTAACCTGGCGGCCGCCTTAATCACCGCTGCCGGCGGCCTAGGCGTGGTCCACCTCGGCACCGATCTTCCTGCGGAGGAAATCGTGACCGCCGCGCGGGGAAGCCACGTCAACGCGGTGTTGCTCAGCGTAAGCGGCACACCCACGGAGAGTGCGGCAAAAGGCTGGTCCTACATTTCGCGCAAAGTTCCCAAGACGGTTGCTCTGTGGCTGGGCGGTTCAACGCAGATTCTGGAAGCACATGCCGCTACCGATGCGCGATGGCAACAGGTCCACGACTTCACTGCTCTTGAGCTCCGCCTGGCGGAACTGGGGGCAAGATTTTGAGCTTCGCCCGCGCCAATCTGAAATCTGGACTTTTCCGTACTTTCTGTAAGGGCCGTGTGCAGGGGCAACTATGAAACTTGTTCTCATTCTCCTTTTCCTCGCGATCTTTTTGTGGATGGTCGGCATGACGACCTATGTCAGCCTGCATAAGCCGTTATCGCAGGCGGGGTCGGAGTTCAGCTGGACGTCGAGCCCGTGGTCGGTGGCAACCCTGTTCGATGCCTATTTCGGATTCACGACGTTTTTCGTTTGGGTCTGCTTCAAGGAAAGATCATTCGGCGCCAGGGTCGTCTGGTTCGTCCTGATCATGGGTCTGGGCAACATCGCTATGTCAGGCTACGTACTCTTGCAGCTGTTCAAAATGAAGAAGGACGAACCTCTGTCGAATTTGCTGCTCCGGAGAAGCCCGTGACCGATGGATGGCTTTACCGCCGGTTCATGCGGCCCGTAATCGAGCTGCTCACGCAAGGCATTACTCCGGAAAAGATTGCTCTGAGCCTCGCCCTCGGCCTTGCGCTCGGTATATTTCCGGTGCTGGGATCGACTACGCTGCTCTGCGCTCTGGCTGCCATCGTTCTTCGCCTGAATTTGCCGGCCATTCAGCTGGTGAACTACTTTGCCTACCCGTTGCAACTGGCGTTCCTCGTACCGTTTATTCGCATGGGCAAGTTTCTGCTGCGCGCACGGCCACTGCAGTTGTCACTTGCCCAGATGCTGGACATGGCTCGCGCCGATCTGTGGCATGCGCTGTCAGTCCTCTGGCTGACGGCGCTGCAGGCCATCGCGGCGTGGTTGCTGGTCAGCCCGATACTGATTCCAGTTCTTTATTTTCTTTTCCTGATGCTGGTGCGCCGGCTCGCCCCGCGCGCGCAACTGGCTGTGCCGGGAGGAGCCTAGTCTCACCATGTTTATGACTGCCCTGCCGATGGTTTTGATCGGCCTGCTGCTGGTAAGCAGCATGATGCTGGCGCTCTGGCTGCTGCATCTGCGTCTGGGCAACGCCAGCGTCGTCGATCCCGGATGGGCTTATGGCCTGGCCATCATCGCCACGACCTACGCGGTGATGGGCCCGGGTTACGGCCCGCGCCGCTGGCTGGCCGCCGGTATGGCGCTGATCTGGGGCTCGAGGCTGGGCACCTATCTGCTGCTCCGAATCGTTGGCAAGCCCGAAGAAGGCCGCTATCAGCAGCTTCGCAAAGATTGGAAGACCAACATCGCCTTCAAGTTCCTGCTCTTCTTCGAGTTTCAGGGGCTGCTCGACGCGTTCTTGTCACTGCCGTTTCTGATCGCGGCCCTGAATCCCGCGCCCGCGCTGCGGCCTCTGGAATACCTGGGCGCCGGCGTTTGGCTTCTCGCCATTGTGGGCGAGGCGATCGCCGACGCACAACTCGCCGCTTTCAAACGAACCGGAGCGCACGGCGCTGTCTGTCAGCGGGGACTATGGAACTACTCCCGCCACCCAAACTATTTTTTCGAGTGGCTGGTGTGGCTGGCGTGGGCGATCTTTGCCCTGGCATCGCCCTTCGGCTGGCTGGCTCTGAGTTGTCCGGCGCTGATGTTCTATTTCCTGTTTCGCGTGACCGGGATTCCGGCCACCGAGGAGCAGGCCCTTCGCAGCAAGGGCGAAGCCTACCGGCGATATCAGGAAACCACCAGTGCATTCGTGCCGTGGTGGAAGAAATCGATTTAAGCTGAGGTTTGACATCACCCAATGGGAAACACGCAGCAGTTGCTCCAACCCATTTCAGAAAATGCCGCTATCACGCCCTGGCCGCTCGCCCTGCTCGAGCGCGATCTGGTCCCCGACACGCTCATTCGAACCGCGATCCGGCGACTGCTTCGGCAGCGACTGCGCGAGGAAGACAAAGGCGATGTTGCACTTCAGCGGGCGCATCTTATGTCACTGGTCGAGCGCCTGAAGGCCAGCCCCATTGCGATCGACACCGCGGCCGCCAACGCCCAGCACTATGAGGTCCCAGCCCGCTTTTACCAGCTCTGTCTCGGTCCGCAATTGAAGTACAGTTGCGCTTACTGGCCGGAGTCCGTTCACGGACTGGCGGAAGCGGAAGAAGCCATGCTCACTCTCAGTTCCGAACGCGCCCAGCTTGCCGACGGCCAGCGCGTTCTCGAACTCGGCTGTGGCTGGGGATCGCTCTCCCTCTACATGGCCCAGCACTTTCCGAACAGCGAGATTATCAGCGTATCGAACTCGCGCTCACAGAAGCAGTTTATTGACGCCCGGGCCGCCGAGCGCGGCCTCGCCAACCTCTCCGTCATCACCGCCGACATGAACAGCTTCACAGCACCCGGCAAGTTCGACCGCGTGGTCTCAGTCGAGATGTTCGAGCACATGCGGAACTACCAGGCACTGCTGTCTCGTGTTTCCTCCTGGATGACCGGCTCGGCCCTGCTTTTCGTACATATCTTCAGCCATCGCCGCTTCGCCTACCCTTTCGAAGTTCGCGACGCCGGCGACTGGATGGCGCAGTATTTCTTTACCGGCGGCATCATGCCGAGCGACGACCTGCTGCTCTACTTTCAAGATGACGTGCGGGTGCGCGATCACTGGGGCGTGAATGGACAACACTATGCCAAGACCGCCGAAGCCTGGCTCAACAATATGGACGCCCACCGCGACGAGATTCTTGAACTGTTCGCCCGCATCTATGCCAGCAACCTGAATGGCACCCAGAGGGCCGCTGAAGCCCTGCGCTGGCTCGTACGTTGGCGCGTCTTCTTCATGGCCTGCGCCGAGCTGTGGAACTATCGGCGCGGAAATGAGTGGATGGTCTCGCACTACCTGTTCGCGAAGCATTAGAGTTGCGTGCAGCGCGCCGGAATGCCTACCAGAACTCTGGACGTGAGGGGAGAGGCGATCCGCAGTTACTGCACTCGCTTGCATCGTGGCTTGCATCATTCGGCTGACTGCATGACGGACAGCGCAGCCACATGCGGTTAATGTGCTCGGGCTTCCAGACGCTGGTCCACACTCCAGGTGAGAGATCACCAGTGCGAAAATCGTGCTTGGCTCGGGAATGCGCCTTGTCCAGGGCGCGGTGCATAGCCAGCTCGTTTTCCCACGCGGTCACCGTAAAAGCCCGATCCCCTGCAGCACCGGTAACGATGCTGATGAAGCCCGGCTCATTCAGAAAATCCTGGATGATTTGAGCCGAGTGGGTTCGGATATGGTCGAGCTCCGACTGGTCACGAAAGCGGATCCATGTCATTCCGACGATTGCCGGAACACTCGAATTCCCCGACGATACTCGCTTGGAATAACCGTACACGGCCTTCCCCTGACGAAGAGGCTCCACGATAACCTGCATTCCGATCTGCTCGTACATAGATTTCTGATCAAAATATCGAGTGGCGCGCTTTAGATTTTTCTCTCCTTCCAGCACATCGACGCCTCGCAGATGGAGCTTCTTGCCCGTCGGGTCGATTCCAGGCTTGAGCGACTGAGTATTGGTTCCGGTCAGCACCCATTCCGCCGTCATCCGATCTGCTCCTTTGATCGTCCCCGCGACCTGGAATTGGAAATCGGGGAACGCCAGCTTGATCGACCCCATCACGGTGGGGATATCAAACTGACGGACCGGCATCCGGCTTATCGGGTCTTCGTAAGTGCCGTCGGGCGAGAACATGGCCGCGACGCGCACTGCGTCGTGGGCATTCCAAGCGGCAAAGTATTCCTTAATTTGCAGATCGCAGGACATAAGTGTTTTTACTCGCCGAGGGCCGCAATCACGGCGTCGGCCGTTTCGGATCCGGAGAAATTCTGCTGGCCCGTGACCAGATTTCCGTCCCGCACCGCAAAGCCCCGCCACAACCCGGCCTGAACATAGTTCGCCCCGATCTTCTTCAGCTCATCTTCAATGCGCCATGGCATCACGTGCTTGTCACGCGACAGCATGTTCAGGTCCCACACCGCGTTATCCGCAAAGTCTTCTTCAACGTTGGCGAAGCCGGTCACCGTCTTGCCCTTCGCCAGATACTCGCCGTTGCTAAGCCGGGCATATCGCAGGATCGAACTGCCGTGGCACAACGCGCACGTGACCTTGCCAGCTTCGTAAAATTCGCTGAACTTCTTTTGCAGGTCGATCGCTTTGTCGTAGGTGAACATCGGGGCTTGCCCGCCCGCAACCACCAGCGCGTCAAAAGCCTCCACTCCGATCTCGCTCACGCGCTTGGTGTTCTCGACCAGGGCAGCCAGCTGTAGAGTGGCGATGAAGCCCATGCTGATCAGATCATCGGCGGAATAGCCGCTCGCGTCGCGTGGATCGCTCATCGCATCGGCATCGCACTTGCCTCCGCTGGGACTGAATATTTCAATCTCATACCCTTTTTCGTGAAACTTGAAATACGGATGACTGAGCTCCGACCACCAGAAACCGACCGGCCATCCAGTCGTCGTAGAAACGGCGGGGTTGGAAATGACAATCGCCAACCGCTTCCTGCGCTTCGCATTCACTATGTTCGGGTCCCTCAGGCTCACACAATCCTCCTTGGTCAAGGCCAGCGGATTTGAAAGTCACATCACACCTACAAGCAATACCAAATGCCAGCCTTTCGCCGCTACGCACCGCCTCAACAGTCACTTACTCCGCGGTAAGCCCCTCGGCCGTTTTGCGTTTAGTATGATGGAGTTTCAAAGCGAGGCGAACTCTCATCCCTATGGCCAAAGCACTTTCCATTCGGGCGCGGGCCTTACAGTCACGAGATGCGATTGAACTGTTGAGTAACAAATGGCGGATCACGCTGCTGCATCTGCTAACAGCGGGGCCGGTACGCTCCAATCAGTTGCAGCGTTCAGTGATGGGGCTCTCTCCTAAGGTGATGACCCAGACGTTGCGTGGCCTGGAGAGAGACGGCCTGGTTTCCCGGCAGGTTCTGCACGCGGTCCCGGCCCACGTGGAATACGGGCTAACGCCAATGGGGCTGAGCGTGATTCCGCTCCTGCGCGACCTTTGCCATTGGGCCAAGGCGAACGTACGGAATAGAGATCAATCACGGCGTCGGTTTGACGAGGCCTTGAGGAAAAAGCGCCAACCGTCCGTGTCGCTGGAGTAATCGCATCAACAAAAGCGCCGGCCCATCAAACTTGGGCCGGCGTTTTTTCTTGAACGCAACGAATCATCCCTAAGCCGAAGGATGCTTCAGCACATCCGCCAGCGCATGCATCCTGCTCGCGTCAGCGGGTGTTTTTGCCGCAGCGGCTTCTTTTTCCAGCCCCGGCGCCATCGCCTTCAGTCGGGCCAGGCTGACTTTGCTCAGGTGCGAAGTCTCGGCGGTTTGAATCGCCTTCTGCAGTTGCCCGATCCGCGTTGCAGGCAGCGCCTCCGACCGCGACAGTTGGTCCACGTAGGCTTTGGCTACAACCAGCTTCGCGGGCCATTCGATTTTGTTTTGGTTCTGCACGTTCAGTTCGGCAAGATGGACCGTTTTGGCCGCATCGATTTCATTCTGCGTCAGGAATTTGGTTGGCGTTAGCTCGAATATGTCGAGGCCACGCGCGATCTCCGATCCGTAGACGTAACCGTTGTACCAATATGCCGACCACTCTCCTCCCAGCACCAGCATCTTCGGGTCGATCGGTCCGCGATCGAAGTAGGCAATCTCGAACGGGTTGGCCGGGTCGGTGAAATCCATCACCGAGACTCCACCCTGATACCACGCCTGCACTTCAATGTCGCGGCCCGGAACCGGAACAAGCGAACCGTTATGCGCTACACAGTTTTCCGTGTCGCCCTGAGCCGCGGGCATCTTGTAGTAGTTTGCGAAACTCAGCTTGTTGTCCTTCAAGTGGAAGATCGCGTCAGCGCCCCACTTGTTCGGGTCGTTGGGACGGCACCGGGCGCCCAGGCCGCCTCCCCATTCGTCCGTGAATACAACCTTGCTTCCGTCATTCGAGAACGAAGCCGAGTGCCAGTAGGAGTAGTTGGGATCGTTCACGGCGTCGACGCGTGTGGGATGCACCGGGTCTTTGATGTCGAGAATAATGCCGTTCCCCGAGCACGCCCCGGCTGCCAGCCCAATCGCGGAATACACGGTGATGTCGTGGCACTGATCGGTGTCCATCGGCTTCTCCGATCCCTTCTTGCCGTGAGTGCCGCCGTTGTTCAGGCCATTGACCGCGCCCGTGCGGGCGTCGATAAACACTCGCGGATTAGACACGATTGCCGCTGTCTGCGGCGACGCTAGCGGCACCTTGATCACATCAATGCGGAACAGGGCGGTATTTGGGTCCTTGTCGGGTTTCTCCCCGGAACAGCCCGCCAATTCTTCCGATTGACGCACAAAGGACGTACCCGACACGTAGATGTACACGTTGTCTTTATCGTTGGGATCGACAACAAGAGTGTGTGTGTGCGATCCGCGACAGGTTTGCACAGCTGCCACCTGCTTGGGATTCTGGATGTCGGTAATGTCGAAAATTCTGACGCCGCGAAAACGGTCCGGCTGCGGCGCGGGGAGGTGTGGCCCTCTTTCCTTCTTGTCTTTGTCTTTTTCCTTGTCCTGACTCTTGTCCGCGTCACTCTTGTCTTTGTCTTTATCGGCGTTCTCTTTTGCTTCCGCCGGCGCAGGCTCGGGAGCGAAACCCTGCACGCCGCAATCCAACCGCCCATTCGGCATCTCGACCGACATGAACATCAGGTTTTTGTACACCGAGACATCGCCCTGCCCGCCGGGACACACCATGGTCGTGAGCAGTTTTGCGTCGGCCGGAGAGGAAATATCGTAGATGTTCATGCCATAGAAATTCCCCTGGAACAGATGCTTGCCCTGGAAGGCGAGGTCAGAGTTGGCGAACGCCAATTGCGCGATCACCAACTGGAGCGGTTTGGGCATCTTGGCCAGCATCGGTTCGGGCACGCCCATCTGTCCCAGCATCTCCTTTACTTTTGAGTCGTCGGCGTCGGACGACCCCAACTGGAACGCGTCCGGCTTCTTCAGCAACTGCAGATGTTTAATGCCCATTGCGGCCTCACCCGCGTCATAGAGACCGGGGCTGAGCTTCGCGCGAGGATCATTCACGTCCGATCCCATCATTCCCGGCGGCAGCGCCGGCGCAGGCTCCGGAGCAAACGGATTCTGCTCCTCCTCCGATTTCTTCGCGTCGTCTTTGGCATCCTTGTCGGGCGCCGCGTTGGCGGGCTTCTCGGCCTGCGGCGGGGCTGAAGCCGGAGGCTGCTCCTGTGCCTGCATCCGGTTGACCGTCAAAAAAAGTGCCAGTACAGCCACCACTGCCAAAAGACGACTCAGCATTCGGTTCATCGTTTCTCCTCGTGTCGGTTCTTTCCCAGCATATCCTGCATGATTCGGATTTCGGCCCGCTGCGTGTTGTCCGCATCGGTTGCAAAATTGAACAACTCCGCGTCCTGACCTGAACCTGCGGTGTTGAACAAATCTTTCACCATCGTCAGAGCACCGTTATGGTGCTGGATCATTCCTACGAGAAACAAGCGGTCAAACTCGCCGCCAGTCGACTTGCGCAGAGCATCCATCTGTTCCGCGGTCAGCATTCCTGGCATCAGCGGCGTCTTGTCGCTCGACATGTCCATGCCTGCCATGGCTGGCATGGTCGAGGGCACTGACTCTCCCCGGGCCGCCAGCCAGCGCTTCATGAATTTAATCTCGTCCGACTGGGAGCTGCTGATCCTCGCCCCTAGGGCCCGCAGGCTCGGGTTGTCCGTACGAGACTGGATCATCGCCGTCATCTCCACGGCCTGCGCATGGTGAAAAATCATGCCCTGCATGAACTCCACATCGGCGCGCGATTGCGGAGGCAGCGTCCCCCGAGTGGAGGGCGGGAGAGTCTTCGTCGGCATGCCCGGCGCTCCGGGTTGCACGACGCGATTGGCCGGCCCAGCCTGTTGTGCGCTTGCAGCGAAGCAGACCAACACGGCGACAACGCCCGCGGCTAGCCGTACACGGGTTGAAAGTCCCACGCGAAGCTGTGAGGGGGTTTCGAACAAGCCGGGTTTGCAGGCCGAGGAGGCACCCATCCGTGGGCGTAATTATAGCCTGTGCGCAGGCTGAAAGCCGGTGATTCTTGGGAAGCAAGTCTGCTAAAAACAGTTCGGCGCGAGCCCGACACGGACCCGCGCCCCCCGCATTTGAAACGCTTTGATCTAGCGCAGATCTCCGATCGTTGCGTTGGCCGAGTTCCCAATCGCCTCGCCGGACACTAGAAGCTCCACTCTTCGGTTCTGCTGGCGACCCGCCGAATTGTCGTTGGATGCGACCGGCAGGCTGTTGCCAAAGCCCTTAGAGGAAACCGCAGCCGATGCAACTCCCTGCTGCACCAGGTAATCGCGCACCGAGCCGGCGCGATTCTCTGACAACGTTTGATTCATGGCGTCACCGCCGACATTGTCGGTGTAGCCGCCAACTTCGATGTTGAGTCCTGGGTAGGCCAGCAAAATGCCGGCGACCTTCGCCAGTTTCTCGCGTGCGCCCGGCTTCAACGAGTATTTCCCGGTATCGAACAGCACATCGGACATGCTTACAATCAGTCCGCGGGCGCTGTCGCGAGTCTGCAGAATTGTGTTCAACTGCTCGGACAATTTTGCGCGCATCGCCGCTTTGTCGGTATCGGCTTGTTGCGCGTTCGCCTGGGCCTGTTGTGCCGTCAGGCGGGATTGGTCAGCGTCGGCCTGCGCGGCGGAAAGCGCACTCGCAGAAGAAGCCTGGTTGGCCGCCATATCGGACTTCGCCTGTGCAGTCGCTGCTTCGGCATTGGCCGTATCGGTGCGGGCCCTGGCCGCGTCCAGATCAGACTGGGTCTTTGCCGCGAGCGCGCGCGCTGCGTCGGACTGGGCCTGTGCATTCTGCCGATTCGCTTCGTCTGCCTGGCCTTGCGTCTTGGCCTGCGCATCCGCTGCATCCTGACGTTCGTTGGTGAGCCGCACTTCATCCATTTTCTTGACTGCGATCGCCCGCGCGTCTTCGGCAGTCTGCACCGCTTCACGGGAGACGGCGATCAGTGGTTTTCTGGCTACATTGCGGTTTGTAGCGTAGCTGTCCGCGCTGTTCATCAACACAACCGCGTGCTGGTAGCTGTCGGGGGCATACTGTTCAGCTCCCTCAGATTGCGCGATGCGCAAAGCGTTGCGGGCTTCAAAGAACTCCAGCGGCAGCTTGGCGTTGAGCACCACGGGGTCGAACTTGTAGCCCGTGGGAAGGTATCCGCCTCGCTCCATCAATTCGTACTTTGCATTCACGGCCTCGGTAGTCCCCTTGGTGTCTTCCCGGACCACGTTCTCAAGCACCACCACATTGCTGGGCTGCCGGACCGCGTAGTAGGGTTCCGCCGTAACAATCAGAGCGAACGCCTGGAGGTCTGTGCTGACCTGCAGCTTGCTGCGATGGTTGCCTCCGACCAGCACTTCGCCCAGGTTAACGGCGCGGCCTTCCGGCGAAATCGCCCAGAGGACATAGGTCAGATATTCATTTCCGAACGCGGTCGGCTTCTGCAGGTTTCCGAACTCTGCTTCAATCGCAATCGATCCGCGCTTGCTGTTGACCTCAACTTCGCCGTTTGCGGCGGGCATCAGGTCCGTGCCCGCGAAGCTCAGCTTGGTAGAACCGCTGCGATGTTGGTAGTTCACCGCTTGGACGCTGCGGCTGATGACAGTCACGCGAAACGTCGGCATCGGATTCAAGTGCTGGACTTCGCCGGTGGTTTGAGAAGCGGTTTGAGCGAAGGCGCTCAGGCTAAACGTAATTCCTGCTGCTAACAGCATTTTGGTTTTCAAAGTTGCTCCTAATGGCAGATATCTGCCGTGTTGCGATGTCGCGATTCGGGTTGGTAGCTCGTCTCTGGCTGCCGCGCTTGCTTGCCGCTTATGTTCCGACGTGGATGCGGGAAAGAGAATGAAAGAGCCCGAACACATTCAGCAGCCACAGGACCACGGCGATAACGACGACGCCGTTCAAAATTGATTTGATGGAACCCTGCATGGGAACAAAGCGATTCACCAGCCACAGCAGGACACCCACTACGATCAGAACTTCCAGTAGTTGAATTAACGGCATAAGTTTGGCCTTTCTTTCGCCGGACAGACACCTCCCCTCCGCCGGGATGGTGTTGCCCTTGCGCGTTCGAGAACTGTAGGGTCGACTCGTGATCGCCGCAGGTTCGTGGCTTCACGCGGATGAAGACTGCCGATTGGCTGGATGTCGTCGCTTCCGGGCCGATCAA
>Ga0209698_10008443_pt1 | contig 10633 bp, 8 predicted proteins | sample LitLauG_LLR_2012_FD_187203 | JGI IMG/M metagenome (GOLD analysis project Ga0209698, IMG submission 187203) | Freshwater sediment microbial communities from Pennsylvania, USA - Little Laurel Run_MetaG_LLR_2012 (SPAdes) (version 2) | ecosystem: Environmental > Aquatic > Freshwater > Creek >... | reverse complement strand
CTATCACGATACTTGACATTATTGAAAAATTGCGATAGAAACTCTCACAGCCGTGAGAGGTCCACGAGGGCCCGCGATTGCACAGAAGAGCCCGGGGGGGGATACAGAGTGTCGCAGTTCTGGTTGGCGTTCGGTTTTGGGCTGGTGACCGCTTCGGTCCTGGCTATCGCCGCCGTGGGTCTGAGTTTGCAGTTCGGCATCACGAACTACATCAACTTCGCCTACGGCGACTTCATGGCGCTCGGGGCGTACCTGGCGTACTACTTCAATGCTGAAGCGCTACATCTCAATATCTGGATCGCCATGATCATCGGATCGTTGATCATGGGCGTCTTCGCGGTGCTGATTAATCGCTTCCTCTTGAGCCCCTTCGCGCGACGGTTCTCCAAGACCTTCTACGTCTTGATCGTCACCTTCGGACTCTCCTTGATCCTGTTGAACCTCGTGTATTCGATCTGGGGTCCGAACAACCGCACCTACACCATGAAGCTCGAGATCTACAAGCACATTGGCCCCTTCTTGTTGAACAAGGACCAGATCATCGTCATGATCATCTCGGTCGCACTGATGGTGGCGATCCACCTGATGCTCAAGACCACTCGTCTGGGCAAGTCGATGCGCGCGATGTCGGACAACACCACGTTGGCGATGACGAGTGGCATCGACACCAAGATGATCACAACCATCACCTGGTTCCTGTCGGGATCGTTGGCGGGCCTCGCCGGGACGGTCCTGGGGATCACCGAGAGTCAGATCACCCCGTCGTCGGGTGAGTTGTTCCTCTTCGTGATCTTCGCGGCGGTGATTGTGGGCGGCGTCGGCAGCATCTACGGTGCGATGGCGGGTGCGGTCCTGATCGGCCTCTCGACCGAGATTTCGGCGGCGTACATCAATCCCGCCTACAAGCTCGACGTCGCGTTCGTGATCTTGATCCTCACCCTGCTCTTCAGGCCCAACGGCCTGTTCTCTCGGCCCGGAAAGGCTTAATCATGGCCCAGTTTTGGTACTACGTCTTCACGTTGGTCTTCTTCCTCTTCGACTACTTCATCTTGGCGATGGGCCTGAACATCCAGTTCGGCGAAACCGGGATCTTGAATTTCGCCTACATCGGATTCGTGGCCCTCGGGGCCTACGTGACCGGTGCGGTGAGCCTGCCTAACTCGGTGGGCACGGCTCAGCAGTACATCTTCGGTTTCAACATGCCCTTCCCCTTCAGCCTGCTGGCCGGTGGCGTGGCGGCAATGCTGCTCGCGGTGGTCATCGCGTTCATCACATTGCGGCGACTTCGCACCGACTACTTGGCAATGGTGCTGATCTCGTTGTCACTGGTGCTCTATGACATCATCAACAACTACGTACGCCTCTTCAACGGCGCGGACGGTCTCTACAACGTTCCCCAGCCCATGGCTGGCATCTTCCACCTGACGAGCAACGCCTTCGTGATCTTCTTCGCCTGCGTGACCGGCGTGGTGGCGATGATCCTCTGGTTCTTCATGAGTCGCATCACCCGTTCGCCACTGGGCCGGACCTTCCGGGCCATTCGTGACGACCCCGATGTCGCAGCCGCGTTGGGCAAGGGCGTGTTCCGCTACCAATTGATCTCGATGCTGATCGGGTCGTTCTTCGCCGGCGTGGGCGGGGGACTCATCATCCAGTTCGGCGGGTCCTTCAATCCGTCGGCGTGGCTGCCCGGTGAGACCTTCGTGGTCTTCGCCGTGATCATCGTGGGCGGCGTGGGTAACAACGTCGGTCTCCTCGTCGGCGCGCTGATCGTCGAGACGCTGCTCATCCACCTCCCCGCCTTCTTACCCGACATTCCTGGTCACCCTGGACTGATCGAGTACATCGACACCATGGTGATCGGCGTGGCGTTGATGGTGATGCTCTGGATCCGTCCGCAGGGACTGGTCCCCGAGCGACTGCGTCGATTCGCGATTCCGACCGATGAACTGCTGCACCGCGACGGCCACGCGGTGGAGGCTCCGGCGGTCGCGATGAACGTCGCTTCCTCGGTCCCCGCCGCAACGACGAACCACGACGAAAGCGACGAGGCCTGATGATGACCTATAACGACAATCCGTCCCCCTTCGGCGGGGAGGGCCCGATCCTCAGAGTCGATGGCATCACCAAGTCGTTCGGCGGCGTGAACGCCGTCAACGGCGCGACCTTCGACGTGCCGAGGAACCAGATCACCGCGCTGATCGGTCCCAATGGTGCTGGCAAGACCACCGTGGTGAACCTGCTGTCGGGGGCGCTCAAGATCGATTCGGGTCACGTGCACCTCGGCTCGACGGAGATCACCAACATGGAGCGCTACAAGATCGCCCGACTGGGTCTGATGCGCACCTTCCAGTTGTCGCGCGAGCTCAGCGGACTGACGGTGCTCGAGAACCTGCTGGTGGCGCCCAAGGTGCAGGCGGGGGAATCGTTGTTCAACATCTTCTTTCGACCGCGCCTGCTCAAGCGCGAGGAGAAGCAGAATCTGGAGCGCGCCCTCGACATCCTGCAGACGTACGGGCTCTACGACCTTCGCGACAACCGCGCCAGCGACCTCTCGGGTGGACAGAAGAAGTTGCTCGAGATCTCTCGCGGCGTCATGGCGTCGCCGAGCCTGTTCCTGCTCGACGAACCCATGGCCGGCGTCAACCCGGCGCTGATCGAGAAGATCGGCGGCTACATCTTGGACATGAAGGCCCAAGGGGTGACGGTCCTGATGATCGAGCACAACCTCAACGTGGTCGAACGAATCTGTGACAACGTCATCGTCCTCGCCGAAGGTCGCACTCTGGCGACCGGCAAGCTCAGCGAATTGCGTGAGAACAAGGAAGTCGTCACGGCCTACCTAGGAGAGATCATCAATGCCGGCCCTAGTCACTGAGAACATCACGGCCGGATATGGCCGCAACATCATCATCTCCGACATCTCGCTCTCGTGCGAGGTCGGCTCCATCACGACCATCATCGGTCCCAATGGCGCGGGAAAATCGACCTTCGCCAAGACCCTCGTGGGAATTCTACGGACCCAGACCGGGCGCATCATGGTGAATGATCAGGACATCACCCGCATGCCCGGACACTTGATCCCGCGAAACGGTCTCGTGTACGTCCCCCAGAACGACAACGTCTTCGTCAACCTGACGGTGCGCGAGAACCTCGAGATCGGGGGCTTCGCGGTGCCCGGGGACTCCTCGGCGCGGATGGACGAGATCCTCGACGCCTTCCCCGACTTGAAGAAGGCGACGGGCAAGCGCGCCGGCAACTTGTCGGGCGGCCAGCAGAACTTGCTCGCCATCGCTCGAGCCTTGATGGTCAAGCCCACGGTCATCGTCTTGGACGAGCCGACGGCCGGATTGTCGCCGGCGTACACCGACGTGGTGTGGAATCAGATCGAGACGATCAAGGGTGCCGGCACGGGCGTCCTGGTCGTCGAGCAGAACGTCGAACGGGCATTGAAGCACTCGGACTACGTCCATATCTTCGTGGCGGGGACCAATCACCTCCACGGACCAACCGCTGAAATCGCGAAGCACGACCTGGCCGCCATCTTTTTGGGCCGCGCCGAGGCTCCACAGTCGTAATGGTGGGAAATTCCCACGGTCACGAGGGAAAAGCAAAAAGGGGGAATTACGGAATGAAATCAAATGGAAAAGTGAGAGGCAAGATCGTCTTGTCGCTCGCAATGGTGACCGCTCTAGCGGGCGTGGGCATTTCTGCCGGCGTCGCTGCGGCGTCGTCGAGTTCGAGCACTCCGCTCGTCGTCGGTGGCATCTTCCCGTTCACGGGTGCGAAGTCACTGCTGTCGAAGTGGGGCGTGCACGGCACGGCGGTCGGCATCTACGAAGTCAACAAGGCTGGCGGTGTCCTCGGGCACAAGCTCGTCGCGAAGTACGTTGACGACGCCGCTGACTCCGTTGACGCGTTGCCGGCCTTCCGCAAGTTGGAGCTGAACCACCCGACCGTCATCATTGGGCCGTTCTCGCCCACCATTGAGGCGGTCATCAACCAGTTCAAGCCCAACGACGTGGTCGACTTCATGGTCGGCGGTTTGACGACGTTGGACACCAACAAGAACCCGTGGGTCTTCCGTACGTCCTCGTCGGACTCCAACGAGTCCCTCGCGATGGCGTACTACGCGATCTCCCACGGCTACAAGACGGCGGCGCTGTTGTTCGACAACTCGGCCAACTCCCAGGGATTCGTCCCGCCGCTCGAGAAGGCCTTCAAGGCCCTTGGTGGCACGATTGTCTACGACGCCTCACTGACGTCGGACGCATCGTCCTACAACTCAGAGCTGCTGGCCGCCTTCACGGGCCACGCGACGCCGACGGTGGTGTTCGACTCGATGGACACCCAGACGGCCGCGACGTTGTTCGGCAACGCTCAGTCATTGGGTTACATGACGAACACGGTGTGGATCGGTGACGACCTGCAGTCGGCTCCTCAGGGCGACTACGCGAAGTCCTTCGGACCCACCGCGTCGACGAACCTGGTAGCGGCGCTGCCCGCGACACCCACCACGGCCGACGGGGCCTACAACCACTTCCTGTCTGACTACCAGGCGGTGTGGAAGACCACGTCGATCATTCCGACCACGTTCAACGAGTACGACTCGGTCGTCATCGCCTCCTTGGCCATGACCGCCGCCAACTCGACGGACCCCAAGGTCTGGGTGAACTACGTTAAGAAGGTTTCGAACCCACCGGGGACCATCTGCGGTACGTACGCCACGTGCGTCGCGCTGTTGAAGCACGGTAAGAAGATCAACTACAACGGAGCCGCCGGCAACGACGACTTCAACCAGTACAACAACGTCTTCTCCGGTTTCCAGATGTTGGGCTTCGACTCGAACCTGAACAACAAGCTTGACGCTTACGTCACGCCTGCGAACCTGGCTTCGGTCGTCGCCAAGGGTGGTTGAGTAGCAGTACGCAGTTCATCTCCCGCGAGGGGGGTGGTCGGCGACGCGAGTCGCCGACCACCCCTCACGTTTACCTTGGCGTTCGCCGTTCGCGGATTCCGACGAGTTCGCCTGACCGCGTCGGCGGCGTCAGATCTCATCCATGGCTTCTGGACGTACAACTCCGGAACTCTTGTTAGGAATTCATCGTGACCGACGTGTTGAGTGGAGTCAGAGTCCTCGACCTGACGACCGTCCTCGCCGGTCCCTTCGCCGCTTACCATCTCGGTCTCATGGGCGCCGACGTCATCAAGATCGAGGTCCCCGTCGTCGGCGACATGGCTCGCGAGTTCGGGGAGAACGAGGCCCTGCGATCGGCGCATATGGGTCCCTCCTTCGTCGCCCAGAACGCCGGGAAGCGTTCGGTGACGGTCAACCTCAAGGACTCGGAGGGCGCCAAAGTCTTCGAACGCCTCCTTCAGTCGGCCGACGTCCTGCTCGAGAACATGCGCCCGGGCGTCCTCACCCGCCTGGGTTTCTCGCCCGAGCGCATCGCCCAGATCAACCCACGTCTGGTGTACTGCGCGCTTTCGGGTTTCGGTCAGACCGGGCCCCTCTCCTCGCGCCCCGCCTACGACCAGATCATCCAGGGCTTCGCCGGCATCGCCTCGGTCACCGGGCTCAGTGACGGTGGACCGGTTCGCGTCGGCTTCCCGGTGTGTGACACCCTGGGCGGCTACGCCGCCGCCATGGCGATCTGCGCGGCGTTGGTCAAGAGCTCGCGCACCCAGCAGGGCAGCTACCTCGACGTCTCGATGCTCGAGGCCGCGCTGACCTCGATGAGCTGGGTCGTCTCCGAGCACCTCATCAGCCACCGACCGGCGATCCGCTACGGCAACGACAACGCGGCCTCCTCACCCTCGGGCACGTTCTACGCCAGTGACGGACCCATCAACATCGCCACCAACACCCAGGTCCAGTTCGCCGCACTGTGCCAGGTGGTGGGTCGCGAGGACCTTCTTGAGGACGAGCGATTCCTCACGCGCTCCGAACGCAAGCGTCATCGCGCCGCTCTCTCGTTCGAACTCGACGCCGCCCTGCAGTCGCGCACCGCTCAGGAGTGGGAGGAACTCCTCGCCGACGTGAGCGTGCCCGCCGGACGACTCCTCAACGTGGAGCAGGCACTCGACCAAGAACAGATCCGCCACCGGGGACTCGTTCACGACGTGGCCATCGATCTGCCAGGCCAAGCAACGGTGCAAGTGCTGGGCAGCGGCGTGCACATCGATGGTGAGACATTGGCCCCGACGAGCCCGCCGCCGCGTCTGGGCGAGCACACTGATGAGTTGTTGAGCGAACTCGGCTACCGCCCCGAGGAGATCGCGGCACTGAGAGAGAGGAAGGCCATCTGATGGCGCAGACCACGGGCTATCCCCGCGTTGAGATCATCGAGGAGGGTATGCGCGAAGGCATGCAGATCGAGAGCGCCGACATCAGCGTCGACGACAAGGTCGAACTGCTCAACGCACTCTCGACGACCGGCCTGGGCACCATCGTCGCCTGTTCGTTCGTGAGCCCCAAATGGACCCCGCAGATGGCGTGCGCCGACGAATTGATGTCGAGGTTCACGCCGGTTGCGGGCGTGCGCTACACCGCCCTGGCCCTCAACGACCGAGGTCGCGAACGCGCGGCGACCTACATGCCACCCTTGGTGGAATCGGTCGAGTTCCCTCGCACCCTCGTGCACCTGTGCGACGTCTTCGTGCGCCGCAACACCAACCGTTCCCAGGCTGACGAGATCGCCCGCTGGCCCGAGATCATCGAGCGCACGGTCGCCGAGGGCCACACCTCGGCGGGCATCGCGATCAATGCGGCCTGGGGCTCGAACTGGCTCGGGCTCTTCGACGAGGACTACCGGATGGAGATGCTCCAGCGTCAACACGACCTGTGGACGCAGGCGGGGGTGAGGGTCAACCGCGTGTGGATCGGCGACCCGATGGCTTGGAACATGCCGGACCAAGTGGCCTCGACGCTGCGCGCCGTCCAGGAGCGCTGGCCCGACGTCGACACCGTCCACCTGCACCTGCACGACGCGCGCGGTACGGCGTTGCTCTCGGCGTACGAGGCCCTGAAGGTCCTGCGCGCCGACCAGACGCTGATCATCGATAGTTCCATCGGCGGCATGGGTGGTTGTCCCTACGGCGGCCACGGCCGCATGACGCGAATGATTCCCACCGAGGACCTCGTCAACCTCCTGCACGAACTCGGAATCGAGACGGGCGTGGACCTGGCCAAACTGATCGACGCGGCGTTGCTCGCCGAACGGGTCGTGGGCCACCCACTGTGGGGACACGTCTCCAAGGCCGGTCCGCGCCCGCGCAAGAAGGAGGACCTCTTCGCGATGGACCTGCCCTTCATCGAGACCGAGGAACAGGCCCAGCACTTTCGACTCGGGCCGAGCGCCTACCAGGGTGCGCGCTCGCCGTGGTCCGCGCCGATCGTGTCGCCGGCCCGTGACGCTCTCTTCGCGGACGAGGGACGCCCCTAACGTGTCCTTCAGTTGCCGCGCCAAGGGCGAATTCGCGCCCGCTGGACGTCGAGCGGGAACTCCGCACGACTCGCCAGACACCCTGGCGGTGGCGGACAATCGACCTCTCGCACCAGGCGCCCCGGTAGCGTGGTGGGGGATGCGATATCGAGATGAGCCGACGTGGCGACCGTAGCGAACACCACGTCGATGCGCTCCCTGGAGCGGTCGTTCGAGATCCTCGACATCCTGCGCCGCAGCCGGGTGCCGATGCGGCTCACCGATATCTCGATCGAATCGGGGATCCATCTGGCGACCACGCAGCGGATCTTGAGCGTCATGCAGCACTACGGCTACGTCTCTCAGGAACGCTACGGCTACACGGTGGGCGTGACCTCGATGATCAACGCCTACGCCTTTCACATGACCAATTCCCTCAGCCAGATCACGCTGCCCGTGCTGCAGGAACTGGCGGGCGCGAGCGGCTTCATGTCCAACCTGTCGGTTCGCGTGGACATGGCCCAGGTGATGATCCTGCGCGTCGAGGGCAACGAGCCCGCGAGGTACTTGTTGCCAATGGGTGAGCTCACGCCGCTGCACATGGGTGGCGCCCGCGTGCTCGCCGCCGCGTTGTCCGATGAGGACGTCAAGGAACTGATGAAGGACCTACCGGAATTCCGCCTGGCCAGTGGCCAGGTCGTGACCCGCAAGGAGTTCATCAAGAACCTCGAGCTGATCCGCGAACAGGGCTACGTCTACAGCGTGTCCGAGCGGGAACTCGGTTCGGCGTCGGTCGCCGTGCCGGTGCTCAGCCAAGAAGGTGAGGTCGTCGCCTCGCTGCAGGTCGTGGGTCGAGCCGCCGACTTGGACGAGAGCAAGGCCGAATGGTGCGTCGTGGAACTCAAACGGGCGAGCAACGCGATCACCAAGCGGCTGCCGTGAGGCTCGCGAGCGCGCAGTCAGCGACGTCGACGATGTCGACGCCTTGTCATAGGAGGACAGAAACGTGATCGATCACACCGTGCGCGTGCACCGTAGCGACGAGAATCTCGCCCGCGAGGACCAGCTGGCCTGGAAGCTGGCGCGCGTCGCCTCCGACCCGGTCGAGGTCAGCGACGAGGTCACCGACATGATCGTGAACCGGGTCATCGACAATGCGTCGGTGGCCGCCGCGTCGATCACTCGCGCCCCGGTCACTGCCGCTCGCGCCCAGGCGCGGCGCCACCACCTGAGTCCGGGCGCCACCGTGTTCGGCACCAGTGGGAACCTTCGCGTGTCGCCCGAATGGGCGGCGTGGGCCAACGGGGTCGCGGTGCGCGAACTCGACTTCCACGACACGTTCCTGGCCGCGGAGTACTCGCACCCCGGCGACAACATCCCTCCGCTGGTGGCCGTCGCCCAGCACGCGGCCGTGACGCGCGGGCTCACCGGGCGTGACCTGGTACGCGCGATCGCCACCGGCTACGAGGTCCAGATCGACCTCGTGCGCGCCATTTCCTTGCACGAGCACAAGATCGACCACGTCGCGCACCTGGGACCGAGCGTGGCCGCGGGGCTCGGCACCCTGCTCGGTCTTGATGACGCGACGATCTATCAGGCGATCGGTCAAGCGCTGCACACCACGACCGCCACGCGACAATCGCGCAAGGGCGAGATCTCGAGCTGGAAGGCCTTCGCCCCGGCGTTCGCGGGCAAGGCCGCCATCGAGGCCGTCGACCGCGCCATGCGCGGCGAGACGTCGCCCACCCCTATCTACGAGGGTGAGGACGGCTTCATCGCCTGGATGCTGGGTGGTCCCTCGGCGATCTACACCGTACCGCTGCCGGCGCCGGGCGAGGCCAAGCGAGCGATCCTGGACAGTTACACCAAGGAGCACTCCGCCGAATACCAGGCCCAGGCCTGGATCGACGTCGCCCGGCGGTTGCACCGCGAGCACCCGGAGTTGATCGATGGGACCCGCGTGGAGCAGATCATCATCCACTCCTCCTACCACACGCACTTCGTCATCGGATCGGGCGCCAACGATCCCCAGAAGTACGACCCCGAGGCGTCGCGCGAGACGTTGGACCATTCACTGCCCTACATCTTCACGGTCGCCCTCCAGGACGGTGTCTGGCACCACGGATCCTCCTACGCCGCCCAGCGGGCGCGCCGCAGCGACACCGTCGACCTCTGGCGCAAAGTCAGCACGGTCGAGGACCCCGAGTGGAGTCGGCGCTACCTCTCGAGCGATCCCCGGGAGAAGGCCTTCGGCGGTTGGGTGCAGATCCGACTCACTGACGGCACGACGATCGAAGAGACCATCGTCGTGCCCGACGCCCATCCGTTGGGCGCGCGTCCCTTTGGACGCGACGACTACATCGCGAAGTTCCGTTCACTCGCCGCTGAGACCGTGGACGCCTCAGAGATCGAGCGGTTCCTCGACGTCGCGCAGTCACTGGCGACGCTGCGCAGTGCCGATCTCGAACTGCTCACCTTTCGCGCCCGCGACGGCGTCCTGGAATCGGTCGTCGAACCCGAAGGTCTGATCTGATGCTGAACTCCAACCTGTCCGCCGCCCAGAAGCGAGAGTCACTTCGTGCGCGGCTCGCGAGCGGCGATCTGCTTCTCCTACCTGGTGCGTTCAACCCCCTCTCGGCCAAACTCATCGAGGCCAAGGCTTTCGACGGGGTGTACATCTCGGGAGCTGTGATGGCCGCCGACCTGGGTCTTCCCGACATCGGTTTGACCACCATGAGCGAGGTGGCCGCGCGAAGTGCCCAGATCGCCCGCGTCACCGACTTGCCGGCACTGGTCGACGCCGACACCGGTTTCGGCGAACCGATGAACGTGGCGCGCACCGTCCAAACGTTGGAGGACGCGGGCGTGGCCGGGCTGCACCTCGAGGATCAGGTGAACCCGAAGCGTTGTGGTCATCTCGACGGCAAGCAGGTCGTCGACACCGCGACGGCGGTGCAGCGCATCCGCGCGGCGGTGAACGCGCGGCGCGACGAGAACCTCCTCATCATGGCGCGCACTGACAGTCGAGCGATCGAAGGACTCGATGCTGCGATCGACCGGGCGAAGGCCCTCGTCGATGCCGGGGCGGACGCCATCTTCCCCGAGGCGATGCTGGACCTGAGCGAATTCGCCGCCGTGCGCGCGGCCGTGGACGTGCCGATCCTCGCCAATATGACCGAGTTCGGCAAGAGTGAGCTCTTCACCACGTC
>Ga0209698_10008442_pt1 | contig 10635 bp, 8 predicted proteins | sample LitLauG_LLR_2012_FD_187203 | JGI IMG/M metagenome (GOLD analysis project Ga0209698, IMG submission 187203) | Freshwater sediment microbial communities from Pennsylvania, USA - Little Laurel Run_MetaG_LLR_2012 (SPAdes) (version 2) | ecosystem: Environmental > Aquatic > Freshwater > Creek >... | reverse complement strand
GGATCTGGTTGCGCGCCCGCACCCGCAACTCGTTTTCGTCCACAGGGCGCAGCAGCCAATCGTTGGCGCCCAATTCGAAACCACGCAGAATGCGGTCCTTGCCCCCTGGCTCACCGACCAGAAGCAAGGGCGTTTCGTGTGTCAGATCGGAAGCGCGTAGGGCCGCAACAAGCTTGAGCGGATCCTCGTCGGCCAGCGACAGGTTGATCACCAGGAGGTCAAAATTGATCGCAGCGGCCATGGCAATCGCCTCGGAACCGTTGCGGGCATAGGCCGGCACGACCCCGTCTTCAACCAAAGCCGCTTGGATGCTCTGCGAGCTCTGGTCCCAATCATCTATTACCAGCGCGCGCGCGCCAGCGATTGACGGTACCAGCAAGCGGTCGGTGCCGAGGCCAAGTGCGCGCGCCGTATCGCCACGGGCGCGCCATTCGTCGAGAAGGCGCTTCAGGCGCACCAAACTGCGTACTCGTGCCATCAGCGTGTCGTAATCTACTGGTTTGGTCAGGAAGTCATCCGCCCCAGCCTCCAGACCGCGCAACCGCTCCCCTGGCTCTCCCAGTGCTGTTACCATGACCACTGGAATATGCAGCGTGACGGCGTCATCCTTGAGCAGGCGGCAACATTCGTAGCCGTCCATGCCGGGCATCATGACGTCCAGCAAGATCAAATCCGGTTGCCAATCGCGAGCAATCGTCAGAGCTTCGAAACCATCTCGAGCCGAAGCGACCTGATAATATTCCGCGGCCAGTTTCGCCTCAAGCAAGCGTGTATTCGCCGGCACGTCATCCACGATCATAATGCGCGCGGTCATGCGTTGCCCAAACTTGCCTCTGAATCTGCGCTACCAACCATCCAGCGCTGATCAATGCAGTTTATAACCGACCGGCTCGTTAGAGCAAAGGAATCCTCAGTGCGGCCCATGACCCGCGGACATACCACTGATTCTACTTCAAATGCGCCCGCCGACAAAACGTGTCGAGAGCGGCGGTTTCTTGGCGGGGGCCCGCAAAATCAGCGGCGATCGCCTCATACAGCCGTGCGGCGGCTTCGTAGAAGCCGGCACCGGTTTGGTCGGGGCCTACAAAGGCAGCGATTTCCTCCATTTCAGCCACCCAGCGATAAGCTTTGCTGTGCATTTTTGGCATCTGGGTCGTCAGCCATTTCAGCAACGCCGGTTGACTGATCGTCATCTCGGCCACCAACGCGTCCGCTGTCCCGGCGCGCGTGGCGGCCAGCATCATCGTCGCACCCAGCGCGGTGAATCCCTTGGTGATACCTGCGTACGACATCTTCATGGCCGACGCCGCGCCGACCGGGCCTGCCTGGATCGGTGTTGACAGGCCGTATTGCCCCAGAACGGTGACTTTCGCCGCATCTGGTCCGGACAGGTAGATCCGGGTTTTCGTGGAGTCGGTTTCGGGCGGCGGTCCGATGATGCCGCCGTCGACGAAAGTGGCGCCCGTGTCGCGCACGACGCGGTCGATTCGTTGGACGGTACTCGGGCTTACCGCATTGCAATCGACGTAGATCGGTTTGCGTTTGGCATCGCGCATCGCTGGTGCCAGACGTTCCGCCAGGGATAGAGCTTCCCCGGGGGGCACGATCGACAAGATAAAATCCGCTTCCACCAGTTCCATCTCCGTCGCGTCGGTCATGCCAGCGGCCCGGGCGCGCGCAATGGTGGCGGCAGAACGGCCGGTCAGCGAGGTTCGGACCTCAACACCCGAGGCGGTCAAACGCTTGGCGACCGCACTGCCCATCATGCCCGGGGCAATTACCGTAACAATTGGTGGCATCGGTCCCTCCTTGCTAATGGCCGGGAGGATGCCTCAGCTTGGTGGATTTGGGAAGGTTTCAACAAAAAAGACCCGCCGCGACTGGGTCGCGGCGGGTCATTTTCAATAACAGTGGCGGAGGCCTGGATCAGCTAATGCGGATGGATGCCGCTTCCGGCCCCTTGGCACCTTGGACGACGTCCATCCAAATGGTTTGGCCTTCAGCGAGCTGCATGACACCGGCGCGCTGGAGAGCGGAAGCATGGACGAAGACGTCCTTGCCACCTTCGGACGGCGCGACGAAGCCGAAGCCCTTGGTTGCATTATACCATTTCACGGTACCTTGCATTTCCACGGCGGGACCGCTCGGCGCGCCCCGACGCGGAGCGCCGCCACGATCGGCACCGAAACCACCACTCGGAGGGCCACGATCGGCAAATCCACCGCCGGATGGGGCGTGGGGCGTACCCGCGCCGCCAGCACCTGCGCCGCGACCCGCGGTTGCGGTCGCAGTGCTTTCGTCAACCGAGAGCACTTCCGACACCTGACGACCCTTTTGTCCTTGGCCGATGCGCACCCGCAAGGTCGCCCCCGGGCTAACGGCATTGTGGCCAGATTGGGTCAGGGTGTTGGCATGCAGGAACGCGTCTCCTGAACCGTCGGACAGTGCAACAAAGCCAAACCCTTTTTCAGGGTTGAACCATTTGACGGTCGCGTCATGTTCGGGGCCGAAGCCCGCGGAGGAGGGCCAAGACGGTGCGGCCCGCGGCATCTCGCCTGGCGGGGCACGATCGAAGCTGAAGTCGTCGTCGAAGCCGCGCCGCCGGCTTGGGCGTCCGCGGCCGCGGTTGGTCATGTTCAAGAGAAAATCGTCCCTATTATCATACGCGTTGTTCATAGTGACCGAAGCCTTTGCGGGCCCGAACACTGGTTTGCTCCCGTTCGGAGATACAAACTCAGGAAAGCTATAGCAACCTTCGCGAGCATTGCATACCGCACACAAGTCATCACACAGGCGATTCACTATACCGGTTGCCGTCGCTTTCGCCCATAGCGAATCGGCAAAAAACCCGCACGAAACACGCTTCTCGGGAAGTTTGTCGCTGCAATCGCGGGTTGGTGAATGGAGATCCCGGTCAGAGGACTGATTTCTATCGTTTTTCTCTTAACCCTTGATGGACCGCACACCGTCATAATCCGGCGGCGTCGATCACGGCCCGCCCGCGATCCCGTCTTTATCTCATCCTCAACCCGCGGCAGGGACTCTGGTTGGAAGGCCCCTCGCGAGCTGTGGCAGGACCGGCAGCAGAAGATGCAAATCTCGCTCCGCCTTACACACAAGATATTGCTCTGCCAGTGGGGTGTCGCCTGCCGATTCAGGCATCGGCATTCCATCGGGTCCCAATGGCAGCGCGGTCAGGCCGAGATCGCCGTAAATTTTGAGCAAATCCGGACCTGCGTGCCAGACGGCGGCAACTAGCCCCTCCTGTTGAGCAAGGTCCCGCAGGCGCCAAATCGCCGACACGCGATCGGTCTCATCACCGACCGGATCGCCCAGTCCAAGCAACACGCGACCACACCGACGAAACGAAACAGCCGATCGGGCGGATTCGCCCAGGACGACACCATCCGCTGGCTGATCAATGTGCCCCCCAAAGCTTAGTAGAAGCTGACGGGCGCTGTTGTCCCAAGGCAGATATCGAACGCGACCGGGCCGCAGCAGAAGCCAGATCGCAGTGAGACCCAGCAAAACGGCAATAGCGACCGCAAGCCGCACGCTGTTAGGTAGTTCGCGGGAGATGATCACGGCCCAGAATGCATTGTTCTGCAGCAGATGCGTATGTGGACGGGTGACCGCCAAAGAGAACAGGCACAAGCCGAGCACCACCAGGATCAGGGCGCTTCCGGGTTGCAATGGTCCACTCATGACATGCGCATGCCTGTAGAAACAGGCTCTGAATGGTGCGATCAGGAGCGTTGTCAAAATCAGAACACCCGACATCCACAGCCGGTTGTCCTGTGTCGCAGCGAAAGCGGCACCCAGAACCAGCAAGAGGATGGTCAGACCCCACGCTAGGTTGACCCGATGCGACAGAGCGATTGCCATCACCACGAGGCCAGCCCCGATCAGCGATGGCACGAATTGGCCGGCTTGTCGGGCGAGTTCGCCGTAATCCGGATCGATCCAGGAAAAATCCGCCTGCGGCGCAAGCACGCCCAGACACAACATCAGCATGCCACACAGACCGACGGCGCCCGTTGCCGCGGTAACGGCGAAGTCTGGTTCGCTCCAGCGGCCGATTGCCTGAACCGGCGCCAACCGGCTGAAATGGTGTAGTACGCCACCGCCGCGCAGCAGTATCTCGTTGCCGGCGAAAAGTGATCCCGCCAGGAACAGTGGGATAACGTAATAATATAAGCGGAAAACCAGGATAGCACCAACGATGTGCGGAGCGTTCATGTAGGGTTCCAGGCCGAACAGCATCGCGGTGTCGAACACGCCGATCCCACCGGGCAGGTTGGCGGCGAGGCCGGCGGTGTAAGAGGCGACGTAGATCCCCAGGAAGATTAGCCAGGTCAGGCCCGGCGCTTGCGGAACCAGGGCGTAGAAGATGGTGGCGGTGACCGCCACATCGACGGTAGCCAGGAGTACCTGGACGATCGCCATTCGCCAGCCGGGTAGCTCTATGTCATGTTCGAAAATTTTTATTTGGCCGAGCACTTTCGATAAGGTGACGTATCCCAGCACGATGGCCCATAGCAGTACACCGACGCCGTAGAGCGCGATCTTGGGCAGATGTTGGCCGAAGAACGGGATCGCACGCGGCTCCAGAAACAGGATCGTGCCACCCAGAACCATCCCGCCGAGGCCGAAGGTCAGGCTGCAGAACGCGACCGTTTTGCCAATTTGAAGCGGCGTCAGGCCCCAATGCGCGTACAGCCGATATCGAACCGCCGCACCGGACACTGCGGCGAAACCCAGGTTGTGTGATAGCGAATACGCACAGAACGATGCGAACGCGACCCTGCCATACGAAACCTTATGGCCAGCGTAGATAGTGCCAAGCCGGTCGTAAAAGGTCAGGATAAAGTAGGACAGGATTGTCCAGGTGAACGAAAACACCAACGAGTGGACGGGGATCGCAGACAGCGCGTCACCGATATCGTTCAGCTTCAGGTGGCGAAATTCGCGCTGCACGACGAAGATCGCGCCGATCAGCAGCGCGACGCCGAGCACCGCCGGCAGATGACGTAGCCAGGCCTTCAAGGTGTGTCGCGATCCGTCCGCCATGGGTCAGGCTGCGTCCGCTTCGCGCGCCAGGGCCGTGCTGATAAGCGCGATCGTCTCAGGAATGCCAAAGAGCGCGACGAAACCGCCGAAGCGGGGGCCTTCCTGCTGGCCCAGCAAGACTTGGTAGAGGGTTGCGAAGAAGGTGCGGAGGTCAGGAAAAGGGTGACGCTTACCAACCTCGAACACCGCGTTCTGAATGGTTTCCACAGTGCCCTCGGGCAGTGCGGCAAGCGTTGTCGCGAGGTCTTCCAGAGCCGCACGCTCCATAGCGTTGGGATTTCGGTAGCGTTTTTCCGGACGGACGAAGTCGCGGTAATAAGCGATCGCGTGTTCAACCAGATGCGCGAGCAAGGGTTGGGTTTCAGGGCCCGCGCCCGGGACATAGCGTTTGATGAAGCCCCACAGGATGTCGGGTTGATCAGCGTTCACCACGCTGGCGAGGTTGAGCAGCATGGCGAAGGATATCGGGCTGCCGGCATGGTTGGGCAACCGGCCCCCATGCACATGCCAGGCCGGATTGGTGGGTTCCGGCTGGGCTCGCAGTTTGTCGAGGTTCCCGACGTATTCGTCCACTGCGCGAGGAATGACGTCGAAATACAGCCGTTTGGCGGTTTGCGGCTTGTTGTACATGAATTGTGCCAGGGACTCGTTGGGTGCGTAGGTCAGCCAATCCTCGACAGACAGGCCGTTGCCGCGGGACTTGCTGATCTTCTGACCGTCCTGGTCGAGGAAGAGTTCATAGGTCATGCCCTCGGGCGGTTGGGCGCCCAGGATCCGGCAGATCTTGCCGGATAGCTTGACGGAGTCGATCAGGTCCTTGCCGGACATCTCGTAGTCGACGGACAGCGCGTACCAGCGCATGGCCCAGTCAGCCTTCCATTGCAGCTTGCAGTGGCCGCCCTTGACCGAGGTCACGAAGGTCTCGTTGGTTGTCGGATCCGTCCAGGTGACCGTGGCGGCGGCCGGATCGATGTGGTCCATCGGCACCTGCATGACGATGCCGGTGTGTGGATGAATGGGCAGGATGGGGGAATAGGTGGCCTGCCGTTCGGCCCGCAAAGATGGCAGCATAGCGGCCATAATGGCCTCGTAGCGTTCCAGGACGCGGACCAGCGCGTCGTCGAACCGGCCTTCTCGATAATACTGGGTGGACGAGGCGAATTCATACTCGAACCCGAAGGAATCCAGGAATGCGCGCAGGCGGGCGTTGTTGTGGGCGCCGAAACTGTCGTGGGTATCGAACGGATCCGGAATCTGGGTCAGCGGTTTGCCCAGGTGAGGGGTCAGCAGGTCGCGATTCGGGATGTTATCAGGCACTTTCCGCAAGCCGTCCATGTCGTCGCTGAACGCGAGCAGCTTGGACGGCAAGCCGGTGAGTTGGGTGAAGGCGTTACGGACCCACGTTGTACGGGCGACTTCTCCAAACGTGCCGATATGCGGCAGGCCGGACGGGCCGTACCCGGTCTCGAACAAAGCATGATCCTTGCCGGAGGCGGCAAGGCGTTGGGCGACTTTGCGCGCTTCCTCGAACGGCCAGGCCTTGGGGATCTCGGGTAGCGTGTTGCGAACGGTATCGGACATGAGCCGGAAGCTATGGACGAGGGTGCTTCAGGTCAATCGGAACCATTGGGATCAGTATGCGATCGGCCAAAATGGACAGATGTGCATCAACGCGGGATCCTCTGGTGCGGGATCATAAGGAGGCATTTTCAATGAACACTCTCCCTTTGCCGGCGGCGCTGTCTATGCAAGGCAAACGTGCGCTGGTGACTGGTGCGGCGAGCGGCATCGGCAAGGCGACTGCTTTGGTATTGGCGCAACTCGGGGCGGATCTGGTGCTTTGCGACCGTGCGCCGATGGACGAAACCCAAGCTGAAATCAACGCCGGTGGGGGGAACTGTGTGCTAGCTCGCGGCGACCTGACGGATGATGCCTTCATGGCCTCGCTGTTCGCGGGCGACCGAATTCACGCAGTGGCGCACTGCGCTGGCATCTTGGAGGGCCGACCCTGGACCGAGGACCGCGCCTGGCATGAGCGGTTTCATCGGGTCATGGACATCAATGTGCGGGTGCCGTTGCAGTTGGCCGCGGCGGCGACCGATCACATGGCGGCGCACGGCGGCGGGAACATCGCGCTGGTCGGTTCGGTGGCGGGCAAGACCGGTGGAACCTCGGTGAGCACGCCGCCGGATTACGCGGCATCGAAGGGGGCGGTGCATACATTGGTGAAATGGTTGTCCCGCAACGCCGTGGGCCGCGGGGTCCTCGTCAACGCGGTGGCGCCGGGGCCGGTGGAGACCGCGATGACGCGAGGGTTCAATCTGGGGCCGACCTTGCCGATGGGGCGGATTGGGCGGGCAGAGGAACTGGCGTGGCCGATTGCGTTTCTATGCACTTCGGCCGCAAGTTATCTGTCCGGTGCGATCTTGGACGTCAACGGTGGGGCGTTTGTCGGGCCCTGACCCGGGAATACGCATAAGCCGATCAGACCTATCCGATTCCGCGACGATTAGGCGCACTGGTGACCGACAGCGTCGCTCAAGAGCGACCGGCCCTATTCGGCCAGCAGTGACCTGACCCACGCGCAGGCATCATCCATGGCCAGACTCGACCGGTCCACGACACCGGGCCAGAAGAAGAAGCCATGGTTCATGCCGTCCCAGCGCTTTGCGGAAGTCGGGACGCCGGCTTGGCGCAGCCGGTCGGCATAGTATTCGCCCTCGTCGCGTAACGGATCATATTCCGCCGTCACGACCAGCGCCGGTGGCAAACCGCTCAGGTCCGTGGCACGGAACGGGCTGGCGTGGGGGTTCGCGCCGTGTGTTGGGTCGGCCAGGTAATGGGTCCAGAACCAGATCATCCCATCGCGGGTCAGGCCGTACCCATCGGCGTTTTCGATCATCGAGGGTGTGCCGGGATCAAAATAATCCGTCACTGGATAGATCAGGAGCTGTCCAAGCAGCGCCGGCCCACCCTCGTCCCGAATACGCAGCGCCGTAACCGCGGCCAAATTGCCGCCGGCGCTGTCACCGGCCACAAGCACCCGCCCTGGATCGGCACCCAACGCCGCCGCGTTCGCCGCCGCCCAACGCGTCGCGGCCAGGCAATCATCGGGCGCCGCTGGAAATTTGGCCTCGGGAGCCAGGCGGTAATCCACCGATACCACGACGCAGCCGGTCCCGGCGCACAGGTTGCGGCACATGCCGTCATGGGTATCCAGGCTGCACACCACGAACCCGCTGCCGTGGAAAAACAGCATCAACGGAAAGGCCCCCTCGCCGAGTGGCGTGTAGATGCGAAGGGGCAGCGATCCGGCGGGGCCTTGCATGTCGCGGTTGACGACGCTGGCGATGGCCGGCTTGCGCAGGCCCGGAAAATCCCGAGCGGCGAACTGGGCGCGGGCGTCGGCAACCGACAAGGTGTGCAGCGCCGGCAAACCAGCGCGCAGATTAAGAAGCATCTGGATCTGAGGATCGACCGGCATGTCAGGTGGCCTTTTCGACTTGGGCGGAGGAAACCATGACGAGGCTGCGCATCGGCATGTTTCCTTCTGGATGTTGGTGGCAGTATGGCGGCACGCGCGCAGGAATTGAAGACCGGTGATACCTGGGCAGCGGGCTGGGATGCTTCTAGGTTTGGATCATGCCCTCTGAGACCTCCACCCGTTCCTGACGATCGGGTGCTTTACGACGGCGGGGATGCTGATGGCGTGGTGGCTGCCGGTGTGGCGGTTTAATCTTTCAGCAGGTCCGTTAGCCGGCGCGTTCGAGGTCGAACCGCAACGATAAGGCGCGGTCCCTTGCCGGTCGGAGGTCGTCCGATACGGTTGACGCGATGCCTTAAAAATAATTCCAGACGTTCGAGGCCCGCGCCTCGTCCGGGCCGCCGTCGAAGACGATCTGGCCACTGTTCATGATGATCACCCGGTCGGCGATCTTCATCGCGGCCGCGACGTTCTGTTCCACCAACACCGCGGTCATCGCATGCGATTTGCAGACCTCTCGCACCTGCTGGAACATCCGCTCCACCAGATTGGGGGCCAAGCCGATCGAGGGTTCGTCCAACATCAGACAGCGTGGCGTCCCGAGGATCGACAAAGACAATGCCAGCATTTGCTGTTGTCCCCCGCTCATGCTGCCTGCGCGGGTGGTGCGGCGTTCGAGCAGAACCGGAAACAGTTTGTAGACGTCCGGGATGTCGAAAATCGCGCCGGCGGTGACGTTGCGGGCGGCGACGACCTCGATGTTTTCCGCGACGCTCAGGTCGGGGAAGATGCCACGGCCTTCGGGGAGGAGACGCAGGCCGATGGCAACACGTTCGGCGACCGACAGGCGATCTATGCGGTTGCCATCGAACTGGATATCCCCCGCACTTGGCCGCAGCATCCCCATGACCGCTTTCAGGGTCGTGGTCTTGCCGGCGCCGTTATGGCCGAGGAAAGCCAGGATCTGCCCCGGCTCCAGTGTGAACGACACACCCGAGATCACGGTCTTCGCGCCGTAGCCCGCTTCCAGTCCGTTCAGGCGAAGGACCATCAGATCGCGCCGCCGAAATAGATTTCCGCCAACGCTGGATCGTTGACGATTGCCTCCGGGGAACCTTGAGCCAACAGGTGACCTTGATGCAGGAACAATACGTCGTCGGCGATCTTTTGCACCACGCGCGTGTTGTGTTCCACCACCAGCAGCGTTTTGCCGTCGTCTTGCAACCGTCGCAGCAGTGTCATCACGCCGTCCAGCGCGCCGGCGGACAGGCCGGATGCCGGCTCGTCCAACAACAAAAGTTCTGCGCCGGTGGCTAACACCCTGGCGATAATTAGCAGTTTCTGTTCGCCGTAGGAAAGGTTGCGGACAAAATCCATTGCGCGATGCGACAGGCCCACACGATCGAGGATCGCCAGCGCCTCGGTGCGGCGACGGCGTTGGGCGGAGGCGACATGGAACGGGCGGAAGATCGCTTCGAGGGGCTCCTCCCCAGATTGGGCCGGCAGGCTGGCGAGGACATTGTCCGCCGCGGTCAGATCGGTGAACAGCCGCAAGTTCTGGAAGGTACGGGCGATGCCGGCGGCGACGATGGCCTGCGGCTTCCAGCCGTCGAGGCTTTGGCCCTTGTAGGTCACTGAGCCGGCGTCCGGGCGCAGGAAGCCGGTGATGACGTTGAAGATCGTGGTCTTGCCAGCGCCGTTGGGACCGACCAGGCAAGTGATACGGCCCTGCTCCACCGTGAAGCTGCAATCGCGCAGGGCTTTCAGGCCGCCGAAACTGACCTCCAACCCGGTGGCTTGTAGATAGGCGGTCATAGCTTTTCTCCCGCTAGTCCCTGCGGGCGGAACAACATGAACGTGATCAGCAACACACCGTAAATCAGTTGCCTCGCGGCGGCGGCGATGGTTGTCGGGATATCCACCAGGGTCAGGATTTGGGGCAGCGCCAGCAACAGGAAAGGGCCGATGATGGAGCCTGCCAACGTGCGGGCGCCGCCGACCACCACCATGGTGAGAAGCAGGATCGAGGCATCGAGGTCGAACGACGATGGGTCGATGAAACTCAGGAAGGTGGCGTAGAG
>Ga0209698_10008441_pt1 | contig 10635 bp, 9 predicted proteins | sample LitLauG_LLR_2012_FD_187203 | JGI IMG/M metagenome (GOLD analysis project Ga0209698, IMG submission 187203) | Freshwater sediment microbial communities from Pennsylvania, USA - Little Laurel Run_MetaG_LLR_2012 (SPAdes) (version 2) | ecosystem: Environmental > Aquatic > Freshwater > Creek >... | reverse complement strand
GACAAGCCTTCTCGTCCCAGCCTGCCAGCGTCATGCGCGCCAGTTCGCCAAACACCTTGTTGTGAAGGGCGAGGTAAACGAGAATCTCAATGTTTTCGGGAGCGGGAACCTGCAAGGCCCCGCGCGCCGCAAACTGCATCATGTTCGCGGGAAGTTTCGAAGCCCGGATTTGATCGATCATGCGCGCCATTGCGTCATGCCCCGGCCGTGGCGGAAGATTTCCGCGATCCAACAGCCGCCAACGATTGCAGCTCGTTTACTGCCAGTTCCAGATCGCGCGTAATGCGGTTGGGTTTGTGGCGAAGAAATTCGTCCCGCAAAGTCCGATAGTACCAGAGGGTGCCTTCGCGTCCGCCGTTGAAACGCAACCAGACGGCCTCGCCCAGATTGCGGTAGTCGCTCAGAATGGACCGCACGTTGTTCAGTTTATCGGCGGCGGACACCAGGCGGGTTTCGGAATCAGCGCGCCTGAGGTGCCGGATATACTTTTCCTTGCGTTCGCGCCACGGCGGCTTGGGATACGTGTCGGCATCGGTGCAGCCCTCGACAACCTTGGCCACGCGCGGGCCAAAACGCCGGCGCACTTCTTTCAGCATGGGCGCGCCTCCGCAGTCCTCGACGACGTCATGGAGCAGGGCGGCGATGGCCAGGTCTTCGTCACCTCCGGCTTCGAGCACAAGAGACGCGACGCCTATCAGGTGCGCGAGATAGGGAATCGACGAAGCCTTACGCGTTTGACCGGAATGTTTCTCCGCCGCAAATAAAAATGCCCGCATAAAGCGCGGGCCGAGCCTGACTGCTTTCTGCGGTTTTTGTGGTTGAGGCGTTCTCGGCGCTAACCTCACTGTTTTTCTCCCCGGCGGGCGAGCAGATATGCCCGAATGAAAGGCTGCAGATCGCCATCCAGCACGCGATCGACGTCACCGACCTCGGTCTTGGTGCGATGATCCTTGATCATGCGGTAGGGCTGCAGCACATAGGAGCGGATCTGCGACCCGAAATCGATGTCCAGCTTCGAGTCTTCGATCTTCTTCGTGGCTTCGCGTTTTTTCTCCAGTTCGAACTCGTAAAGTTTTGATCGCAGCATGCTCATGGCCCGTTCGCGATTCTTGTGCTGCGAGCGCTCGTTCTGGCAACTGGCTACGAGGCCGGTCGCGATGTGCGTAATGCGAACGGCCGAATCCGTGGTGTTCACGTGCTGCCCGCCCTTGCCGCTGGAGCGATAGGTATCGGTGCGGATATCTTCCGGCTTGATCACGACTTCGATGCTGTCGTCGATTTCAGGAGAAACGTAGACGCTGGCGAACGAGGTGTGCCGGCGCTTGGCCTGATCGAAAGGAGAAATCCGGACCAGACGATGCACGCCAATTTCGCCGGAGAGCAGCCCGAAGGCGTATTCGCCATTGACGGCGAACGTCGCCGACTTGAGGCCGGCTTCCTCGCCGGGCTGGTAGTCGTACAGGACGGTCTCAAAGCGCTGCTGCTCGGCCCATCGCAGGTACATGCGCAGCAGCATGTCAGCCCAGTCCTGGGACTCGGTGCCGCCGGCCCCGGGATGGATGGTGACGATGGCGTTGCGCGCGTCGTTGTCGCCCGACAGCAGCGTTTCCGTTTCCAGCTTGTCGATCAAATCGCGCAGGGATTCGATCTCGCGCTGCAGGTCTCCGTCGACACTCTCGCCTTCTTTGGCGAGGTCAAAATAGGCGGAGATGTCGCCGGTGCGGCGCTCGAGATCGGCGTCGGTGGCGAGGACGTGCTCCAGGCGCTTTTTCTCCCGCATTACCTGCTGCGATTTCAGCGGATTCGACCACAGGTTCGGGTCGGCGGCCTGCTTTTCAATTTCGGCTAACTGCGGGCGGAGCTTCGCCGCGTCAAAGATACTCCCGGAGTTCGTGGACCTTCTTGCCCAGCTTTTCGTATGCCTGTTCCAATTCCTGATTCATGAGGACGTATCAACCCGTTTTCGTTTTCTGGAAAATCCGAAGCGTTCGAGGAGCGCTCCCAGAGAAATTATCGCACAGGCAATTGCGAACCAGTCGCCGTGCCGCGTGTAGAAAGTGGTTCCGGAGATCAGGGCGTAGGGCGCGACCAGCGTCGCTCGCTGCTTGCGGGGAATCTGGGCCACGAGGCGTCCCCAGGGATCGATCGCAGCCGTGACTCCGGTATCGGTGGCGCTCAGCAACCACCGATCATTCTCGATGGCGCGCATGCGAGTCTGGTTCAGGTGCTGGGCATAGGCGCCGCTGTCGCCATACCATCCGTCGTTGGAAATGTTGACGAAGACTTGCGCCCCGTGGTCGGCAAACTGGCGCACTTCGCCGGGGAAAACGGATTCGTAGCAGATGAAGACCCCCAGGCGCTGGTCTCCGGCGGCCAGGGCGGCTCGCGATGTGCCATGCTCGAATTGCCCAACTTCCTGGGTCAATCCGCCGGCAAACGAGAACAGGCTCGGGAAGGGCAAGTACTCGCCGAATGGCACCAGATGCACCTTGTCGTAGCGGCCGGTTAGCGCTCCGTTGGGAGCGACCAGAACGGCGGAATTGTAAAGCGGGGGCTGAACGCTCTTGTTGACGGAAGGACCGCTGCCGATGGCTCCGGCAACGACCCATGCTTCGGCATTCCGGGCGAGGCCGCTGACGGCGGTACCGAACCGGGGATCAGTGAGGAAAAACGGAGCGGGTGACTCCGGCCAGACGATCAAGTCCGCTTTTGGATTCTGCTGTGCGGCAGCCGATTTCTCCGTGAGGCTGATGAGGTCCTCGATCGTCTGGTGGAAATAGTTCCCCTGGCTCCAGTCGGCGGCTACGGGAATGTTCTGCTGCACGAGGAGGGCAGTGCGATCGGCGGGCGCGGCTGGAGCTTCGATCAGCTTGCCAGCCTGCAACACCGAGGCGGCGGCGAGCGCCGCTGCCAGCATCGCGCCCCGTTTCTCGCGGGGCACGAGAAACACTGCCGCCAGCGCGACATTGACCAGCAGGATTTCGAAGGACAATCCGTACACGCCGGTCACCGCCGCAATGCGGCAAAGAGCGGCGTTCTCCACTTGCGCCGTCCCCAACAGGTTCCAGGGAAATCCGGTGATGCGGGTTCGCGCCAGCTCCACTGCAACCCAGAGAAACGGCGCAACGATCAGTGGCCGACGGACATCGCGCGGCGAACCGGCCAGCAGCGCGAGCAGCCCTCCGAAGATTCCGTGGTAGAGGCCGAGGTAGCAGCAAAACAAAACCAGCACCAGCGCCGCCATCGCCGGGTTGAGACCACCGAATTGGCGCATCGTGTCGTACACCCAATAGCAGGTGCCGGCATACCAGAAAATTCCGCAGAGGTAAGCCAGCAGAAACCCCTGGGCGGGCGTAGCGGGCTGAAGGCGCACCGAACCGGAAACGCGCAACTCGGAAGCCGGGCGCGCGCGCAGCAGGGCCAGGAGCAACGGGGTCAGTGCCAGCCAGGAAAGCACATACCAGCCGGCCAGGGGGAAAATCAGCGTCTGCAGCAGTGCGGAGAGCAGGACGAGGAGCCAGGCGCTGGGGTGAATTTGGCGCACGGGGAAGGATAGCAGAGCGGCTCTTAGCTCTTAGCTGTCAGCTGTCAGCTCTCAGCTCTCAGCTAGAAGCACGTCCTGGTAAAGTGCTTCGCAGGCTCGCGACGGGCTTCAGGATGACAACGGGTATTTCATTCTGGCTGGGAGCTTTGTGCGGACAAAGGAAGCAATCTCGTTTGTCACGTAATTCGGTGGCTTGATCTGGAACACGGGACGATCCTTCACCGGTTTTAGGGAGACGGATTCCCATTCGGAGGTTGCGGACTCGTGCAGGAGCACGGCGTCGGCGCGGTCCAGGAATTCTCTGGCGGAGATCTTGAAGTCGGCCGTGCCCGGGTCGAGAACCGTCAGATAAAGATCGGGCCTCAGAAACTTCATCACGCTGTTCGATTCGATGATGACGTTCGGGGCGGCTTGCAGCCGGCGGCGCAATTCCGGCATAGCCTCGGCCAGTCTTCCCTGCTCGGTGCGCACCCACAGAGCCTGGGCTGCTCCCGCCTGCAGGAAACGCGAAGTGTCTGACTTCGCTGTGGTGTCGCGTTCCTCGGAGATTGCCCAGGAATGATCGGCGGTCGCGCAATCGCAGGCCGCGCCGTCGGCCGAGCAGATGCCATGCCCGTACTGCGTGATCTTGACCGCTGTCCAATCGAACTCGCGTAAGGCGGAGATCAAACCTGCCACGACGCTGGTCTTACCTACGCTGCGGGAGTGTCCGCCGATGACGACCAGGGCCATCTCTAATCCTCTGCTTTGGCTTTCTTTGCCAGGCGCGCCAGCGTCGCGAGCTGCTTCAAATACTGGCGGAGCGGCTGAGCCGGTGTTCCCCAGAAGGCCACGCCTTTGCCGCGCAAGATCTTGTTGGGCAGGACGCCGCCCTGTCCGCCGAGCATGACGCCTTCGCCGATGCGGGCGTGTTCGCCGATGCCGACCTGCCCGCCGAGAATCGCGCTGTTTTCGACGACGATGCTGCCCGACAAGCCGGTCTGCGCCGCAATGATGACATCTTCCCCAATCTGGCAATTGTGGCCGACATGCACGAGGTTATCGATTTTCGCGCCCCGCCGGATGCGAGTTTCGTCGAGCGCGCCGCGATCGATGGTGGAGTTGGCGCCGATTTCGACGTCGTCCTCGATGACCAGGCGTCCGACCTGCGGAAACTTTTCATAATGCCCGGTGGCGCGCTCGCGGACGTATCCAAACCCGTCGCTGCCCAGCACCGCTCCGGCGTGCACGATGACGCGGTTGCCCAAGGTGCTGCCAGGATAGATCGTCACGTTGGGATAGATTTCACAATCGCACCCAATTCGCACGCTGTCGCCAATTACGCATCCGGCGCCCACCCGAGTGCTGTCGCCGATGTGGGACCCGGCACCCACGACGGCTCGCGCCTCCACCTGAACGCCGGCTCCAAGGACGGCGGAAGAATCCACCACGGCGGCCGGATGCATTCCGACGCTGCCGGATGAGCGTTCCCTTAGTAGCCGGGCAGCGCGGGCGAAAGCGAGCTTGGGATGGTCGCTGATCAGCAGCGGACGGTCGCAAGGGTTCGCGGCGGAAGATTCCCCGGCGATGACCGCGCTGGCGCGCGACTTGAGCGCCGCCGCCAGGTGTTTGGGATCTTCCACGAAGACGAGGTCGCCGGTCGCTGCCGATTCAATGCTGGCCACGCCGCAGACTTCGGTGCTGCCGTCGCCGATGAGGCGGGCACCAACCTCGGCTGCGACCTGCTTCAGCGCGCGTTTCATGGCCTCCACTGTATCGCAGCGGGCTTGGGCGGCGGAAGAGGAACCGAGGGCGGACCCTTCGACTTCGCTCTGTCGAAAATTCCCACTTCTCGCAAAAAACGGCGAGAAGTGGGGCACCCATTTTCATTTGGCGCAGGGCAAGCTGCGTCCGCCTCACCTAACTCAGGTCGTGCTGCAGGTGATCGCGTTCTGGCACAGCGTGAAAGGCTGGGGGGTCGAGACGGTGCACCCTGCGCCGCCGGAGAGAAGCCAGGTCCCCGACACCGCACCGTTGCTCAGATTTCCGCCGCTGGCGGTGCCGGTCACCGTCGAACCGGTGAGCGTGAGAGTATTTCCCGCGGGCGACGCCGAAACCACGGTGATCAGCATCGATCCCGTCACCTGGTTGCTGTTGCTGGTAGTCAGGGTCGCCGAACCGGTGACGATTGGGGGGCTCTGAAAGCACGAACCCGAGCTATTGTTGAAGAAGCTGAACCCGCTGATATCCAACGCCTGACTTGATCCGCCGTTGGTGTCCGTGACGCTGAAGGCGATCACGAAGTTCAACTGGCTCGATGGCCCGGTGCCTCCGGTCAACTGCGCCTCCCAATTGCCGCTGGCGGAGGTGGTCGGGGTCGGGGGGGTGGTACTGGTGCCGCAACTGGAAATCCAAAACGCCAGCATCAGCAAAACCAGGATTGCGATCTTCTTCATGAACCGTCCTTGAATCGGGGTCACTGCTCAGGAACCTCTTCTGAGGATAGAGAGATGCGTGCAGGCCCGTCAATGGATGCTACAGGCGGCTGGAGGCAGCGAGATCCTCTGCCGGGGGTGGTTGGAAGAATCCCCACTTCTCGCAAAAAACGGCGAGAAGTGGGGCACCCATTTCGCGAGTTCTGCGGGAGCAGCCTCAGAAGCGGAGCTTCGATCCGCCGGACAGCCGGGGGCGGCTGTCCCTAGATGGCCTCGGGCTACATTTTCGTCATCGTGAATGTGCCATTGCCGGTGCATCCCGTGCCGCCGATCAGTTTCCAGGTGCCGGAGATGGTGTTTCCGGTTGCCGTGCCGGTCAGGGTGAGCGTGTTGCCTGCCGGATTGCCGGAGGTAACTAGAAAGCCGAAGCTGCCGGTGACGTTGCCATTGAAGTTCCCGCTTAGCGTGAACGAGCCGCTCTCGGTCTCGCCGGACAGGAAACAGGGCGAGTTGCTGGTGAACTGAAAACTCGAAATAGTCAGCGACCCGTCGCCATTGACGACGAGCGATGTGCCAAAGCTGAATAATGTCGGCCCATTGCCGGTATCGATCAGGGTCGCGTTCCAGGTGCCGTTGATGCTGGCGGGATTACCGGCCGAACCGCAGCCCGCGAGGGCGAGCGTCGCCGCCAGCAACCATGCGATTGCCATGCGCTTCATAATGTTTGTCCTTTGTCGGTTTGAGAATGCGGAGTGGGCGCGTCGACGTCAGTCCAGCGGCGGCCAGGCCGCTGGTGCCATAACGATCGCTGTTGGTAAGAACCCTGACCGAAGGAATTTGTTGCTTGGCATGAAGTGGGGAACTTCGGGAGGCGGCGCCGGGCAGCCGACACGAAACGGCCGCAAGTCCGTAGTGTACGATTTGGTCGTCGACTCTTTTCCGCCATGAAACTTTCAGCGATTGCAACGGCTCTCGATTTGCGCGTGGAAAACGGGTCTCCGGAAACGGAGATTCACGGACTCAACGGAATTGAACAGGCGGGGCCGGGGGAATTGGCCTTCGTGTCGAATCCCAAGTACGCCGCGGCGGCGCGGACCACGCGGGCTTCGGCCGTGATCGTGGCCGAGGACTTCCCTGCCATTTCCGCGGCGATGCTGCGGGCGAAGAATCCTTATTTGAGCTTTGCGCGGGCGCTGGAGTTATTTCATCCGCCGCGGCGGTACGCGCCCGGTGTGCATGCGACGGCGGTCGTGCATGCGAGCTCGACAATTGGGGCGAACGCACACATTGGGCCCTATGTGGTGATCGACGAGGACGTGATAATCGGGGCCAACACCGTGCTGCTGGCGCATGTGGTGATCTATCCCGGAGTACGGATCGGGAATCACTTTTTAGCGCACGCGCATTCTGTGGTGCGCGAGAATTGCCGCATCGGCAACAACGTGCTGCTGCAGAATGGCGTAGTGATCGGGGGCGACGGGTTTGGCTTCGCGAAGACGGCCGAGGGACATTGGTACAAGATTCCGCAGCCGGCTCCGGTGGTGATCGAGGACGATGTGGAGATCCAGGCGAACTCGTGCATCGACCGGGCCAGCGTCGGGGAAACTCGGCTGGAGCGCGGCGTGAAGGTCGACAACCTCGTGCAGGTGGGACACGGATCGCACGTCGGAGAAGATGCGCTGCTCTGCTCGCAGGTCGGGCTGGCGGGATCGACGGAGATCGGGAAGCGGGCGATTCTCACCGGACAGGTCGGAGTGGTTGGGCACTGCAAGGTCGGGGAGAATGCGATCGTCACGCCGCAGAGTGGCGTGGCCAACGATATTCCGGCCGGAGCGCTGGTGAGCGGGGCACCGGCCGTGGATCACAGGGCTTGGCTGAAGTACTCGGCGATTCTGCCTCGACTGCCGGAGATTGCTCGGGCGGTTAGAAAAACCAAGAGCTAACCACAGAGGTCACAGGGTTTCACACGGAAGTCAGGCGTAGGCTTGGCCCCTGTGTTCCCCCGCGTCCGCTATGGTGGAAGGCTGCTGCCGGTATTCTTCCGGCAGGCCGCTTTCGATCACGGCACGAACTTTTTCCATCAGCGAATCGCGGTCGCCGAAATCCGTGGGCTCGATGGGCGGGTGGAAGATCATCTTCACCAGCGCGGGCTTGATGGCGAACCGGGCTTTGGGCATGGCGTAGTGGGTGCCGACGATCGTCATGGGGACGACCGGGACCCCGCACTCCAGGGCGAGATAGAACGGGCCTTTCTTGAAGGGCAGCAACTTTCCATCGAAAGAGCGTTTGCCCTCGACATAGATCGTCATGCTGAGTCCCTGCTCGACGACTTTCTTGGCAGCCAGGACAGCTTCGATGCCGGCTTCGCGATTGCCGCGGTCGACCGGGACCAGCGCGCCCATGCGCATGGCGGGACCGAGGATGGGCGTCTTGAACAATTCTTTTTTCACCATGACCGACGTGCGCCCGGGGATGCGTGGGATCTGGATGGGGGGGTCGAGGTTCGAGGTGTGGTTGGTCATGTAGATGTAGCTGCGCGAGCGGTCGATGTTTTCGAGGCCGATGGTTTTGACGCGGACACCGGCGATACGCACCCCGGTTTTGGCACCCCAGGTGAAAAGGCGATAGAGCAGGCCGACGTCGCCGCTGAGGAAGGTCCAGGTGAATCCGACCAGCGCCGCGGGCGGCGCCGCCAGGGCCCAGAACATCAGCATGATGAGGGTGCGAATCATTTTTTCGTGCTCGTGCCGACGGCGCGGCTGGGTGCGGGCGGGGCGGACTCGGCTTCGCCTTTGAGCCAGGCGGCGCGGCGGGCGCGTTGTGCGTCTGTGACCTGATCCAGGTCGCGCACCTCGTATGAGATTGCCAGGCGGCTACCGACTTTCCATTGCAGTTCGCGCTCCATGCCGCGGCGGGGACGCACTTTCAGTGTGATGGTGTCGCCCGGGCTGAGGTGGCTCAACTCCTCCCGCGATTCCTGGCCGGCCGGCTTGCCCTGCAACTCGAGGATGACCTCGCCCACCTGCAGTCCGGCGTGTTCTGCTTCGCCGCCGGGCGTGACCGATGCGACCGACATGGGACCATCGAAGTTGCGCGAGGCGGCAAAGCCTGGATCGGCCACCGTGCTGGTGAGGGTTTCGACGCGCAGGCCGACGGAACGGAAGAAGTCATCCCAGGGAATTTCGTCGGTGCCAGCAACGTACCTGGCGAAGAACCAGCCGAGATCGGCGTGGGTCAAGGCCTCGGCGGCCTCGCGCACGCCGGCGGAATCATTGAAGAAGCGGCCGCGCTTGGCGTAGTTGGTGTTCATCCACTGCAGGACTTCGCGCAGGGAGGCCGCGCCGTGGCTGGCTTCGCGCACCGCCAGGTCGAGCATCACTCCCAGCAACTCGCCCTTGTTGTAGTAAGAAATGCTGCGCTCCGGACGGCGATAGTAGGCGTTGCCCTCGAGCCAGGCGTCGAGGCTCGACTCCTCGGCCGACTGGGTGAGATGCGCGGGACGGCGCTCGAGTTCCGTGATTTCGTCGCCGAGGCGGTAAAGGTACTGCTTCTCGCTGGTCAGACCGGCGCGCAACTGAATCGTTCCTTCGACAGTGCTGGTCACGCCTTCGCTGAACCACAAGGCGCGGGTATAGTTCTCGCGCGTGTAGTCGATGGGTTCCAGCGTCTGCGGGCGGATGCGCTTCACGTTCCACAGATGGAAGAACTCGTGAGCCGTGACGCCGTCGAGCATGGCGGGACTCTGCTTGATGGCTTCGGCATTGAGATCGATGGCGGTGGAGTAGGCGTGCTCCATGCCGCCTCCGGCAGGGCCGCGCGGGAAGTGGTAGAGAAACATGTAGTGGTCAAAGGGGCGATCACCCATCCAAGTGATGGCGGCGGCGACGATGCGATGCAGGTCGGCGACGAGCTTCTGCAGGTCGTAGTCGGCGGGGTCGGCGTCGACGATAACGCGAAAGTGCGCGCCAGACTCGTCGAAATCGGATTCGGCAAAGGCGCCGATTTCGATCGGAGAGTCCACGAGGTGGTCGTAGTTGTCTGCAGCGAGCCATCCGTCGGGAAGCCCGGCGAGGGGCGCGGCCACTTGCCATCCCTCGGGAAGATGCGTGAACTGGAGGCGCATGGGCGCGTTCCTGGCATCGACCGGGTACAGGAGAATCTGCGCAAGGTTGAAGAAGGCGTGGTGCGGGCTGAACTGCGCACCGAAGGGTCCGGGAGAGTCGACATAAATTTCATATTCGACAATGGCGCCGTTTTCGGCGCCTTGCAGTTGCCAGCGGCTTTTGTCAGCTTCAAACACTGGCAGCGTCTTGCCCGCGCGGTCTTTGGCTCGGACCCAGTTCACGTATTGGGCGAAGTCGCGGATCTGGTAGAGGGCGTTCCAGACGGGGAGTTGGAGATCGCGCTGGGACGGGCCGGGCGGGAGGATGAGCTGGACTTCGACCAGGTGCTGTTCGGGATTGGCCAGAGAAATCGAGTAACTGGTGGGCGTGGTTTGGGCCAGCGCGGGGAGCACGGCAAGAAAGGCGAGTGCAATGGCGATCAGCGGCCGCCTCGCAGTCGAGCTTCGCTCGACCGGACAGCCGGGGGCGGCTGTCCCAACATAAGGACCTCGGCAAAGCGCGGATGCGTTTGCCGCCGCTCTCGGCACGGCTGAAGGCGTGCCCTGATACGAAC
>Ga0209698_10008440_pt1 | contig 10636 bp, 13 predicted proteins | sample LitLauG_LLR_2012_FD_187203 | JGI IMG/M metagenome (GOLD analysis project Ga0209698, IMG submission 187203) | Freshwater sediment microbial communities from Pennsylvania, USA - Little Laurel Run_MetaG_LLR_2012 (SPAdes) (version 2) | ecosystem: Environmental > Aquatic > Freshwater > Creek >... | reverse complement strand
GGCCGTGTCGTCAGGTTGCGGTGCCGGTGCCGGCATCCCAGAATTCTGGGGAGTCGGGTTGTGATCAGCTGGGGTCTCTTGCATATTTTCTATCCTCCATACTTCGTTTTCTCTGTGCATCGTCAATTTAGTAGTGTTCTCAACAAGCACCCCGCGAACTGGCATAGAGTACTCGCCAAGCCTGCGGTGACTACTAATACTGGCTTTTTGGGTAATATTTTGATTATTTTGAAGTTTTTTTTGCAGAGGATGGGCTTTTTAGGCCCTATTTGAGTCACCCTATCCCTGGTCGACCTGAGAGGAGAGAGGCTTCTGAACTCAGTCAACAACCGGAAGCCTTATGCAAGAGCTGAGCAATTCGGGCGTGGACTTGGCCGTCGCCATGCCGCGGGCGCCGGCGCCGGCATCCGCTGAAAGGAACTCTTCCTGGCTCAGAATCTCGCGGACTGAAGCCATTTCGAGCTTGAGGATCAGGGCCTCAGAAGATGCACAGATTGCCAATTTGCCTATTGCGTTCTCACGCCCGTGTCTGCCGATGCTCCACAGCTCGCGGTGACGGTGGTAAGTGCTCCCACAGGTAGCGCCCCTGCCACGGTGCAACGATAGATGATGTTTCCGCCGCTGCCGGCTGTGATGGTGGAAGCGGTCGCATTTCCTGAAAGACGAAGATTGGAGTATAAACTCCACGTTCCGCTGGGCAATGCGCTTAACAGAGTAGAGATAGAAAAGGTCTGCGGGTTCGTTCCGGTGCTGGGAATGATCCGCGTTACCATGTTCCCGCTGGCGAGAGTGCAAGTCAACGATCCACCGTTTTGATAGGCACCTGCCGGAAAAGTGAGGATGCCAGTCGTTGCGTTATAGCCCGGGATGCCGCCTAGATCGCCCGCACCAACCGATGTGCAGTCGGCTTGCCCGGGACCGGAAAAGTTAACGCTAAACTCCAAGATGCTGCCAATGCTTGCTGGAGATGGAATGGCGTTGATCGGTAAGGGCAATCCACCGTTAACCGTTGTCGGGGAACAGGACTGTACGTCCCGAATTGAAAGGGCAGCACCTCTGGGGTTGAATCCTTCTGCGAAATCCAGAGGGCCGTTGATGGAGCCAAAGGTGTTGTAACCCAATTCGGCCACGGCACCACTGCAGCCGCTGATGGGCCCGTAGGTGTTTCCGTAGGTGCCCGGTGCAACATCCCAGAAATCTCCCGCGCCCGGGAGCCAGTCCACGTGATTGCGGTAGCCGCCGTGGACCCAATTACTATGGCCAAAATTGAGTATGCAAGCCTGGAGCGGCGTGTCACAGAAGGGCGAGTCTAAGTCAATAGAACTGCCAGCAAGTTTAACCATCACCACATCATTTCCATATGCGTGGACGTTCCGGATAGTTGATCCAGCTGAAGACCCACCAACCAAAACCGCCGCCGTATTTACGCCGCCAACCGAAACAAGGTTTGTCGCGGTACCGTCCGTGTATTTGTCGAACCAAAAGGCCTCATCCATAACGGGTGTCGGGATCACCTCGAAAAAGGTATTATTCGGGTCGCAACCGGAACCGGGGGTATCAAAGGTCATGCCCCAAAATTGGCCGCCCGCCAAACTGGTTACATGGGCGGTGGGATTCGTTGCACAAGGTGCTGGGCCGTTAGGCTGGGACACTCCGACGCCCCATCCCGTAAACACGACGCTATAAGAGGTCATGGGCGCGGTAAACGAACCAACACCGCCGTGAGCAATGATCGTGTACCCGATTGCACTGCCCCCAGATACGGTCACTCGACCGGAACCGCCAGTCAGAGGTGTTTGCGAGTTTGTATAAACCGTTAGGTTCTTTACTTCAGTCTCGTACATCCACCCTGTATCGCCCGACGCACCAGAATCACCGAACTTGAACCCATGCCTACTCGTTCCGGCTACACCGACACAAACGTTGTCTGTGATTGCGGATCGAGAAAGGTGGAGGAAATCTCCACACGCCCCGGCGTTGTTGTTCGCGTCGATATAGAGGCCTTTGATCGTGGCGACCGGTCCGTTGCTATTTGCTACTCCTGTCCCGGCTAGATAAGTAATGACTGCGTTCGAGCCAATCGCACAAGTCTGTTTGAGATGTACGACGGGGAAGCCTTGCAACGCATTGACGTCATACGAACCAGCGTAGCTTGCAGCTCCAATTATTGACACTGTCGCATTGTTTGGTGAGACCGGGTGAACCCATCCTGCACAAGTGTCAGTTTCGCCGTTGTCCACTACGAGAAGCTGATTCAAGCCAGTCGAGGTTGCAACAGCCATGGCCGTGTAGAATGCGCAGTCTCCTGCAGTTTTGTAAGACACGCTGGAGACAGTGCAGCTACTTGGAAACGCGGAGGTATGATAGGCGCCATCAACTCCCTTGGCGGGGTAGGCGGTCCCAGCAGAGACGGAGGGCGGTGTCGCCACTTGGGATATTTGCAACTGCGTGTTTTGTCCAAACGCGACCGTGGACGCAAGCAGGGCTAACCCCGTGAGACGACAATTAGTAGATTTCATGGACGTCTCCAATCTTCGGAAAGAGTGCGGTTGTATCGGTGAGCCTTGTGCTGATCATGGTGGAGTCTCTAATGCAGAATTGGCAGGCGAAGGCCGTGCGGAACTGCACCACGTCAGGATGTCTGCAAATCGCATATCCTTCCTTGCGGTGGGGCTTCGTTTGTCAGCGAAGGGCCGCATACGACGTCTGCCGCGATCGCGGCTGCGTCCAGTACCTGGTTCAACCCAGATGCATTGAGTATCTAAAATTCGCAAATTGCTTCCCGCTTCCCGATTAAAGCTTTATGAGAAACTCTAACAGCGCCGAATCGTCCCGCCATCGGGTGTGCGATTTTTGCGGGCTCAACTTATTGAGAGCGTTTTGAAAGCGTTGGGGAGTCAGTTGAAGGTAGCGTTCCGTCGACTCGAGCCCGACATTGCCCATATATGCTCCCAAAGCAGGCAACATCAGGTTCAAATCTTCCATTCTCTTAATCCAAGAAGTGATCTGATGGACGGCAAACGTCGCTCTCAAGTCCCGGAGACAAGGCTTTTGACTGCTTTCGCGATGGCCAACAATCTCTGCTTTTCGGCGAAGACGCTCAAAATAGGCACTGAGTGCGCGCGAGCTAATTCCGCTACCGTCGTCCCTTGAAAAAAAGGACTCACCCTGCGATCCCATGCGTTTCTTAAACTCGACATATTGCCGCGCTACTCGGACGAGGTCCCTTCCGATTGGGATACATCGGCCGGCCTTGAGCAGGCTCCCAGAGAACTTAATAAAGCCATTCCAGAGGTCGACATCTTCGTTGACGAGCCTTGTTACCTCGCCGACAGTAGCGCCGGTTGCGTATAGCGTAAGGAGAGTAACGCGCAGCGTTTTGTAATGTATTTTGTCATTTGGCATCTTAGATAGGGGCGCCAACTTTAGCAATTTACGAATTTCTTCCCTAGTGTAGATGTAGGGCAAGAAATTTGACCTTTGTGCCGGCCGGTTGGCTGGCATCGATAGCTCCGCTATCGCACCGTGAGCGGCCCAGTAGTCGAAAAAGTGTCGAAGAAGGCTATGTTTTCTGCGGAAAGCCACGGCCGAGGTTTGAGGACGATTCAGGAATTGCGAAACGTGGAAGACGTTGACTTGGCTGAGAGACAGATTGCCCACGGTTCTCAAGAAGGCTCGGTATGTCTTGTAGCCTCTTGCAAACGACATGCTTGTAGCCTGTTTCCGCTGGACATACAATTTGATCCCCTCTTCGAGTGTCATAAGACACCATGAAGACTAAATTTGGCCACACTATTTAGGTGCGCCGGGTCAAACCTAACATAGCAGCTGACGGATCGCAGGTCGCTATGACCTAAGAAGTCCGCGATGTCCTTAAGAGAAGATCCCGTTCTCAGTAGCTGCGTGGCGCAAGCGCGGCGCAGCATGTGTGGTCCGAATCGTTGGGTTGCGATGCCGAGGTTCTTTACGCGATCGTCGATAATCGAGGACATTGAATGTCCCGAAACCGGACGGTGGGGTGGGTTCAATGTAACGAATAGACTGCGACAGAAGCATTTTGGCCGCGCCTTTTCTAAGTACAGTGCGATTGCTTCGCCTATCTCGCTCTGTAACGGAAACTGTTGGGTCTTCCCTCGCTTGGCTCTCCTCACAGTGATCGATCCCCTGCGCCAATCGATGTCCTCAAGGGTCAGACCTCTCACTTCAGCCGATCGCAGGCCATAGATCGAAAAAAGCAGGAACATTGCTTTGGCTCGGAGGTCGGCGGGCTTGGAAATCCCAATCGAGGCGATGACTTGGCGCACGTCCTCCCATGGAGGGCTACTTAGGTGCTGAGCTATGCGGGGTATTCGGGGGCTAGAAATGCAGCCTCGAATCCCGCTATTGCACCATCGCTGCTGTTCAGCATATCCGAAAAACGTTCTCAATGCTCTGCAGTGCGCGACAACCGAGGAGCGTGACCATCCACCTAATCGCTTCGCTTCGAAGTACTCTTCGATATCTGAAGCCCGCACTCTTGAAAACTCAGGGCAACTCGATTGGAGCCAATTCAGAAAAGCCAAAACCCGCGATCGATAGCTCTGCAGGGTTTCAAAAGCTAGGCCACGTTGCGAACGCATTGCGTTCAGAAACTCGGATAAGAGTTTACCGAATGGAGGCATCGGTTTGGGAGCCACGATGAGGGACCCTTGAAATCGGAGCCAATTGGTGGCTACCAACTGGAACGTATATGGGGACGCCGCGCCCGAACTCCGGTGTCTACAAGCAACTGAGTCGTCTACCCAACGCTTGCATCCTTGCAAGATTTCATCCATCCCAACGGGCCGAGATGAGTCCAGTTTGAGCAGTCGCACAACATGGAGAAGCATGGTGGCAACGTTTCGAACACGCTCCCGACGTGTACCGATCTCAGACAGATATCTCAGGTACCTCTCGCGTTCCGCGAAAAGTGGAGCGTTTCGATGTTTCTCGCGAATGCTCTCAATGAGAAAAACCGAATCTGTCATGTGCGTCTTCAACTCCGATGAGGCTGAGGGCGAGCCCTATCGAATTTGGTGGGAGTTGAAAGAATGCCGATCAAGTGGGATCCCATTCCGTGGCCCCGCAGTATTCGACAATCTTCGAATGCACAAATGGTAGCACGTGGCACAAGCCATCGCGCGCAGCGCGCGGCTCAGTTCCTTTTGCTGGAGCATGAGGCTGAGGAATTTCTAGGCTTCACCAAACGAGCCGCGGATGGTCCGATTGTCGTAGGTGCATTCCGGTCTCGGTATCGCAACCGTGATAAACGGGGGGAAGCTACGTGTCGGCCCGCGCGCAATGTTTTGTCTAGCTTTGCGGACAATCATTCGCCATCACTACTGAAAGTTCCCGGAAAACGCCCAAGCGTCCGGAGGCCTGAAAGTGACTAGTTCTTGTTTGAATGATTAGTCAAGGAGGAGCACGAGGTGTTGAAAGTTGCGTGCAACTAGAACCAACACAGTTCATAATTGTCTGGTCGCGCACACTGACCCTGGACCGACGGTGGTGGGAATCTAGAGACGTAACCTAAGCCCCTTAGCGCTGCAAGTCCGATTCTCCGGAAAGGAGCGTGTCCCTTTGCCCACCCTGAAACCTTCCTTGTGGACCGTCGCCAGCTCGGTGGTCCCTTGCGTGCTGAGGTGCTCTGAATGTCAAACGGAGTTTGACCTCGGGCCGGGGGGCTACGAATCTCTAACTAAGATGCAGATCGGCCAAATCAACCAATTGTTCGCCCTTCACTGTAAGTGGGCACATCCAGATTCATTCTCAGTGGTTGGCCTGGAAAACCCGACCTAGGCGAGTTAAAGGGGAAAATCGAATCTATTCTTATACACCTAGACATATGGATTGCGGTGCTCTCCAGTGTTACCGTTCGAGGATTCCCTGTGCACCCGCTTCAGTCCCAGGAGCGGCAACGGTCAGCGCCCAGCGCCCATCGCCCCGGGCGATGATTTGTCCATTTTTTCTGTCCAAAGCGCGGTCTCCTGAAGGGTAAGAGGTGAGATTCTGGCACACATTTGGCACACTGATGGCTCAAGAAGGGCCATAAATACTGGGGTTTTAGCGAAAGTTCGCCTGATAGCGAGTCAGTCAGACTTTTCTGCCGGAGATGCTCAACGCCCTCGTCATTCAAGCTGAAAGCAGGTTGCCGGACTCGAGTCCAAGATTCCGCGCTGGCTCGAACCCGGCCGCATCCCGCCTCTGCTTGACCAGGGCGTATCCACTCCGCAGAGTCTGAACCGCGCTCAAGATGTCGTCAGGTTGGATTTCGCCCTCGCGCTCGTACGCCATCTGGCCGGCCAAAATATAGGCCTCGCGCAGCTGAGCAAAGGAAAACCCCTCGGAAAGATCGATTGCGGGCCGGAGTTCGATTTCTTTCAGTTGACCGTTGAACCTGTGCAAGTAGCGCAGACGCAGCTCTGCGGACGGATTGGGGAGCAACACCACGCGGTCAAAGCGCCCCGGCCGGCGCAGAATGGCAGGATCAAGAGCGGTGGGCTCGTTGGCGGTAGCGACAACCACCACACCATCCTGCGTCGCAATCCCATCCAGGCAATTGAGCAACTGTTGCTGGCTGATGGCGCACCTGGTGCCGGAACCCGGTTGTTTGGGAAACGCCCGGTCGATGTCCTCCATGATGATCAATGAAGGTGCACAACGGCCAGCGCGATCAAATAGCCCCTCCAGATCGTCATCATCGATCTTCGAGGCAAAGAAGTTCAGCGTCAGCCCACAGACCCCGGGACGTGAGAGCATGGCACGTATCACGCTGGTTTTTCCATTTCCCGGGGGTCCATGCAGGAGATAACCGCGACGGAAGGGCAGCCTGAGGTTACGGAACCACTTTTCTCGGGCAAAGAAGCATTCGTAGTCGTTTCGGATGAGTTTTTCAATTGTCGGATCCAAAACGAGGTCGTTCCAACTCGAAGACTTCACGCTCATGAAACCTTTGCCCGTGCTGAACAGCGGTGTGTCTCGGCGGATGGAGGACTCTCGCACCAGTTCCATGACCGCGGCGACTTCATCCTGCCGGCAAACCACGATCTCATCCCAGCTGGTTGTGTCCTGATTGGAATAAGGCAACTCGAAGACAACCACGGCACCACAGAGCCTGGGGAAACGAAGAGCAACGGGGGTGTCACGCCAGGAGATCTCCCACTCGGGCTTCTTTTCAGTGAATTGCCGAGGGGATGTTGAACTCAGTCGGGCTTGCATGAATGGCGGAATGCCCTCCGGGTATTCAATCGATGTGACCGCACCCCGCAGCTTGGCCGTTGGGCCATTAATGGGTTTGGCGAGCCGCACGTTGCGCATGATCTGGCGAGCTGGCAGGCTGGTGAAATTGTTCGTGACCTGGAGGATGATCGTCTTATCAATCGGAACACCGGTTGCAGACTCGATCCAGGCACGATGCTTCGAAATCGCACCCCTGATCCAGTCTGGCTCGGTTGCGGTCATGACTTTATCGCTCATAGGCTCCTCAACAGCGGGTTCTCGCGCGTTCAAGCGGGTGGCTTCAACTGTGCTCCAACCGGTAGCGAAGATTCAGCTCGCGAGAAACGAGTGTCTGTTCTAACCAGCGAAATCCATCGACCGCCAGAGGGATCCGAGGCGCAGAGGTTCATGCCTCCGGATAGTTAAGCAACCAGACATGCCGGAGGCACTAAAACCCGGGCCGCGCTTCACATTCTTCCCTGGTTTGGTTCGACGCGAGGACGAAGAAAACTTAAGGGATCAGTTTGCCGCCGAGGATGGTCTTCGTTTCTACTTTCCCATGCGTATCCCGAACGGTAATCAGCTGCACGACCGGCCGTTCATTGTAAAAAGTGGTAACGGTGTCGACGGTGTTGCCCTGGGCATCGCGCAGATGCTCCAGCTGGCCGACGACCTTGCCCTGATTGTCCCGAACAATCATCTGCTTGTCCTCCGGTTCAGTTCTGCTGATTGAGTTCGCTCATTATGGATTGGACGAGCGCTTGCGAAGGTGCAATCGCCGGACTTAGATCCTGAAGATAGCGAATCGCGGCTGAGAAGCGCAGAAAGCCGCCGCGGTCAACATAGGCAGCGACTACGGTGGGCGCCCGCGGGACACCAACCCCGCAATGCACCAGGGTCGCTCCTCGCGGCAGGCTCTCCGCGATCGCGATCGGATGGCATTAAGCCAGGACATGTGAATGAGTCGAACGTCCCGCACCAGGAAGTGCAGGGAACGAATGGCAGGATTTCGTCGCCCGACCGGATGCTCACAGGGGCTGATCACATTCGCTATTTGATGGGGATTGGCTGAGGCTAACTCTTCAGCATCTCGAAACCCGCCTAGGCATAGGCGATCAAGCACATTGGTAATGGAAGGTGCGAATCCGACAGTTGCCACACATATGGTATACCGGCGAAGCATCGATTTAGGCCAGTAAATTGGGAACTTTTTTTAGAAAATGTGAAGAATTCTCTATTTTCGAGCAGCGATATGACAAATCCTGTTGAGGCAGGCTCGACTCGCACAGACTAGGACGCTCCTAATAGACGCAGGCCATTGCACGTGCGCGCTCAAACCGTCGAAGCCACGACGCATGTCGGCCACGCCGGCTGCAAGCCAGATCTTGGTTCCGGTGCGAAGCTCAATCACTTACGCATGCGCTCAAGGATCGAACGCAGCAACCCCGGATCTGTGCGCGCCGGCATGCGGCGCGCCCGTCTCGAAGGCCGTCAAACCGGCCGCAACCCGATAGAGGTCGACCAAGCAGGAATCAGGCGCGACCGCTGCCAGGGCCAGAGCCTTCGTCAGATCGCGAAAGGCCATCGCGTTTCCGCCGCCACTATCTGGCGGGTGCTCCACGACCAAACAGCTCAACTCCCCGAGAAACCAGCCTGAACTGCCCCCCTTTACCCCGTTTCACAAGGGCTTCAAAAACACACCCCGTAAACCCCACCAAATCAATGGCCGGATCTACCCGATCCGGCCGTTTCAAAAGGTGTGGGTTCTGATACAGACCGCTGTGAAGGCTCAGACGTGACGCCAGGTTCCTGGTAAACCACCTGGAACTGGGTATCTGGCTGCTGATTGGCCCGATAGGTGATTGGGAGATTACGCACCCACCGACAACAGATTTCAGAAGTAGTGTCCGGATAACAGATGAACCGCCCGGGACAAGGAGTATTTGACTCATGATAATGAGTCGAATACACTCATAGTATGGCTAAGAGGCTGCAGGTCATCGTTCAGGATCCCGAATATCGCGACATCCAGCGGGCGGCGCGTTTGCGCCGCATGTCCATTGCCGAATGGGTGCGGCAGGCACTTGTACAGGCCCGCAAGAGCGAGCCTGGCCGCGAGGTTGCCTCGAAGCTCGACGTCATTCGGGCGGCGGCACGCATGGATTTTCCCACGGCGGATATCGACCGTATGCTCGAAGAGATCGAGCGTGGTTATGGATTGGGCGTGCAGTCGTGATCTTTGTTGACTCCAACATTCCCATGTATCTGGTGGGCGCCCCCCATCCTCATAAAACCGATTCCAAGCGCTGGCTGGAGGAATTGGTAAACGGTCGAGAGCGGTTGGTGACCGACGCGGAAGTGCTGCAGGAAATACTTCACCGCTATGTGTCGATTGAGCGGCCGGATGCGATTCAGCCGGCGTTCAATGCTCTGCTGGGAGTCGTCGATGAAGTATTTTCGGTGGACCAGGCGGCAGTCGAGCGAGCCAAGGTGATCGTGCTGGGTCAAAAAGGCATCTCGGCGCGAGACGCAGTACACCTCGCCATAATGCAGATCCAGGGGATCAATCGAATTCTGAGTTTCGATCAGGGATTCGACAGTTTCTCAGGGATCACTCGGTTGTCTTGAGGCACAAACGTGTGGATACGAGCGGCGAAGAAACCGCATAGAGAAGAGTAGCCAACGACACGCTCGTTACTCACAGTTCTGATCCGCTGGTCCCATGATCTCGGATGTGGCAACCTGAAACATGAAGCTGCTAGCGGAGAGACGCTGTGTCGACCAAGCCCGGGACGAGTGAAGTACACGAATACATAGTGAGCTATCCAAAAGAGGCGCAAGACAATTTGGCGATGATGAGAGCCGCTATACTGGCGGCCGCGCCTGGGGAAACAGAGCGAACCGATTACCTCCAGATGCCCGGCTACTCCTATCCCGGCTTCGACTAAGATGGGATGTTTGTCTTGTTCAGCCTCAACAGACCGTACATACGACTGCATGTACGTCCGCCAGTAATCCAGGAACATAGCAAGGAACTTGCGAGCTACATCACAACGAAGGCTATTGTCAGCTTTCCAATGGATACAGATAAGTAACGATAGGTCGGCTTATGGCAAAGATTTGGGAGAGCTGCAAATGTTTCCGGGCGAGTCACTGGCGACCCGTCTCCAAACCCGTTTTGGGAAAGTATCGCCGACATCCATGTAAGTCATTGTCAAGAGGAAACCACGAGATTCCTGGGCGCGCTTGGGAGAGCGCGCATTGCCCGTCTGATCGGCTGCAGCGACGAGGGTTCACGAGCTTCCCGGGGTGCTGCACCGGAGACGGAGCGAAGCCTTGCTGAGCGAAGCGGAGGCGCAGGTGCAGCACCCGCCGATCGCCTTCACCTACAAGTCTTAGC
>Ga0209698_10008439_pt1 | contig 10636 bp, 12 predicted proteins | sample LitLauG_LLR_2012_FD_187203 | JGI IMG/M metagenome (GOLD analysis project Ga0209698, IMG submission 187203) | Freshwater sediment microbial communities from Pennsylvania, USA - Little Laurel Run_MetaG_LLR_2012 (SPAdes) (version 2) | ecosystem: Environmental > Aquatic > Freshwater > Creek >... | reverse complement strand
CGATCGTGCAGCGGCTACTGCGATCGCTGCGAAGCAAAGCGGCAGAGACCGCGCTTGCAGGAGTGACCGATCAAGTGGCGACAGCCGTGGCCGCACCGCCCGGGTCTGTGGACGGCGCTGCGAGTCGAATGCTCTCCGCCCCGCCCACAGCCCCTCCTGCGGAGCAAGTTGCGACAAAGCTTCACGCCGTCCCGATCGTCCGTCCGAAGCCGATGTCCCTCAACTGGGTAACATTCCTCCGTGAGGCAATACGCCCGCGGGGATGGGTGCTCGTATTTCGTGCCGGCTACAGGCGAGAATGTGGAGATCCTCAAGGTGACGGCCATCTTGTGCAGCATAGATTGAGGGCGCCTGAAATGCAGCGGCCCGTGCCGGTGTTGGGCCGCCGGCACGGGCTCTGTCGTTCGCTCCGTAACAAGAACCGTCCCCTCGGTGGAGGGAAGCGTTTCATAGGGTCCGGCAGCTGACTACTTGATTCGTCGCGGCATGGCGATCGAACCGAGGCTCGTCGACAGGCCCCGCGTTTTGGGCATCTTGGGCCCGAATGATGGAATATCGTCACTGCATATCCCTCCAGGTCCCGGGTCGCAATTGAAGTTGCCGTTACCCTGATTGACTTGCGCCTTCGCCCTATTGAGCCATGGGCTGTCGGCCCTGATGCAATTCGGCGTGCCTGGATTGCAGGCGGCAAGCGCGGCAGTTCCGGAAAGGGCAATCACAGCGGCCACGGCAGCAAGTCCGAGAAGCTTCGTCCACATTGGCTGTCTCCTGATCTGTGAGCCAACTGCGCGAGCGGCTCGGGTTTAGATGCAAGGAACAATAGGCTGAGGACGCGCTCCAAAGCTGTGAGCCAGTTCACAGTCCGGCGCGCCAAACAAAATTGTTCAATTGCCACTGACGGCACACTGACTGGCTGCCATTACCTCGCTGCAAGTCGCCGCTCCACTTCGGCCTCCCCACCAAAGGCGACCTCCGCCATACTGCAAGGCATGCGGACCAAGCTCGACAAGCTCAAGGCCGCATGGGCCGCCGGCGATACCGCCGAGGCGCTCCGAATCGCGGCATGGTTCCCCGGGCTTGGCGAGGCTGGCCCGGCGATCCTGCGTGCGCATAAGGCACAATGGAACCCGGCATTCTACCGACAGATCGGCTGCGATCCAGATGAGCTTGTCCGGGCCGGGCTGACCGCGCTGGCCGAGCGGTATCGCTTGCCGCCGGCGGAGATAATGTGGGCACCGCCGATCGCCGCGTGAATGGCTCGCGAAGCAGTTTAGAATCGCGAGTATGGCAATTGACGCGGCACAACTTCCCAAGGGCGTGGCGACGTTGCAGGCCTTGCTGATCGCTGCCCAGGCGCGCCTGCTCGATCGCGACGCCGTACACGGATCGACGAACTATCGAACATTTGAAAGGTGCCGTTGTAGCCCTGTGAAACGGCTTCGAAAATCCGATCCCACACGCCGGCCTTCCGTCAGCGCACGAAACGTTGTAACAGGTCGTGTAAGGGCAGTAACGCTCGGGAATATCGGCCCAGGGCGAACCGGTTCGCAGCCGCCAGTAGATGCCGTTCAGAACCGTCCGGTCGTTGCGCGCGGCACACCCTGCGGCTTGTTCGGCAACAGTGGCTCGATGATCGACCATTCGAAGTCGGTCAGTTCATAGCGTGGTGTTTGCATTCAAGCTCCTTCCATGCAGCTTGATTCAGTATTCGCGCAAAAAAGGGAATCCTAGTTATGAGTTTGTGACCTAGCCAAACAAACACATGTTCTTGCGTGCACTGTGAATGGCAATGCACGATGGGCTTGAGCAGCAGATAACCGCTCTTCGAAATTAGATTGGCGGGTGAGATCGTCCGGGTATGGGAATTGATGGTTGTCAGAATATCGGTAATCAACGACGCCAGTTGATCTTCGATGGAAGCGAAGTTCCGCCGAGACAGGCGTCCATTAATGATAGCAGGGGAGGTGGGTCGCACCAAATTGCGTTGTGCATGCGATCGCGGTAATAGTTCGTTGTGCCGCGTCGCTTGAGACCTTTGCCCCGGCTTGCCAGGGTGCCTTCATCCGCAACAGCACCGCGCCCGCCTCGTTGCGCAGCCCGAGCACATAGTAATCCGCGCCGACGTTGGCATCCGAACCCGAGACAACGAATGCGTTGATCAATTTCTGCGAATAGTTGCTGGTTACGCCGCTCTTTGGTGAGAATGCGTCCTTGAGTAGGTCGTCATAGGCTTCGGGCCGCGTGATCGATTCCTCGATTTCAACTCCGTCGATGGAATAAAGCCGCCGATTGTCTGCGGTTTCGGTGGGCTTCGCAGCCCGGTCGGCAAGGAAATTTGTTCGCACGTCATCCAGCGTTTCAGACTTGAGGAGCTCCTGGATCTCGCTCGCCGACAGAACGCCCGTGACGTCGTGGCCTCTGGTTCTCTGGTACGCCAAGATCGCGTCATTGGTCATCCGACCCACAACCCCGTCGATGGGTCCCGGATAAAGGCCTAGCAACTGTAGCCGCATCTGGACGCGCTTGCGGTTGGTATCGTCGAATTGCAAACTATCAAGGTTGGCTGGCAAAGCCGGTGCCGATGAAGACTCCGCGGCTATTGGCTGAGGTTGACTGAGGCGCTTCTTTTCCGCTTCCAATTCCTCCTTGGCCTTGTCCGCTTCAATTTGGGCCTTTTCGGCCTCAGCTTGCGCCTTCGCGGCGTCGGCTTGCGCCTTTTTTGCGTCTTGCTGCGCCTTTAACTTCTCGGCTTCGGCGGTCTCAAGTTGGTCGCTGTTTAATTCGCCCTTCGATTTTTCGGCCTCTTTCTGCCTGTCGACGAGATCCTGCAACTCCTTATCCTTCTTGGCCAGCTCTTGTTGGGCGATTTTTTCGGCCTTCTCCCGTGCCACCCTCTCCGCCTCGGCCTGCTTCTCGGCTTTTTCCCGCGCCTCCTTCTCCACGACGATCTTCCTCTCGCTTTCCTGGATCAACGCGTCTTGGTTCGGTGCCGATGGTGGCGTGGGTGCAGGCGCAGGGCTGACCTCTGGCACAGGAGCGGGTGGCAGCAGGTTAATGTCGGCGGCGGTGCCGTAGACCGTTCCCAAACTACCACCGAGAGTGGCGTTGACGACGTCGCGTAGTGTTGGTGCGGGCTGGCGAAGCGCCTTCTCAACGGCCTCAGCAGCCAATTGCGACGTTTCTGCAACCCGTGAACCCGGCACTCTGGCGGAGTTGGAAAAGGCAACGACGACATTTTTGCTGATGTCGCTACCAAGCTGCGGTTTGACTTCCAAACCCTCGATGGGGGGTGAAAATACTGGCGTGCTTGTCAAAAACAACACTGCACCGGATTTGGCCCGAGCAGCGATCTGCGCCAGGTTGGCGACCGAGAATGCGTGCGAAAGCAAGTCTGGAGCTCGTGCAATATCGACGTTGGATGGCAACAGAAATGATTGAGCACTTGTCGCCGCCAGATGGCCAGTCAGAACAACAAGCACCACATCAGCGCCGTTGCTCTTGTTGTACAACTCTTGAAGCTGGGCCCGCCCGACCGAATTGGTGGTATTGGCACTGTAAATGACGTCGAATCCCAGGGTCCGAAGCGCGTCGGCGATGGCACTTCCCTGTTTTGCTGAGACGGCGGCCTTGGAAAGCTTTTGATACTCCTCGACGGCCAAGACCATCGCGACCCGGCCTCCTGCCTCGGCATTGTTTGTGCCAATGCCAATGATCACGGCGCAGACTCCCAGAGGGGCGATGAACCTTCGGGCCATCCGCCGGGCCCAAGAACAAGCATCGAACCCAACCTTTCGACCCAACTTCTTGGTTCCTGCCACCATCGACGCGACCCAGCGATTGCAATATGTTAAGACGCAAGCTAACGATATACTGTTTTGTGCGCAAGCAGTTGGGGTCGGCACATGGCGCTGCGGCTGCGGTTCAACATTATACTTTTGGGGTGTTTCCTCTTGGCGCTCGCCGCCACTGCCATTCCGTTCTACTTGCTACTGCAGCGCGATGCCCTCACTCAACTCCAAAGGCAAATCGACGTCCTCAGAGCCCAAGCACTATCCGTGCGGCGCTACACGTCCGATGAGATTCAACCCCTTTTGGCAGACCAATCGGCGATTCAGTTCCTACCACAGACCATTCCGTCATTCTCCGCCCAAACAGTCTTTCGGAATTTTCACGAGACTATTCCGGACTTCAATTATAGAGAAGCAGCACTCAATCCCACCAATATTGCAGATCTTGCCAAGGATTGGGAGCGCGACGTGATCAACGACTTGCGCGCTTCGCCTTCGACACCGAAAAGCATCAGCTATCGAACCGGCGACGCCGACACTTACTACACCGTTGCCTATCCCCTGATAATCAAGAGCGAGGGCTGCCTCGCTTGTCACTCAACTCCAGACAAGGCTCCCCCCTCGATGGTAGCCCTCTACGGCAACAAGAACGGCTTCGGTTGGAAGCTCAATGAAACGATTGGGGCACAAATCATTCAAGTACCGATCAGTATTGCCAACGCGCAAGTTTGGAACAGCATTGGCTATTTCGTTGGCGTAACCAGCATCATATTTTTTGTTCTCTTGCTCCTTCTCAATATACTTCTCAATCGCCTGGTCATCGGCCCGGTACGAAAAATGGCTGCGACAGCGGAGCAGGTGAGCATGGGCGATGCCAGCGTAGGGGAATTCGAGCATCCAGGTGCCGACGAAATCGCCTCGCTGTCTCGCTCGTTCAACCGGATGCGCCGCAGCCTGGACAGCGCGATGAAAATGCTCGAAAAGTAACTTTACCGACGTTGTGGCGCGAGCGGCGGAAAGCAAGGCTGAAATTGAGGTTGGTTTCATGACGGCTTCCGGGTCAATGCCGGTCAAAGTGGGCAAGTACCGCATCGACCGGGTGATCGGGCGCGGCGCCGTCGGCATCGTCTACAAAGGCCATGATGAGCAGATCGACCGGCCGCTGGCCATCAAGACGCTGCGGCGCGAGATCCTCGACGACATGACAAGTAGCGACGAGCCGCTGCGGCGCTTCGCCGTCGAGGCGCGCTCTGCGGGCAGGTGCTTGCATCCCAACATCGTGACGGTCTTCGACTATGTCGAGCAGGACGGTGCCCCCTACATCATCATGGAATATGTGGACGCTGGAACCCTGGAAAACGTCATCCGCACCGGAACCTTGCTGCCGGTGCGCCAAGTCGGCGAAATCATGGCGCAATTGCTGTTCGCGCTTGGTCACGCCCATTCCAAGGGTGTGATCCACCGCGACGTCAAGCCCGCTAATATCCTTTGCCCATCCGCCGCCTCCATCAAGGTGACCGATTTCGGCGTTGCCCACGTCGATTCCATCAGCCTGACGAAGTCGGGTGGCCTCGGGGGCGTTGGCACACCCAACTACATGGCTCCGGAGCGCTTTCTCGGTCGCCCTGCCGACGCACGGGCCGATCTGTTCTCGGCTGGCGTCATCTTGTTCCAGTTGCTGACCGGTGCCAGGCCGTTCGTTGCCACCGACATGCCCGAACTTATGGCCAAGTTGATGAATGATGTACCGCCGTCGATTCCGTCTTTCCGGCCGGAGCTGTGGATTGGCATCGACGCGCTCGTTCAGCGGGCCTTGGCGCGCAATCCGGAGGATCGTTTTCAATCGGCCGAGGAATTCATCGACGCGCTCAATGGCGCGGTCGAAGCTAGCGCGGTGCATAGCGAACCGCCGCTCGATCTCTCCAAACTCTCGAACCCGAGCCCCAAGGAGCCACAAGCATCGGGCGGCGAGAAGGACCGGCTCAACCTGACTATGGCGGACAAACTGGCACCGGAAACTATCGAAGCTCTCGGCCGGTCGCTTGCCTGGTCGTTGGGACCGATGGCCAAGCTGCTTGTCACAAGGGCATCGAAGGAGTCCGAAAATGTCGACAGCCTCTTATCGACATTGACCAGGGCGATCAAAACCGAGACCGAGGTGGCGCTGTTTAGAAGGGCAGCCGAGCAAACCTTGCGGCAAGACCAAGGTATCGCCGGCGCGCTCATCGGCCTTACAGTCTCATCCGCCGAGGTGAGGGCGGTTACGGAAGCGTTGATTCCGATGATGGGGCCAATGGCCAGAATGATTGTGCTTCGTCAAGCCGAGACGGCGGTCGGGCGGGAGGATTTCTACCGCCGGTTGGCCGACTACATTCCAGAAAAGGCGGACAAGGCCAAATTGCTTACGATGCGCGATAAGCTTGCCGCAAATTTGCATTGAAGCAGTTGGTTGCATTGCCCAGCTGGCTGCGCCCCAGTGTTGTAAAACTGAGGGAGTTGTGACTACCAATCGCCTGCTTGGATCAATCCGCCATGAGTTTTGTTCCGCCAGATCCTGTCGGCCCGACCCAAGCGCGCAGGCGGCGTTTGCGCGCCGTATTTGCCGCCGATGTCGCCAATTTTGGCAATATGGTTTCGGTCGATGAAACCAGGACTCTCAATGCCCTGTGGGAGACCCGGAAGATCGGGCGCGAGGAGTTGGAGGCGCACGGCGGCTGGTTGTTCGGCATGCCCGGCGACGGTCTGTTCGCGCTGTTCGAGAGTGCCATCGATGCGGTCCATTGCGCGCTAGTAATCCAGACCCGGCTCGCGGACACACCGGAACTCAGATCGATCCAATTGCGCATCGGGGTTCACCTCGGTGAGGTTCTGTTTGAGGGTGGGCTGCCGTTTGGCGAAACGGTCGTCATAGCCGCCCGACTCGAAAGTCTGGCGGACCCGGCTGGCATCCTGATTTCCTCGTCGGTGATGGACGCTGTGGCGCCACGCATCTCGGCGACATTTGAGGACCGCGGTGTGCGCAGTCTAAAGCACAGCCCCAGACGCATAGCTACCTTCAGTGTCACCCCGCCGCCGGCCCACGCCGAATTCGACGGAACCACCGTTTACGACCTACAACTCGACCGAACGACACGGTTTCGAAGGCCGGTGACTGGCGGAAGCGGGACAGCAAAGGCCTCACCGGCGCTAGGCGCTCCAGAAACGCCCCGGGGACCCATCGCCACCGCGCCAGCAACGATCCTGTCGGGTCCGGAGAAAATTCCCGAGACCGCCGCGGATGAAGTAAGCAGGCGCCCCGGTTCGCAAATCCACCCTGTCGAAGCTGGCATCTTGGCCGATACGCCTGCCATTGGGCGCGCAATAGGAGATGTCGAACCTGTTACTCGCGAGACCATATTGGCTGACCTCGCCCAAGCCCTAATTGTCCATTTGGGCCCAATCGCCAGTTTCCTCATCCGGAGTCATGCCAAGGATGAGCCGAGCATTTCGCGCGTCGTCGAGCTGGTCGCGGACGAAATTCCCGCCGAGTCTGAACGCACCGCGTTCCTGTTGCGCGCTCGCCGGATCGCTTCCAATCTCAATCACTAAAGTGACGATCGAGAAACTCGTAGAACGCCGCGATTTCGGTCAGTCCGCCAGTTCGCCCTGATCAGCGATCTCGTCCAGACCCGGTAGGTCTAGGATGGTGAGTTGGTTGCGAGTTTGGTTCAACAAACCCTCGTCCTGCCAACGGTTGAGTGTCTTGTTGAGGTTTTCGCGGGACATCGCGGTCCATTGAGCGAGTTCTCCCTGGGTCAATTTGATAGCGACGTCGATACCTTCGCCACCGGACGTCGGCCGGCCGTGATCGCGGGCAAGGTATCCAAGAAGACGTGCTAAGCGCTGCGGCGCCTGCCGAAGGGCGGCATCCTCCATCCTGGCGCTAATCCAACGTAGGCGTCGGCAGAGGAATTCGACAACGTTGCGCGACAATTGTGGGTCCCGGTCGAGGGCGCCGAAAAAGCAGCTGCGGGTGATCACAATCAAATTCGTCGGCACCATCGCTGAGGCACCGGCGGTTCGGTCGCAGCCATCGAGCATGCCGATTTCACCAAATATCGAGTTGTTGGTCAGCACATTGAGCGTGATCTCGGCGCCAGCCGATGACACTGTCCAAATCCGCATCCGCCCTTCGGCGATGACATACAGTGCGTTGGATTCGTCCCCTACATTGAACAACAATTCATTTTTGCCGAGATGCCGCATCTGGGCCTCGCGACTGATCCGCTCGTTGGTCTCCGGGGCGACGCCCTTGAAAATGTCCAGCGTCGACAGGCGCAATGCTTGGCCGGCCGTGTCGGCCGGAGATTGATGCGTCGGCGGCTTCGACATGATTTGGCCTCTCGACCGGCTGGCGAGTAAGATGGAACATACGCTAGTGATCCCTGCCTGCCAATTTATCTTGGAACTGTGGCCTAGATCACTGAGTGGCGCCGAACAGACCGACACGCTGGACAGAAGTCGAGACCTGGGCCATCCCGGCACTAGACTCCAGCCGTAACCGCTCGGAGATCAACATGTCACAGCGCTATGAAATGCAGCGTCAGCCAGATCACAATGAACGTGAGTGGCATCATCAATTTAGCCAACACAGCGATGGCGAATATCATCAGACCCACCACCAACCGGAAGCCGAGTGGGCCTCGGCGGCGGGAGATCCGGGCTCGGGTTCGATCCCCGGTCTGGCGATGGTCGGGACCGAGTTTGGTGGTGGAATTGAGGGTTCCGCGGGGCTAATTGACTTCCTCGAATCCTTTGTTTTCCAGCCACGGATCACCCGGCGGTGTTGGGCCAACACTGGTCATCGACCATCTCGATCTGTTCAACACAATCAATCAGAACACGCTGAACAATCAAACTGATGTTGTTCTCAATGCCTCGGCGGCAGCATCGATCTTGGTGGCGGTATCAACGCAATCTCATCGCAACCGGCCTCGATGGACCAGGCCTCAGGTTTGCCTGCCATGGCCTGAGGCTTGCTGTTCGCCGTCGCTTTTTTCGTCCAAAGCCCCACCATCACGTGGGGTTTTTTCATTGCCCGCGTGTTTGCGTCGCTGTCGGCGATGTCCTTCAAAAAGTATTTTCGAAGAAATTCTCGAAATTGATTTCGTGTGAAGCAGTTCACAGCGAGCGACCCGCAGCGAGCGTAGGTTCCCCTCATCGCCAACGGAGACACGGCGGGCTCCAAGGCGAAAGATACCAGTCCCGCCTGACTGAACCAAACAGGAGATTAAAATGACAAACGCTTGGCTGAACGCCTTCGGCTCACAACTCAACAGCGCTTCCAACTCGACCGATCTCGTCCTTGGCAACGGCCTTGGCAATCAAATCGGCGGCAACATTGCGGTCCTCAATGCCCAGCATGTCGGCGACTACGGGCTTTGGCTTTGGACATTACGGCTCTGACGTGAATTCGGCCAGCAACGCAACGGGCCTCGAAGTCGGCAACGGCGCCTTCAACAGTGTCGGCGGCAGCATCGCGGTGCTCAACGAGCAGCAGGTCGGCAATTCGGGTTTCGGCTTCGGTCACTGCGGGTCGGACACCAACTTGGCCAGCAACACCACCGATATCGTTGCCGGCAACGGCGTCGGCAACCACATCGGCGGCAACCTCACCGTCGAGAACGTGCAGGACGTCGGCAATCACAGCCTGTTCCCCATCATCATCTAAGTCCCCTAGCATGATGATCGGTCCAGGGAGCGTCGCGCCTCGTCCCTCGCGGCGCTCCCACTTTCAAGCCCCACCATCCGTGTGGGGCTTGTTTCGTTGTCGCCACCCGTTGCTCAAAGCCATTTGGTGAGGCGCACTTTGTCAGTTGGTTCACAGCGTTCGGCATCGAATTGGGCGAAGATCCAATGGCTGTCGGGGATCAGCGGGCTCCGGCGGCGACGCACCAATGATCCGCTATCGGCAAAACACAAGGAGACTGAACATGATGGATCAAGCTTGGGCGAACGCCTTCGGCGCGGGCCTCAATATCGGCATCGATGTACCGACGGTGGTTGCCGGAAACGGTGTCGGCAACGAACTCAACGGCTCGATTGTCGCCGTCGGCGATCAAAACATCGGATCGCGCGGCGCGGGCGGCGGCGGCCTGAATATCGGCGTCGATGTCCCGATCGTCGTCGTCGGCAACGTGATCGGCGGCGATGTTACTTCCGTCGGCGAGCAACATGTCGGCAGTTATGGCTATCACCTAGGCGGCATTCCAGGGATCGGCGATGTCAATATCGCCGTCGACGTGCCGACGATTGTCGCCGGCAACGGAGTCGACAATAGCATTGGTGGTTCGGTCCATTCGCTCGGCGGGCAACAGATCGGCGACCACGGCTGGGCCGTAGCCTGAAGCCAGCGATGCCGACACATCTCCCGGGCGGTGCCCGCCTATTGAATGCCGCCCATCTTAGACCGAAACGAACAGTCACATAATTTTGCGCAAGCCAGGATGGCTGCCATGACATCAAATCAAAAGCCCAACGCCGAAGCCAAGCTCAAGTCGGCGATCGACGGCGTCTGCCGGCCGCTGCTCATCATCGATGAGCTGGGCTATGTCCCGTTGTCGCTCACCGGCGCCGAACTGCTGTTCAAAGTGTTCTCACAGCGCTACGAGCGAGGCAGTACAATCGTCACGTCGAACCTGCCGTTCGAGAACTGGACAACTGTGTTCGGATCGGAAAGGCTAACCGGGGCTCTGCTCGATCGCCTGACGCACCGCGTCCACATCCTCGAGGTGAACGGCGACAGCTACCGGCTCAAGCAGTCCAAGGGGCGCAGGCGCAAAGCGGTCAGCACCCAGACTGTGCTCAGT
>Ga0209698_10008438_pt1 | contig 10638 bp, 6 predicted proteins | sample LitLauG_LLR_2012_FD_187203 | JGI IMG/M metagenome (GOLD analysis project Ga0209698, IMG submission 187203) | Freshwater sediment microbial communities from Pennsylvania, USA - Little Laurel Run_MetaG_LLR_2012 (SPAdes) (version 2) | ecosystem: Environmental > Aquatic > Freshwater > Creek >... | reverse complement strand
TTCGATGAGCTGGCCGTCGCCCAGCTCCAGGAGCAGGCGCCGGGCGCCGTCGTCGGCCGTCTGCGCCTCGCGCAGGCGCGTCAGGGCGTTCCAGCTCTGGAGCAGGTCCGGCAGATCGCGGCGCAGGGCCAGGGGCAGGAAGTCATCGACGCGCCGATGCCGGCTATCCTGGGCAAGTCCCTGGATCCAGCGCCGCAGCACACGTTCGGCGTGGTCCGGTCGCGCTCCGCGCGCGGCGAGTTGCTGGCGCAATTGTGCAAGGTGCATGGTCGGGAGGATGCGGGCGCTGCCGGGAAGCGCTGGCCCGCAGGTGCACGGCCGGGCGGGCATGGCGGCTGCGCCATGCTCAGGGTGAATTCAGCGCACAATGGGCCAGCACGAGGTCTTGTCATGACTTCGTAACTGCACCGCACGATTATGCTGCATTTGCCGCAGGCCCGACGACTTGCTTGTTGGTCGATGGCCGCTACCGTGGCGCCGCCGTGTGCTTGCGGCCGTCCGGGGGCCGATTCGCGCTTGACAGGGGACGGTCAGCGTCAAGGCCTTCAGTACACTATTGCCCCGATTGCCTCGATCGCGCTGCTTGGCGCTGCCCGGTCGAATTTTTCAACAATTGAAAGGAATCTTAATGGGAATGTCGACGTCACGCCGCTTGGCCCAAATTACGGCCGCAGTGGGTCTTTGCGGTGCTTTGCTCGGTGCCGCCCACGCGACGGATATCACCGGTGCGGGTTCGACCTTCGTCTACCCTATCCTGGCCAAGTGGTCCGCCGGCTTCGAGGCCAAGACGGCCAGCAAGGTGAACTACCAGTCGATCGGTTCGGGCGGCGGCATCGCCCAGATCAAGGCGGCCACGGTGACCTTCGGTGCGTCCGACAAGCCGCTGCCGCCCGCCGACCTGACGGCGGCCGGATTGTGCCAATTCCCGGTGGTCATCGGTGGGGTCGTGCCGGTGGTGAACCTCGAAGGTGTTGCCCCCGCGTCGCTGCGCTTTACCGGCCCCCTGCTGGCCGACATCTTCCTGGGCAAGATCACCAAGTGGAATGATTCGCAAATCACCGCAATCAATCCGGGCGTGGCGCTGCCCGACGCGGCGATCAACGTGGTGCATCGCTCCGACGGCTCCGGCACGACCTTCAATTGGGTCAATTACCTGTCCAAGGTCAGCGACGAGTGGAAGTCCAAGGTCGGCGAGGGCACGTCCGTGAATTGGCCCACCGGCATCGGCGGCAAGGGCAACGAGGGCGTGGCCGCCTTCGTCAAGCAGGTCAAGGGCTCCATCGGCTATGTGGAACTGGCCTATGCGCTGCAAAACAAGATGACCTACGCCTCGCTCAAGAACAAGGCCGGCAACTTCGTCGAGCCGTCGCTCGAATCCTTCCAGGCCGCGGCCGCCAGTGCCGACTGGTCGGCTCCGGACTTCTTCGAGGTGATCACCGACGCCTCGGGCAAGGATTCCTGGCCGGTCGCTGCTTCCGTGTTCGTCATCATGTACAAGGAACCCAAGGACGCAGGGGCGTCCAAACAGGCTCTGGAGTTCTTCAAATACGCGCTCGAGCAAGGCCAGGCCGATGCCAGGTCGCTCGATTACGTTCCCTTGCCTGCGAGCCTGGTCAAGCAGATCGAGGCCTACTGGGCCAAGACGATCAAGTAGTTCGGCACCCGCCGCAAGCATGGCTGGCTCCCGGTAAGGGGGCCTGAAGGACTCGCGCGCCGCCTTTGGCGGCGCGCGCATTTCATGCTTCCGACGCGTTTCCTCGATTCAAACGTGGTTTTGCCCGGGAACGGGCGGTCTTATTGCGCGATTTGATGGGCATCCCAGGCCATATTCTGGCGCGCATGAATAGGTTGGATGCTCTTAAGCTGGTCGTTGCCCAAGCGCAACGCGGCGAACTCGTCTTCGCCACGAGCGTGACGCTGGCTTCGCGCATTCACAGCGCGCTCAGCGATCCGGACATACATGTCGCCGCCGCTACGCGCCTGCTGCAGTCCGAACCCTTGCTGGCAGCGCGTTGCGTCGCCATGGCCAATTCGGCCGCCTATCAGCGTTCCGGGCCGCCGATCACCGATGTGGGCAGCGCGGTTTCGCGCCTGGGCTTGCGCACCGTGACGACACTGGCCGAGGCGCTGATCGTGCGCCAGATGGCCGGGGCACCCAAAGATCCGGCCCAGCAGGCGGTCGTTGCCCATTTATGGGAACACACTGCCCACGTGGCATCGTTGTCGCGCCTGATCGCGCGGCGCATCACCCGACTCGATCCGGAAACGGCGCTATTTGCCGGACTCGTGCACGAAGTGGGTAATTTCTACCTTTTGTCGCGCTCCGCCGAGTTTCCGGCGCTGCTGGCCGGCGAGCACGAGCCCGAGGAAGAGGAATTCGACATCGCCATCAACCGGGCGGTGGTCGAACGCCTGGCGCTGCCGCAGAGCATCGTGGAGGCGCTCGAGGTGGTCTGGATGGGCTACGTGGCCAGCCCCTGCGTGTCGCTGGGCGATACGGTGGCGCTGGCCAAGGCACTGGCTCCCGTCGAATCCCCCTTCGTGAAGCTGCAAAACTCGCGGCAGATTGCGCCCTTCGACATGATGATCGGTGACGACATGCTCACCGGCATCTTGCAAGACTCCAAGGACGAAGTCGATTCGCTGACCCGTGCGCTGACGCTCTAGGCGTCACGCCCGCGCGTGCCGCCTGGCGCGCCGTGTCGGTATCTCACACGGACATAAATTTCCCTATTACCCGGGGGAATCTCGACTCTATTTGGCGCATTCAAAATCGTGTCGTACCGCACACTGCCTTGCCGGCAATGCGCGGGTGCATCTCATTTACCCGCCCGCGCAGGCAATGACGACCACTATTTTCTAGAGTGCGACATGTACGATTCCGATGAGCGCGACGTCACGATACTGAAGGCCATTTTGCCGCTGATGTCGCGCCACGCGGCCGGTTATCACCCCATCAGCTATAGCGTCTGGCACGACTATGCCAAAGGCACCAATACCGGTTTGCGCCAGGCCGTCGATGAAGCCCTGGAATCGCGCGAGCGCCTGACACCCTCACTGACCTACGCACTGTACTCACGCTACCTGGTGCATCCGGCCGAACAGGCGCTGTTGAGCGCCCGCTCGGACCTGCTCGACCTGGTCGCGCGCGTGCAATTGGCCGTGCGTCATGCCGACACCGATGTCGCCGGATTCGACGCCCAGTTGAGCCAATTCCACCTTGGTCTCAGCGAGGCGAAAAGCCTGGAGGAACTGGGCGCATCCGTGCACGCGATGGTCGAACACACCAGCAAGGCCAGCGCCGGCCTGGGGCGCCTGGTCGGCACGCTCGAACAAAGCCAGGAAGAAGTGCGGCGCCTGACCGACGACCTGCACCGGCTGCGCCGGGAAGCCGTGACCGATGCGTTATCGGGTCTGTTGAACCGGCGCGGCATGGAGAGCGAATTGGCGCGCATCGCGCAGGACTATGCCGGGCAGGGCGCCGGCGCCGGCGCGCTGGTGGCGATCATGTTCGACATCGATCATTTCAAGAAGGTGAACGACACCTACGGCCATCGGCTGGGCGACGCCGTGATTTCGGCGGTGGGCGGCTTGATCCGAAGCACGGTTGGCGAGCGCGGCATTGCGGCGCGCTATGGTGGCGAGGAATTTGCCGTATTGCTGCCCCGCCACGACGTGAGCGTGGCGCAGGAACTGGCGGAACTGGTGCGCCGCGGTGTCGAGCAAGGCAAGATCCGCCAGGGCCAGGGCGCCGAAGCGATCGGCGGCATTACCATTTCCGCCGGCGTTGCCCGCGGCTGCCTGAATCAGGATGCCTATGAATTGCTCAATCGGGCCGATCAGGCCTTGTATTCGTCCAAGCGCGAGGGCAGGAACCGGGTGACGGTGGCCGCCTAGCGGCCTGGGCAGGCCGCACGTTTCCCCAGGACCGATCGTCTTAAGCGGGTTCAGTCACGGGCGACGGCGGTGTCAAGGACGCGCTGCGCGCGCCCTGGAACGTGCCCGCGGTGTCGAGTTTGAGCGGGACAACGCAATTGCCTTTGCGCTTGGCCTCGCGTTTTGCCGCCGCCGCGCTCGAAGCGACTTCCTCGGCCGAGCGGTGCGAACCGCAACGTACCGCGACGACACCGATCGACAGCGTGGTGAGCGGAAAAAATGCCGGATTGCCCTGCCGGTCCTCGGCAACCAGACCGCCGCGCGCCTGGTCCTCTGCGTTGTACATGTCGCGCGCCTGTGCGCCGAACGCGTTTACGATGCGTTGGCACCGCAGCAGCCAGTCCTGGCTTTGGAAAAGCACGACGAAGTCGTCGCCGCCCACATGGCCGATGAAGTCGAACATCGGGTCGACATGTTCGGCGAGCGTCTGGCTCAGGAGCTTGATCATCTTGTCGCCGCGCCAATAGCCGTATTGGTCGTTGTAGGGCTTGAAATTGTCCATGTCGGCGTAGGCGGCCACGAACTCGGCACCCTTGGCTAGCAGGCGTGCGATGTGCTCGGTGATCGGGATATTGCCCGGCAGGAAGGTCAAGGGATTGGCGTGGCGTGCCGCCTCGATCCTGAGCGTGGATACGGCGCGAACCAGCGCCTCGCCGGTTCCCATGCCCAAATAGCGTCCCTTCGAGACGATGATGAAGCCATCGGCAAGGTAGCGCTGATCCTCGTTGGAAAGCACATGCATCAGGGCCTCGATGGGCGATTCGCCTTCGACGATGAGCGGCCGGGAGCTCATGAAACTGGTACAGGGTCGGCGCCCATAGATCTCGCGATAGAAGGGCTTGTTGAGGCGATCGATGAATCGCTGGCGATTGATCAGGCCGATGGGTATGCCCTTGTCCACGACCGCAAGGGCCTGGATCTGGGGTTCGGCGTCAAACCGTGCGGCTATCGCCTCGTTGCTCGTGGCCGGATCCACCTGCGCGACGACCGTAAGCAACTGCGCAACCGTTTGGCTCGGTGTTTGGATATGCGATTTTTCCGGATACACGGCGATCTGGCGGGATTTGAGCGCGCTCAAGGCCTCGGCGGCTATGCCATGAGGCGGATCGAGCGAGGGGCGGCCGAGAAAATAGCCCTGGCCCAGGGCGATGCCCAGGTCGCGAATGATCGCGAGTTCGCCCATGGTTTCGATGCCCTCGGCCAGGAGCTGGGTCTCCAGGCTTTGCGCCAGGCTCACCATGCTGCGCAGGGCATCGAATTTGGCCGACGAGGTCTGCAGGTTCGATATGAAATAGCTGTCGATCTTGATGATCTCGGGGCGCAATTCCAGCCACAGGCGCATACCCGAATAGCCCTGACCGTAATCGTCCAATGCAGTTCCCAGCCCGCAGCCACGCAGGCGCGTCATGGCCTCGATAACTTGGCCATCGTCCGGGATCGGGTCGCGCTCTGTCAGTTCGACCACGATGCGGCTCGTCGGCAGGCGGTGGCGGACTGCGAGGTCCACCAGCGGACTTTGCGCGGAACCGGCAGCGATCATGGAATCGGTGCCAAGATTGAGGAACAGGCGGCCAGCCAGATTCAGGCGCATGAAATCGCGCACGGCGAGTTCGCAGCACGCAAGGTCAAGCGTCACGCCCAAGCCGGCGGCGCGCGCCGCTTCGATGAGTTGCAGCGGACCCTGCCAAGGAGCTGGCGGGCGCATCAGGGCTTCGTAGCCATGCACGCTGCCGTCGTTGAGATTGAAGATCGGCTGAAAGGCCATTTTCAGGCCTTCGCCACGGCAGGCAGCCAGGAGCTTGGGCTCGATTGCTGGCTGGTGGACCCACAGTTGCACTGGACGCGGCGCCAAGGGATCTCCGATAGGAATTCGGCTAAATACCCAAGTTGATCAATGGGTATCACTCTATCGGTATCGGCCGAAAAGCTCAAAACTTATTGACAGGGGAGAGATAAATATTTTTGGAATACTTTAGGAAAATCAAGGATGAGTGCCGAATTGACGATTCGTATAGTTCTGAAAATACCCGTTTTCAGAACATTTGAGCCTGCTGGTCTGGCGTTGACTACAAGCCGGCAACCTGCGCCCCTCTTCCCGGCGGCAACCTGGATGTTCCGACGCCGTGCACAGCCAAACTCTGCGTCCCTAGAGTTCGGGCCAGGATAGATTCGGTGCTCAACTATCCCAAATGGTCTTCACGGCACGCTTAATGTGGGGATGCCTACCGCGCGCGTGGGCGCTATCGGCGAGTAACTTGACATGGCGCCGCCCCGGGAGCAGGTTCAGTGCCCATCCAAACAAAGGCGCAGCCTTGGCGGCCGCCTTGGCAACGCTCACGGGATTCGGTGCGGCATTGGCTTCGATCAAGGAAACCCCGGCATCGGTCACCGCTGCCAATCCAGGTGCTTCCTTGGTCATCACCGCCTTCAAGCGCTCAATCGTGCGTTCCGAGTTTTTGGAAAGTCCGCCGGTGGTGCGCCAGTCGTGGAGCGCCTGCGAACGCCAGCCCCGGTAGTCGCGCACCGCGCCGGAGTTGCGCAGCTTCACAATGAGGCCCGGCAGATCACTTAACTTGTTGATTCGCTCAAGGATGTAATGAAAAAAGCTGGGTTGCCATGTCCTTAGCGCTGGGAGCCCGTATCGCTCGGCAACCCATTCAAAAAGCTGTCTTTCGTCTTCCGTGTTCGGCGTCGCTGCTCCCGTCGTGAGCTGCACAAACAGGCGCGCTCGATTCGGTTGCAGCCAGTGCTCGGATTGCATAAGGTTTGCGTACTGTCCGAAGATCATCCCGCCAAGCAAAAAGCGGCCCATTTTCCGATCGAGCGGATTCGGCAACAACTGCTCCAGTTCATGGCCCAAATCTATTTCCCAGCGGTACGCAATATTCGACAACTCAGCTTCGATAGACTTTGCAAGTTTCTCGGGTATCCATGGTCCACCCTTGGAGTCCGGTCCCGTCATATGATTTTTTAACTCTCTAAGTGCTTCTTCCTTGATCGAGACGTAGGCCTGGTAGCCGACATCCACCGGTACGATGACCGGGGCCTGGGCGGCATTGTTGAGCGCTGCGAAGGAGCGCTTTTCGAAGTTGAGCCGCAAATCGAATGAATCGCTGTAATTGAAGATCGGCAAGGCGTCGTTAAGAATCAATGCATCAAAGAAAAACCCGAGCGTAAGCAGATTTTCCTCGAGGAACGTCCAGGCTGTCTGTTCGTCCAAAGGAGCGCCAAGCGCCGCGGTCTCGGCCGATTCCGGTGAACGTCGCCCCCTGAGGAAGATCTCCCCCGTTCTATACACCATCGGGTCGACCACAGTAACGAGTCGGGCGTCGATCAATTTTTGCCAATCCTGGGGCTGTAGCACCTGGATGGGATCGGCATCGATAGATGGCATCGTGACCTCCGCAAAGTTCCGTGACACGTCGTCGCCAGTACCGCATCGAGGAATCGGCGCGGAACCGTCGATTTTTCTCGCCCCCAAACGGATACGGTTGCAATAAATCCGGTGAACTCGGCGATCTGACCATCACGACACAAATTACGCTGATCGCCACTCAATCTGTCGCCGCGAGCGTTGATCGGGTGACGCTACTACAGCGATTCCGGACACGTCAACGTTCAGCCTGCGCCACCGCCAGCCAGGAAATTTCCTATGAATGCATGACCTGATTTGTCCGTCAATTACGTTGTGCGAGCCCTGTTCTTCGATACAGCGGTAAGAAGATTTCCTCTGAGCTAGCTTGTGTCCACATGAACACGCAATCTGAACCGATGCTTCACCGCGTCGCGTCGACAGATGATTAAGTAAATTTCCGCGCGGCAACAATCTAAGCGCCACCGCCTCGCGCATTGGTGGGGTATTACTGCGCTTCAGCGGAGTATTAATCTTTTTTGTCTTTCATCGATGGGCGCCACGAAAGGAATGCCATGGCCAAGGAACCCAAAGATAAATCGCGCCATCCGCACTGGCCGACACTCGAAGAACAATTGGCCGCCGTCAAAGTCATGCCCGGCAGCGCGCTGGAAGACCTAATTCGTGCCAACCAGGATTTTGATCTTTTATATCCGGAGGAGGCCCGTGACCGGCTGCCGTATCCGCCATGGCTGCGCGTCTATTGGCGAAAGGCGCATCGGGAAGTCGATTGGTACAGGACCGTTGCGTATCCGCTAATACTCAAGGAGATCGGGGGATGGATGAGACGGCATCAGGATCTACCCGTGCACGGTGATGGACAAGCCGAAGCCAAACACGGGAGGCGCTGATCATGCCAACGAATGTCGCCATTTCCCAGGACACAACCAATCCCTTCAGCGAATCGGACATAAGCATCAATCCCGGCAACTTGCGGCAGATAATTGCGGGGTCGAACAGCAACGCCGCGTCCACGCAGGCGCAGTATTGGTCGAACGACGGTGGCGCCACTTGGAATCAGTCCAGTCTGCCCCTCAACGTCGGTGATAGCTTCCAGAGCGATCCGGCCGTTGGCTGGACGTCGGATGGAACCGCCTGGGCCCTCACTATTGCCATTCAACTCAGCGGAAACCTGATCGTCCGGTCGTTCAAGTCCGTGGACGGCGGCCAGACGTGGACCTTCGATTCCATCGTCTCAGGTGCGCAGACGTTCACCGACAAGCCCCTGCTGTGGGTGGATCGTGTTCCATCGTCGCCCTTTCGGGACAACATGTATGCCGTCTGGCACTTGAATGCCCAGTGTTTCGTGGCGGTCCGGGCGGGGCCAGCCGGAGCATGGCAAGCGCCGATTCAAGTCAGCGGTGGGGAGACCACCTTCACTGCGGATGGCGGCGATGTCAAGACCAACGCATTTGGCGATGTCTTCGCCTTCTGGCCGGACGCGGGTGGACAGACTCTGCGCGTGGCCAAGTCGAGCAATGGCGGTGCCTCTTTCAATGCACTGGCGGGTGGCCCCATCCAAATTGCGGCAACGTCCGGATCGTTCACGATCAAGATACCCGCACAAGACGCCAGATTGGCAAGCGGCGGCGGCACGATCGGAACCTTGATCTATGTTACCGGCGGCGCATTCCGAACCTCTACGCAGGACCTGGTATTTGCCTGTTGGCACGACTTGGATGGGGGACCAGGCTGCAATGCCGAGGTGGATCAACCGATAGGCAACATCGCTTCCGCCTGCAAAACGCGAATCTTCTTCGCCCGCTCGACGGACGGCGGTGCGACCTGGGGGCCGAAGCAAAAGCTTAACGATCAGCCGTCTCTCAACGATCAATTTTTCCCGCGCTTGGCCGTGGACGACACGACAGGAATTCTGGCGGTCGTCTATTACGACACCATCCGGGATCCGAACCGGGTCAAGACCGACATCTGGATGCAGACGTCCAAGGATGGCGGCGTCACCTGGAGCGATGCCGAACGGATCACCAGCGCCCAAACCGAGGAGGCAACGGGAGCGGAAGACAACCAGCAGGAATACGGAGACTACATCGGCCTGACCTGCTATGCGGGCAGCTACTTTGCCTGCTGGACCGACCGGCGCAGCAACAGCTTTGAGCAGATCTGGGGTGCCGGTTTCAAACTTGCCTTCCTGGTTACTTCCATCGCCAACAGCGGTCGCTTCGCCCCCGTTTGCGTCGGTGCGTTCGCAGACGAGCTGTTGACCATCAACAATTCCGGACCCAATCCGCTTTACATAAGCGGCATTACCTCGTCGTCGGTCGATTTCCTGGCACCCAGCGTCGTTGCGTTTCCGATGGTTTTAGGCCCCGGTTCGTCTGCCGATGTGGTGATTCGGTTTGAACCGAAGAGCCCTGGCCTGAAGACTGCCACCATCACGATATTCAGCAATGATCCAACCGGCCCGCACAAAATCAAAGTGTTTGGCGACGGTCACACGGCGCGGTTGAGCCTGGTGATCGCAGACCAGGGATATTTCGGCAAAGTTTGCGTGCATTCCTTCGTCGATAGGCCCTTGGTCATAGATAACAGCAGTCATTGCCCGCTTTTGGTGACCGACATCATTTCCTCGCTGGGCGATTTTGTCGTCCCGGAGGTGTTGGCCTACCCCTTGGCGATCGGCGCGGGGGATTCGCTAACGGTACCGATACGGTTTGCGCCGAAATTGGCCGGCTTGAGGCTGGCAACGCTCAGCGTAGTAAGTAGCGACCCCGGCAGCCCGCACGACATCAAAGTCTCGGGCGACGGCGAAGTGTCCAGGCTGAGCCTGATGATTGCGGACAAAGGCCATTTCGGCAAGGTCTGCCTGGGCTCGCACAAGGATGAGCCCTTGATTTTGAATAACAGCAGTTATTGCGCGCTTTCGGTTAGCGCGATCACATCGTCATCGCTTGATTTTCTGGCGCCCGAAGTGCTGGCCTATCCTCTGGTCATTGCAGCCGGCAATTTTCTTCCCGTGCCGATCCGCTTTCGGCCGACCAGTTTTGGCCATAAGTCCACGACGATCACGATAGTCAGTACCGATCCAGCCTCTCCGCATGTGATCGAGCTCGAAGGCGATGCGCCATCGGGTCGGCTTGCCGTATCTGGTTCCACCCACTTTGGCGGCGTGCAGGCCTGCTGCTGCGCGGATCGCACCCTCTTCATTTGCAACGTCGGGGACTGCGCGCTGAACGTAACCAGCGTGCGCTTCAAGCGCAAGAGCCGTCACTGGAAGCTGCTCAACAATCCGTTTCCTGCGCGTTTGCACCCGGGTTCCAGTCTGGCTTTGG
>Ga0209698_10008436_pt1 | contig 10638 bp, 9 predicted proteins | sample LitLauG_LLR_2012_FD_187203 | JGI IMG/M metagenome (GOLD analysis project Ga0209698, IMG submission 187203) | Freshwater sediment microbial communities from Pennsylvania, USA - Little Laurel Run_MetaG_LLR_2012 (SPAdes) (version 2) | ecosystem: Environmental > Aquatic > Freshwater > Creek >... | reverse complement strand
GGCGGCTCGCCCGCCGGCGTGAGCCGGGAACCGTGCTGCTTGAGGGTCCGCGCGTCATCGCGGAGGCCGAGGCAGCCGGCCTCGAGCTGGAGCTCGTCGTCGTCCGCCAGGGCGATCGTTACGAGGGTTCCTCGCCACGGCTGATGACGGTGACGCCCGCGATATTCCGGGCCCTTTCGCAGACGGTGACTCCTCAGGGCATCCTTGCGGTCGGCAGGATTCGCGAGGCCAGCAGCACGGAGGCCATCGCCGCGGCGCAGAACCGGGGCTGGCCGCTTGTCGTGCTCGATGGCGTGCAGGATCCGGGCAACGTCGGTGCCATCTGCCGCTCGGCGGCCGCCGCCGGCGCTCCGGCGCTCGCAGTGCTGGAGGGTTCGGCCGACCCTTACGGCGCCAAGGCCGTCCGCGCCTCCGCTGGAAACGTCTTTCGGCTGACCGTGGCGCACGCCGAGTGGACCGACCTCGCCGGCCTCGACGGGTGCGGCGCGGCAGCCGCGGGCGGCATGCCCCTCGGCGAATCGGGGGTTGAGCGTGCGGGCATGGTGGTGTTGGGCAGCGAGGCACATGGCTTGTCTCGTGCCGACCTCAAGCTCGTCACGATTCCCCTGAGCGATGGTGTGGAGTCGCTCAACGTGGCGGCTGCTGCGGCGGTCATCCTGTTCGAGATTCGCCGCAGGAAAGCCGCGTGAGCGACGCCACCGAAATGCGCGACATGGCTCTCAGGGCAATCGAAGGCGCGCGCAGCGACGCCGATCTCGAGGCGATCGAGGTGGAGTACCTCGGCCGGCGGGATGGAAAGATCAGCAAGCAGCTGCTGGCGGGAATTGGAGCTCTGCCCCCGGCCGAGCGCGCCGCGCTGGGCCAGCAGGCCAACGAGGCAAAGGGGGCGGTCGAAGCAGCCCTGGCGGCGAGGAGGTCGGCGCACCAGGCGTCGCGTCTGGCCGGCATCGCCGAGACCGAGGCGCTCGATATCACGTTCCCGGCGCCCCATCTGCGCCGCGGCCACGCTCACCTGCTCAGCCAGGTGAGGCGCGAGCTCGAGGTGATCTTCGAACGCATCGGCTACTCGGTCGAGGAGGGCCCTGAGATCGAGACCGACTGGTACAACTTCGAAGCCCTCAACCTTCCCAAAGGCCATGCGTCCCGTGACGTCCAGGAGACCTTCTTCCTCGATAAGGAGGAGGAGGTGGTGCTCCGCACGCACACGTCTCCGGTGCAGATCCGCGCCATGCAGCGCATAGGCACGCCGCCGATCTACATCATCGCCCCAGGCCGCGTGTACCGCCGGGACAACTCCGACGCCACGCGCCTGCCCTACTTCATGCAGCTCGAAGGGCTCGCGGTCGACGAAGGGCTGACGGTCGGCGACCTCAAAGGCACGCTGATCTACATGACGCAGTCCTTGTTCGGCGTCGAACGCCAGGTGCGGATGCGGCCCCACCATTTCGGCTACACCGAGCCGAGCTTCGAGTTCGACACCATGTGCGGCCGCTGCATGGGCAAGGGCTGCCGCAGCTGCAGGGGTGAGGGCTGGCTCGAGATCGGCGGCTGCGGCATGGTTCACCCGAATGTCCTGCGCAACGGCGGCATCGACCCGACACGCTATTCCGGCTATGCGTGGGGGTTCGGCATTGAACGCATCGCGCTCCTGAAGTACGACGTCGAAGACCTGCGCCTCTTCTACGAGAACGACATGCGTTTCAACAGGCAGTTCTAGACGCGATGAGGGTCTCGTACGAGTGGCTCGGCGAATTCGTCGACACGTCTGGCCTGTCACCGCACGACGCGGCGGAGCTGCTGACGATGTCCGGCACGAAGATCGAATCGGTCGAGGTGGTCGATCTCTCGGCGATCATCGTCGGCAGGGTGATCGAGCAGAAGGACCACCCGCGCTCGAACAAGCCGCTGTGGATCCACCAGGTCGACATCGGCGGCGGCAGGGTGATCCAGATCGTCGCCGGCGCGCCGAACGCCGTCGCCGGCACGCTGGTACCGGTCGCCCTGCCTGGCACAACAGTCCCCAGCGGCACCCTTGTACGCGACGGCAAGATCGCCGGCGAGCCGGCTCAGGGGATGCTGTGCTCGGCCGATGAGCTCCTGCTCGGAGAAGAGCGGGAGCCGCGCATCATGCTCCTCGACCGCGGCGAGCCGGGCGAGTCGCTTGCGAAATACATACCGCTCGAGGCGATGTTCGAGGCCGAGATCACGCCGAACCGCCCCGACTGCCTGAGCCACCTAGGCGTTGCACGGGAGCTCGCGGCAGCCGCCGGCCGTGACTTCAAAGCCGACTTCATGCCGCCCTACATCGAGGGTGTGCCGCCTCCCGCGGCGGAGCTGATCGACATCGCCATCGATGTCCCCGAGCTCTGCAGCCGGTTCGTGGCGGTTCCGATCACAGGGATCAAGGTTGGGCCGAGCCCGGACTGGGTCCAGCGCCGGCTGCGCGCCGCTGGGGTCCGGCCCATCAGCAACGTCGTCGACGCCACCGCCTACGTGATGCTCGAGCACGGCAAGCCGACCCATGTGTTCGACGCCGCGAAGCTTGCCGGCCGGCAGCTCCACGTGCGTGAGGCGCGCGCAGGCGAATCACTCTTGTGCCTCGACGGGCAGACGCGGAATCTGCGGCCGGGGATGCTGGTCGTCGCGGACGCCAAGGGCCCGGTTGCCATCGGAGGCATCATCGGCGGCGAGGAGTCCGGCGTTTCGGAGTCGACCACAGAGGTGATCATCGAATCGGCCGGGTGGGATGGCGTCAACATCAGGGCGACCTCGAGGGCGCTCGCGCTGCGGACCGAGGCGTCCGTTCGCCACGAGAAGGGCTTGGCGCCGGAGGTGGCGATGGCAGCGGCGCGGCGCGCCGCCGCGCTGATCCGCGAGTGGGCGGGTGGCCAGGTGCACTCGGACTGGGTGGATGTGTATCCCAAGCCCCAGGAGCCTGTGCGCGTCCAGCTTGATCCCGCGCAGGTCGACGACCTGCTTGGGGTGCACGTCCCGCTCGAGCAGTCTCAGAACATTCTTCGGGCGCTGGGCTTCCAGGTCCGGGCCGAAGGGGGCGGCCTGTGGGACGTCCTGCCGCCGGTTTTCCGGCTCGACGTGCTTCTTCCCGAGGATGTCATCGAAGAGGTTGGCCGCATCTACGGCATTCAGCGCATACCTGCGACGCTGCCTGGACATCGCCGGTCAGCCTGGACGCCGGCGCGGCCGGCCAAGCCGGAGTGGGACATGAGGCAGATCCTGCTTGGTGCCGGCTTCGAGGAGACTGTGACCCCGGCGCTGGTCTCACACAAAGTGCTGGCACGGCTTGGCCTGGCAGACGGTGCGCGCGGCCTCATCAATCCGATGAGCGACGAGCTGGACACCATGCGCACCTCGCTGCTGCCGTCGCTTCTCGCGGTCGCACGTTTCAACCAGAACCGGACCGCCGAGCGGGTCGACATCTTCGAGGTGGCTCGCGTGTACAGCGGGACGCACGACGGAGGCCTGGCACACGAACCCGTGCGTTTGACGGCCATTACCCGAGTCGGCGACTCCGCCGATGACGGGAGGACGGGTCTGCTGCGGTTGAAATCGGTGATGGACCGGCTCGCCGCCGACATAGCCGCCGCGACTGTCGAATACACGCGGAGCACACCCAATCTCTTTCATCCGGGCCGGACGGCAGACGTCGCGGTGGGCGGAAAGACGATTGGGGTCCTCGGCGAGCTGCATCCTTCGACGCTGGCCGCGTTCGACCTCGAGGGCAGGGCGGTGGCGCTCGACGTCGACGCCGAGGCGCTGATCGCATCGGCGGCCGAACGTAAGGCGACGGAGCTTCCTCGCTTTCCCGCGATTCAGCGCGACATCGCGGTCGTGGTGGCTGACGACGTCCCCGCCGGCGAGCTGCATCGCGCTGTTAAGCGAGCCGCCGGCAGCATCCTCGAGAGCGTGCGTGCCTTCGACGAATACCGCGGCGGCCAGGTCGGCGAAGGTCGAAAGAGCATCGCTTTCACCTTGACTTTCCGGAGCCCCGAGCGCACCCTGACGGACGCTGAAGTGGATAAGGTGATGTCGGTTGTCAGATTGGAGCTGGTGAAGAGGCACAAGGCCGGGTTTCGAGATTGAACTTCGTCGACATATTCCCGATCGTTCTGTTCGTGATCTACATCGTGCTCGGCTTCCTATCGGGAGCCGTGCGGCGCCTGATCGGCCTTGTAGCCGTCTACGTCGCGTTCTGGGCCGCGTCCAACATGGGACTGCAGGCTGGGGGCATACTCCAGCAGTCGTCCAACTTCGAGACTTCGGACGCTCGAATCTATGGCTTCTTCGGCATCGTCGTAGCGGTGCTTGTGATCGTCGAGGTCGCGACGCAGCTGGCTCACTCGCAGATCCAGATCCCGGCCCTGTCTCTCAACAGGACTATCGGCGTCCTCGCCGGCATTCTGACCGCCCTGGTGGTTTCGGTGCTCGTGGTGCACGAGCTCGAGGCCGCGGGCAATCCATTCGGCGGTCCGCAGCTCGACCAGCTACAGCAGCACATTCGCGACGGAATCAACGGATCCCGCTACGCCGTGAACGTGACCGATCACATCAAAGCCCCTGTGCTCGACATCTTCCATCCGGTGCTGCCAGGCGACCCCCAGATCTACTTCGGCCCCGGACCAGTCAACCCCTAGTCGCCAAGTGAGCGCGGAGTTCTTCGAGCGCCTTCGCGAGCGGGCGGTCGAGATCCACGTCAGCGAGCACCTGAGGTCCCGTCTCGCCCGCGGCGAGCGGCTTCGTGTGAAGTTGGGGCTCGACCCGACGGCGCCCGACCTGCATGTCGGCCACCTTGTTGTGCTGGACGTGCTGCGGGCGTTTCAGGACGACGGCCATACCGTGGTCCTGATCATCGGCGACTACACGGCCATGATCGGCGACCCGAGCGGCCGCTCGGAAACCCGGCCCATGCTCACCCGTGAGCAGGTCGACGCCAACGCGAAGACCTACTTCGACCAAGCGTTCCGCGTCCTGGATCGCAAGACCACCGAGATACACGGCAACGCCGAATGGCTGGCCGCCTTGGGCGCCTCCGACGTCCTCACGCTCATGGGCAAGGCCACGCTTCAGCAGGTGCTGCAGCGCGAGGATTTCGCCGACCGGATGAAGGCCGGCACACCGATCGGCGCGCACGAGATCCTCTACCCGTTCAGCCAGGCATACGATTCCGTGGCGACCCGGGCGGACGTCGAGATAGGCGGCACCGACCAGCTCTTCAATCTCCTATTCGGCCGCGAGATACAGAAGGAGTACGGCCAGGAGCCGCAGGACGTGGCCGTCTTCCCGCTGATCGAAGGTACCGATGGGGTGCAGAAGATGAGCAAATCGCTCGGCAACTACATCGGGATCAGCGAGCCGCCAGAGGAGATCTATGGAAAGACGATGTCAATCCGCGATTCGCAGACCGAGAAATACCTGCGGTTCATCTCCGGGCTCAGCGCCCCGGAAATAGACGCCACGCTCGGGCTGAAGCCGCGGGATGCGAAAGCCGCGCTCGCAAGTCAGCTGGTCAAGCGGCTCCACGGCGAGGAAGCGGCCCGGCGCGCCGAAGAAGCCTTCGAAAGACAGTTTGTCCGCAGGCAGGAGCCTGCTAACGTCGAAGAGCACCGGATCGCCGGTCCGACCGACATCACGAGCTTGCTGGTTGAGACGGGAATCGCGAAGAGCAGAAATGAGGCAAGGCGGCTCGCTCAACAGGGAGGCGTCCGCAAGAATGGTGAGAAAGTTGACGAGAATGCACATGCTGCGTCGGGCGACGTCATCTCGGCGCGCCGGCGGTTTATCCGCCTGCAGTGACTTAGACTTGAGCGAAAGCATGTTCCCACCCCCGGAAATCTCCGATTTCCCGGGGACCCCGGGTGAGTTCGCCGGCGGTCGCTCGGGGCTCCGGTACGTCTGATGTCAGGGCACTCGAAATGGGCCGGCATCAAGCACAAGAAGGCGATCGTCGACGCCAAGCGCGGCCAGGCTTTTACCCGCGCCAGCCGTGAGATAACCATCGCCGCCAAGGAGGGAGGGGGGAGCCCTGACGGCAACTTCCGGCTCCGTCTCGCCATCCAGAAGGCGCGCGAGATCAACATGCCCGCCGACCGCATCCAGAGCGCGGTCAAGCGCGGCACGGGCGAGCTCGCAGGCGAGAGGTTGGAGGAGATCCGCTACGAGGGCTATGGCCCGGCGGGGGTGGCGGTGATGGTTGACGCGGTCACGGACAACCGGAACCGCACCAGTGCTTCCCTGCGACACCGGTTCTCGAAGTTGGGCGGAAACCTGGCTGAGACGAACGCGGTGGGGTGGATGTTCGAGCGCAAAGGCGTGATCAGCGCGAGCGCCGGCAAGAACGACCCTGAAGACGTCGGCCTCGCGGCGATCGAAGCCGGCGCCGATGACGTCCAGGTCGAGGGCCAGTCGGTCGAGATCACCACGCCGCCGGCAGCCTTCGAGCGGGTCAAGGCTGCGATCGAGCCTCTGGGAGTGTCGATCGACAACGCCGAGATCACCATGCAGCCGACGCAGACCGTGCCTGTGGGCGAGGACAAGGCGGCCGTGGTGCTCAGGCTGATGGAATCACTGGAAGAGGACGACGACGTCCAGCAGGTCTACGCCAACTTCGACATCCCGACCGACGTCCTAGAACGCGTCTCAGCACAGGTATGAATGAAATCCGATGAAAGCTCGTCCCTAGTCGGGGCCAAAACCCCAAGCCAGGCGGTTCAGTCTCCCGGGGTTTTGCCGGCGCGGGCCCCCGGCAAGCTCATCCTCGGGATCGACCCCGGGCTGGCCGGAACAGGGTTTGCGCTGCTGGCCGAGCCGAACCTGGTCCTGGCGTGCAGCACCGTGGTCACGATTCCCGGCCGCGACGGCGCGCGTCTTCTGACCATCACGAACCACCTCCGCGCGCTCCTCGCGGAGCACAGCCCGGCGGAGGCTTCGATCGAGGAGCTCTTCATGGGCCGCAACGCGACGAGCGCTGTCGCGGTCGCCCAGGCGCGAGGAGCCATTCTGACCGTGCTCGAAGAGTGTGGAGTGCGCGTCTTCGAGTACAAGCCGAGCCAGGTCAAGGTCATCCTCACGGGCTACGGAAACGCAGACAAGGGACAGATCGCTCGCATGCTCGCGGCGCAGGTCAAGGTGCCCGAGGGCCGCCTCGACGATCACGGTCGAGACGCCATCGCAATCGCCCTGTGCCACGCGCGCAGCCGCCGGTTCGCCAGGGCCCTGGCGCCGTGATCGCCCATCTTGCCGGCGTCGTCCGGCGAGCCGGGCCAGACTTCGTGGTGTTGGATGTTGCAGGGGTTGGGTACATGGTCAGCGTGGCGGCGGGAACCCGCCAGCAATTACCGCCACCCGGCGGCGACACCGAGCTTCACATTCACACCCATGTCCGCGAGGATCAGCTCGCCCTGTACGGCTTCGTCTCCGTGGAGGAGCTAGACCTTTTCGAGATGCTGATCCAGGTCGACGGGGTTGGACCCAAGGTGGGGCTGAACATCCTGAGCGCGTCGAGCCTCGATGTGCTGAAGCGGGCGATCGTCAGCGAGGACCCATCGCCCATCCGGCGGGCTTCTGGAGTGGGTCCCCGTACGGCGGCCAAGGTCATCATCGAGCTGAAGCCGCGGCTGGATGCCGCCGGCGTGCTCGAGGCCGTGCCCAAAGCGGCAGCGCTGGCGGGCGACGGGGCGGTGCCCAAAGCTGTCGAATCCGCCCTCAAGAACCTCGGCTATTCCTCGCAGGAGGCGCGCGCCGGGCTCGAGTCAGTCGACTGGAAGGCGACGCCCTCCACCGAGGAGGCGCTGGCCGTTGCGCTCAGAGCGCTGGGCCAGGGATCTCGCAGGTGAGCGGCGAACCGATCCTGGATGCGCGCACCGACGACGAGCAGTTCGACCTCACCCTCCGGCCACGCCTGCTCGAGGACTATGTGGGCCAGGAGCAGGTGCGAGACAACCTGAGCATCCTGCTGGAGGCTGCCCGGAGGAGAGGTGAGCCGGTCGAGCATGTCCTTCTTTGTGGACCGCCGGGGCTCGGCAAGACGACCCTCGCGCACATCATCGCCAACGAGCTCGGCGTCGCCATCAAAGTGAGCTCCGGCCCCGCCATCGACCATCAGGGGGCGCTTGGTTCGATCCTCCTCAATCTCAGCACGAAGGACGTCTTCTTCATCGACGAGATCCACCGCCTGAACAGCGTGGTCGAGGAGTCTCTCTACCCGGCCCTCGAGGACTTCCGCTTCGATGCGGTGCTGGGAAAGGGCGTCGGAGCGAGCGCGGCGACTCTGCCTCTTCCACATTTCACGTGTGTGGGGGCGACGACGCGCCAGGGACTCTTGAGCGGCCCGCTGCGCGATCGCTTCGGCGCGGTGTACCGTCTCGACTTCTACTCCAAAGGCGAGCTGGAGAAGATCGTCAGGCGCTCGGCGCGAATTCTCGACATCGAGATCCACGGCGACGCCGTTTCGGAGATCGCGCGGCGTGCTCGTGGCACTCCTCGCATCGCGAACCGGCTGCTGCGCCGGGTGCGTGATTTCGCACAGGTGCGCGGTGACGGTCGAGCCAATGTCGAGACGACCAAGCAGGCCCTGGCGATGCTCGAGATCGATGAGATCGGGCTCGAGCCGCTTGACCGCCGGCTGCTCGAGACGCTCATCCTCAAGTTCAAGGGCGGTCCGGTCGGCCTGGACACAATAGCCACGTCACTCTCCGAGGAACCGGAGACGATCGAGGACGTCCACGAGCCGTACCTGATCCAGGTCGGGTTCCTGGCGCGGACGGCTCGAGGGCGGGTTGCCACCGAGCTCGCCTACCGCCATCTCGGTCTGACCCCCCCAGACCTAGGACCCCAGCAGCCGCGACTCCTGTAGCGGCAGCCAAGCGGCCGGGGCGGGCGTGATCCTGTAGGCCGTAGAATCGGCTGCCGTGCAGTTGGTCCTCAGCTGGCCTGTCCGTCTAACGATCATCGCCATCCTGCTGTTCTCGCTGGTCGTCGACGGTGCGGGCTACATCTACCGGATCGGAAACCACTATTCCCTCACCGGCAACGTGCCGGGGCTCCCGCCCAACCTGGGCGGCTGGCAGCTCTACATTCACAGGGGCCTGGACCTCGCAGGCGGGACCCACATCGACTACCAGATGATCAACTGCCCCGGCGGGCAGTGCACGGCGGACGTTCAGCAGCGGACCATCGCCGTGATCAACAAGCGGGTCAACGCCCTCAACGTGAGCGAGCCTGAGATCCGTGGAGCCGCCGGCAACCGCATCACGGTCGACCTGGCAGGCGTGACCGCAGATCAGGCCCAGAAGACGATCGGCGCGGTTTCAAAGCTTGTCTACACGAAATGGGTGGCCGACGCGAAGGTGACCAACGGGCCGCAACCCGGATACAAGCCGGCATTCGTCGGGCTGACCGGCGACGACATCTCAAACGCCTCGGCCGCGCTCGACACCAACAACATCTCATGGGTCGTCAACATAACCTTCGACTCGCGAGGAGCGGGCGTCTTTGCGAACCTCACGCGCGCCAACGTGGCGGCCTGCCCGGGAGATCCGCAATCAGTGAGCACCGCGAGCTGCCCCGAGCGGTTCCTCACGATCTGGCTCGACCTCACCCAGAAGGACATCAACAACTGGGAGAACGCGAGCTACGTATCCACCCTCAGCGGCAACTACGACACGGGATGCCTCGCCACCGCAACGGCCAGCACGCTCTGCGGCAAGAAGCTTGTCGACGCCATCACGCAGGTGGAGATCGATGGAGGCCAGGCGCAGATCTCGGGCGGCTCGCCGGGCTTCACCCAGGCGCAGGCAAATGACCTGGCCACGGGCATCAACGCCGGCTCGCTGCCCGTCGACCTCCAGGTCCTGGACGTGACCCAGGTCGGTTCAACCCTGGGCGCACAGTCGGTGAAGCTCAGCCTGGCGGCCGGACTGCTCGGCCTGTCGATCGTCGTCATCTTCATGGTGGTCTACTACCGCGTGCCTGGACTGCTGGCGAGCATCGCGCTGCTCTTCTACGCCGCCGCTGTGCTCGCGGTGTTCAAGGTCGTGCCGGTCACGCTGACCCTCGCCGGCATCACCGGGTTCATCCTGTCGGTGGGCATGGCGGTGGACGCCAACGTCCTGATCTTCGAACGTTTCAAAGAGGAGGTGCGCGCGGGTCGCACCATCGCGGCCGCGGTGGACGCCGCGGTGCGGCGCGCCTGGCCCGCCATCCGTGACTCCAACACCTCGACCTTCATCACGTGCGTGATCCTCGGGTTTGTCGGGCCGGCCCAGGTCAAGGGATTCGCGATCACCCTTGGCATCGGCGTGGTGGCGAGCCTGATCTCATCGATCATCGTCACCCACAACCTGCTTGCGATCGTGCTCACCAGCACTCGCCTGCGCCGGCCGGGCCTGCTCGGAGTTGACCGTGTCCGATCCGTCTGACGCGTCCGAGCAGGAGCAGCCGGAGGAGGCTGTGGAGGCAGAGCCGAAAGAAGACGCGCCGAGCAGGGAGGAGCCTGCGGCCAGGCCCGCTGCTGAACCGAGGGTTCGAAAGCTCAACGTAATCGGCGCCCGCAACTGGTTCTTTGCGCTTTCGCTGCTGATCATCATCCCGGGCGTCATCTCCATGGCAGCTCTGCATTTCCGC
>Ga0209698_10008435_pt1 | contig 10638 bp, 8 predicted proteins | sample LitLauG_LLR_2012_FD_187203 | JGI IMG/M metagenome (GOLD analysis project Ga0209698, IMG submission 187203) | Freshwater sediment microbial communities from Pennsylvania, USA - Little Laurel Run_MetaG_LLR_2012 (SPAdes) (version 2) | ecosystem: Environmental > Aquatic > Freshwater > Creek >... | reverse complement strand
ATCCACCGACGACCCGGGTTGGCCCGAAGCGGACTGGCGGCTTTGAGGCAAGTTGAGAGGGAAAACTGCCGTCCGCGATAATCGCCCTCTCGACGGCTCCCGACCCAAAGCCCCCTTCCAGCACGTCCGCATTTGCACATTCCGTCAGATGGTTGTTAGCCTTCCTCCCAGATGACCGAATGGGCTGTTCATCTGGGGAATGCCGGTCGGACTTGACTTTGCGCTTCCGGGTCCCGAACAGCGAGCAAGCATAACGATGCGAAGGAGTCCAAAGGGCATGACCAAGCAGGAGATGTCTGTCCGGCCGGAGCTTCGAGCAGCGGACGACGCGGTCATCGAGGACGCGATCGCCCATGCCGATCCCATGGTCCTGCGTGGCCTGCTCTACCAGCTCACCGGCGATCCGGAAGTGGCGGCGACGGGCGTTAAGACGGTGCTGGCCGGCTACTTCGACCTCGCCGCGCCGGCGAGCGAAGCGGACGTGGTGCTGCTCCGGCGTAAGGGCGCCGAGTTCCTGAAAGCCTACCGCGACAGCGGCGCGGGCAATATCGCCATCGGCCCGCGCGAACGGCTCGCGGTCAGCCTGGGCCTGATGCTGGAGCAGACCCTGGAGGGCGAGAACCTGCGGCATCATGTGGAGGAGTTAGCGCTCGACCCGGCGGTGCGGTCGCTGCACTGGCGGGAGAAACCCGATCCGGCGCGGCTGAAGGATTTCACCGTGACGGTCATAGGCGCCGGCATGGGCGGGCTGAACGCCGCGCTGCAACTGCGCCAGGCCGGGTTCCCGTTTACCGTCATCGAGAAGAACGCCGGCGTCGGCGGGACCTGGTGGGAGAACCGCTATCCGGGCGCCCGGGTCGATACCCCAAGCCGCTCCTACACCCACCTCTTCGGCGTGGACTTCCCCTATCCGAATCCGTTCTGCGAGTGGCGGGAGAACGTGAAGTACTTCGACTGGGTCGCCGATGAATTCGACCTGCGCCGGCACATCCAGTTCGAGACCGAGGTCAAGGCGCTGACTTGGGACGAGGCCGCCGGTGAGTGGCGGATCGACATTGTTGGGCCAGACGGCGCCCGTACGATCCGCTCGCGCGCGGTGATCACGGCCGTCGGTTTCCTCAATCGCCCGAACATCGCCAAATTCCCCGGAGCCGAAAAATTCGCCGGAGCGTCGTGGCACACGGCGCGGTGGCCGGAGGGCGGCGACCTCACGGGCAAGCGGGTGGCGGTGATCGGGACCGGCTGCACCGGTTACCAGCTGGTCCCCGAGATCGCCCTCGAGGCCGCGCACGTCACCGTGTTCCAGCGGACGCCGCAGTGGCTGTTTCCCGTGCCCGGCTACCGGTCGCCGTTCCCGCCGCAGGTCAACTGGCTCGACCGCAACCTGCCGTTCCACACCAACTTCATGCGCGCCCGCACCTGCTCGCTCGACCGAATCGCCAACGTCGCACAGATCGATCCGGACTTCAAAGATCCTCACGCCTGCAACCCGCTCAGCAAGCGAGCCCGCGATGGGTGCATCGCATTCCTGGAGAGCAAACTCGGCGATCCAGCGCTCGTAGCGGCAATGACCCCAGCGCACCCAATCTGGTCGGCCCGCGCGGTTGTCGTCGATCCGGACTATTGCATCCTTGACGCCCTGCTGCGCGACAACGTCACCCTGGTCACCAGTGGGATCGAGCGCATCGAACCTCGCGGCGTCGTGGCCATGGACGGGACACACCACGAGGCGGACGTGATCGTCTACGCCACCGGCTTCCACGCCACGGAGTACCTTTATCCGATGACCATCACCGGCCGCGGGGGACTGACGCTCGAGGACTTTTGGAGGAAGGATGGGGCTCGGGCCTACCTCGGTTGCATGATGCCCGGTTTTCCTAATCTCTGGTCGGTCTATGGCCCGAACACCAACGGCGGCCTCACCGTGGCTACGTTCCACGAGAAGGTCGCCCATTACGCGCTCCAGTGCATGGAGACGCTGGTCCTGGGCAACGGCGGCGCGATGGAGGTCCAGCCGGACGCCTTCTGGCGCTACAACCGCCTGGTGGACGAACGCAACCTCACCAAGGTGTGGAGCGACCCGCGGGCCCACAACTACTATTGGACCGAACACGGCCGCTCGGCCGTGATGAACCCGTTCTACACCGCCGAGATGTCGGGCTTCCTGCGCGAACCCGACCTCGCCGATCTGGCGATCACCTGATGGACGGCGGCGCCGTCAACCTCGACGAATAGCGAATCTCGCGGTAGTGGTCCGATCCCGACAGAAACATCCTCGCGGCCGGGTGAATCGGTCCACCAAATCAAGTCCTGGTGGATAGGATCTGACGACCCTATCGTCAGATCCTATCCACCAGGACTTGCGCCATGCAATACACCACACTCGGCCGGACCGGCCTCAAAGTCAGCGTCGCCGGCCTGGGCTGCGGCGGTTTCAGCAGGCTCGGGCTCGGCACCGGCCAATCGGCGGAGCACGCGGTCGGCATCATTCGCCAGGCGCTCGACCTCGGTGTCACCCTGCTCGACACCGCCGCGGTCTACGGCACCGAGGACGTGGTCGGCACCGCGCTGCGCAATGTGCCGCGCGACAGCGTCGTGGTCTGCACCAAGGCGTCAAAACCGCCCGGCGACGCGGCGTTCAGCGTCGAAAAGGTGCTCGAGAGCCTGGACGGATCGCTGAACCGGCTCGGTCTGGACTACGTCGATGTCTTTCAACTGCATGCCGTCCCGCCCGCCGCCTATGACCATGTCCGTGACGTCATCGCCCCCGCCCTGCTGCGGGAGCGGGAGAAAGGCAAGTTCCGCTTCCTCGGCATTACGGAAACCGCGCCGAACGACCCAGATCAGCACATGCTGAACCGCGCGATGCAGGACGCACCGTGGGATACCGCGATGGTGGCGTTCAACCTCATGGGCCAGGTGGCTCGGACACAGGTGTTTCCGCATACGGTGGCCAACCGGATCGGCACGCTCATGATGTTCGCGGTACGGAGCATCTTCGCCAAACCGGCCCAACTCGCCGCGACGATGCGGGATCTGGCCGCCGCCGGCCAGGTCCCGGCGTGGCTGGCGGAAAGCGACGACCCGCTGTCCTTCCTGGTCCACCCGGACGGCGCCAGCAGCGTAACCGACGCCGCGTACCGCTACGTGCGGCACGAGCCGGGGGTGGACGTCGTGCTGTTCGGGACAGGGGATTCGGCGCACCTGCGGACGAATATCGAATCCATCCTGAAGCCGCCCCTGCCCGCGGCGGATCGGGCGAAACTGCAGGATCTGTTCAGTCATCTGCGCGGCGTCGGGCTGGAGGTGCCGCCGCCGCGGGTGCGTTAGAACCTGACCCTACCGCACATCCACCGGCACCACGCTGATACTGTTGAACGGCGATCCATTGATCAGCTTCGTGCTCACGACCGTATAGACCAGCACATGCTTCTCCGGATCCAGCGCCCGGTGGATCTGAAACGTTTTGAAGAACAGCGAGGCCTGGGCGAACGCGATCACCTCCGACCGCGGCAGCGAGGCCGGCATGGTAACCGGCCCCACCGCACGGCACGCGATCGAGAACCGGCTGGGGTCCTCGGCAAATCCCAGCCCACCCTTGATCCCGCCGGTTTCCGCCCGTGACAGGTAGCAGGACACGTTGCCGACCTTGGGATCGTCATAACGCTCGACCACGATCTTGTCGTCCGGTCCGAGCCAGCGGAAACTGGTGTTGATCGAATCGATCCGGGTTTGTCCGAATGCCGCACCGGACACAAGCGCCGCCACAGCCGCTAACACCACACGACGCATCAGACCGTCTCCTCCCGCATCCGCTTCGCCAGTTGCACCAGAATGGCCGCCGTCGCACCCCAAATGAAATGCTCCGGATGCGGCCACACCCAATATTCGCGCCACACGCCCCGGACATGCTGGCGCTGCCGCCGCGGCGCGTCGGGGTCCAACACCACGCGCATCGGCAATTCGAAGATCGCCTCCACCTCATGCGCCGACAACCGGTACGTCAGCGCCGGCGGCACCACCGCCAGCACCGGCGTGATCCGATACCCGGTGCCGGTCACATGATCGGTCATGCGACCGAGCACCTCGACCGACATCGGTTCCAGACCGATTTCTTCGTGTGCTTCCCGCAGCGCGGCGGCTTCCGGTCCGCTGTCCTCGGGATCGATCCGGCCACCGGGGAAACTGATCTGACCGGCATGCTTGTTCAGGTGCGAGGTCCGCTTGGTTAGCAGGATCGACGGTTCCGCCCCCATCACGACGGGCACCAGCACGGCAGCCGGCACCGCCGGCCGATCGAGGCCGGCCAGGATTTCGTCGCCCAGGATAGGATCAAAACTGAGTGGATGGGCGGCGATTTCAGCCAGTCGCAGCCGCAGCGCCGCCGGCGTCACGCCTCACCCGGCGCTAATTCACCAAGCGAATAGAACTGACCGCAACTCCAGACGCCCAGCAACCGCTTGTTTCCGACCCATTCCGGGATCGCGAGGGCGACAAGCTCATAATATGTGGCGCGATTGATGCGCGCCTCGATTGCCAACCGGCCAGCACCCGGACGCACCAGGATATAGGGCGTCGGTTCGCAGGTGTACAGATCATGGGCAATCCGGATCGGATGGTCCGGCCCGGCCGTCACCACCTCATCGACATTGGTGCGAAAGGACAGCACCTGGTGGCGGCCGTCACCGGTCCAATCGAGTTCGACGGCAACGAACGGTGCGTCCTCAACCTCGATGCGCCCGCGTTCGGCCGGGGTTTGCAGCCACCAGCTTCCGTCCTCCTCCCGCCGCAGTACGCTGGAAAACAGGCAGACCAGTTCCTTACGGTTGATCGGCGAGCCTCTATACAACCACGTCGCGTCGCGCTTGATCAGAAACGGCAGATCGCCGCACTCGACCGGCACCCGCGCCGGCCTGGCCTTCAGCACCCGTTCGGAACACGCGGCAAGCGCCTGATCGACCGAGGTTGCGGGGTGTGCCGCGGCGATGGTGTCGATCGCTCCATCCGCCTCGCTGGCACGAGTCTCGCTTGCATAAGTCTCGGTCAGCCCCGTGTCGGTCACCAATCGGTCTCCACTGGAAGTCGCGCTTCCTAACCATAGCGCGATATAGGTAGCATCCCCCCGCCGATGAAAGAGGCTATATGATTCGGCAGGCACAATCACGGAGGGTGAAACCCGTATGTCGGGCGGTATGGCTGGCACGCCACAAGCGACTTCGAACTGGACTGGTCCCATGAATGACGATCCCAACGCGATCCTCGCCGCCACCGAGGCGCTCGGCGCCCGCATTGTGCAGGTCCGATCCGCGATCGGCCGGGTGATTTTCGGCCAGGACGAGGTGATCGATCAAACCTTGATCACCTTGTTGTCGGGCGGTCACGTTTTGCTCGTCGGTGTGCCCGGACTCGGCAAAAGCCGCCTGGTGGAGACACTCGGTGTCGTGCTGGGCATGGCCACCAAGCGCATCCAGTTCACCCCCGACCTGATGCCGTCGGACATTCTGGGCAGCGAGGTGCTGGACGAAACCGAGGGACGCCGGGCGTTCCGTTTCGTCCCCGGCCCGGTGTTCTGCCAGTTGCTGATGGCCGACGAGATCAATCGCGCCAGTCCCCGCACCCAGTCCGCGCTGCTGCAGGCGATGCAGGAGCAACGGGTCGCCATCGGCGGGATCGAGCACCCGTTGCCGCGACCGTTCCACGTCCTGGCAACGCAGAACCCAATCGAGCAGGAAGGCACCTATCCGCTGCCTGAAGCGCAGCTCGACCGGTTCCTGCTGGAGGTCAATGTCACCTACCCCGACCTGGACGCCGAACGCACCATGCTGCTGGCGACCACGGGTGCCACGGCCGCCCAGCCTGTCCAGGCGATGACGCCAGACGACTTGATGACGGCGCAGTCGCTGGTGCGCCGCCTGCCGGTAGGGGACAAGGTGGTGGACGCCATCCTGGCACTGGTGCGGGGTTGCCGGCCGGAAAGCGCCGGCGACGATATCGTCCGCCGCCATGTCGCCTGGGGACCCGGACCGCGCGCCGCCCAGGCGCTGATGCTGGCAACCCGAGCCCGGGCGCTGCTCGGCGGCCGGCTGGCGCCCAGCATCGACGATATCGCGGCCTTGGCGCGGCCGGTACTGCGGCACCGGATGGCGCTGAGTTTCTCGGCCCGCGCCGATGGGATCATGCTGGCGGATGTGATCGACCGGCTGGTCGGCAAGATCGGGTAGCTTATGGCCCGATATATCCGCGACGACCGGATGCAAGCGACATGACCAACGACGCCCTGACCGCCGAGGCACTGGGTGCCCGCCTGCCGCCGCTGTTGATCGCGGCCGATCGGGTCGCCTCGACCGTGGCCCAGGGCGTGCACGGCCGCCGGCGTGTCGGACAGGGTGACAGTTTCTGGCAATTTCGCCGATTCGTGTCCGGCGATCCGTTGTCCCGCATCGACTGGCGGCAGTCCGCCAAATCCGGTCGCGGCGCCCCCGAGGGCTGGTTCATCCGCGAAACCGAATGGGAAGCGGCACAGACGGTTTGTTTGTGGCGCGACGCGTCCGCTTCGATGCGTTGGCGGTCCCGTCAGGTGCCGGTGGAAAAACGGGATCGCGCCAATCTGCTGTTGCTTTCGCTGGCATCCCTGCTGCTTCGTGGTGGCGAGAGAGTGATGATGATGCAACAAGATGCTCGCCCGGTGAGCACCCGATCCGGCCTGGACCGGCTGGTCGCGGCGCTGGAAGCCCCCTCGGATGACACCGGCCTGCCGCCTGAAGTGAGATTGCCTCGCCACGGCACGGTGGTGCTGTTCAGCGATTTCCTGTCGCCGTTGGACGACATCCGCGCGCTGATCGGCCGCTTCGCCGCCGTCCCGGTGACCGGCTACCTGTTGCAGATCCTCGATCCCGCCGAGACCGCCCTGCCCTATCAGGGCCGCGTCCGCTTTCGCGGCATGGAAAACGACGGGGAGGCCCTGATCCCGCGTGTCGAGTCCGTCCGCGGCGCCTATGCCGGCCGGCTGAAGGCGCAACAGGACGGACTGGCCCACATCTGCGCCACCGCCGGCTTCGGCTTCGGCGTGCATCACACCGATCATCCACCCGAACTTGCCCTGCTGACGCTGTACCAGGCTTTGGCGACCCAAGCTTTGGCACCCCCGGCTTTGACGGCCCGAGCTTTGGCGCCCAGATGATCTTTGTCGCCCCCTGGGTTCTCCTCGGCCTGCTGACGCTGCCCGTGCTGTGGTGGCTGATCCGCGTCACGCCACCCGCCCCACGTTCCGAAAACTTTCCCGCCATCCGCTTCCTGCTCGGTCTGAACGCCACCGAGGAAACCCCGGCGCGCACGCCCTGGTGGCTGCTGGCGCTCCGCATACTGGCCGCAGGGTTGATCATCGTTGCGCTGGCGCGGCCGGTGCTGGATGCCGGCACCGCGTTGGCCGGCAAGGGGCCCGTCTTGCTGGTGATGGACAACGGCTGGGCCTCGGCGAGTGACTGGGTGCGCCGCAAGGAAGCCGCCGGCGCGTTGTTGGACCGGGCCGAACGGGCTGGACGCGTGGCGGCGCTGCTGACCACCGCTCAGGATGGCAGCGGTGCCCCGATCGCGGTCTCCGCGATCATGCCGGTGACCGACGTGCGGGCGCGGCTCGCCGCCATGCAACCGCAACCCTGGCCGTCGGATCGTGCCGCCTCGGCCGATGCGATCCGCGCCTGGCATGACCGCCTGGATACAGCAAAGGGCCCGGCCGTATCGGAACTTGGGGACCCATCGGTGATCTACGTGCCGGACGGCCTGACCGACGGCGCCGATTTCGAGCGCTTCGCCGCAGCCCTGGGCGCAACCGGACCGGTCACGGAAATCTGCTGCGACACCCCGTCCGCGCCGCTGTTGCTGCCGCCGACCAGCGAGGCGGACCGCCTCGTCGTGCATCTGGCGCAGGCGCCGCACGCAACCGCCACCGATGCCAGCGTGCTGGCGCAAAGCGGCGACGGGCGCACCTTGGCGCGCACCAGCCTCTCGATCCCAGCCGGCGCAACGATCGCCTCCGGCCCGATTCCGTTGCCGCCGGAACTCCGCAACCGGCTGACCCGCCTGGTTTTGGAGGGTCCGCCCAGCGCCGGGTCCGTCGTCCTGCTGGACGAGCGGTGGCGGCGCCGGCCGGTCGGATTGCTGTCGGGCGATCTGTCGACCGCCGATACGCCGTTCACCGGCGCGATCTACTTCCTGAAGCGGGCGCTGGAGCCGTTTACCGAACTGCGCGAGGGCACGACCGCGACCCTGTTGCAGCGCGACATCTCGGTGCTGGTGCTGGCCGACCGCCCATTGACCGCCGGTACCGAACGGGACTCACTGGAGGCCTGGGTGCGCAAGGGCGGATTGCTGATCCGCTTCGCCGGCGCCCGCACGGCGGAGGCCGCCACCAACGACACCGACACGCTGCTGCCGGTACGGCTGCTCGCTGGTGACCGCCAACTCGGTGGCGCGATGTCCTGGAGCCAGCCGGCCGGGGTGGCACCGTTCCCGCCCGCGTCGCCGTTCGCCGGCCTGCCGGTGGCCGAGACGATGCCGGGCGAGATCAGGGTCAACCGGCAGGTGCTCGCCGAACCCAGCGCCGATCTGTCCGGGCGGACCTGGGCGGCGTTGGAGGACGGCACGCCGCTGGTGACCGAAATGCCACTGGGCGCCGGCCGGGTCGTGCTGTTCCACGTCACCGCCAACGCCGATTGGTCCAACCTGCCGCTGTCCGGGCTGTTCGTGGACATGCTGCGCCGGCTGGTCGAGTTGTCGGCCGGGGTCGCCAGTGCCCGGGGCACCACCACGCTGGCGCCGGCCGAGACGCTGGACGGGTTCGGGTTGCTGTCGCAACCGCCTCCGGCGGCGATCGGGCTGCAAGCCGATCAGTTTGGGACCACGCCGGTGTCGCCCCGCCATCCGCCCGGACTTTACGGACCGGAGAGCGGCCGGCAGGTGCTCAATCTGGGAACCAGCATCGCCGCGCCGGAACCCGCTCCGCCCATCGCTGGCGCAACGTTGGAAACCGTGCGCGGATCGGCGCATGAGCGCGCGCTTGGGCCGCCGTTGCTGGCAATCGCGGTTCTGCTGTTGTGCGCCGACATGCTGATCTCGCTGGCGCTGCGCGGATTATTGAAAGCGCGGGTGTCGGCCACGGTCTGCGCGGTACTCACGTTGCTAAGTTCGGGGGCGCAGGCCTTGAACAGCAGTCCCAACCCGGCGATCGACACACGCCTGGGCTACATCGTCTCCGGCGATCCGCAGGTGGACGCCATCGCCAAGGCGGGGTTGGAGGGGCTGTCGGAATACGTCAACGCCCGCACCGCCGCGACGCTGTTCGAACCGGACGCCGTGCAGCCCGGCCAGACCGACCTCAGTCTGTATCCCCTGTTGTATTGGCCGATCATTGCCGACGCCGCCGACCTGACCAGCGCGCAGACCGCCGCGCTGAACGATTTCATGAGCCGGGGCGGGATCATCGTGATCGACACCCGCGAATCCGGATCGGGCGCCGGTTTCGCACCGGGCACCGAAGATGCGTTGAAGCGCCTCGCCCACGGCCTGATCGTGCCGCCTTTGGCGCCTTTGACCGGCGAGCATGTGTTGTCGCACGCGTTCTACCTGCTGTCCGATTTCCCCGGCCGCTTTACCGGGGACACGGTCTGGGTGCAGCGCGACCAGGACCGCACGAACGACAGCGTGAGCCCGGTGATCATCGGCGGCAACGACTGGGCCGCCGCCTGGGCGATGAATGCCGACGGCAGCAGCCCCTATGCCGTGATCCCGGGCGGGCAGCACCAGCGCATCCTGGCCTATCGTTTCGGTGTCAACCTTGTCATGTACGCGCTGACCGGTAACTACAAAGGCGATCAGGTGCATGTCCCGGCCATCTTGCAACGGCTAGGCCAATGATGCGCCCCGAACAGGTCATCGCCGCGATCCGCTTCGATCCGCTGTTGCCGCCCTGGATGCTCGTCGCCCTGGCTGTGTTGGCACTGGCGATCGTGGCATTGGGCGTTTGGCGGCGCGGCCGCGGCACGGTCTTGCGGTTGGCCGCCTTCGCCGTGCTGCTGCTGTGGCTCACCGGCCCCCGGCTGGTGCAGGAAACGCGGCAGTCCCTGCGCGACATAGGCCTGCTGGTGGTGGATCAGTCGGCATCGATGCAGGTCGGCAACCGCACCCGTCTGGCCGAGATCGCCCGCCAGTCGATCGAGACCCAGGCCGCGCACCTGCCGGATCTGGAGTTGCGCACGATCACCTTGCCGGAAGCCGGCAACGCCGGCACGCAGTTGTTCGCCGCCGTCGATCGTGCCCTGGCCGATATCCCCCGCTCCCGCCTCGCCGGCACCATCGCCATCACCGATGGGCAGGTGCATGACATCCCAACGGCAACCCCCGGCGGCGCGCCGTTGAACCTGCTGCTGACCGGCCAGGGCGAGGAAACCGACCGCCGGCTGCGGGTCATCGAGGCCCCCGGATACGGCATCGTCGGCAAATCCGTCATCCTGCGCGTCGCCATCGACGATCTGGGCGTCTCCGGCCGCACCGGCCCCGCCACGCTGACCGTCCGCCGTGACGGCCAGCCATTCCGCACCGAAAGCGTCCCCATCGGGGTCGAGCAAAGGATCGAAGTCCCGA
>Ga0209698_10008433_pt1 | contig 10640 bp, 13 predicted proteins | sample LitLauG_LLR_2012_FD_187203 | JGI IMG/M metagenome (GOLD analysis project Ga0209698, IMG submission 187203) | Freshwater sediment microbial communities from Pennsylvania, USA - Little Laurel Run_MetaG_LLR_2012 (SPAdes) (version 2) | ecosystem: Environmental > Aquatic > Freshwater > Creek >... | reverse complement strand
ACCTCGTGGCGGCCAACACCCCGTGGGTCCCGGCGAGCGCGGGTGCCGACACCCCCGTCAGCATCTACGCCAACGGGGGTCGCGACGGGCTCGAGCTGCCGTCCCGTTTCCTGCTCGAGGGCGCCGCCCTGCTGCGCCCCGGTGGGGTGGCCGTCCTCCTGGCCCTGCACGTGGTGCGGACCGACGGAGCACGCCCCCTCATGGAGCTGTGCGGGAACCTCGAGCAGGAGGGCTACTCCGTCGCCGTCGTCCCCACCCCTCTCAACCGCGCCTTCCCGCAGCTGTCGACAAAGACGCTCACCCGGTGCCCCGACCTGGTCGAGGCGGTCCATGTCGCCGTGGTGATCGGCGCTCCTCCTGCCGAAGGTGGCCGCCGCGACTCCCTGCTCGTCGCCTGCGACGCGCTGGGCCGGCGCTGGCAGACCGAGACCCTGAGCCTGGGGGTCCCGGCCTGACGCCGGTCGAGCCCGACCTCGCCTGCATCGTCGCCGCTGTTGTCGGTTTGTTGTGCCAGGACAGTCCGGTCGGCTCTATGGCAGCAGGGGGCTGGGTGTCAGCATCCTGAATGAGGGGCGGTGATCGGGGGAACACGTTGTCGTCACCGCCCCTCATCTCATCTTGGCGCGGCGGAGCCGGCGGGACGACCTGCGGTGCGTCTACGGACGGCGCCCGTTCGGCATGAGGTCGCCCTGCCCCCACTGGCCGAGCGCGTTCAGCTGCACGTGGTCGCCCGTCGCCTCGACGATCTGACCACCACCGACATAGAGGGCGGTGTGGTAGACGCTCGTCCAGTCGGCCTGGTTGGATCCCCAGAAGACGAGGTCGCCGCTCGCGAGCGAATCCATGGCGACGGGTTGCCCGGCCGTGTGGTACTGGTCGTTGGCCACCCGGGCGAAACCGATCCCCGCCGCGTTCTCCCACGAGGCCAGGGCGAGCCCCGAGCAGTCGTACCCCACCGGGCCGTTGCCACCCCAGATGTAGGGCTTGCCCAATTGTGCGAAGGCGAAGAGGACCGCCTTGTCGCCGGGAGTGACCGGCCGGAACAAGAGCCCTTGCGCCGGCGGCGCACCGACGACACCCCCGAAGGGATGGTCCGTCCCGTTCTGATCCACGATCCAGTAGCCCGGACCGTCCTTGCTGGCGACGAGCTTCTGGGCCGGGTCGGGAGTGGGAGCGCCACCCGTCGACCCGTTGAATTGGGCGTCGCCGAAGTTGAAGACGCCGCCGTCACTGGCGAGAAGCCAGTACCCAAGTCCATCCGTGGTGGACGTCATGCTCGTGATGGGCTGGTTGAGGTGGATGGAACCGGTCGACCCCTGGAACTGCGCGTCGCCGTAGCTGAAGATGCCGCCGTCGGAGGCGACGAGCCAGTAGCCCTTGCCGTCTGGCGTCGAGACCATCCCGACGATCGGCTGGTTCAGTTGGATGCCGCCCGTCGACCCGTAGAAGGTGGCGTCTCCGAAGGCGAAGATGCCGCCGTCGGAGGCGACCAGCCAGTAGCCCTGATCGTCGTTGGTCGGTGTGATCCCGACGATGGGCTTGGTCAGAGCGATCCCACCGGTGGAGCCCTCGAAGGGAGCGTCGCCGTAAGGGAAGATGCCGCCGTCGGAGGCGACGAGCCAGTACCCGCCATCGTCCTTGGTCGGGGCGATGCCGACGATCGGATGGGTCAGCGGCACAGTTGCGGCCGAACCGAAGGACTGCGCGTTCCCGAAGTTCCACACCGCCCCGGAAGGGCTCGCCAACCAGAAGTCACTGCCGCCCTGTTGGGAATCATGGCTGGTCTGTGAAGTCTGCTGCGCCGTCGCCGCACCGGCCGACAGGCCGAGGCTCCCGAGACCGAGGATGACCATCGCGCCGAGCGCGAGGCCCAGGAACATCTTCGTTGTTCCCCGCCCGATGTCGTGAGCGGCGAACCGGCTGCGCCGACAGGATCGGCGAGGTCGCGCACGACGCATCATCGCCCCCGTCTCCGACCACTCCACGACTGCCCCCTCGCAACCCGACGACCCAACCTCATCGGCTGATCGACGCGCAATCTAGCGAGGGAGTCTCGCAATCACGGTGCGTTCCGGTTGCATCACCTCGCCGGGTGGCGGCGACGGACAACGATCGGTCAACTCGTCGGCATCACCGCTCCCCCGCCGACTTCTCGGGGCGGACTATCCGTTGTGATTCGTGGCTACCTGAATGTAATCCGTGAAGACGACCGGCCCGCCGACGAGCACGGGGCGATAGACGGACTCGAACTTGGCGACTGCATCGGACCCGCCGTGTCGTTGGTGCGCAGCCTCATCGGCAAACTCGAAGAGATGGACGAACTTCGTTGGGTCGTCAACCGCCTCCCAGGCCGTGTACATCTTGGTGTCCGGCTCGTTCTTCGCCACCCAGGCGACGAACTCCTCGATCGCAGCCTTCACGTCGTCGAGTGCGGACGCCTCCACCTGGTAGTGGGCCGTCTGAAAGATGGGCATGTCGCTCCTTCTCGAGTGCATACGTTCCCTGTGCTGTGACAGGACCTGTGGCCGGGCCCGATTCCGCTGTGCGACCGTCTCATCTGCGGCGCCTGTCGCCGTGTCCTGCCAGCGCTTGACCGACGTTCAGCACGGTAGTTGAATGTCTGGAAATGGTCAACACTAAAGTTGAAGATCTCGACAGGGCCTACGCGGCGCTGGCGGATCCGACACGGCGAGCGATGCTCGTCGCACTGCGCGGCGGCGATGCCCGCATCAGCGACTTGGCCAAGCCGCTTCCCATGAGCTTTGCCGCCGCCTCGCGCCACGTCGCCGTCCTCGAGGATGCAGGGTTCCTGGCGCGAGAAGTACGCGGCCGTGAGCACTGGCTCTCACTGCGCCCGGAGGGCTTCTCGCTGGCCGAGAGCTGGATACGAGAACAGAAATCCTTCTGGTCGGATCGCCTGAACGCGCTCGAGGCTCGGCTCCACGCTCGGCGCCGGGGTTCGTGAGTCCATGGCGGTGAACGACCCATCGCCGGCGCGTCCCCTGGTCGCACGGGTGCAGCGGGTTCTGCCTGCAACTCCTGACGTCGTCTACGCCGAATGGCTCGAACCGGACGCACTCTCGGAGTGGATGTGCCCGAGGCCGGCCCGCTGCCTGAACGTCGAGTTGGAACCCCGACTGGGCGGGATACTGCGGTTCGACATCGAGGACGAGGGTGAGGAATTCTTCGTCGTCGGGAGGTTCACCGTCCTCGAGCGGCCGCATCGCATTTCCTTCACCTGGCACTGTTCGACCTGGGGGGACCCGGATCTCGAGAGCGTCGTCACGATCGAGCTCCAGCCGATCGGCGAAGCCGAGACGCTCCTCGTCCTCGAGCATTCCCTCCTCCCCTTCGACCTGCTCGAGCAGCACGAGCGTGGTTGGATCGCCATCGCCGCCCAACTCGACGAGGTGCTCCGACGAAGGGGTGCGGCCCAAGCTAACGAGTAGCGGGGGCGTCAGGAAATATTCTTAAACGGCAGCATGAGCGGGTCGCTGCGTCGACAACGGGACGTCTCGGTCACGTAGGAACGGAACTACGAAGTGGTACGGGTACGACCGCCGGCAGGATCGACCGAGACCCCGTCCGAGGCGAAGGTGATCGTCATGCCCTCGCACGCAGCCTGCACCCGTTCGCGCCCGGCTCCCCAGCACTTCTGTGCGTCGGCGACCATCAACTCCAATTCGTCGTCGGTATGGTACGGATCGTGGTGAAAGAGGAGTAACCGGTCGACCTCCGCCATGCGCGCAAAGTCGACGACGTGTCCGATCGCCGAATGGCCCCAACCGATGTGGTGGGGATACTCACCATCGCCGTACTGGGCATCGTGCAAGAGCACGTCGGCACGGTGAGCCAATTGATAGCCGCTCACCCACTCGACCGGGCGACCTGACAGACCCAGTCCGAGCCCGGGCTCGTGATCGGGCAGGTAGACAACAGAACGCCCCCGCTCCTCGACGCGGTATCCGACGGTCGGCCCCTGGTGGGTGACCAACGACGCCCGTACGGTCAGCGAGCCGATGGTCATCGGTCCTTCGGGGGCGTCGTGAAAAATCAGTTTGGCCGGCACGTCGGCCAGCCGCACCGGAAAGAGCGGCGGCGAGAGATACGTCGAGATTCTTTCGGCCAATGACTGAACGGGTGAGGACGGACCCCAGATGTGGATCTCGCGGCTGGGATCGAAGAGCGGGCGGAAGAAGCCGAGGCCCTGGAGGTGATCGAGATGCAGGTGGCTGAGGAGGACATCGATGCGCGCTGGGCCGTCGTCGTTCAGGCCGACTCCCAGCGGCCGCATGCCCGTGCCGGCGTCGAGCACCAGCACCTCGCCGCCGTCTCCTCGCACCTCGACGCAGGAGGTGTTGCCGCCATACCTGAGCGTGTCGGCACCCGGCGTGGCCAACGACCCGCGGCACCCCCACACACGGAGTTTCATTCCTTCGCCCGCCAGAACACGGTCAGCACGCCGTGCATCTCGCCGACATGGCCGAAGAGGGGGTACGCGGTGACCTCGAACGGCTCGCGGGCCCCATCGAGGGTGGTGGCGAGGAGCTTTCGGTGGGCCGGTTCGCGGTCATAGAATGCGACGCCTGCAGGCGAATCGCGGCGCCTGAGTGGCGAGCCGTCGACATTCTCCAGATCCAACATGGCTCCGAACTCGAGAGCGGAGATGCCGCCGACCTCGCCATACGTCTTTCCGAGCAGGAGCTCGGCTGCCTCGTTGAAGAACACCAGCGTGCCACCGGCGTCGATCAGGAACATAGGCGTGGCCAGGTTGGCCGCGAACTCCCTCGCGAGGATGAGCGGGAGGCTGGGCTCGCTCGTCGTGCTTCCCTCCGGCGCCATGGCTGAAGGATAGCCACTGACCTTGCGTGGGAGCCGGGGGATGTCGTCGCGTGACGCAAGGACTATTGAGAACGCATCGGGCCGCACACACATTCGACGACCGTCCGCGTTGCGATCTCGGGATTGGACCTGTGAACCAGAACTACAACGTGAAGTGCTCCGGGGGAGAGACTCGAACTCTCAACCTAGCGGGCGCCCTCGAGCAAAATGCGGACCAGCATCATCTCGAATGAGCGCAGCTAGATCCACGTGCCGTCATACCGCCGATGACCGCTTATGACCCCAATTTGCCGATCCTTCGCGCACGGATCGCGCACGAAGGTTGACTGATGTTGAGTATCGAGGGTCGATTCGCAGTGAGCCCGCGTTCGTCGAATACGACAGACCGGTCAAGGGGCCGCCGAAGGCGGAGTGAGGACACGGAGCGAAGCGGCGCCCCGGAGCGACCCTTGACCGGTCGGGAATCGAATGAGAACACGCTGGCGGAGGCCGGCCCCAAGGGGTCGGCCTGGATGCCGTCGGAGCGTCACGAGCCGGCGATCGGGGGCAGGGTCATGACCGAGCCCTTTCCTGATACAGAAGCTACTGGGCAGACCGGGTGATATCGACCGAGATCTCCACCGCTGGAACCGTTCCTCTGTTTTCAAGCCAGTGGGTGGTATTCCTGTCCTCGGCCCAGCCCACTCCCGGCCCATAATCCGTAGCGGCTCCATTCCGGTGGTCAGTGATCGTTCCTTGCAGTATGTAGACGATGCCTGGTCTGTCCTTGTGGTCGTGAATCGGGCCGAACACCGCTCCAGGCTCGAAGGTGAACATACGCATTCGAAGTTGACGCCCCGCCATGCCCCCGATCTCAGGGCCAAGGTCAACCGTTGTAAGTAACTCTGCCGTCACACCGTTGGTCTCCGGTGCCGCCTCTTCATTGCTCATCGTGTTCACCTCCGTAGATCCACGACCTGACGTGCCCCCCTCGCACCCGTCCGCTGGGCTTCGACCAACTGAGTCACGGGTCGCGCCTATACCTACAGCAGTCTCGTCGGTCTTCGACGAGGGTGCCCAGAAATGCTGCAGGCGGGGGCGTCAGGAGATCACGTCGTAGAAGGTCTGTACTACGCCCTCATCGAGGGTCTCAAGCACCTTCTCCAAGTGACCGCTTGCCATGATCAGTTCGCCGAAAGCGGCGTCGTGTGCTTCTCGCGACGACCACACTTGGAGGAAGGCAGAAGATCGTGGATCGGTATGATCGCAAAGGATCTCGAAGGACTCGCAGCCCTCTGCAGCCAGCATGCGCCGTCGCCCTTCGGACTGCAGCTCGAGAAGCTTCGCTTCTTGGCCTTCTGCGGCGTGAAACCGAGTAATGGACGTGATGCTCATGGGTTGCACCTGGATTCTGGGACGGGCGGACCAAATCGGTTCGGGAGGTTTTGGAAGGACAGGGAAACGGACGCTGCCCGAAAGCTTCGGGTCACAATCGGCAGGTTCCCTCTAGAGGCTGGCTGCAGCGACACGGGCATCGTACTCATCAGCGAGCGCGAGCAGCGCCTTGGCCCCGTCGCCGGTGAAGCACGAACCATGCATCACCGCCAATGTGGTGGGAGTGAGGTCGGCGAGACTCCGGATGGTGGGTCCCGTCTTCGGACTCAGAGTCGAATAGCCGAAGATGTCTTCGGCTTGCGCGGCAGGTCCGACAATGTCCTCGGTCGAGTTGGCAGGCGGATCACCGAGTTGTGTGAACAAGTCGCCACAGAACAGCGTATTGGTGGTCTGTTCGAACAGCAGTCTCGCCTCCCAGCCATGGGGAACATGTGGCGTGTCGATATGACGGACCCGGTGGACCCCCAATTCGATGACCTCGCCATCGGCCAGCGGCACCGGCAGACGATCGGCCAAGTCGTTGAGAGACACCATGCAACCGAGGGCCCCGTGGGCCACCTCGGCGTTGGGTGCCGCCGCAAGGAACTCGTTCATCGATCCGCACTCGTCGGCCTCGACGTGGCCGAACGTGATCCAGCGAAGTCGATCAAGGGCGGTCACGGTAGCGATGGCCTCGGACACGAGGGGGAACATGGCACGGGGCCCGGTGTGAAACAGCAACGGCTCCTCATCATCGATGAGGTACTGGTTGAACGTGAAGCCCGTTGGTCCGATGTCGGGGACGAACGTCGAGAGGCGGAAGATGCGGTCGGCGACCTCGGTGATCCGAGTGTCCATGGCACGGCTCCTTTGAGAGGCGATCGGGAATCTGGGTCAGAACGGGACAACGGTGGCCAGCAGGCCCATTGCCTGTTCACGCCCGGCAAGCGTCCGGCAGAACTCGACCGCGTCGAGGGAAACGTGCTCGGCCCCAGGGGTGTCCGGATCACTCACGTAGGTCGCTCCCACTGGACCGGAGAGTTCGAGCACGAACGGCTGGCCGTGGCGACGTGCCCATTCCGCCACGACGTCGGCCACGATGCGACCGTCATGGTCGGTACTGAGCTCCAACGGCTGGCCGAGTGCATGGGCCGCATCGATACGGTGCATCCAGAGGTCTCGCAAGTAAACGGTGTCGATGAGATATCCGAGCTTCCAGGTCTCGTGCACCGGGCCGTCGACAGCCATCTTGGCGTGATTGCGCACGAGTGCCGGCGTGCGACTGCGTCCTCGTACCGTCTTCGGTGCGACAGCCGTCAACCGCTCCACCACCTGGGCAGAGCTGAGGTTGGCGCGCTCGCTGACCTGAACTGATGAGAGAGCAGCTTCGAGAGGGCCACCGTGCTGCTTGCGGTAGGCGCGACCCAGGCGCAGTTGGTGGAAGTTCTCACGCATCGACGCGCCGGCTTCGCATGCGCCCAGCACATGTTGATACATCGCTCGAATGTCCCATGCCGGGCAATCGGTCGGGGTCGACCACCCTTCGCCGTCGAACGACTGCAGCATTCGCAGCGTGCATTCGAGCTCATGCCGTTGCAGTTTCATGGCTTCGTGATGGGTCAGTGGTACGAGTGTCGCTACGTCGATGGTCGTCATGGTCATGATCGGGGTCCTCTGGTTCGCGTCGTTCGGGGCGAAGGCTTCCGGTCCAGTCGGTTCGACTGGGAGTGGGCGAGCAACATGGTCACCGACTCGTCGACCAGCCCCGTCCACCGATCCCCACCGGGATCATTCGAGATCTGCTGGTCAACCAGCCCCGTAATCAGCGCAGTCCACAGGTCGATGTGTCGTTCTTCGGTGATGCCGTGGGAGGCAAGCACCTGCTGGGCATTGGCAAGGGCACGGACGGCAGGTGCATACGACTCTGGTGATGGTTCGAATCCGGGGAGTGTCCGTTGAAACAGCATTTGGTAGCGCGTGGGATTATCAGTGCAGAACTCCACGAAACGCCGTGCATGCGCGGCCAGGATTTCGTGGGGCCCGTCGCCGTCGAGTGGTTCGGCCATCCTCGTGGCGAACTCGGTGGCGGCCTGGCCGAACATGGCGTCGTAGATGGCGTTCTTCGACTCGAAGTAGGTGTACACCGTTGGCGTCGTGATTCCTGCCCGGCGGGCCAAATCGCGAAGAGACAGGCCTGCCAGCCCCGCTTCATCCACCAATGTCCAGGCGGCCCGGACAATCGCATCACGCGCCGCCTGTCGCCGGCCTTCCCGCCAGTCAGCGGGCTCAGAGAGTGTGCTCATCGGTCGCTATCCTTATACAGCGTACAAGGGAAGTCAATCGGTGTTCAATTATGGCTCCCGCGCAGGCGAACCTCCGGGTCGAAGGTCGAGAAGGACTGGACCAACCTGGTACACCCCAATTGGTTGGGGTGGTCACGGGGGGGGTGGCAGCTCTCACAATGTGCTCATGACCACGACCGAGAAGAACAAGATCACAGTCACCGAGTTCATCGACGCCCTGTTCACCAAGGGTGATCTCGATGCAGTCGATAAGTACCTCGCGGAGGATTTCGTCAACAACGATCCACCGTTCGGTGCCACCGCCGACAGGGAAGGAATGCGCAGCGCGGGCGCCCTGTTCCGGTCTGTCTTTCCTGACTGGCACAGCGACCTTCACCTCCTTGTCGCCGAAGGCGACATGGTGGTCGAGCAGTTCACCGCCAGCGGAACCCACACCGGCGCACCCATCATGGGGGTCGCCCCTTCGGGAGAGACTGTGTCGCTGCCTGGCGTGAACATCTTTCGCCTGCGAGACGGGCAGATCGTGGAGCGCTGGGGCAGGCTTGACGACCTCGGCCTCCGCCGGCAACTGGGCGTATCCGACCGGCTCTGAAGGTTGCCCATCGACTGCGCACCCGCTCCCCGGTCTCCTGGCCGGCGGCGGAGGGCATACGGTGGACCATGAGGCAGCCCAACTCGAGCGCGCCAGGCCGGAGTCGAACGGTGGCCGAGATCAGTCGAATGAGCGCTGAGGGATTGGACTTGGCGTCCTTCCGCACCAACGGTCTGCGAAGTTTGAGATCATCGGTTTCGATCGACGCCGCCTTCTTCGCCACTGTCGATCCCACGACGTTGCTCTTCACCTCGGCTCTGGCTGAGGAGCCGCTGGCGTCGGTCACGGCGCAATTCCTGGACAATGAATACGGTCGCGACGATGTGAACAAGTTCGCTCGTCTCGCTGCATCCGCTGACAAGGTTGGTTCGTTAGATGGGGCCACCGGCGGCAACCGATCATCCAGTGCCCGCTACAGCGAAGTTCTCGCTCCGCTGGGACTAGGTGACGAGATCCGAGTCGCGTTAGCCGTCGGTGGTTTGTGCTGGGGAGTGCTCTGTCTTCACCGATCCGCGTCCGCCTCGGGTTTCGACGCTGCGGACTTGGATCTCGTGCGTCGGGTCGCTCCGGACCTGGCCAAAGGCCTGCGCCGCAGCTTCACGCTCTACCCCACAGCGACAGGTGTGCCAACTGTCGGTCCGGGGATCATCATCTTGAACCATGACCTGGAGATCGTCTCGTTGAATCCAGCGGCGGAGAAGTTGCTGGCCGAGATTGTCGACGCCGACTGGCCGGCCCACCTCGACCTTCCTGTGGCCGTCTACGCCGTGGCCGCCGCCGGGTTGGCTGGGGATCACCCCGGCGAGGCCACGCCGCAATCAGTGACCCGACTGCGGCGTGCGTGTGGCGACTGGATCACCGTGAACGTTTCATCACTCAGGGGTGGCGCTGATGGGCAGATGGCAGTGATCCTCGACTCCGCTGACACCGGTCATGTGAGTTCGCTGATCCTGGCAGCCCATGGCCTGACCCCCGCTCAGAGTCGCGTGGTTGCCCTGGTCCTCCAAGGGCGATCTACCCCCTCCATTGTCGACGAACTCCAGATCTCCGCCAACACCTTGCAGGAACACCTCCACGCTGTGTTCGACAAGCTCGGAATCGGCAGCCGCCGAGAGCTTGTCGCGGCTCTTTCTGCCCGCCGTCACTGAATTCGTCCGTCGGCTTCTTCTCCCTTGCTGTACAGCTACTTCCAGAGCGGCGGGGGTTGATGGGTCATCGTGCCTACTAGCCGAACTTCGGGCAGGTTTCGGCTCCGATCGACTAGACGGCACGTCGCCGAGCCGGCCTGGGGTGGGTGCGCTTCCACGATTTGCGTCACTTCGCCGCCACCATGTTCGCCACGACCGGCGCGAGCACCAAGGAGATCATGTGCCGCGGCGGGTGGAGATCCGTGGCCATGGTGGTGCGTTACGAGCACGCCTCCGAAGAGCGTGACGCACTGCTCGCCCAGGCGCTGAACCCCTTCACGAAGGGCGGGAATGTCGTTCCGTTTGCGCGCGAACTCACAGGAGATCGCGCGCGTGGCGCGCGCGACGAGGGTGAAGTGGAGG
>Ga0209698_10008432_pt1 | contig 10641 bp, 7 predicted proteins | sample LitLauG_LLR_2012_FD_187203 | JGI IMG/M metagenome (GOLD analysis project Ga0209698, IMG submission 187203) | Freshwater sediment microbial communities from Pennsylvania, USA - Little Laurel Run_MetaG_LLR_2012 (SPAdes) (version 2) | ecosystem: Environmental > Aquatic > Freshwater > Creek >... | reverse complement strand
GGATTGACCATGCGAAACCGCACCTTGTCCATACCGCGGGGCGCGCGATGACGCGGATGGCTTGGCTCGGCGTCGTGGCGAGCCTTTTGGGCGCGCTGGTGCTCGCGATCGTCATTTGGCTGGCGGGGCCGCTGATCGGCGTGGGCGATTCGCGCCCGTTCGAGGGCGCGCTGGTGCGCGCGCTGATCATCGTGATCTTGTTCCTGGTTGTGGGCGGCCTGGTCGCTTGGCGCGTCGTCGCGCGCCGGCGCGCCGAGGCGAAGATCGAGGCCGCGATGACCGAGTCGGCGGCCCCCAAGGGCGTCGACGACGACACGCCGGTGCTCAACGAAAAAATGCGCGACGCGCTGGCGACGCTGAAGAACGCCAAGTTGGGCGGCGCCAACGCGCTCTACGACCTGCCTTGGTATCTCATCATCGGTCCGCCGGGCGCCGGCAAGACGACGGCCTTGGTCAATTCCGGCCTAAAATTTCCGCTGGCGGGCGACGGCGCGGTGCGGGCGGTGCAGGGCGTCGGCGGCACCCGCTATTGCGATTGGTGGTTCACCGACCAAGCGGTTCTGATCGACACGGCCGGACGCTACACCACGCAGGATTCGGACGCCGTCGCCGACCGGCAAAGCTGGCTTTCGTTCCTGAAGCTGCTGGGCGCAAATCGGCCCAAGCAGCCGATCAACGGCGTCCTCGTCGCCATCAGCGTGCAGGACGTGATGAACATGTCGCCGGCCGAGGTGAACGCGCACGCCGACGCGATCCGCAAGCGGCTCTCCGAACTGCAGGAGGAGCTGAAGATCGATTTCCCGGTCTACGCGCTGTTCACCAAGATGGACCTCGTCAGCGGCTTTCTCCAATATTTCGGCGACCTCGACGAGACCAAGCGGGCGACGGTGTGGGGGGCGACCTTCCCCGGCGGCGACCGCAAGGCCAATTACGTGACCAAGGTTCCCGAAGAGATCGACCTGCTGATCCAGCGCCTCGCCGAGCGCATGTCGGAGCGGCTTCAGGACGAGCCGGACCTTCGCGCGCGCGCGCAGCTCTATGGCTTTCCCGCCCAGATCGGCGCGATCCGCAAGCCGGTGTCCGATTTCCTGGCCCGCATCTTCGAGCCGACGCGCTATCAGACTTCGGCCGCGTTGCGCGGCTTCTATTTCACCTCGGGCACGCAGGAGGGCACGCCGTTCGACGCGGTGATCGGCGCGCTGCAAAAGAGCTATGGCGTCGACAGCCTCGGCGCTTCGGCGTTTTCGGGCGTGGGCAAAAGCTTCTTCCTGCATGACCTGCTGGTCGACGTCGTGTTCGGCGAGGCGGGCTGGGTGTCGAAGAACATCGGCGCGGTGCGTCGCGCCTTCGCGCTTCGCATGGCCGCATTCGCGCTGATCGCGCTGGGGACGGTCGGCATGGTCGGTCTGTGGTGGGTGAGCTATTCGCGCAATTCGGCGCTGATCGCCCAGACGCAGCAGGACGTCGATTCCTACGCCAAAGCCGCGGAGCCCATCGTCAAGGCGAACAACGTCGCCGATCCCGACGTGCGCCCGGTCTACGAGCTGATCGACGGACTGCCGAAACTCCCCGAGGGCTATCTCCATCGCCGCGAATCGACGCCGATCGGCGAGACCTTCGGCCTCAGCCAGCGCGACCGGGTCGAAGACGCCTCGATCGGCATCTACCGCGACGCGCTCGAGCGGCTGTATCGCCCGCGCCTGGTGCTCGGCCTCGAGCAGCAATTGCAGAAAAACATCGCCGATCCCGTCTATGTCTACGAGGCGTTGAAGGTCTATTTGATGTTGGGGGGCAAGGCGCCGAGCGTCGATCGCGGGCTGATCGTCAATTGGTTCCAGCAGGATTGGGAACAGCGGCAGTTTCCCGGCGCGCCCTACGCCGAGGGCCGGGCGCTGCTGAAGGCGCATTTGGAGGCGATGCTCGACCTCGGCGCGTCCGAGACGCCGCGCGTCGCGCTGAACGGACCGCTGGTCGACCAGGCGCAGGCGACGCTCGCGCGCATGGCGGTCGCCACCCGCGCCTACACGCTGCTCAAGACCGAAGCGCACAACGAGCCGATCAACGATTGGGTCGCTTCGCAGCACGGCGGCCAGGATCTCGGCCTGGTGTTCCAAGCCGCCAACGGCTCCTCGCTCGACAGCGTGCGCGTGCCCGCCTTCTTCACCTATGCAGGATTCTACAAAGCCCTGCTCGGCCATATGACCTCGATCGCGGCGCAATTGGAGAAGGAGAATTGGGTGCTCGGCCCGGCCGGCGAACAGGCGGCGGTCAAAACGCAATACGAGGGGCTCTTCCCCAGCATCATCGACCTCTACGGCAAGGACTTTCTCGACGCCTGGAACGTCGCGCTCGGCAATCTGCAGCTCAAGCCGCTGCTCGCCGACAAGCCGAAATACCTCTCGCTCAGCGCCGCCTCCGCGCCGACCTCGCCGATCAAGCTGCTGTTCGAATCCGTGCGCGACGAAACCGCGCTGACGCGCGACCGCAAACTGCCGGGCGACGCGGCGAAGAACGCTGCGACCGAGGAGGCGGGAAACCAGGCGCAGGCGAAGGGGTTGAACGCGGTCGACTCGGCGCTGGGCGCCAGCGCGAGGGAAGTGGTCGAAGCCGCCCTCAAAGCGCAGCGGCGCGCGGGCGACGCGCCGGCCGAAACTCCCGGCGCCTCGATCGAGAACAACTTCAAGCCGTTTCAGCTCCTGCTGGAGGGCGATCCGGGATCGCGCCCGATCGACGCGTTGCTCGCCAACCTCAACGAACTCTACAAACAGCTGACGCTCGCCGCCACCAATCCGACGCAGGCCGAAGCCGCGCGCGGGCAGGCGGACGTGCAGGTCGCGAGCCTGCGCTCGAACGTCTCGCGCCTGCCGCAGCCGTTGGCGGGCATGATGGAGAAGGTCGTGAAGGACGCGGCGAGCGACGTGCAGGCCGCCAACATCGCCGATCTCGCGGGATCGCTCGCCTCGGACGTGACCGGGCCGTGCCAGAAGATCGTCGCCGGCGCCTATCCGTTCGTCGCCGGCAGCGAAAAGGACGCGCCGCTCGCGGATTTCGCCCGCGTGTTCGCGCCCAACGGCGTGATCGACAAGTTTTTCAACACCAGCGTCGCGCCGCTGGTGAACACGACCGGCAAGACCTGGGTGTGGAAGCCCAATCCGAACCTGCCCAAGAAGCTTTCCGACAAGACGTTGGCGGCGTTCCAGACGGCGGCGGAGATCCGCGACGCGTTCTTCCCGACCGGCGGCGGGATGCCCAATCTCACCTTCGAGGTGAAGCCGACCTCGCTCAGCCCGGACGCGCAGAGCGCGACGCTCACGGTGAACGGCACGGCGATCCCCGCCACCTCCGGCCAGCCGCCGCAGGCGGTCAACCTGCAATGGCCGGGCGCGGGCGCCGGCGCCGCCTCGATCGCCTTCTTGCCGGACTTGCCCGACCGCAAGTCCACGCTGGACCGCTCCGGACCTTGGGCGCTGTTCCGCCTCGTCGACAAGTCGGGACCGACGCCGCACGGCAACGTCGTCTCGGTCAATTTCGTCGCGGGCGGGCGATTTGCCGCGTATCAATTCACCTCCGCCACGGCGGTCAATCCGTTGAGCATGCCCGCGCTGCACAACTTCCAGTGCCCCAACGGATTGTGAGCGGAGAATGCCCACCGGCCTCTTCGGCAAACTCCCGGCAAAGCGCGACTTCGTCGCGATGAACGCGCCTCGGCGCTTTCTCGACGCCTATGAACCGTGGATCCAGGGCGGCATGGCGACCGCGCGGCTGCGGCTGGGCGACGGATTCGCCGCCACGTACAACAGCGCGCCGTTATGGCGCTTTTGGATCGGCGCCGAGCTGGCCGGAGAGGCCTCGATCGGCGTGTGGATGGCGAGCGTGGACGGCGTCGGCCGGTCGTTTCCGCTGACGGTGATGTTTTCCGACGGCGCCAACGCGCCGCCGCCGCCGGAGCTGGATTCCAACGACGAATGGTTCGAGGCGGCGGAGGAGACGCTGCTTGGCGCGCTCGGCGAAGGCGCGACGTTCGACGACCTCGCGATCCGCGTCGGCGCGCTGGCGGCCCCGCGGCTGAAAGCGGCGGGAGACGACGCAGGCGCCTTTCGCGAACTCGACGACGGCGGCGTGCTGCTCAGCGACGCGGCGGCCAATTGGTCGCTCGGCTTCCGCGCGGCCGGCCGCTACGCGCAGCGGCGCAGCCTGGCGCGGCAATCGTTTTGGTGGACGCTGGGGGGCGGCGCTATGCCTTCGCTCGCCCTTGCGACCCCGAATTGGCCGAGCGCGCGACGCTTCGAGGATTTCCTCACCGGGCGTTTCGACCCGCAGATTCAGGCGCCCGCCGGAGCGAATGCGTGAGCGCCTTCACGCTCCATGCGGCAAAGCGCAGCCATGTCGGCTCGGTGCGCAAGGTCAATGAGGACGCGATGGTGTCGCGCCCGGAGATCGGCCTGTTCGCGGTCGCGGACGGCATGGGCGGGCATGGCTCGGGCGACGTCGCCAGCGCCAAGGTGGCCGCCACGCTCGGCCAGGCGCCCGCGCCGCGCAGCGCGCCCGCGTTCCTGGAGGATTTCGAATCGCGTATCGTCGCCGCCAACGCCGAAATGCGGGCGCTGGCGCGCGCCAACGGCGCGCATGTGATCGGCACGACGCTGGCGGCTCTGCTGATCCACGACGCGCATTACGCCTGCGTGTGGTGCGGCGACAGCCGCGTCTATCTGCTGCGCGCGGGCAAGCTCACTCGCCTGACGCGCGACCATTCCGAGGTGCAGGACCTCGTCGATCGCGGCCTGATCGACGAGGACGAGGCGCGCGTCTGGCCCCGTCGCAACGTCGTCACCCGCGCGCTCGGCGTGTCCGAGACGCCGGAACTTGAGATCGTCGACGGCCCGGTCCAGCCGGACGACCGTTTTTTGCTGTGCAGCGACGGCCTGACCGGGCACCTGCTCGATCCCGAGCTTCGCTCGTTGCTCTCGGGCGCGGATCTTGACGCGGCGGCGGGCGCGCTGATCGACTTGACGCTGGAACGCGGCGCGCAGGACAACGTGACGGTGGTGCTGGTGGAGTGCCTCGAGGGCGACAAGACCGTGCGGCTCGGCGCGGCTTGAGCGCGGCCCGCGTCGCGATCGGCGCGTTGGGCGTCCGCCCGCAAGGCGCGGAAATGTCGGCCACCAATGCAGATAAGGCAGAACCCGCACGACCATTGGGTTGATTGGTGGGAGAGGTAGGACTCGAACCTACGAAGGCATAGCCAGCGGATTTACAGTCCGCCCCCTTTGCCGCTCGGGACACTCTCCCTCTTGGCGCAGGCTTTTTACGGCGTCGCGCTTCCTCTTCAGGCGCCCAAAAGAGCGCCCTCCCGAGCGAGGAGGCGGGCTTATCGTGTCCAACGGCGCATCTGTCAATGCCTGGGAACGCGCCATGGCGCGATCAAGGGGAAGCGTCTATGGAAAGGCCGGAATTTTGGAGACTTGGGCGAATATGGCGAAATGGAAAAACGATGCGGGAACCGGCGCGAAAGGCGGCAAACGCCCGCCAAGCGCGCCGCCCGCGCGCCGCGACAAGCGTCCGACGGCGCTGCCCGCCGCCCAGCGCCGCAACGATCCCGACGTCACCTGGCTCTATGGCTTTCACAGCGTCCAAGCGGCGCTGAACGCCGGCTCGCGCAAGCTCATTCGGCTCTATGCCACCGCGGAGGCCGCCGAACGCCTCAAGGGAGAGATCGCGGCGCGCCGCCTCGAAACGTCGATCATGACCGCCGCCGAGATCGACCGAATGTCGCCGCGCGACGCGGTGCATCAGGGCTTGTTGCTCGAAGCGCGACCGCTGCCGCCGGTCACGCTCGACGATCTCCCGGTCAAAGGCATCGTGCTGGTGCTCGACCAGATCAGCGATCCGCACAATGTCGGCGCGATCTTGCGCACCGCCGCCGCCTTCGGCGTCGAAGCTCTGGTCACCACCGACCGCCATCGGCCCGAGTTTTCCGGCGTGCTGGCCAAGGCGGCGTCGGGCGGATTGGAGATCGTGCCGGTGTGCGTGGTCACCAACCTCGCGCGCGCGCTCCAGCATCTGGCCGATCTCGGCTATTGGCGGGTCGGCCTCGATTCGGAGGCGCCGATCGCGTTGGGCGAGGCGAAGCTCGCCAAGCCGTTGGCGCTGGTGCTGGGCGCCGAAGGGCCGGGTCTGCGCCGCCTGACGCGCGAACATTGCGACGAGTTGGCCAAGCTCGATCTGCCCGGGCCGATCAAGAGCCTCAACGTCTCGAACGCCGCCGCCATCGCCTTGCAGATCGCCATGGGGGGGTGAGCCTCGCGGGGGCGTCTGTCGCAAAAATCAAGGGCAATAAAGGGAGAGGCCGGCCAAGGGCCTCACCCCCAGGCGCGGATCGCCGTCTCGAAGCGTTGCCCCGCCAATAGCAAATCCTCGTCCGAAAACGTTTTGCCGACCAGCTGCAAGCCCAAGGGCATGCCGTTCGAATCCTTGCCGATCGGCAGGGAAAGGCCTGGCAGTCCCGCCATGTTCACCGGCACGGTGAAGATGTCCTCGAGATACATCTCGACCGGGCTCGCCTTGTGCGCGCCGATCGGGAAGGCCGAGGTCGGCGCGGTCGGCATGGCGATGAAGTCGACGCTCTCGAACGCCGCGTCGAACTCGGTCGCGATCTTTTTGCGCACCCGCTGCGCGCGCGCGTAATAGGCGTCGTAATAGCCGGCGCTGAGCGCGAAGGTGCCGAGCATGATGCGCCGCTTCACCTCGCGCCCGAACCCCTCGGCGCGGGTCTTCTCGTACATGTCGGTGATGTCCGAGAATTGCGCGGCGCGATGGCCGTATTTCACGCCGTCATAGCGCGCGAGGTTGGACGAGGCCTCGGACAGCGCGATGATGTAATAGGCGGGCAGCGAATATTTGGCGGTCGGAATCGAGACGTCGACGATCTCGGCGCCGATGTCCTTGGCCGCGCGCTCGGCGAGCGCCCAAATCCTTTCGGTGACCGCGGTCGAGCCGGAGGCGCGGTATTCCCTGGGAAAGCCGATGCGCAGCCCTCGCGCTTCGCCCGTCAGCGCGCGGGCGAAGGCATAGTCGTCGCGCGGGATCGAGGTCGAATCCATCGCGTCATGTCCCGCGATGGCGTCCATCATCAGCGCGGCGTCGGCGACATTCTTGGTGATCGGCCCGGCCTGGTCGAGCGACGAGGCATAGGCGACGATTCCCCAGCGCGAGCACACGCCGTAGGTCGGCTTAAAACCCACCACGCCGCAAAAGGCGGCGGGCTGGCGGATCGAGCCGCCGGTGTCGCTGCCGAGCGCCGCGTGCGCGAAATGCGCCGCCACCGCCGCAGCCGATCCGCCGGACGATCCGCCCGGCGCCAACGCGCCCAGTCCCAAATCGTCGCCCACCGGGTTGAGAGTCGGCCCGAAAAAGCTGCTTTCCGTGGACGAACCCATGGCGAACTCGTCCATGTTCGCTTTGCCCAGCACGATCGCTCCGGCCGCGCGCAGCTTGCGCGTGACGGTGGATTCGTAGGGCGGAATGAAATTGGCCAGCATTTTGGAGCCCGCCGTGGTGCGCAGCCCCATCGTGCAATAATTGTCCTTCACCGCCACCGCGACGCCCTCGAGCGGCCGGGCTTCGCCCTTGGCGAAGCGCGCGTCGGCTTCCCTAGCCTCGGCCAACGCGGCTTCGCGCGCCTCGGTGATGTAGACGTTCAGATGCTTGCGCTTGTCGGCTTGGGCGAAGAACGCCGTCACCGTCTCCACCGCAGAGATCTTTTTGGCGGCGAGCGCGTCGCGCTGGCCGCCGATGGTCGCTTCGATCATGGGTTCCGCTTTTTGAAATTCGCCGCTCTGGTAATGCGCCTTGGCGCCCGCGTAAACAGCGTTAGAGCGAACGCTCGCCGCGCAGGTCCGCCAGGAGGCGTTTGCGCGCCTCGTCGCCCCTATGCGCGCCTAGTGTCACCGCCAGCTTGGCGAAGGCGGCTTCGGGCGTCATGTCGCCGCCCGAAAGCGCCCCAAACGCGAATAGAGGCAGGCTGGCGGCGTATTTGCCGGGGGATACCGACCCCAGAGCGTTTTGGCTGACGACCAGCGCGAGCTTGCCGTTGACGGAAATCGCCGCGTTCAGGGCGGCGAGAAACTCGGGTTCGTCGGGCGCGTTGCCCGAGCCATAGGCGCGCAAGACCACGCCGCTGACGTCGCCATGACCGAGCGCGCGCGTGACATGGCGCGCGCCGACGCCGGGAAACAGCGTGAAATCGACCACGCCGTCATCGACCGTGGTTTGCGCGGCAAACGCGGCGCCCGGCGGCGGGGCGGGGCGCAGACAGTCCGCGAACAGCGTGACGCTCTCGCCGATGGCGCCCAAGGGGGGGCAATGCGGGGAATCGAAGGCGCCCTCCGCCGCGCCGCCATTTTTGCGGGCGCGGCAGCCGCGCAGCACATGGTCGCCGAACGCCACGAGCACTTCGCTGGCGCAGGGCAGGCCGGTCGCGCGATAGGCCGCCAGCGCCAGGGCGCTGCGGTAGTTTCGCGCGGCGTCGGTGCCCGGCAGAACCAAGGGAACCATCGCGCCGGTGACGACCACGGGCTTGGCCAGATGCTCGAACAAGAAGCTCAGCGCCGACGCGGTATGCGCCAACGTGTCGGTGCCGTGGAGGACCACGAAGCCGTCGTGGGCCGCGTAGGCCGCGCCGATCCGTTCAGCGATCCGGCCCCAATCGGCGGGAGTGATCGCGGAGGAATCGATCAGCGGCTCCAGCCCGTCGAGCGTGATACTGATGCCCGGCGCGACGCTCTCGGGCGCGGGAAGCAGCCGCGCCAACCGGTCCAACGTCATCGGCGCCAACGCCCCGCCGAGCGCCGGCTCCATCGCGAAGGTGCCGCCGGTGGCGAGGACGTAGATGTTGGCGGTCGCGGGCATGACGACTGCGTAGCGGGATTTTGGCGGCGCGCAAGTGGGCGGCGGCGGCCAGGCAACGCCTTTAACGTCGCGCTTAATGCCTCCTTAACAACACCTTTACAGGCCCCAATCCGTTCAATTGGAGAATGTTCCGGCGATCGCTATTTTTTCGCCCGTTGCAGGGCAGCGATCTTCGCGCGCGCCCCATCCAGCGAGGCAGTCGACGTCTTCCGGCGCGGCTGAGCGATCGTAACGGACGCTAACAAGCGTCCCGGCCCCTCCGACAGCACGAACACCACGTCGGCCAGCCGGATCGCCAGATCGACGTCGTGGGTCACCAGCAGCGTCGTCGTCCGCTCGCGCTCGATGATCTCCGTCAATTCCTCGACGAGGCGCTCGGTGGTCGCCTGATCCAGCGAGGCGAACGGCTCGTCGAGCAGCAGCAGGCTCGGGCGCGCCGCCAGCGCGCGCACGATGGCGGCGCGGCGGGCGAGGCCCAGCGACAATTCGCCGGGATAGTGGCGTCGATGCGCGCTCAGTCCCAGCGCGGCGAACAGCGCGGCGATCCCCCCCTCGCTGGCCTCTGGCGCGGCGAGGCGGACGTTGTCCTCGACATTGCGCCAGGGCAGTAGGCGCGGTTCTTGAAAGACCAGGGCGGGGCGCCCGGACGCAGGCAGGGTGAGCGTTCCCTCAAAGCGCGTGTCGAGCCCGGCCAGAATGCGCAGCAGCGTGGTCTTGCCGCATCCCGACGGGCCGACGATCGCGCCGACCTGGCCGGCGGCAAGCGCGAACGCCACGTCGCGCAGCGCCTCATGTGGGCGCCCGTCGGCGCCGACATGGGTTTTGCCGCGGACGGCGATTTCAAGCCGGTCGCGGACGCCAGCGGGAGACATGGGCCTCGAAGGGTTGGACGACCAGCGTTTCCACCAGCAGCATGATCGCGGTGAACGGCAGTGCGTAAGCGAGCAATTTGGCGACGTCAAACAGCTGGAAGGCGACGCCGATCTCGAAGCCGATGCCGTTGGAGCGCCCGAGCAGCTCGACGATCAGCACGATCTTCCACACCAGCGAAAGGCCGGTGCGCGTGGCGGCGGCGGCGTAGGGCGCGAGCTGCGGCAGCACGACATGGCGCAGGCGCCGCATCGGCGAAAAGCGGAACACTTTCGCCATCTCGTCGAGGCCCGCGTCGAGAGCGCGCGCGCCCTCGCGGATCGTGACGACGGCGTTGGGCAGCTTGTTGAGCGCCACGGCGAAGATCGCGGCGGCCTCGTTCAGGCCGATCCAGATGTAGGCGAGCACGATGACGACCAGCGCCGGCAAGTTGAGCAGGATGACGATCCAGGAATCCGCGAGCGCGTCGACCGCACGCCGCCTGCCCATGGCATAGCCGAGCACCGAGCCCAGGCTCATCGCGATGACGAACGCGGCGGCGACGCGCGCCAGCGTCGCGCCCAGCGCAATGAACAACGCGCCGCTCGCCGCCTCCTCGCGCATGACGGCCAACACCGTCAACGGCGATGGCAGCAGGCGCGGGTCGCCAAAATGCGCGGCGACCGCCCACAGAGCGATCAGCGCGATCAGCGAAACGAGGCGGAGGATCATGGGGCGTCGGGATCGAAATACATCGCCGTGTCCAGCTCGGGCGCGTCGCCGACCAGCGCCTTGCCGCCGATTTCGGCCATCGCCGCGTATAGCGCTTTGGCGTCGGCGGCCTCCTCGGCGATCGCCCGGTGGGGCGCGCCGTCGAGATAGCGT
>Ga0209698_10008431_pt1 | contig 10642 bp, 8 predicted proteins | sample LitLauG_LLR_2012_FD_187203 | JGI IMG/M metagenome (GOLD analysis project Ga0209698, IMG submission 187203) | Freshwater sediment microbial communities from Pennsylvania, USA - Little Laurel Run_MetaG_LLR_2012 (SPAdes) (version 2) | ecosystem: Environmental > Aquatic > Freshwater > Creek >... | reverse complement strand
GACTTTGTGCGGTCCCAGAGCACCGTCCCCGCAGTACTTCGGTACTGACCGCGAACGACGGTGGTGCGCGCCGCAAGCGTCTCGAGCAGCATCCGGCAGGAGGTGGTCGCCGCGCCCACCGCCAGGTGCCTGCTGGCCTCCGAGACCGAGCAGTTCCTGCACGTCGTTCCCCGCAGTAACGTGATCGTACTGTCGTTCTCTGAACTATAGAAGTGTAGCTGCTGGCAGTGATCGAAGACATGGTGCTGGAGGCGTGTGCCCGCTTCAAGGCGAGCGTCGAAGGGATCACCGACCCCGTCGAGCGCCTGCGGTCCCACATCGCTGCGGTGCCGACCGTCGTCCAGGACTCCGACGACGGGGGCGCGGCGGCACGCTTCGTGGTGTCCAACCGGATGAGGCTGTCGCAGCTGTTCCCCGAGGCGGCCATGCGAATCACCAAGGCGTTCGCCGATCTGCTCGAGCCCGAGATCGCAGCCGCGACCGCGAGGGGCCAGCTCCGATCGACGGATCCGGCGAGGGATGCGTGGTTGATCACCCAGTTGGTGCTCTCGGTGTTCCAGCAGGGCGCATTCGCGCCGACCCAGGACGCGCCGCTCGTCGACCACGTATGGCAGTTCTGCCTCGGTGGGCTGCGCGCGGGGGATGGCCCTGGTGCCTGAGCTCCACGGTGCCCTTGACGGGTGGCGCGTCCTCGAGCTCGCGGACGGGCTGTCGGCATCGTTCTGTGCCACGGTCCTCGGTGATCTGGGCGCCGTGGCGGCCTCATCCGATGAGCCCTGGCGGTTCTCCGAGCTCGCCATCGAGCTACGGCGTAGACCGCTCATGGGCCAGGCCAATGACCACTGTGCTCGACATCATCCTCGGTCTCGCGGTCGACGACCGGGCAGCCCTCGCTGAGGTGCTGCGATGAGCGACGTCCGGGTCGGCCTCATCGCCAGCGGCGACGCGGCCGAGGCCCGCGCCCTGGAGGCCCGACCGGTGGACTCCCTCTGGGTCGGTGGCCACATCGCGTCGCGCAACCCCAGTCCCGAGGCGATGGTCGGCCTGACCAGGCTGGCGGTGGTCACCGAGCGGGTCACGGTGGGCAGCTCGATCCTGCTGCTACCGCTGTACCCTCCCGCGCTCATCGCGAAGCAGGTCGCCGACCTCGACCGGGTCACGGGTGGACGCCTGTTGCTCGGCGTCGGCGTCGGCGGCGAGTACCCCCAGGAGTACCGGGCGATGCAGGTGCCGATCACCGAGCGGGGCCGGCGCACCGACGAGGCGATCCCGTTGCTGCGCCGCCTGTGGACGGCGACGGAGGTGACCCACGACGGTCGTTACTACGCGATGGCCGACGTCAAGGTCCACCCCGCGCCGGCCCAGCCGGGTGGTCCTCCGATCGTGGTCGCCGGGCGCAAGGAGCCCGCCATGCGGCGCGCCGCCACGCTCGGCGACGGCTGGTTCCCGTACCTGTACTCGCCGCGCCGGTACGCCGATTCGGTCGTGACGATCCGGCGTGAGGCCGCAGGCTCGGGGCGCGACCTCGCCGGCTTCCACTGGTGTGTCTGGGTTTTCCTCAACATCAACGCCGAGGGCGACGTCGCGCGCGAGGAGGCAGCGCGGACCATGGGGGGCACGTACAACCAGGACTTCGGTCCCATGATCGACAAGGTCGCCGCCGCCGGGACCACCGCCGAGGTGACGGCGAAGCTGCGGCGGTTCTACGACGCCGGCGCCCGGCACTTCGTGTTCATGCCGGCGACCGCAGGCGGCGATCCCGGGCCGGTCTTGGACCGGCTCTTCGGCGAGGTCACACCCGCCCTCCATGAACACGCCCAACGGCGCCTGCCGCGGTGATGCCGCGGGAGTTGGCACTCCGCTGCGGCCACTGTGGCGCCCACCTGAGCGCGTCGGCCCGGTACCGCGGCCGGCTGTCCGAGGAGCTCGGCCGTGAGCGCAGTGTCCTCGGTGGCCGCCGCATGCGTCGAGTTCATCTTCGGCGCACTCGCCGTCAATCCTCACAGAGTGGGCGCTCCGCTGCGGAAACCCTTCGAGGGGCAACGGCGCGTTCGTCGGGGCGAGTGCCGCGTCCGCGATCGAATCGACGAGCAGCCTGAGACCGTGTACGTGCTCGACGTCGACCACCGCCGGGACACCCATCGCAGCTGAGCTCTGCACTGGGCGCAGAGGCGCCTCGGGTGTGGGTGGCTCTCTCGGGACATGACCGTCCAGGCGCATCCGAACGAGTACGCCAGCTGCCGATGCACCTGCACATGCAGGCGCCGTGACCAACCGGTTCGTAGGGTCTGCAACCCGCAGGCCGCGCGATGATCGTGCACCCCCGCCACTCAGCATCACCCCTGGGGCGAAGGATCTTGCGAGGCGTCGGGCCGGACACTTCCAAGTAGTCTCGGAGGCGAACCCGCCCGGGCGTCCGGTGCCTGTCGATACGGCTGCTGGGAGTGTCGTGAACCCGAAGGTTGATGCCTACATCAGACGGTCGACGAAGTGGCCGGAGGAGATCGAGCGCCTCCGCCCAATCCTGCTGAGCTGCGGATTGAGCGAGGACATCAAGTGGGGAAAGCCCTGCTACAGCTCGGCAGGGACGAACATCGTCATCGTGCAGGAGATGAAGGAGTTCCTTGCGCTCATGTTCTTCAAGGGCGCCCTGCTGAGCGACTCTGCCGGTGTGCTCGAGGAGCAAGGACCGAACTCGCGATCGGCGCTCCGCATCCGATTCACGTCGATCGACGATGTCGCCCGACTGGCCGACGTGGTCACGGCCTACGTCAAGGAGGCCATCGAGCTCGAGGACCTCGGCGAGCGGGTGGCACCTCGACCCGAGCTGGTCCTCGTCGAGGAGCTCCAGCAGCGACTCGGCCGAGACCCGGCGCTCAAGGCCGCATTCGAGGCGCTGACCCCTGGCCGCCAGCGGGAGTACAACCTGTACTTCTCGGATGCCAAGCAGGCGGCGACGCGCCACACGCGCATCGACCGGTTCGCCAAGAAGATCCTCGATGGCAAAGGCAGGCGAGAATGACTTTCTTCGCCAGGACCCCGTCGCCGATGCGCCCGCCTACATCCCTCAGGTAGCCACGTTGCCAACACACGGTCGGATGGCGGCGGTGACCGGCTTCGAGCAGCACGGGCAGGTTCCGCAGTCGCAGCGCTGCTCGCCAAGCAGGCGGGTGCCGCAGTCGTGGCAGTCATGAACCCAACCGGTGGAAGGCTCGACCCCATCGCATGCGGTGCTGCACCGCCGGAAGGTCGAACCGTCAGCTGAGATCGGAGCGTGGGCCTTGCGGCGTGTACACGACGGTACCGCTCAGAGACATCGGGTCTTGGTGGGTCACAACCCCCGTCAGTGTGGCGACGGCGTGGCTCACGTCCTGCCAGTCAGCGGGGTTGTACCCCCCGGCGGCAAGCCGGTCGACGTTGCGTTCAGTCCGGGCCCGCCCGGGATGAACCGCGATGACCGCGATCCCCCTGCCGGCCAACTCGTTGCCCAAGACATCCGTCATCCGGTTCAGTCCGGCTTTGCTCGTCGGATACGCGGCGCCCGGGAACCCGGCGCCCGGTGCCCGCCTGATCGGCGGCTCCCCCGGCATCGGCCCCGACGTCATGTTCACGATGATCCCGCCATGGCCTGGAAAGAGCGGCAGGAACGTCTTGACAGCCAACCACGGTGCCGTGAGGTTCACATTGATCTGGTACCGCCAGCTCTCCACCGACATCTCTGTGATCGGGAGGTTCATCTCGGGAATCAAGGCTGCAGCATTGTTGAGCAGGATGTCCACACGCCCGAACTCCGCACGAGTGCGGCGGGCGAGCTCGGCGATGTGCTCGTCGACCGACACATCGGTCCGAACGGCAACGCAGCGACTCCCCGCAGCTTCGATCTCCGCCCGGGTGTCGACGAGGGACGGGTAGCCGTCCGCTCGCGGGGCGTCGCTACGGGCGCACACAACCAGGTCGGCCCCCAGCTTCGCCCACGACACCGCGGCTGCCTTCCCGACGCCGCCGCTGGCACCGGTGACGACGGCAACCTTCCCTGCGAGGGGAAGCGTGCTCCGATCCATTTTCCCCCTATCCGCCAAAGGCGCAGCGGACGTCACGTTAGCTCGGCTGCCACCTACGCCGTCCCGGCCACCTGGACCTGGCTCGCACCGCCCGAGGGTCTTGGGCGCGCCCGAACGACCCCACGCCATGGGCACTTCTTCGACGGGGCGCACGTGCGTTGCCCGCCGACGTGCTCTGGCGGCCGCTGTGGGACAACCCCGTCCGCCTCTTCGGCCCGTGAGCCGGGGCAGCGGTCGCGCTCAGACCGAGGCGCCCACCGGCTCGTTGGTGGCGGGGTCGATCTCGAACGCATCGTGCAACTCGAGCTCGGCCGCCATCTCCCGCACCGCAGGCAGGACCTCGGCACCCATCAAGCGCAGGCTGCGCATGGCGTCGTCGTGGGTCATCGCGCCGTCGCCGTCCCAGAAGAAGATCTGACCGGGGCGGAGCGTCTCGAGCACCGTTCGGATCTTGGGAAGGACCGTCTCGGGTGTGCCGGTGATGATGGACATGGTCTCGAGCTGGTTGTCGTAGGCGGCGTCGCGCATGGCCCGCTCGGCAGGGGTCTCGGGTTCCTTGACGGGCAGACCCGACAGCACGGGCGGCGCGGCGGCTCGGGTGATGTCGCGATCGATGTCGGTGCGACCCCTCGACGTGAGGGCCTCGAACACCTCGCGGGTCGGCAGGAGCTCGGTGCGCGACACCATGCCGGGGAGGTTCTGCATGACGGGGTTCACGAGGCCCCGACTGCCCTCGAGGAAGATGTTGGGCGGGCCCTCGAGGAACCGGCGACCGGCCTCCCAGGCGAGCTCCTCGGTCTCGTCGACATGGACCTTGAACAGGTAGCCGCGGTGGTGGGTGCCCGCCTCGTAGCCCTGCGCGCGGGCGACCTCGTCGTAGTACTCGAACGAGCGGCGGGTGGGCTCCAGGCGCGTCGCCAGCATCACGTAGGGGATCCGGTTGCGGGCGCACCACTCGACGGTGTTCTTGGACATGAGGCCCGGGATCCACACCGGCGGATGCGGCTTCTGGAACGGGCGCATGCCGGGGTTGACGTAGCGGAAGTGGTAGTGGTTGCCCTCCCATCGGAAGGGGCCCGGCGTGCTCCAAGCCTTGACGATCAAGTCGTGGGCCTCCTGGAAGCGCTCCCAGTTGTACGGGCCCTGGGCGTTGTGCGCGACGCTCTCGCGACCAGTCCCCCGGACCCAGCCCGTCACCAGCCGGCCCCGCGAGATCACGTCGATGACGGCGAGCGTCTCGGCCAGCCAGAGAGGGTCGTCCCAGATCGGCAGGACGTTGCCGAGGAGCACGATCTTGGCGCGCTCGGTGATGCGGGCGAGGATCGACGCCTCCACGTTCATCACCCCGCCCAGCTGGAACGGCGTCGAGTGGTGCTCGTTGAGCATGAGCATGTCGAAGCCGACCTGCTCGGCGTACACCTTCTCGTCGAGGTAGCGCTCGAAGAGGTCGGCCGAGAGGCGGGCATCGTAGATGTCGTTTGACAGGTCCAGGTCGGTGAGCGCCACGCCCATGATCCGGGGGTCCTGGTACGGGCGTTCGGTGAAGTAGCCGATCTTCATGCGGAACCTCCGGAGAGAGCGGCGATCACAGCTTCGGGAGCTTCGAGGTCGATCCAGTGGCCCGCGCCGGCGACCACTTCGAGGCGGGCGTCGGCCAGCACCTCGACGTACTGCCGGCCGCAGTCGAGGGGGAACAGCTCGTCGCACGCCCCCCACACCACCGTCGCCGGCACCGCGACCCCGCGGAGCAGGTGCGGCAGCTCGAGGCTGAACATCCACGGCTTCCAGACGATACGTGCGGTCATCTCCGTCGAGAAGTCCCACATCGTGTAGAGCGCGTCGGGCACGTCGTCGACCTCGTCGCGGTCGATGGCGAAGAGCTGGCGGAAGGACTCGGCGTCGCGGAACCCGCCGAGACCGAAGCGCAACGGGCCGCGCAGCATCTGGTCCGCGATCTCCCCGACACGGGGCTTGATCCCTGCGGGCGCGACCAGCACCAGCCGTTCGATCGAGCGCTGGCGCATCGTGGCCATCTCCGCGGCGAGCCAGCCCCCGAGCCCGATGCCGGACAGGAGCACCCGCTCGATCCCGAGGCGGTCGAGGAGCTGCAGCACGACGATGGCGAGGTCGCGGGGGTGGCGCGCCCATTCGGGCCGCTGCGATTCGCCGTAGCCGGGCAGGTCGGGCACGATCACATCGAAGTCCTCGGCGAGCCGCTCGTAGAGGGGGAGCCAGCCCCAGTTGCCGAGGGAGTCGTGCAGGTGCACCAGCACCGGTCCGTGGCCCTTGCGCAGATAGTGCACGTCGAGGCCCGCCACGTGGCAGGAAGACCCGTCGACCGACGGCGGCACCTCGCGCACCTGCCACGACATCGCCACGATTCCCTCCCGCTGCTCGGCGATGATGGTATCGATCGGCTCTGCGCCCTGCACCGGGCTGCGGGGCCTCGGGGGCTGCGCCTACAGGAGGTCAGCCACCAGCACGTCGAGCACCGCCTCCTCGTGGACCGCCACGCCGGCGCGTTCCATCGACGCCGTCAGCTCGGCGTCCCAGACGGCCGCGACCGGCCGCCCATCCAACGGCAGCAGTTCGACGACGCCGGCGCCGGCCGCAGCCAAGGCGTCCTCGTAGTCAGCCACCCCCATCCGCCACGCCGTCGACCCGAACGTGCCGATCACCCTGTTGGCGATCGCCACCCCCGGCCAGTCGAAGTCCCCGTGGTAGCGGAGGTGCGCCCCGTTGGATGCCAGACGTGCCAGCAATGTCGTGACGACCACGGTCGGGTTGCCCCCAGTGCACACAATCGCCGCCCGCGAGGCCGCATCCATCGACGCCTCGAGCACACGCGGGTTCTCGCACACAGAGACGGGCGTCCCGGCCGGGACGAGACGATCGAGCCGGGACAGGTCGCGCAGCGTCAAGTGTGCTTCGCACCCCGCGTCCGACCGCTCGCACACCGACCGCGCCACACAAGACGCTCCCTCCGGCCGCAGCCCGAGCGTCAACACCGTCGTCGACACCTCGTCGCTGACCACACCCCCCTGAGCCCACAACTGCCGGCGTTCCGCCGCGGATGACGGCAGCGGCGTGGCCAGCCGCGAAGCGATCGCCCGGAGCACGAGGGCGCCCAACAGCGAACCGTCGTCAAGGGCGTGGCTGCTCCCGGCGACCGCCGACGCCAACTCGGTCCTGCCAACTCCCGGCGACGACGACGGCAGCCGGGCGACACAGCGCACGGCCGTCGTCGCCACTGACTGGGCACGCCCCGGGCCCAACCGGCCCAGCACAGGTCGGATGCTCTCCAGCCACGCTTCCACCCACGGCTCACCGTCCAGCCCGGCCGACGCCAACCCTGCCCGGATCGCCGACCACAGCTCGGCTCGGGTCGCCGCCTTGGCGGCCCGCGCCGCGGGCCGATCGACCAGCGCACCCCGCCGAGCGGTCAGCGCCGCCACCAAGCCGAGTGCCACGCCGGTCTCCCGGAGACGGGCGTCGACGACGGCCAGATCGATGCGGGCCCGTTCGTCGACCCGCCGGCCGATCAGCCCGGCCAGCGCATGCCGTTCCTCCCGCGACAGCCCTTCCAGCACGATCACACCGCGCGGCTCGACCCCGTTGCGCTCCAACCGCGATGCGGCGGCCTCCCACAACCGATCCAGATCCGAAAGCGCCACTTACAGCCCTACCAGGTGGCGCTGTCGGCCGTCCCATCGGAAATGGACCAGCGCCACCCCCGGCACCGATGGCTCGCGCAGTGCCTCGTAGATCTCGAGGCTCGGCACCTCCGGGAAGCAGCCCCACATCCGTTCGCTGGTGAGCATGAAGTCGAGGTTCAACTCCACGAGCAGCGACAGCAGCCGCCCGTGCGTTGGCTCGTCGACCTTGGCGAAGGCGTCGTCGAGCAGCAGCAGCCGAGGACACCCGGAGCCCAATCCCTCGAAGTGAGCGGAGGCTGCGGCGAACAGGGCGAGATAGGACAGCACCCGTTGCTCACCCTGGGACAGTCCCAGCCGCGGCGACAAGGCGCGCTGCGAACCCGGCCGGGCGTCATCGACCACCAGTACGGCGAACCGGTACCACCGGCGGTAATCCAGCGCCGCCCGGAGGTGCTCCAGGTACCCGAGCGCCGGGTCCCTCTCGCGCTCAGCGCGGATCAGCTCCATCAGCGCGTCCCGCAGCGCGGCATCCTCCTCCGGAGACCGGGGGGAGCGGCGAAGCAGGCCTGTCGTCGAGCGGGCCACGGCCGGCGCCTCCTGATCGATCCGCCACTCGAGGTGGGCGCCCTTGCCGTGCGATGTGCGCACCCCGTCGAGCGCCCGGTTCGCACCCGTCACCAGATCGTCAGCCTCCATCAACCGCTCCCGCAGCTCCTCGCCCAGCTCGCCCAGCAGGAACCGTTCGATGATCTCACGCTCGTTCGCCGCCAGCCGGGCTGCGGCCGCCTCCGCCTCGCTCACCACCCGCGCGGTGACCACGGGCAGCGGTTGGCGCCCGGTGTCGTCGCTCACGTGGAAGAATTTGACGCCCTCCTCCTCGCCGATCGTCACGTCGTAGCCGCCGGCCAGCCCGGCTTCGAGATCACGAAGCCGGTTGAGCACGACCTGATCCGTCACCGTCGCCTCGTCGGTACCGATCAGCTCCCGCAGCGTCCGGGCCGAAGTCTCGACATCGACGGGCGACCACTCCCACTCCGTATCGATCGCAGCCGCGCTGACGCCAGGCAGCACGGCCGCCCGTCCCAGTTGCGAGCCGGCCGTCGCCACCGCCGTCTCGGCCGAGGCAACGGCGGCGACCGCGGCCTCGAGAGCTGTGGCCGCTCGCCCGACCGCTTCGGCGGCGTCACCTGCCCGGGCCCGGGCGCCGGGAAGCGCGGCCCGGGCCTCGTCGCGCAGCCCTTCACACTCGGCGATGGCCGCCAGCACCTCGGCGACGGTGGCGCCCACGGCATCCTCCAGGGCGGCCAGCTGGGCGGCGGCATCCTCCCACTCCCGGCGCCGCGCCTCCATTCGTTCGACCGCGGCGTCCGCCGCGGTGGCGCGCTGGGCCTGCTGCTCGCCCTTCCTGGCCGCATCGGCCAGCCGCTCGGCGAGCACCTCCCAGGCCCGGGCCCACGAGCGCAGCTCCCGGGCCAGCTCTCGCGCCGCCGTGGCGACGGCGTCCAAGGCGGCCACGGATGCGGGCAGGCTCTCGGCCGCGGCGGCGTGCTCGAGCTCGGTCACGGCCCGGGCTGCCGCCGTCCGCGCCCGTTCGGCCGCCCGGCGGTCCTCGTCGAAGCGGCCCCTGGCGGTGGCCGCCACACTTGCCATGGCTTCCGCACGCGACGACGCATCGCGCAACGAGCCGTCGGCGGGGAAGGTGGCCGTCAAGCTCTCCAACCGTTCGCGAACTGCCCGGGCTTCGCCCGCTGCACGCCGGGCCAGGTCGACCGCCGATCGCAGCTCGTCGCACTGCCGGACCAGCTCCGCCAACCGCCGGGTGCGCGTCTCCCGGCGGGTGCCGGCGCCGAGGTACTCGCTTTCGGTCTTGGTCCACGCACCGCGCAGCGGCCCGAGCGACCACCGCCCATCGACCGCTACCCAGGAGGCGTCGCCCTGCTCGCCCAGGCCGATCGTCCGCAGCGCCCGCTGGACGTGCGGACGGCTGGCCACGAGCACGTCGGCAAGCGTCGACACGCCGGTGGGAAGAGCAGGCGCGTCCGCTCTCACGATCACGTCGTGCGTCGAGGGATGGACGACCAGCCCATCCTCGGCCACCCACGCGTCGAGTAGCCCCGATGACTCCAGAGCTGCTTCGAGCCCGGCGCGCTGATCAGCGGGGAGCCCGGCTGCCACCTCCACCAGCTCGTACAGCGGAGCACCGCCACGCTCGTCGCGCGCGGCGCCCTGAAACCGGCTCACCGGTGGACGGGCCTCCTCCTCGGCTTCGAGGGCGGCGCGCTCCCGCTCCTTGTCGCGCACGGCTTGCTCGGCGGCGGCGAGCGCACTGCGCGCCGCGCTCTCGCCGTCGCGTGCAACCTCGCGCTCGGGTTCGAGCAATGAGGCCGCGAGGGCTCGGGTCGAGGACAGCTCCTCCGCATCGGCCGGTCCGTCCCCGAGCGCCCGGTGCAACGGTTCCCAGCCGGGCAGCGGCAGGCCGGCGCCGAGGTCTCCCGGCCATGCCGTTACCGCGGCGCGCCAGGTGTTGCTCTCGGCCACCCAGCGTTCGCGCGCGTGATCGGCGGCGGCCTCGGCGGCGGCGAGCTCCTGCTCGGAGCGGGCCGACTGCTCGTCTGAGCGGCCGGCGGCTGCTCTTGCCGTATCCGCGGCGTCGGCCAGCACGCGGACCTGCTCTGCGGCGCGCCGCCGGCCATCGGCGACCGTCACTGCGTGGGCGATGCCATCCGCGTCGACCGGGACCACCGTCTGGTCGACCGCCGCCTCCCTGGCCAGTCGCAGCAGCGGGGGGCGGGTGTTCGTCACCGCGGATTCGGCCTGTGCGGCCCGGTGCTCGGCCTGCTCTTCGTCGGCGGTCGCCTCTTCGGCAACACGCCGGAGGTCGACCGCGGCCTGCTCGGCAGACCGGGCCGACGTCTGCTTGGCCTC
>Ga0209698_10008430_pt1 | contig 10642 bp, 8 predicted proteins | sample LitLauG_LLR_2012_FD_187203 | JGI IMG/M metagenome (GOLD analysis project Ga0209698, IMG submission 187203) | Freshwater sediment microbial communities from Pennsylvania, USA - Little Laurel Run_MetaG_LLR_2012 (SPAdes) (version 2) | ecosystem: Environmental > Aquatic > Freshwater > Creek >... | reverse complement strand
AAGGGATCGATGGTGATTGTGCCTTCGTCGGCGGTGGAGACCATGGGGCTAGGAGGGAGTCTGGCGACGGCGGCGCTAGGAGGAGTGAAACCTTAGGGCCGGCGCAGAGTCGGTCCGAACAAGAATCCCCACCCTAGCCGCACAGAACGCGGCTAGGATGGGGCACCCAAAACCTATCACTTCGGGCTGAAATTCACGAAAAGGAGAGAACTTATGAAGTACATGCTATCGGTGTGTTTGATTGCTTTCAGTTTCGCAACGAGTGTCGTTCCAAGCGTATTCGCGCAGGCTGCGCCGTTAACGCGCGGGGTGAGCGTGCAGATGGCCGCGTCGAGCCATGCGACGGCGATGCCAGAGGCAGACAAAGAGGACGCATGGGTTGTTGCCGTGACGGCGGAGGGGAAGTTGTACTTCGGAGCGGAAGAGATGACAGCGGAGAGTCTGTGGGAATACATGAGGACGCATCCGCGGAACCGGAGCGCGAAGTTCTACATCAAAGCGGATGCGCGGGCGCCGTTTGCGATCGTGGAGAAAGTGCTGGAAATGGGACGGAGTGGTTTTTTCCAGACAGCCGTGCTGCTGACTGCACAAACGGTGGAGGTGGCGCCGGGTGCGATCGTGCCGCCGATGGGACTGCAAGTGGCGTTGGGGGTGCCGCCGGCGGGGGCGGCGGTGGTGCGGGTGCAATCGGGGCAGAATGGGTCCTCGGTGAAGGTGGATAGGAAAGAGGTGTCGTGGCCTGAGTTGCAGGGTGCACTGGCGAACCGAAGTGAGAAGGTTGTGGTGATCAAGGCGAATGGGCAGGCACCGTTCGGCGATATTGCGCGTGCGTTGGATGCGGGGGTGGCGGCGGGGGTGAGAGTGGTGGTGGATGGGATGGAGTTGTAGACCCAGCTTCCTGCCCGGCAGAGCCGAATATCTTTTGCCGCGGATTTACGCGGATTTTCACGGATACGAAGGAGGTTACTTATCCGTGCTGATCCGCGTAATTTGTTTGTGACGCCGCGAGGCTGCCCTCGTTACCTTAAGACGGTTTACAAGTTCGGGACAGTCCTATAATGCAAGGACGCGCGACGTGGCGCATATCGTTGGGCCAGATCTATAACGCCAGGCTCATCGAACTATTCGAGCGTTAGCATGCTTCCATGTTCCCGGAATGCACTTGCCGGGAAAAGGCACAGTTACGGCTGGATGAGAGCCACGGGCTTGCCGTATTGACGTTTGATGCGAGGCCATGCCCAGCGAGTAAATGATTTCACAAGCGCCTCGTATTCGGTGGTGCGTGAGAGCCTTCGCTCCGCCTGAAAAGCGGCTCCGCTCCGGATGACATCGCCTGAAACGGGATCATTTTGATCAAGACTGAGATTTGCCCATTACCTACGTGCCTTGACTGGGCGGCTTGGGGAAAATTAAGTTTGCTGTACCGGGAAATTTGTCTTCCAGTGAGGATACGTGGCGCTACATCCGATCATTACTCTTACCACTGATTTTGGAACCAACGATCATTTTGTAGGCGCGCTGAAGGGCGTGATTGTCGACATTGTGCCCAACGCGCAGATTGTGGACATCACGCACGCGGTGCAGGCCTACGATGTACTGGATGGCGCGCTGGCCATTGCGCAGACGTATTCGTACTTCCCTTCTGGGACCGTGCACATGGTGGTGGTGGATCCGGGGGTGGGGACGACGCGGCGGCCCATCATCGCATCGAGCGATGGATATCACTTTGTGGCGCCGGACAATGGCGTGCTGTCGATGGTGTACGCGAAGGAAGAACGGATTCGGGTGCGGCATATCACGTCGGATCACTATTTCCGGCAGCCGGTCAGCAGTACATTTCACGGGCGGGATGTGTTTGCGCCGGTGGCAGCGTACCTGGCGAAGCAGGTGGATTCGCACAAGTTTGGAGATGAGATCGAGGATTATGTGAAGTTCGCGGCGCCACGTCCGAAGCCGGCGGGCGAGAACCGGATTCGGGGCGTGGTGCTGAAGGTGGACCGGTTCGGCAACCTGATCACGAATGTAACGCCGGACGATGCTCCGGCGGTGTTTGCGGGTGGCGCGTTCAAGATAGTGGTGGGGAGCAAAGAGATCACCGACCTGCGCACGGCTTATGCCGAGGGAGCGCCGGGAGAGGTGTTTGGCGTGCTGGGGAGCATGGGGTATCTGGAGATCGTGGCGAACCGGGCGCCGGCGGCGCAGCTTACGGGCGTGGGCAAGGGCGCGGAAGTGAGTATCTTCTTGGGCGAGGGGGCGGCGGCGGGTAAGGGGGCTTAGGAGCGAGCTCACCGCAGAGGCTCAGAGGCGCGGAGAAGAATCGTTTTGGCGTCTTCTCTTTGGCTGCGATTGCGCAGTGAATTCCGATCAAGAACTCTTCGGTCTGGGGTGGACGTAACGCTCCATCTCGCCGGTCCAGCGTAGGAATCTCCACAGTTCATGGCGTTCGCGCCACATAAATTCCCAAAATTCCAGGAAGCCGATCTGGGTCATCTTGACACCGGTGTAGGTTTCGATGCGCCAGAGGAGATAAGGGCTCCGCCAGGGAGCCAGGTGGTGGCCTTTGGTGGCGTTCCAGAGGAAGCGGAGTTTGTAGCGCATTGGAATAGATCATAACGACAAAAGGCACTGAGGTACACGAAGGAAAAGCGGGCGCGGGGCGGGACACCCCCGCGACAGCCGGCCCCGGGGCCGGCGCTACGTGGGGAACGGTGCTGCATAGGGGCGTGCTAGAATCCAAGCTCTGCTTACGATTTCCTGCAATGGCTGACGATTCCCGACAGAAAGCGGAAGACCACTACTATCGCGCGCTCGACCTGATGGCGGAAGGTCATCTGGAGCAAGCCGTGGCGGCGTACCAGGAGTCGCTGGCGGCGGATCCGACGTTTACTGAGGCCATGCACGGGCTGGCGCGGGCGCTACAGGATTTGCAGCGCTACGATGACGCGATTGCGGTGGCGCAGAGGATTGCGGAGATTGATCCCGACGATGTGCTGGCGCATACAAGCTTGTCGGTGCTGTATCAGAAGAAGGGGATGATTCCTGAAGCCGAGGCGGAGGGAGCGAAGGCGAGAGTGCTGGGGTGGAAGCAGCAGTTGAAAAAGGGCAGCTCTTAGCTCTTATGCTTTCAGTGGTCAGAATTCAGCCTCTTTGCTTGTTGAGTTCTGGGTCAAGCTAAAGGCTGAGAGCCAAAAGCTAACAGCTTGCTCAGAGTTCGTACTTTTTCATGAGGTGGCGGAAGGAGCGGTAGGAGATGCCGAGGACGTCGGCGGCCTTGGTTTGGACACCGCCGCTCTGGTTGAGCGCGCTTTGCAGGAGCGAGCGCTCGATTCCGGCAACGTAGTTTTCCATGCCGATCCCATCGGGCAGGGTTAAGTTCGAGCCGACTTCGGGGAGCGTGGCGCCACCAGCTGCGGCAGCTGCAGCGCGGGCTTTCGGGCGCTCCGCTGGCAGTTCGACGTGGAGTTCGTTGGTGGTCTCGAGGGCGACGGCGCGTTCTACAGTATTTTCCAGTTGGCGGACATTGCCGGGCCAATCGTAATCACAAAGAGAATCCAGAGAGGCGGCGTGCACGCGGAGGATGCTGCGTCCGGCGGCAGTCGCGTATTTTTTTAGGAAGTGATTGGCGAGCAGCGGAACGTCTTCGGGGCGTTCGCGCAGGGGTGGAACGCGAATGGGGATGACGTTCAGACGATAATAGAGATCTTCGCGGAAGAGATTTTCGGCGACGGCCTTGTCGAGGTCGCGGTTGGTGGCTGCGATGACGCGGACGTCGATGGAAATCTCGCTGGTGCCGCCGACCGGGCGCACGGTGCGCTCCTGCAGGACGCGAAGAAGTTTGACCTGCATGGCGAGCGTCATCTCGCTGATTTCGTCGAGGAAGATGGTGCCGGCATCGGCGACTTCGAAGAGACCTCGTTTGTTCTGATTGGCTCCGGTGAAGGCGCCCTTCACGTAGCCGAAGAGCTCGCTTTCGAGAAGAGTTTCGGGGAAGGCCCCGCAGTTGACGGAGACAAAAGCGTCGGTGGCGCGGGGCGAGCAGACGTGAACGGCGCGGGCGACAAGTTCCTTACCCGTGCCGCTTTCACCGTGGATGAGAACCGTGCTGGCGGTGGAGGCCACGGTGCGGACGGTCTGCTTGAGTTTCTCCATCGCTGGGCTGGAGCCGATAATGTTGTCGAGTGAGTTGCGCGTGGCGGCATCGCGGCGCAGAGCGAAATTCTGTTTGCTGAGAACGAGCTTCTCGACGGCGCGGTTGATAGCGAGCTTGATTTCGTCGACCAAGCCGGGGCTTTTGCGGATGTAGTCGGTAGCGCCTCCGGCTTTGACGGCTTCAACCGCGGCTTCGTAGTCGTCGACGGCGGTGATCAGGATGACGGCGGAGTCGGGCGAGACTTTGTGCGCGTGGCGCAGGACTTCAATGCCGTCGATGTTGGGCATCTTGATGTCGGTGATGATGACGTCGTAGAGCGCGCCGTCAATTTTGTTCTTGGCGGCCTGGCCGGATTGCACGGTTTCGACGCGGTGTCCCTCGCGGCGGAGGGAGATGTCGAGCATTTCGCAGATGGAGCGTTCGTCGTCGCAGACCAGGATGTTAGCCATGGAGCCTCCCTCCTGCAGCGGCGGCCATGGCGGGAACCTCGGTGGCGCTGCCGGATGAAGGAACGGCGCGATCGGCCTCGAGGCGGCGCAATCGCAGAATGAAGGTAGTTCCCTGCCCTTGCTTGGAGCGGGCCCAGACTTTGCCGTCGTGCGCCTGGACGATCTGGTAGACGATGGCGAGGCCAAGTCCGGTGCCGCCTTCGAAGTTCGACTGGAAGGGCTCGAAGATCTTTTCGATCTGCTGGGGGGTCATGCCAGCGCCGGTGTCGGCGAATCCAACCTGCCAGTCTTCGCCGAGAGGCTCGACGGTGACGGTGAGCGTGCCTCCACCTTTCATGGCACGAACCGCGTTCTCGCAGAAATTCCAGAAGACCTGCTTGATCTTGTCGCCGTCGGCAAGGGTGAGAGCGTGTGGAACGGAGAAGCGACGCTCGATCTTAATGCCGGTTTTCTCGGTGGTCATGCGGTGATCCATGAGGGTGAGCGTGTCCTCAACCAACTGGATCAGGTCGACTCGGTCGAAGCGGTATTGCTTGGTGCGCGAGTAGGCGAGGAAGTCGGTGATGATGCTGTTGAGGCGCTGCGACTCGCGGGTAACGATGTCGAGCAGGCGGCGATGCTCCTCGCCCATCTCAGGTACGCCGGAGAGCATGCTGACCGAGCCGGCGATGGAGGTCAGCGGGTTACGGATTTCGTGGGCAATGGCGGCGGCGAGGCGGCCAACGGCGGCAAGCCGGTCCTGCACTCGGACTTCGCGCTCGAGGCGGCGAATTTCGGTGAGATCGTCGAAAGCATAGACGAAGCCGATATCGGATTTGTCGGGAACGTTCAGTGCGGCGACACGGACTCGAAAGGTCTTGCGAAATTTGGCGGAGCCGTCGAAGCGCACTTCGCTGTGCTGCGACTCCACGGTGGGCAGGGGATCGAGAAAAATTTGGTTCACCGGAGTGCCGAGCAGATCGGCGGCGGTGCGTTCCAGGAGTTTTTGAGCGGCGGCGTTGACGAGTGTAATGCGGCCATCGAGGCCGGTGGTGATGAGCCCGCTGCTGATGGAGTGGATGATATTTTCGTGCAGAGCCTGCAGATTTTCGAGGGCGCCGCTGGTGTCTTTCAGTTGCACGCCAACCTGGCGCAACTTCTGCGTGAGCAGGCCCGCCAGGTAGGCGACCAGCAGGAAGGCGAACAGGTTGACGAAGATGATCGCCTGCAATGCCTTGAAGCTGGGATGCGTGTTGGAGTAAGCGGGAATGACTTCGTAATAGGCCAGTTCGAGGACCGTGCCGTAGAGGATGAAGGCGAGGGCGGCGACGAGTTGCGCCCAAATGCGCGGCAGCAGTACGGTCGCGACGATGATGGCGAGGGGATAGAGGAAGTTGAGAGAACTGTCCCAGCCGCCGGTCTCGTGGATGACGAGCGTAACCAGCATCAGGTCGGTGAGGACCTGGATGGCCGCCTGGAGGCGATGCTCCTGCCAGAAGGAAAGAAGCAGCACGTAGAACAATGAAACACTGAACCAGAACAGGATGGTGCTGAGGAACAGGCGCATCGGCAGCAACGAAGGAGTGAACTGCACGATGGCTAACTCGATCGCGAGCAGGAGGGTCAGGATGAAAATCCGGACCTTTACCAGCCAGACTAACCAGTTGCGCTCGTCGAAGGAGGGTTGCATGAGACGAAGTTTCAAAGTTTCAAGGTTTCAAGGTTTCAAAGTCTCTGGTATCAAGGTTTCAAAGTTTTCACGGTTTCACGGAGGCGGTAGCGCTCCCGAATCAACTTTGAAACTTTGAAACCTCTGGAACTTTGAAACCTGCTTTATCCGGACAGCTTGGCGATCATGGCGAACAGCGGCATGTAGAGCGAGATGACGATGCCCCCGATGCTGACGCCGAGCATGCCGATGATGGCCGGTTCCAACATGGCCAACATGTCTTTGGTGGCCGCGTCGACTTCCTCTTCGTAGAAGTCGGCGATTTTTTGCAGCATGGAATCCATGGCGCCGGTGGCCTCACCGACTCCGATCATTTGCGTGACCATGTTGGGGAAGACACCGCTCTCGCGAAGGGGATCGACGATGGTACGGCCCTCTTCGATGGCCTTGCGGACCTTCATCAGAGCCTCTTCAAGGACGGCGTTGCCGGAGGTGCGGGCGGTGATGCTTAATCCTTCAAGAATCGGCACACCGGAAGTGATCAGGGTACCGAGGGTACGGGTGAAGCGGCCGACGGCGATCTTGCGGAGCAGCAAGCCGAGAACGGGCAGGTGCAGCAGCATTTTGTCGAAGTAATATTTGCCGCGTGGGTGCTTGCGAATCTGCTTGATGCCGAAGAACAGGCCGACGGCGGCGACGAGGAAAATCCACCAAAAACCTTGCACAAAGGCGCTGAGTCCCATGACAATGCGCGTGGGCAGCGGGAGGTCGACACCGAGTCCCGCGAACAGGTTGGCGAAGATGGGCACGACCCACTTGAGCAGCGCGCCGACAATCAGGACGGCCATGGAGACAACGGCGACGGGGTAGATCAGGGCCGACTTGACGGCAGCACGCAGACGGACCGCCTTTTCCACGTAGGTGGCGAGGCGCTGCAGGATGATGTCGAGAATACCGCCGGTTTCACCAGCCTCAATCATGTTGGTGGTGAGGTCGTCGAACACGACGGGATACTGGCGCATGGCGTTGGCGAGAGTCGCGCCGCCTTCGACGGTGGTGCGGACGCCGGTCAGGGTCTTCTGAAAGGACTGATTTTCCTGATTGGCGGCGAGGATTTCAAGACACTGCACCAGCGGCAGTCCAGCATCGATCATGACGGAAAACTGGCGGAAGAAAACCGCGGTGTCCTTGACCGAAACCTTGCCCGAGCCGAAGGTGGGCATGGAGAATTCCTTGCCCTTCTCGCGGATCGCGCCGGGGGTGATGCGCTCGCGGCGCAGTGCCTGGGCGAGAGCCTGTTTGTTCGGCGCCATCCGCTCGCCGGAAATTTTCTGTCCGTTGGCGTCCTTGCCGGAAAATGTAAAGACTGGCATGGTTGTTAGCCTCTCCTTACCGACCTGTGTCCTCGGTACATCGTTGATTAGGCGCGACCTACTTCGTTAGTGCTTAGAAGGCGCTGCGCCGCGGGCAAGCGTCGTACCGGCCGTTGTCGGTCGGCTCAACAGGCTTGCGCCGCGATTGATCATTTCCTGTAACTCATCCACATTGCTGGAGCGCTGCATGGCCACTTCGAGCGAAATCTGTTTCTGGAAGTAAGAAGTGGCCAGCGACTGGTTGAATGTCTGCATGCCGAACTTTTCCTGTCCGGATTGCATGGAGGAATAAATCTGGTGAATTTTGTCTTCGCGGATCAGGTTGCGGACCGCGGCGTTGGGCACCAGGATTTCCATGATCATGGCGCGGCCCTTGCCGTCGATGCGGGGCAAGAGGCTTTGGCACATGATGCCTTCGAGCACCAGCGAAAGCTGGGCGCGAATCTGGGGCTGCTGGTGGGCGGGGAACACGTCAATGATGCGGTTAATGGTCGACGTAGCCGAGTTGGTGTGCAAGGTACCGAAGGTCAAGTGTCCGGTTTCCGCGATGCGCAAGGCCGATTCGATGGTTTCCAGGTCGCGCATTTCGCCGATCAGCACGACGTCTGGGTCTTCACGAAGGGCGGCGCGGAGCGCGTCCGTAAAACTCTTGGTGTCGGCGTGGAGTTCGCGCTGGTTGACCACGCAGTTCTTGTTCATGTGCACGAACTCGATCGGGTCTTCGATGGTGAGGATGTGGTCGTGGCGCTCGCTGTTGATCTTGTCGATCATGGAGGCGAGCGTGGTGGACTTGCCGGACCCGGTCGGACCGGTGACGAGCACGAGTCCACGCGGCTTATCACAAAGCCTGCTGACGACGGCCGGCAGACCGAGCTGGTTGAAAGACTTAATCTCGAACGGAATAAGACGGAAGACAGCGGCGGTAGCGCCGCGCTGGTTGAAGACGTTGGCGCGGAAGCGGGCGAGTCCCTTCAAGCCGAAGGAGAAGTCGAGTTCGAGACTTTCTTCAAAGCGGTGCTTCTGCGAGTCGGTCATGACGCTATAGGCCAGCTGCTTGGTCTCGGCCGGCGTCATCTGCGGCAGGTCGAGAGGGACGAGGTGGCCGTGCACGCGAATCTGGGGTGGTGAGTTGGTGGTGATGTGCAGGTCGCTGCCGTTCATCTCCAGCATGCGTTTGAGCAGATCGCTTAACGACAAACCCATGGCAAGTTTCCTTCCCTAATTTCCTAAACTTTTTTCGGTCGTTGGCCGTTTGTCGATGATCGTTGGTGACCGACCGACGACGAACGACTCGCGACGGTTCTAATGAATCGTTTCGCGAGCGACTTCTTCGAGCGTGGTCATGCCGGCGGCAACCTTGATCAGGCCGCTGCGGCGCAAAGTGATCATGCCGCGCTCAATCGCTTTCTTCTTCAATTCAACGGCGGAGGCGCCAACGAGAACGAGTTCGCGAATCTCGTCGTCGACCTCCATGACTTCATAGAGACCGCAGCGTCCTTTGTATCCGGTGTTGTTGCAAACCCCGCAGCCTTTGCCCTTCTGAATCTTGATGGTCTTGGCCTCATCCGGCGGATAGCCCGCGTCGATGAGGGTCTGTACGGGAACCTCCATGGGCTCAATACAGTCCTTGCAAACGCGGCGCACCAGGCGCTGGGCACAGATAAGGTGAACCGACGTCGCCACGAGGAAGGGTTCAATACCCATGTTCATCAAGCGGGTGATGGTTTCCGGCGCGCCGTTGGTGTGCAGGGTTGAGAGAACGAGGTGTCCGGTGAGGGCGGCTTTGATGGCGATTTCGGCAGTCTCAAAGTCTCGAATTTCGCCGACCAGAATGATGTTGGGGTCCTGACGGAGGAAGGAGCGGAGAGCGGCGGCGAAATTGAGGCCGATCTGCTCCTTCATCTGGACCTGATTGACACCGCCCAACTGGAATTCGACCGGATCTTCGGCGGTCATGATGTTGGTGTCGGGCTGGTTCAGACGGGAGATCGAGGAGTAGAGAGTGTTGGTTTTGCCCGATCCTGTGGGGCCGGTGACGAGCACCATGCCGTAGGGTTTAAGAATGGCTTTTTCGAACTTGACCAGCGACTCAGGTTCGAAGCCGAGCTTGGTCATATCGAGGCGCAGGTTTTCTTTGTCGAGCAACCGGAGCACGATCTTTTCGCCCCAGAGTGTGGGGAGGGTGCTGACGCGGAAGTCGAGCTGCTTTTTGCGTCCGCCGATGTTCATCTTCAGCATGATGCGGCCGTCTTGCGGCAGGCGCTTTTCGCTGATATCGAGCTTGGACATGATCTTCAGACGCGAGGTGATGGCGTCTTTCAGCTTGAGGGGCGGCGACATGATGCTCTGCAGCACACCATCAATGCGGAAGCGGACGCGGAATTCTTTTTCGTAGGGCTCGATGTGAATGTCGCTGGCGCCGCGCTTGACGGCATCGCCGAGGACGACGTTGACCAGCTTGACGACGGGAGCTTCGTCGGCGGCCTTTTCGAGCTCCGCCAGCTCCATCTGGTGTTCTTCGGACTGCAGTTCGACGTCGCTCTCGTTGAGCTCCGACATCGTCTGCATGACGGTTTCGAGATCTTCTTCTCTCGTTGCGCCGTAGGCCTTGTCAATTCCCGAGAGGATCGAGCTTTCCGAAGCTACAACCGGCTCGATATTAAAGCCGGTCATGAACTTGATATCGTCCATGGCGAAGACGTTGGTTGGATCGACCATGGCGATAGTGAGCGATGCGCCTACGCGGCTGAGCGGAAGAATCTGGTAACGCTTGGCAGTCTCGAACGGGATCAGCTTGACGACGGCTGGGTCAATTTCAAAATAAGAAAGATTGATGGCGGGCACGCCGTACTGGCGCGAGAGGAAATTGGTGACATCCTCGTCAGTTAAGAAGCCGAGCTTCACCAAGGCAGAGCCCAGGCGGCAGTTCTGCTCTTTCTGAGTCTTCGTCGCTTGTTCCAACTGCTCTGGGGTGATGATCTTCTCTTTGACGAGAAGGTCACCCAGCCGTTGAGACATTGGT
>Ga0209698_10008429_pt1 | contig 10642 bp, 11 predicted proteins | sample LitLauG_LLR_2012_FD_187203 | JGI IMG/M metagenome (GOLD analysis project Ga0209698, IMG submission 187203) | Freshwater sediment microbial communities from Pennsylvania, USA - Little Laurel Run_MetaG_LLR_2012 (SPAdes) (version 2) | ecosystem: Environmental > Aquatic > Freshwater > Creek >... | reverse complement strand
GCATAGGATGTGTAGCCGGGGTAACTGTTATCCTTGCACCAGCGCTTGCCGGCGACGTCCTCGGCGGCGAGCAGGCGGCAGCTCTCGGCCAATTCGCCGTTGAGTCGCATCGCCGCGGCGCCCGAAATCTCGGCGCGGTAAAGTTGCGTTACGAACAGGTGCTCGATCTTGGCCATGGGCAGGCGCTAGGTGATGACACGCGGCCGGTCAAGCCTCGTTCCATCGCCGCGGTTAATGGTCAGCCAATGCGCTTGCCGATCCCCGGCAAGTTAGGCAACTTACGGCGCCGCCAACTTATTGGGAGCCCCTGTCGTGCTCAGACGTCTCACCCGATTCGAGCGCAGGAACGAACCCGTCGCCAGCATGACGCAATTCGGCCGGCGCGTGGCGGCCAACTTTGCCGCTGCCCTCGTCCTCATCTTCGTCTCGCTGATCATTGGCATGTTCGGGTACGTGTTCCTCGAGGGGATGGGCGTGGTCGATGCCTATCTCAACGCTAGCATGATCCTCGGTGGCATGGGGCCGGTCGGCACGCTCAACACGACCGCCGGCAAGGTGTTCGCGGGCACCTATGCGCTCTATTGCGGCGTGGTGCTGATTTTTTCCACGGGCATCATCCTGGCTCCCGTCATTCATCGGCTGTTGCATGAATTCCATGTTGATTCCGAAGAAGAAACCGACATCCAACAGCGCCGCCGCCACTAAGGCATCTGAAAGGATCCCCCTGCTACCATGACCGCTGCAGATACACGCAAACTCGTGCGCAATTACTACAAGGCCTTCAATGCGGGCGACGTCGAGGGCATGGCGGCATGCCTTGCCGACACAGTCGAGCACCACGTCAACCAGGGCGGCATCCGCAAGGGCAAGGCGGCATTCTCGGAGTTTTCGGCGCACATGACGCGCTGTTACAAGGAGAGGCTGAAGGAGATCGTGATCATGGTGGGCAAGGGTGGCAAGAAGGCGGCCGCCGAATTCGTGGTGCATGGCAAGTACATCGCGACCGATGCGGGGTTGCCGCCAGCCCATGGCCAGAAATACGTCCTGCCGGCCGGGACATTTTTCGATGTCGCGGACGGGCTCATCACCCGGGTGACGACCTACTACAATCTCAAGGATTGGACCGATCAGGTCGCTGGTCGGTCGGCCGAAGGGGCGGAATGATGGGTATTTCCGTCGAAGCCTTAACGGGTTCCGCGCTGACGGCGGCCTTGCCGGACCTAGCGCGGTTGCGCATCGCGGTGTTTCGCGATTGGCCCTATCTCTATGACGGCGATCTCGACTACGAGCACCGCTATCTCGCCAAGTTCGCCGCCTCCCTCGATACGATCATGGTGATCGCGCGCGATGGCGAAACGATCGTTGGGGCCTCGACAGGTTGCCCGCTGACCGGGCAGGCCGACGACTTCGCCGCGACCTTCCGGGCGCACGGTTTCGATCCGACCACGATCTACTATTTCGGCGAATCCGTGCTGTTGCCGGCCTATCGCGGCCAGGGCATCGGTCATTCGTTTTTCGGCCACCGGGAGGCCCGCGCGCGATATCTGGGCCGCTTCTCGCACACCACATTTTGCGGTGTCGTTCGACCGCCCGACCACCCGCAGCAGCCAAGGCAGTTCCGGACCCTCAATTCCTTCTGGCGCCGCCGCGGCTATGCCCCGATCGAGGGGCTGATCACGGACCTGAGCTGGAAGGACATCGGGGAACCCGCGCCCAGCCCCAAGCCGATGCAATTCTGGATGCGCGACGTCTGGAGTTGACGGGACCCCGGCCGGGCTACTTCAAGTCGGCGAGCGCGGCAACCAATCCGTCGAGCGTCACCGGAATGCCGATGCCCTGCTCCTTGGTCTGGTAGATGATGAACCAGGCCGTCTTGCCCTTGGTGAACTTGGCCAGGAGGTCGGGGGTCAAGGTCACTTGCGCCACGCACCCCACCACCTGGCAGCGCACGAATTGGGCGTTGCCGACCTTTTCCTCGTCGATTTGCAGCCCCAATCCGGGCGGCAGCAGCACTCCGAGCGGGGCATGCACGCGCAGCACCTTCGAGCCATCCGGGGCCTGATGGAACTGCACCGAGAGCTGCACGTCGGGGTTGCTCTCGGAGGTCACATCCTGAACGAGCGCGCAAAGCTCGGCCTTGCTGCCCTCGGGTGTCTTGCACACCACTTGCCAGAAGCCGTGCTGGGCCTTGACGGCGGTCTGGTCGACGGCCGCGGCCGGCCTGGCAGCGAGCCCAGCCAACAGGACCGCACAAACTCCTGCGCGCAGCCACGAGTGCACCACCCCGCCTCCCACCCCGAATCGCTTCCCCCGTCGCTCGACCATAGCCGAGATCGCCTGAAGTCTCATGTCGCCACGATGTCGGGGACCAATGGGGCCGAATTGGGACTGTAGGGCGCGCTCGTCCATGCTAGGACAGGACCGAAAGTTCTCGCGGATGAGTTCGAACTCCATGACCGACCCTTCCGGCCCATCCAGCTTCGTCCTTGGCTGGGAAGAATGGGCCAGCCTCGGCGATCTTGGCCTGCCGGCCCTCAAGGTCAAGGTGGATACCGGCGCCAAGACCTCAGCTTTGCATGCCTTCGCCATCGAGCCTTATGGCGAGGGCCAGCGCCGCGTGCGGTTCGGCGTGCACCCGGTGCCTGGGCGCGATGATATCGAGGTGATTTGCTCGGGGATCATCGCCGACCGGCGGCAGTTCACCTCCTCCAACGGCGAGACGGAGTGGCGCTACGTCATCAGGACGCGGGTCAGGATCGGCGGGCGCGAGTGGCCGATCGAGATCTCGCTGACCAACCGGCAGGCCATGAGCTATCGGATGCTGCTCGGCCGGGGCGCGCTCGCCGCCGACATGGTGGTCAACCCGACACTCTCGTGCCAGCAGGGGACGCTCGACTACAGCCTCTACGACGCCACCGAGAACCCGCCGCTCAGCCGGCACACCTTGCGCATCGCGCTGCTGACCCGCGAACCCGACAGCTATTCCTCGAGCCGGCTGAAGGACGCAGCCCTCGCCAGGGGTCATGCGGTCGACGTGATCGACACCGCCCGTTGCTACCTCTCGATCAACTCGACAGCGCCGGCGATCCACCACGACGGCGAGTCGCTGCCCTTCTACGACGCGGTGATCCCGCGCGTTGGCTCGTCCATCACCCGCTATGGCATGGCGGTGGTGCGCCAGTTCGAGATCATCGGCTCTTTTTGCCTCAACCGCGCCCAGGCGATCGGCATTTCACGCGACAAGCTGCTGGCCCATCAGACCCTGGCGCAGCATCGCATCCCGATGCCCAATACCGCCTTTGCCCATTCCAACAAGGACAGCCACCAACTCATCGAGCTGGTCGGCGGGGCGCCGCTGGTCCTGAAGCTGCTGGCAAGCTCGCAAGGCCGCGGGGTGGTGCTGGCCGAGACCGCCACCGCCGCGGAATCACTGATCAGCGCCTTTCGCGTGGTCGATGCCGATTTCGTCGTGCAGGATTTCATCGCCGAATCCGCCGGCTCCGACATTCGCTGCCTGGTGGTTGGCGACCGGGTGGTGGCGACGATGCGACGGCGGGCGGCGGCCGGCGATTTCCGCGCCAACCTGCACATGGGCGGTCAGGCCGAGCCGATCAAGCTCAGCCGCGAGGAACGGGCAGTGGCGGTGAAAGCGGTGCTGGCGATGGGCCTCGAGGTCGCAGGAGTCGATCTCTTACGCGCCGCGGACGGCATCAAGGTGCTGGAGGTGAACTCGTCGCCCGGCCTGGAAGGCATCGAGGGCCTCTCGGGGCGCGACATCGCCGGGCTGATGATCGACCACATGGAAGCGCGCGTGCGCTCGGCGCTGGCGCCGGCGCGGCGGGGGCGCAGCCGGGACGATGTGGCGCTGGCGGAGGAAGAGGGCGGATAGTTGGAGTTCGGGTATTCAACTCATTGGGCTGTGCTCTCCGCCCCTGCACTTGCACGTACTGTACCCACAACTTCATCCTGAGGAGCGCCCTCCTGAGTTTGTCGAAGGGGGGCGCGTCTCGAAGGATGCGTTGATTTACGCTGGTCATTCCTCGCCGTCCTTCGAGACGGCCCGCCACAGCGGGCCTCCTCGGAATGAAGTCGCGTTCATTGCACCGCCATCACTTGACGAAGCCGAGTTCCTTGTTGGCCTGCGCGGCGAATTCGTTTGTGAACGTCTTGGCGAGGTCGACGGTGCCGGTGATCTTGCCCGCCGCCTTCTCGACGTCGAACACGGTCTGGGGTCCGCCCTCGGGCATCATGCCGTCGGCGATGAACTGGCCTTTGTCCTGCGCCAAAGCCTTGACGTATTCTTCCTTGGTCGACAGCGGATTGCTGACGAAATCCTTCGGCAGATTGTCGGCGATGTCAGCCGCGGTGTGGGTGTCGATCCAATGCATGGTCTCGACCAGCGCCGAAACGAACTTTTGAGTGGTCTCCTTGTTCTTGGCGACCCAATCGGCGCGCGCCAGCACCGTCGCCGTCGGCCAATAGCCACCGAGCCACTTCTTCACCCCTTCGCCCGTCGACAAATCGATGGCCGAATAGCCGACGCCGAGCTTCTCGATCGCATTGACCGTCGGCTGAGTTGTAATGCCACAAATGGCCTTGCCGAACTTCAGCGCGGCGACCATCGTTTGGCCGGCATGGGCGGCGATGCGCGTGAAGTCCTTGGTCGTCATGTTGCTGCGCGCCGACACATAGCGCACCAGATCGTCGGTACCCGAACCGATGTCGGTGACGCCGACCGCCTTGCCCTTCCAATCCTCCGGTGACTTCACGTTCGAGCCCTTGGCGCACATGATGCGCTCGCCCGGCGCATTGCCGAGCTGGACGATGCCGATCACCGCCTTGCCGTGCTGCTGGAAGTCGATCGCGTGGACATACCAGGCACCGGCGAACTCAACCTGACCCGAGACGACCGCATCCTCGGCGCCTACGCCCCCGTCCTGCTCGGTGCTAAGCTCGACATTGACGCCGTGCTTCTTGTAGAAGCCGAGGTTTTGCGCGAGCTGGTAGGGCAGGTAGATCTGCTTGTCGATGCCGCCGACCATGATCTTGACGGTTGGCATATCGTCGGCGCGAGCGCCGGGGCTTGTTCCAGCAAGGCCAAGCACCGCGACCGCGGCGCCGAACGCAAACGATTGAATCGGGCGTTTCGTCACTTCAGTTTCCTCCGTTGATCGTCGTCTCGATTATGCTTGCGATGTCAGGCGTCAGCCCGGCCGGCGCTGTCATATGCCCTTGGCGTTGCCCTCGCCCGCCGTTGGCGGACGCCACGCCAGCAGCCGCCGCTCGAGTATCTCCATCAGCGCCTCGGCGCCGGTGGCAATGATCCCGATGATCAGCATCGCGGCAAAGACGCCATTGGCATCGAAGGTGTTCTGCGCCGTGGCGATGACCAGGCCAAGGCCATATTGCGACCCCAGGAATTCACCGACGATCGCGCCGATGATCGCAAGACCGAGCGCGACGTGCAGGCTGGCGATGATCCAGGTCATGGCCGAGGGCAGCACCACGTGCCAGACGACCTGCAGCCGGGTCGCGCCCAGGATGCGGGCATTGGCGACGAAATTGCGATCGACGCTGCGCACGCCCTGAAAGGCGTTGAAGAACACCACGAAAAACACCAACACCGCGGCGAGCATGACCTTGGAGGCCAGGCCCAGACCCAACCACATGATGAAGATCGAGCCCAGGACGATGCGCGGCAACGCGTTCACCGCCTTGATGAACGGCGAGAACACATCGGCCAGGAAGGGAACCTCGCCGAGCGCGACGCCGAACAGCACCCCAAGCGCGACGCCAACGGCAAAGCCGAGCAGGGATTCCTCGAGCGTCACCCAGATTTGGAACCACAAGGTTCCATAGGCTGTGCCGTTGACGGCCCAATCGGCCAGACGCGTGACGATGCCGGAAGGCGAGCCGAAGAAAAATGGATCGATGATGCCGAGCCGCGCGAGGATTTCCCAGTTGCCCAGCAACAGAACGACGACCGCGGCCTGGGTTAGACGAACGAGCATCAGCCGCCGACGGGTATTGGCCTGGGCGCGGGCCGCCAGCGAACCGGCGTCGGTGGCAGCCTCGAGCGCAGCCGGACTTGCCGCTTGCGTGCTCATGCCACAACCTCCCGCCCCGGCGTGCCTGGATTGGCGCTGCGCGAATAGGCGCGCGACACTTCTTCCCGCAACGCCTCCCAGATCTGCTGGTAAAGCTCGAGAAAGCGCGGATGGAACCGGATGTCCTGCACCGCACCGCGCGGCCTTGGCAGGTCGACCTTGAAAACCGCCTTGACGGTCCCTGGCCCAACCGTCATCACCGCGACCTTGTCGGCGAGCGCGATGGCCTCCTCCAGGTCGTGGGTGACGAAGAGCACGCAGGGCTTGATCTTTTCCCACATCGCCAGGAGTTCGTTGGACATGATCGCCCGGGTCTGCACATCGAGCGCGGAAAACGGCTCGTCCATCAGCAGCATCGTTGGCTCTGTCATCAGGGCGGCGGCGAGCGCCACGCGCTTGCGCATGCCGCCCGACAGTTGGTGCGGATAATGATTGTCGAACCCTGTAAGGCCAACGACCTGCAACCAGCGCCGAGCCATGTCGTAGGCCTTCTGCTTGGGGACTCCGCCGAAGGTCGGCCCCAACGCGACGTTGGCGAGCACGGATTTCCATGGCATCAGGGCGTCGGTCTGAAAGACGAAGCCGGCACCCTTGGTGATGCCCTCGACCACCTTGCCCGAAACCCGCACCTCACCAGCGCTGGGCCGGTCGAGCCCCGCCGCCAGCGTCAAGGTCGTTGACTTGCCGCATCCCGTCGGCCCGACGATGGCGCAGAATTCGCCCGGCTCGATGGTCAGGTTCACGTCTCGGATCGCGGTCATCACCGCGCCCTTCGGGGACACAAAGCGCTTTGTCACGCCGGTGAATTCGACGCCCGCGGGACCGCCGACCCTTACCAAGTTCTTTCCCCTCCCTTGAGCCTTATGGTTGCCTATCAGACCACCCCACTTCGCCGACCCTGTCAAGGTCGACTCGGCGTTCGGCTGGAGCAGGCAACAGAGCTTCGACGGTGGCAGTCAGCGTCCGGTCATATCGAGTGCTGCCTTGGGAAGCCGATCTCCCTCCGGGGTGATCTTCGCGGCGGCTTCATCGGGATTGGCTTGCGCAGCGACCTCCAAGACCCGCGGATCGATCCACGGGCCATCATTGCCCATGAGCTGCATGGATTCTTCGGGTCCCCAGCAGCCCGGCTCGTAAATGTGGATTGGAGTTGCGTTGTCGAGGATCGGTTGCACGATGCGCCACTGCGCATCGACAATGTCCTGACTTCCGAACAGCTCGCCCCGCCCTTGCATCGCCTCCCCGAGAAGCCGCTGGTATGGAGGAACGAAGCGAGGTGCGCGCTCGGCCAGGATCAGCTCCTTGTGGATGCCCACCATCTTGTCGCCGGGTTGCTTGACTCGCAAACCCATGCCGATCGCCATGTCGGGGCTCAGGCGGAAACGCATGTGCGCGGATCCCGCAGGGACAAATTCCTCGAAGGACTCGCGCGGTGGCCGGCGAAATTCGACCGTCACTTCGGTCGCTGTGACCGGTAGTTTCTTGCCGGTTCGGATATAGATGGGCACTCCCTCCCATCGCCAGCTTTCGATGAACAGTCGCACCGCGATGAAGGTTTCGGTTGTCGAGCCTTTGTCGACACCCTTTGCCTCGCGGTAGCCGGCATATTGGCCGCGCACGACATCTTTCGGTTCTATCGGGCGGATCGCCTTGAGCAGGCCTGCCTTCTGGTCTCGGATTGCTTCGCTCTCTGCTCCGGTCGGCGGATCCATCGCCAGGTGCGCGACGATCTGTAGGAGGTGGTTCTGCAGCACGTCGCGGCAGGCACCCGTTGCGTCATAGAAGCGGCCGCGATCCAGGATACCAAAGGTTTCCGCCATGGTGATTTGGATGCTGCGAACATGATCGCGGTTCCAGATCGGCTCGAACATGGGATTGGCAAAGCGCGTATAGATCAGGTTCTGCACCGGTTCCTTGCCGAGAAAGTGATCGATGCGAAAAATATCCTCCTCGGCGAAATTGTTGCGCAACATCCGATTCAGCTCTTTCGCCGACTCACGGTCATGGCCGAACGGCTTCTCGATCACCAGCCGCGGGTGCTGGCTGTCGCGTGTCTTGGCGATGCAACAGGCGACCGCCTCAAAGAGGTCTGGTGGCACAGCCAGATAGTGCAGGGGGTTCTTGGCGCCGCCAAGCGCCGCATGCAGATTTTCGAAGGTCATGGGGTCGGTATAATCCCCGGCGACGAAGCGCAGCAGCGACAGCAGCTTGTCGCGAGACTTGGAGTCCGACTGCCCGTTTTGCGTAAGGCTCTCGCTGGCCCGGTTTCGCAAACCCTCGATTCCATCGAGGGATCTCGCGACGCCGATAATGGGAATGTCGATGCCTTCGTCGCGCACTAGGCCAAGCAAAGCGGGAAAGATCTGCTTGAAGGCAAGGTCGCCGGTGGCACCGTAAATCACCAACGCGTCCGATTGCGCATTTGTCATGGGCCATCCTTCGGCTTTTCAACGTGTCCGCCGAACTCGTACCGCAGCGCAGACAGCAGGCGGTCGGCAAGCTCGGCCTCGCCGCGCGAACTGAACCTGGCGAACAAGGCGGCCGACAAGACCGGCGCCGGTACGCTTTCCTCGATTGCGGCTTGCACGGTCCAGCGTCCTTCGCCTGAATCCGAAACGCGGCCCGAAAAGTGTTCCAGGTTCGGATCCTTGCGCAACGCGCTCGCCGCGAGATCGAGCAGCCAGGACGATACGACGCTGCCACGCCGCCAAACCTCGCTGACCTCGGCAATGTTGATGTCGAACTTGTAGTGCTCGGGATGCCGAAGCGGCGTGGTCTCGGCATCGACCAGGTGGGACTTCTGGCCAACATCCGCGTGCTTCATGATGTTCAGCCCCTCGGCATAAGCGGCCATCAAGCCGTATTCGATGCCGTTGTGCACCATCTTGACGAAGTGGCCGGCACCGCTCGGTCCGCAATGCAGATAGCCCATTTCGGCGGCGCTGGGATCGCCCGTTGCGCCTTGGGTACGGGGAGCCGCTTCAACCCCCGGCGCGAGCGATCGGAAAATCGGATCCAGCCGGTTCACCACATCGGACTCGCCGCCGATCATGAGGCAATAGCCTCGATCGAGCCCGAAGACGCCGCCGCTCACTCCGACATCGACATAGTGCAGGCCGGCCTTGCGGAATTCCCCCGCTCGGCGGATGTCGTCGTGATAGTAGGAGTTTCCACCGTCAACGACGATATCGCCTTGCTCCAGCAGCGGAACCAGCAAGTTCAGCAGCGGATCGACGGCGGCGGCCGGCACCATCAGCCATACCAGCCGCGGCGTGCTCAGAGCACGAACGAACGCACTCAAATTGGTGAAACCCTTGGCGCCCCTAGCGACCAGGGCGTCGACGGCTTGCTGTTGATTGTCGAATACCAAGCATGAATGGCCGGTTCGCTCGAGGCGGGTCACCATGTTGGCACCCATGCGGCCTAGGCCAATCATTCCCAACTGCATCAAGTTACTCCGCTAGCTGTAGGCACGCCAATAGCCTTGAGCGGTAGCCAACACCTGTTTTGCGGTCTCGACAACATCGATCGTGAATCCGAACGTCTTCTCGACTACTTCGGCTGGCACAGAAAGGTCGAAATTGCGGATTAGACCTTCAATCCACTCGCGGACGGGCGGTCGATGTCCGGGCTGGCGGCCTGATCGATCAGCCACGTGGTTTTGCCAAACGCCGCCGACACCCGGGTTGCCGGCAAATCGTCCCCCGCCAGAACCGACCTCATGATCTCTCGCTTACCGTGACCGGTCACCAGGAACATCATGTTTCTTGTCGAGCCGAGGCACGGCGGTGTGAGGGTTATGCGTGGAACCAGCGGTGGAACCGCGGGCTCGGGAACGTCAACCACCCATCTCTTTTTCTCTGAAAGTACCACCGAACCGGGAAAGAGCGACGCAGTGTGGCCGTCTTGGCCAACGCCCAATATGACGCATTCGAAAAGTGGGGCGTCGCCGTCAAGGGTTGCCCTGAATTGCCGCAAGTCGGCTTCGTAGATTTCCGCCGGCCTCGCAGCGTCGGTGCGTACGCGATGGATGTTCTGCGCCGGGGCAAGGGCGTGCAAGAACAATCTCTCCGCCGTCCCCATATTGCTGTCGGCACTACTCATCGGAACCAGCCGCTCATCGCCGACAAACCAGTGAACGCGCTTCCACGCAATCGACTCCCGCCAAGGGGACGCCGACAGAGCCTTGAAAAGGAGTTGGGGAGTTGCGCCCCCCGACAGGCAAACCGCGGCAGGACCCAAGCAATCGGAAAGGACAGCAACCATGCGCTCGGCGGCGGCCTTGGCGACATCGTCAGCTGTCGGAAAAACGAAAACCTCTCTGCCGTGACCAGACATAGCCTGCACCTCGATTTCGACGTCGGGATGGTAAGGATGCGATGAGCAGAGCCGTTTCACCGATGAGTTTGTCCGTCCTGTGAGTCCAAGCCATTCGCTTGTCGATGTGATACCGACTTGCGTGTCACGACGGGACATTCGACCTCGACCTCGCGCAACCGGCGCGGCTCACCCATCGTTTGCTCGAGTAGCATGTC
>Ga0209698_10008428_pt1 | contig 10644 bp, 9 predicted proteins | sample LitLauG_LLR_2012_FD_187203 | JGI IMG/M metagenome (GOLD analysis project Ga0209698, IMG submission 187203) | Freshwater sediment microbial communities from Pennsylvania, USA - Little Laurel Run_MetaG_LLR_2012 (SPAdes) (version 2) | ecosystem: Environmental > Aquatic > Freshwater > Creek >... | reverse complement strand
TTTTCGAACTCAGCGGCGATCTCCTCATAAGACGCGCGAATTTTTGTGTACCGCAGCGCATTCGCCTCGAGGTTTTTGCCGATACGCGCCGCGACGGCAACTGGAAGATCGGCTTTGCATCGCAGTCCCAGCGCCAGCGTCAGGCGTTCTCGATCGGAAACCCGCAGCACCTTGTTCCACCGCGCGGAACTCAGCTCGGGCGCCACCGGCCGGTCGAATCGCAGCGCGTTGCAGAGGAGTTCTATCTCCAAGTCAGAACTCCAGCTTCAATCCAAACTGGAATCGCCTGGGCTCGCCCGTTGTGAAAATCTTTCCGAAGAATGGACCAAAATCGGGGTACTGGCCCGGTATGCCCCAGTTCGGATGATTCAGCAGGTTGAACGATTCCAGGCGAAGTTGGAGGCCCATACGTTCGGTGAGCGCAAATCTCCGTTGCAGGGCCAAATCGAAAACCTCAGTGCCCGGCGTGGGCAGAATATTTCGTCCCGCGTCGCCGAAAGTATACGGTGCCGGATCGGAGAAAGCGTTTACGTTAAACCACTGTTGCGCCGTACGCTGGCTCGACGGCAGGAGAATACTTTGCCCGGGAACAACACTGGGCCGATTGGGCGTGCCGGAATTCGCAAAATCCGTTCCGAAATAAACGGGGTTTTCCGGCATCCCGTCCTGCGCGGTGAAAACGCCACTGGTGCTCCAGTGCGCCAGCAGCGGGCGGAGAACCGGCGGCGCTGGGAAGTTATACACAAAGCCGACACTCAGCCGCCGTCCCACATTAAAGACCGACAAGCCGCGTTCCAGCCGCAGATTGCGTTCGTCTTGCGCGCCGAAGCTGTCGCCCAAGCCGGGAATCTCCGAGTCCGCATCGTCAATGGATTTTGACCAGACAAAACTGCCAATAAAAGTAAGCCCGGTGGATACTCTTTTTTCGCTCTTGATCTGCAGCGAATTGTACGAAGAGTTGGCAATGTGCTCGCGCTGAATGATGGGCCCCAATTGCGGAAACGCGCGCAGAGATTGCAGGTCGCCGGGGCGCGGCGGAAGATCCTCACCGGTCTCCACATGCGCGGGCGTATTGAAAGTCCGAAATCGGCCCAGGTGCGTGCCCTTGCTGCCAACGTAAGAAATATCGAGCAGGATGTGGCGCGGAAGTTCATATTGAAAACCGCCATTCCACTGCTGCACGTAGGGCGTCTTGGCATTGGGATCGAGCCCAAAGTAGCTGGGCTGTCCGGCTGAAGAGTTGCTGGGAAATCCGTTCTCCAGCGTCAGAATCGGCACCGGGCCGCTGGTTTGATTGATTTGGTTTTGAACGTTATTGAGCACCAGATCATAGGCTTCAATGGCGATTTCAGGGTTGTAGAAAATCCCGTATGCGGCTCGAAATACAAAGGAGTGCGTGAAGTGCCAAGCGAGTCCGAATCGCGGCGAAAAATTAAGCAGGTTGGGATTGCCGGCCGTGCTGACGCGCTGCAAAGTTGGCGCTTGCGGCAGAAGAGAGTAGTTCAGATTCAGCAGATTGTTGCGTGCTTCCGAGTACGGAGACGCATACTCGTACCGCATGCCTAGCGTCAGCGTGAGATTCTTCAACGGACGCCACTCGTCCTGAAAATACGCACCGTAGCTGTTCTGGCGCAAATAACCCGGGATGATGCCCTGGCGTTGGGTGGAGACGGCGTCGCCGAGCAGAAGGTCTGCGAGGGCATCCCCGCTGTTGGGGTTTGCAAGATCGGAGGTGTACGTTCCATCAAAAACGTACTGGCCGCGCGCAAACATGCTCTCCAGATAGTTCAACTGGAAATGGATGTATTGGAAACCGAACCGGAATGTGTTGCGCCCGCGCGTTACGCTAATGCCATTGGAAGCCGACCAGGTGTTGTCCCGCTGCGTTTGCGGAATCAGGTCTGAATCGGTGACGATATCGAAATCCGAAACGGAGTAGACGGGTAATCCAGTAGACGAAATAGGCTCATCCACCACGCGCAAGCGCGTAAAGGAGAAACGAGCTTCGTCCAGCCAAGTTGAACCGGCGTGGGTGAATCCCAACGCGGCTTGCTGGGCTCGCAGGTCTTCCGTGTTGGGGCGCTGGGGAAAATTTCCGGCTTGGATGGCGCGATCGTTGTTGATGTTATAGCGGGCGAACAGTAAATTGTTACCGCTGAACTGATGGTCGATGCGGATGGATCCCCAGTCGGCCTCATTTTGGTTGGGCGTCGCATCCAGATAATTACTGACGCCATTGAAGGGCTGATTCGGTAGTGGCTCGAATTGCGCGAGAAACTGCTTGGTGAGAGGATCGATCCGACTGAGCGGGATTACATTATTGGGAAATGGATTGCGCGTGTTCGTTGCCGCGTTGTAACTGATCGGGTCGAAGATCTGGGCCCGTCCGGTGAAGTCCCCGCTGCGCACCGTCGCATCGGGAACAAGATGTTCCGTCGACATGGCGCTATCTCCGCGCAGTCCCTCGTAAGACGTAAAGAAGTAGGTGTTCTTCAAGAAAGGCAGAGGTCCTCCCAGAGAGTTACCGAACTGATTCTGCCGGAAAATCGATCTTGGCAAGGTTGGATCGTCGAAGTAGCTGTGCGCATCCGTGGCATCGTTGCGCAGAAACTCGAAGAGACTGCCATGCAGGGTTTGGCTCCCTGATTTGGTGACCATGTCGACCACGCCGCCGCCCGACTGGGCGAACTCGGCTGAGCCAACCGAAGTTTCGATGTGAAACTCCTGCACCGATTCCAGCGGCGGGATTACGGCGACGGCGTAGGTGTTCCGGTCGGTGTTGTAGTCGCCATCCAGCAAGTAAGTATTCATGGTGGACCTTGCGCCGTTGACAGGCGCATTCAGGGCCGTGGCACCACGGGCCGCTTGTTTATCGTTGATAACGTCGTGGCCAAAACCATTGAGCTGGCGGGGCACTGGGCCGGGTCCTAGTGTGACCAGGTTGATGACATTGCGCCCGTCCAGCGGGAGTTCCTCGGTCAAGGTAGTTCCGGCGAAGAATCCGCCTGTGGCGCCGGTGGTTTGAAGCGGCGACGCGGTTGCGTTCACTGTCACACTGTCATGTTCTGTCCCTACCTTGAGACCGAATCCGAGCGTAATGGGGTGATCCACTTCAAGCACCACATGGTCGACGTTGGCGCTTCGAAATCCGGTTTTTGTTACGATGATCGAATACTCGCCGGGAGGCAGATTCGGAAGCGCATACTGGCCGGCGGAGTTCGACTGTACAGTTCTCAAGAAACCAGTGGCCGACTGACGCGCGACGACCGACGCGGCCGTCACCACCGCGCCGGATTCATCGCGGATCTCTCCGGAAAGGGCTCCCGAAGAGAATTGCGCAAGAGACGAAACCGCTACTAGAAAGGCAAGTAGTAATACACGAAATGTCATCAGACTTTGTCCTCTAAGTACGACCGCAGAGACCGCTCTCCGTCCTCGAGTCCGGAATAGGTCAGTTGAAGCACAGGAACTTCTAAAAATCTGTCGATCGAGTCCCGTTGGGCTTGACGCACCGATTCGTCTCCCACACAAACGGTCTGGTTCAAAAGTTCCCGCGCCCGGTCTTTTGAAAAAGGCCGCAACCTTGGTGAGCTTTCGCCGTCGCGGTTGAGAAACACGACGGCAGCGGCGCGGATTTGAGAACTGACAAGCTTGATACCCGCTTCGGCCGACGAGATTTCGATATCCATTTTTCCGTTGGCTCGCCGGCAAGACTCGCGCGCCGCAAGTTCGGCAAACAGCGTTCTGGCCGATTCGCGGAATCGAATGTGGTGTGGGCGTCCGACGATCAAACGCGCGTCCTGGCTCTTTCTGACCAGATAACTGCCGTCGTCGCTGATATATTCCCAGCCTCTTCTCGCGCAGGCGTAAGCCAGGGAGGTCTTTCCTGCGCCAGACGGGCCGCAAAGCAAGAGGCCGGCTTCTCGCAGGCCGACACATGCGGCGTGAATGGGCGCGAGATAACGCACGCTGAGCACGGCGTAAGCTAGCGCCTCCAGAAAGTGGTAGCGAAAATACCAGCGATCGCAAATCATGGCTGGAGTGAACCAGCCGTATGCGAAGCCGCGCGAAAAATCCGCGATGGCATAGTTGTCCGCCGAATGGATAGCCGAATACAAGTTGCCTTGGCCGCGGGGAAGACGAGCGGGCGGACGTCCAGTTTCCTTGCCGGCTTCAACAGCAAAACGGAGTTGAATCGCTTCTCCCGGAAATGTGAGCTCGTCCTGGCCCCAAGCTTCCAATGCGGCTTGATGGATCTGCTCCGAATTGGTGTAGAGCTTGACGGGAAATCCCATGGGATAAAACGTGTGCTGGATGGGCAGCCTGACATCGTATAGCAATGGATCGGGCGCGCTGATGGAGGTCTCTGTCATGGGGCCGCGGGTATTGCTTGTAGATGGACAACGCTCCACGGCTTGGCGCGGAACAACGCCCAAGACAGATATGCCAGGCTGGACGCGTGGACCAATGTAGTGGAAAGGGCGATGCCGGCCACGCCCAGCCACTTCATCAGCGCCAAGTCGAAAACGACATTTGCGATCAAGCTGAAGACGGCCAGGCGAAACAGAAGCCGGTTGACTTTCAAAGACCAAACGATGCGGATCAGCAGGACCAGCAGCACGGAAAACGGAATCTGCAACAGCGAGAATAGCTGGACGCGGCCGACCAGCTGGCTGGCTGAAAGAGTGAATGCACCTCGCTGAAAAAGCAAGCGCACCAGCGGCTGAGAACAGAGAGCCAGTAGCAGCGTCACGGGAATTGCAATGGACAGCGAGAGCCAGGCGAGAGAGCGAAAAGCGCTGCGAAGGTCCTCCCATCGGCCTACGGCGGCAAGTTTGGAAAAACGAGGCAAAATAGCTGTTCCTAGCGAACTCGAACCGACGGAAACGATGACAGCAACCAGGCGAGTTCCGTAATTGAGTGCCGAGACACTACCTGAGCCGAGCGCGGCTGCCAGGGATTGATCGACGATCGACGATCCGCCGAGGATGAGATAACTGGCGGCGACCGGCGCGTATTCGCGGAAGACGCGATGTGCTTCGGATCCCTTATGCCAACGGGGCATTACCAGCAAGTCGAAGCGCCAGAGCGCTGCCGCGAGCAGCGCAACTTCCAGCAGCGCACCCGTCAGCGTGCCTGCTGCCAGCGGCCACGTTCCGCCAAAAAAGTAGATGGCGGCGACGATTGCAGCCGGAGTGGCTACAGGCGCCAGAGCGGGCGCCGCGAAGTGCTCTTCGGCGTTGAGAACGGTGCGAAATGTAGCGGTGACCGCGCTCAAAGGCAGGATCGGAAGCATCCAGAACAGCAGCGTGTGAGTGACTTTTAGTTTTGCAGCGGGAAATCCCGAGGCGAAGAAATGCATTGCAGGGCTGGAGAGCAACGCCACGAGCAACGCCACCACAAGCGGGAGCGCAGTTGCGGAGGCGAGTACACTCGACGCGAGGTTCCGAGCTCGCCGGCTTCCTTGACGCTCCTTCACTTCCACCAGAATCGGCAGCAGAGAGGGCGCAATGGCTCCGGCCAAAACATCTCCTGCGAAGGAGGGAATCAGAAATGCCATCAGATATGCATCCACCGCGTCGCCTGCGCCGAACGCGCGCGCGACGATGACTGTCTTCAGGGCGCCGGAGAGCTTTACGCAGGCAGTGAGCGCGCCGATGCGCACTGTGTCTGATAAGATCCGCCGGTGCATTTCAGACACGGGCGTGACTCTCGATGAACGTTTGCATGTGTCGCTGAAACTCCAGCTCCGAAAATTTTTGAACGGCTGCCTGCAGGTCTGACGGGCTGAACTCAGCGCGATATAACCGCCGCAGGGCGCTGTGCAGCGAATCCGGCGACGGCTGCTCATAGAGAAAACCGCATCCGGGCTCGACGATCTCGAGCGCGCCGCCACGGCCAAGCGCGATCACGGGCTTACCGCTGGCTAGCGCCTCCACCATGGTCATGCCGAAGTCTTCTTCGCCCGGCACCAGCAAAGCCATGCAGCGCGAATAGAGATGGCAGAGCTCGTCATCCGTAAGGCGGCCGCAAAACTCGACCGACCGGCCGGCGAGACCTTTCAGCCTGCGAAACTCCGGGCCGTCGCCGGCGATCTTCAAACGAATGCCTTGTTGGGCGCAGAGACGCACAGCGTAGTCCAGGCGCTTGTACGCAACCAGTTCCGACACGATCAAGAGATAATCTCGATCCGGCTTCCAAAAGAACCGGTCAACCGCAACGGGGGGATGAATCACCTGCGACTCGCGCCGGTAGGCTCGCCAGATACGTTGTTTCACGTTGTGGCTATTGGCGATGAACGAATCCACTCGCGCCGAAGAAGCGAAATCCCACAACCGCAGGTAAGCGGCTACAGGAGCCATGAGGGCGCGTTCGAGACTGCTGGGCGTGAACTCATGCAGATAGGCCGGATAGAGATCCCACAGGTAGCGCATGGGCGTGTGGCAGTAGCAGATATGGCGCGCCGAAGACGGCACGATCACTCCCTTGGCGGGTCCCGACTCGCTGCTGATCACCAGGTCGTAGGTGCGCAGATCGAACGTCTCCAGCGCCAGCGGCATCAGCGGGAGAAGAGACCGGTAGTGCTTGCGCAGGGGATTCAAGAAAGAGGCGTGCACGCTTCTTGCCCGGATAGCGGGGGAAACGGCCTCCGGTTCATAGAACAGCGTAAAGATATCGGCATCTGGCAAGAGGCGGCAGAGAGCCTCCACAACCTTTTCGCCTCCACGCATGCCGACCAGCCAGTAGTGGACAATTGCGGTGCGCTTCTTCGAGAGCGGCTGGGAGACCTGTGACAGCGGCTTGGCGGAAGCAAGACTGAGGGGCAAGCTTAACGTCCTCCTTGAGCCAGGCGGCTGAGCTTACGGCGAGCGCTTACGATGTAGGCCTTGGCGCCGCTGGCGTTCCGAAGGTTGAGCAGGCGAGTGATGGCGTCCAACTGCATTTCCTGGCGGTAATGCAGGATCATGATTTCAGCTTCGAGTTTGTCGACGGTGCCGCGGATGAGCCGCCATAGATTGGCATAGGCTTGCTCCTCTTGGAGCCGAGAATCGATGCGGACATGCCGATGGTCGGGGAGGTTGGGCGAAATGGCGCTGCCGGCGTAAGCCGGCTCGCTGTCACGCTTCTTAGCCGCCTCCAAGCACTGACTCCGCGCAACAACATACAGCCAGGTGCTGAATTTGGAATCGCCGCGAAAGCGCGATAAGTGTTTGAAAACTTTGAGAAACACCTCCTGGGCTATGTCTCCGGCGTGTTCCGAGTCGCGCGTGTAGCGGCAGCACCAGCCAACGATCCTGGAATGGTATCGATGGAACAGCTGTTGAAATGCGGCTTCCGGATCGGAGCCATTACGATAGCGTTGGACCAGTTCTTCGTCAGTAGATTCTTCAGTGATGTGCATGTGCGCCTTAGGTTTATGCGATCCCAAGGGCGATGCTAGCGTTGGCTGGGGCTGGAAGTCTTACTAGAATCGTAAACTCTTTGTAAAACCAGTACACCGTGCCACTTGTAAACAAATTGTGAAGACTACGAAAAGAGTCGGAAATCGCGATACAATCGGGCAGCTTTCCCATGCAAACCATTCTGGTAGTTGACGATGACGAAAGCCTGCGAGACACCATCGGTTTGATGCTGGAAAAAGAAGGCTTTCGGCCCGTTCTGGCAGCCGACGGAAAAATCGGCTTGCAAGAGGCGTTTGGCGCTGCGCCGGCGCTGGTACTGGTGGATCTGCGCATGCCCGGTTTCAGCGGTATCGAAGTATGCAAACGCATGCGCTCCGCGGGCATGAAGACACCGATCATCGTGCTGAGCGCCGTGCGCGACGAAATCGACAAAGTCCTGTTGCTGGAGATGGGCGCAGACGACTATGTAGTGAAGCCGTTCGGAGCACGCGAACTGCTGGCGCGCATTCGGGCGGTGCTGCGGCGATCGTCGCCCGGAACTCAGGATGTGATGTCGTTCTCCGACGTTGATGCCGACCTTGAGCGCCGTATTGTGCGCCGCGCCGGGGAAGAAGTAAAACTTACGCGAGCCGAATTCAATTTGCTGGCTTTCTTTTTGCAGAATCCCGGTAAACCGCTCAGCCGCGATGTATTGTTGAACTCGGTGTGGGGCTACGATTCGTTTCCCAACACCAGAACGGTAGACGCGCATGTGGTACGGCTGAGACAGAAACTGGAGCCCGATGCCGAGACTCCCCGCCACTTTGTCACGCTGCACGGAGTCGGTTACAGGTTTGTGCCATGAGCGCAAAATCACGAGTTGTTTTAGTCGTGGAGGACTCCGACGATTGCGCAGCCACGCTCGAGATCGCCCTCGATGGCCATCCCGGATTTGTGGTTCGGGTGACCGCGACCGCCGAAGACGCGCTGCAGGTACTGGAGAATCAGGATATCGGCGCTGTGATCACCGATCTGCATTTGCCGGTCATGGATGGAATCGAGTTCGTGTCGCGCGTGCGGCGCAATGCTCGTTTCGCGCACTTACCGTTGCTCGTGATCAGCGGAGATGCCGATCCCGATACGCCGCGGCGCGCGCACCTGGCGGGAGCGAGCGCCTATTTTGCAAAACCATATTCACCCGGCGCTGTGCGCCAGAAACTGGAGGAATTGATCGATGGCCGTTAAGTGTGCCGCTTTGCTGCTGGCGATTTCCAGCGTCTCCAGCGCACAGGAGATGAAAGAAATTCTAAACCGATTGGACCGGCTGGAGCAGCAGAACCGCGAGCTATTAGAGGAAGTCCGCCAGCTACGGCAGCAGATTGCTCCACCTGCCGCGGTTGCTGCTCCCGCCAGCGAACAGCTCCAAGTGCAGGAGCAGCGGGTAGCGGAGTTGGAGCAAACCAAAGTCGGCGCCGACCAGAAATTTCCGGTGTCCCTGACAGGCACGGTCCTCTTCAATGCGTTCCTCAACGGGCGCAAAAGCGATGGCCAAATGAATCCCGTGGTGGCCGGCGAAACTGCAGGATCGGCGGGAGCCGGAGCATCACTCCGCCAAACCGTGTTGGGTTTTCATTTCAATGGTCCCGATCTGCCAGGCGGCGGCAAAGCCAGTGGATCGTTGTTCTTTGATTTTTACGGAGGCAACGGGACTTCACTCAATCAGCTGCTTCGCCTGCGAGTGGCGACTTTAGATCTGGCGTGGAAAAATACCACTGTCTCATTCGGCCAGGACAAGCCCATTATTGCGCCCCGCGAGCCAGACTCCTTGGCGCAGGTGGGCGTGTCGCCGCTCACCGGCGCCGGAAACCTGTGGCTTTGGCAGCCCCAATTTCGCGTCGAGCAGCGCGTGCCGTTCGGTGAGCATGCCGGACTACGCGCCCAAGTCGGCGTGTACGAGACCAACGAAAGTTACGACGGAGTAGCAGGTTCCCCACGCCCCGGCATCGAGGGCCGCTTTGAAGTTTGGGCGCAATCCGGCGACCGGCGGATCGAGATCGCGCCCGGTTTCCACACCAGCCAAAGTCATGTCTTGGGACAATCCGTACCCTCCCGCATCTTTACGGTGGACTGGCTGCTTCGTCCACTATCGCGGGTGGATTTTACCGGTGAATTTTTCAATGGCGAAAACGTGGGCGTGGTAGGAGGGCTGCGGCAAGGTATCAGCGACGTGAATTATCGCGTCCGGCCGGTTCACGCTACCGGCGGCTGGGCGCAACTCGCTTTTCACATCACCCCGCGCATGACGTTCAATTTTTATTCCGGTCAGGAGGATGACCGCAACATAGATTTATCCTTCGGCAGCATTGCCAAGAATCAGGAATACGCCGGCAACATCATGTACCATCTGGCGCCGAATGTGATCGCCAGCTTTGAGTACTCCCAACTTCGAACCACCTATCTCGGCGGTGGCACGGCGCTGAATCCCCACTATGACCTGGCTCTGGCATATCTGTTTTAGCGTTTTCTTTGTTCTCGACGTCCACGGAGCAGCGGTCTCAGGTACGGTGGAATTGCGTGACTCGCGGGATCCCGGCGTTGGGGCGAAAGACTATTCGGGTGTGGTGGTCTGGCTGATGCCGGTATCCGGCCTGACGCCCGCCATGCCCGCCCATCATGCAAGAATGGTGCAGAAGAACAAAACATTCACACCGCATGTGCTGGCTATTCCGATGGGATCGACTGTAGATTTCCCGAATGTCGATCCTATTTTTCACAATGCGTTCTCCAGCTACAACGGCCAAATTTTCGATGTCGGGCTTTATCCTCCGGGAACAAACCGCGCCGTGCAGTTCTCACGGCCCGGCATCGTACGCGTATTCTGCAACATACATGCGACCATGAGCGCGGTGATAGCAGTATTGGAAAGCCCCTGGTTTGCCGTCACAGGTCGCGATGGCGAATTCATAATCCACGATGTACCCGCGGGAAACTATACTCTGCAAGTGTTCCATGAGCGCACAACGCAGACGACATTGGACTTTTTGAAGCAGACGATCATCATTGGGTCAGACAATGTGCACATCTCGCCCATTTCGGTTTCCGAAAGTGGATATCTGGCAATTCCCCACAAGAATAAATACGGAAACGATTATTCTCCCGCTCCCGACGCGCGTGGAGCTTATCCGGCGGTGCGCAAATGAAACGCGTATCGCTGTTGTGGAAAATCCTGTTCTCCACGTCGCTGGCGCTTACGCTGCTGTTT
>Ga0209698_10008427_pt1 | contig 10645 bp, 10 predicted proteins | sample LitLauG_LLR_2012_FD_187203 | JGI IMG/M metagenome (GOLD analysis project Ga0209698, IMG submission 187203) | Freshwater sediment microbial communities from Pennsylvania, USA - Little Laurel Run_MetaG_LLR_2012 (SPAdes) (version 2) | ecosystem: Environmental > Aquatic > Freshwater > Creek >... | reverse complement strand
TCGGGATCGCGAGCGTGAGATTCTTGAGGTTGTTCTGCCTGGCGCCGCGGATGTGAATCGCGTCTGCGGGCGGTGCTTCTCGCTTCACCCCCGCATTATCGCTCAACCACCGGCCTGGACCGGGTTCGCGCGCCGCGTTGCTACGCGAATTTATTCGCCAACAGGGCGCGCAGTTCGCCGCGCAGGCTGGATGCGCGCCGGCTGCCGAATTCCGTCTCGAAACGTTTTTGCGCCTGCGCCCACAGCGCAAGGGCGGCCTCCAGGCGCCGTGCGCCCGCTTTCGTAAGCTTCAACTCCTTGCTGCGCTTGTCAGCGGCGCCGCTCCCGATCGTGATGAGACCGTCGCGTTCCAGCGGCAGCATGGTCCGTCCGAGAGTGGTCCGGTCCATCGCCATCTCGGCCGCCAGCCCGTTGACGGTCAGCGGCCCGAGGCGCTTGAGCTTCGAGAGGATGGAAAATTGCGTCGAGCGCAGGCCGGTTGGCGCGAGGGACTGGTCGTAGAGCCGGGTGACATGGCGTGCGGCCTGGCGCAGTGCCAGGCAGTTGCAAACCGCAGCCTGCATTTCGCTGTCGGCAGTGATGACGCTTTCCTCTTTGCTTGACGATAAGCGCATATGCACCTATATTACGTGCATATACACATAAAAGTCAAGCCGCCTTGAAACCCGAACCCCCGGTCGAAGTCGTCGCAGAAGCAGCGCGTGCGGAGCTGAGTCCGCGCACGCGCCTGCTGTTGCAGGGGCCCATTCTGCCGACGCTGCTGCGCATGGCGTGGCCGAACGTCCTCGTGATGCTGGCGCAGGCGTCGACCGGGCTGATCGAGACCTGGTGGGTGTCGCGCCTGGGCACCGACGCGCTGGCCGGGATGGCGGTGGTGTTTCCGGGCTTCATGATGATGCAGATGCTCTCCGCTGGCGCCATGGGTGGAGGCATTTCCTCGGCAATCGCGCGCGCCCTGGGCGCCGGGCGCAAGGCGGACGCGGATGCGCTGGTGCTGCATGCCGTGCTCATCAACGCGGCGATCGGGGCGGCGTTCTCCGTGCTGTTCCTGGTCTACGGCCGCGCGCTTTACCGCTCGATGGGCGCCGAAGGCGCGTCGCTCGATGCCGCCATGCTCTATTCCAATGTGGTGTTCGGGGGCAATGCGCTGGTGTGGTTGATGAACGCGCTCGCAAGCGTAATCCGCGGCACCGGCAACATGCTGGTGCCCTCGATGGCGGTGTGCATTGGCGTGGTGCTGCTGGTTCCGCTTTCGCCGCTGCTGATTTTTGGCCTCGGCCCCGTTCCCGCGCTGGGGATCGCAGGCGCGGGATTCGCCGTGCTCTCCACCACCGTGGTCACCGCCCTTGCGCTGGCCTGGTACATCGGCTCGGGCCGCAGCGTGGTCCGGCTCAAGTTGGCCTCCCTGCGCTGGCCGCTTTTCGTCGATATCTTGCGTGTCGGCGCGGTCGGTTCCATCAGCACCCTGCAAACCAGCTTCACGGTGGTGTTGACGACGGCGCTCGTCGGCGCCGCAGGCGGCGCGTATGCGGTCGCCGGCTACGGCACCGGCGCCAGGTTGGAGTACCTGCTGGTGCCGCTGGTGTTCGGCCTGGGCGCACCCCTGGTGGCGCTCGTGGGCACCAACATCGGTGCGGGCCAGCAGGCGCGGGCGTTGCGCATCGCAATGACGGGCGGCGTGCTGGCTTTCGTGCTGACCGAGATAGTCGGCCTCGCGGCGGCGATGTGGCCGCAGGCCTGGCTGGGGCTTTTCGGCAACGAGCCGCACATGATCGCGACGGGCAGCGCCTATCTGCGCGCCGTCGGGCCTGCCTACGGGTTTTTCGGGCTCGGTCTGTCGCTTTACTTTGCTTCCCAGGGCGCCGGCCGGCTGCTGTGGCCGCTGCTCGCGGGCCTGCTACGGCTCGTCATTGCCGCCGGCGGCGGGTGGACCGCGCTGCATTTCTCCGGCTCGCTTACCTGGCTGTTCGCGGCGCTCGCTCTTGCCCTTGTGGTGTACGGCGTCATGCTTGGGACCGCGGTCGGCTCCGGCGTGTGGTTTCGCAGGCGCTGACCGCCGGGAGAACGCAATCGGCGTTGTGCCGATAAAATCGTCTTCAATCGCGACTGGAGACGAGAATGAGCCGGGATCGGGCGATAGCCCATGCAGAGCGGTATTTCGACGAAGGCGGATTCTTCGCCGACCTCGCGCGCCGCGTCGCCATTCCCACCGAAAGCCAGAATCCGGACCGGGGCGCCGACCTCGCGCGCTACCTCGCGGACGAAATGCGGTCCAGCTTCGAGCGCCTCGGCTTCCACTGCCGCATCTTCGACAATCCGAACGGCAAATACGGCCCGTTCCTGATCGCGGAGCGCATCGAGGATCCCGCGCTGGTCACCGTCCTGTCGTACGGCCATGGCGACGTGATCCGGGGGCAGGAATCGGGCTGGAAGGCAGGTCTGGATCCCTGGGCGCTGAAGCGCGACGGCGAGCGGCTCTACGGCCGCGGCACCGCCGACAACAAGGGCCAGCATTCGATCAATCTTGGCGCCGTGGCAGCGGCGATCGCCGCGCGAGGGGTTCTGGGCTTCAACCTGAAAGTGCTTGTGGAAACGGGCGAGGAAGTCGGTTCTCCCGGTCTGAAGGAATTTTGTTCCCGGAACAAAAGCCTTCTGAAAGCGGACGTATTCATCGCCTCCGACGGGCCGCGCCTGCAGCCGGGCCTGCCGACCCTCTTCCTCGGCTCGCGCGGCGCGTTCAACATGGATCTCGTGGTGGACCTGCGCGAAGGCGGCCATCACTCGGGAAATTGGGGCGGGCTGCTCGCCAATCCGGGCGTCATCCTCGCCCATGCGCTCGCGAGCATCACCGGGCCGAAGGGCGAGATCAAGGTGAAGGAGTGGCGCCCCAATACGCTTACCCCCTCGGTGCGCGAAGCGCTCGCGGGGCTGGAAGTGGACGGCGGCGTTGATGGTCCCAAGGTGGATCCGGACTGGGGCGAACCGGATCTCACGCCCGCGGAGCGCGTGTTCGGCTGGTCGAGTTTCGAGGTGCTGGCTTTTACGGCGGGCAATCCCGACAAGCCGGTCAACGCCATTCCGCCGCGCGCGAGCTGCCACTGCCAGCTGCGCTACGTTGTAGGCGTGGACCCGGCCGATATCGTGGCGGCGCTCGAGCGCCACCTCGCCAGCGCCGGATTCGCGGTGGTGAAAGTGACCGCCGCGCGCGAAGGCTTCTTCCCGGCGACGCGCCTGGACCCGAAGCACCCCTGGGTCGTGTGGGTCAAGAAGTCGCTGGAAAAAACCAGCCGGAAGCAAACCGCTGTCCTTCCCAATCTGGGCGGCTCGCTGCCGAACGACGTCTTTGCCGACTTGCTCGGCCTGCCGACCGTCTGGATCCCGCATTCCTATGCCTCCTGCAGCCAGCACGCGCCGAACGAGCACATGCTCGCGCCCGTGGCGCGCGATGCGCTGCGCCTCATGGCCGGGCTGATGTGGGACTTGGGAGAGCCGGCCGGGCTGCCGAAAAGATAATTTTTTGAGACAAGGGAAAACCATTGGCTAAATACGTCTACACCATGCGCCGGGTGAGCAAGATGGTGCCGCCCCAGCGCACCATCCTGAAGAACATCTCGCTCAATTTCTTCCCCGGCGCCAAGATCGGCGTGCTGGGCCTGAACGGCTCGGGCAAGTCGTCGCTGCTCAAGATCATGGCGGGCGTGGACGAGGCCACCGATGGCGAGGTAATCCGCATGCCGGGCATCCAGGTGGGTTACCTGCCGCAGGAGCCCGCGCTGGACGCGGCGAAGACGGTGCGCGAGGAAGTCGAGGCATCCCGCGGCGAAGTAGCCGAGGCGAAGAAGCAACTGGAAGCGGTGTATGCCGCGTACTCGGAGGAAGGCGCGGACTTCGAGAAGCTCGCCGCCGAGCAGGCGCGGCTGGAGGCGCTCGTCAACACGGCCGACACGGGGCAGGAACTGGAGATCGCCGCCGATGCGCTCCGTTTGCCGGCATGGGACGCGAAGATCGGAATTTTAAGCGGAGGCGAAAAAAGAAGAGTCGCCCTGTGCAAGCTTTTGCTCTCCAAACCCGACCTGCTGCTGCTGGACGAGCCGACCAACCACCTGGATGCCGAAAGCGTCGACTGGCTGGAGCAGTTCCTGCAGCGCTTTCCCGGCACCGTGGTGGCGGTGACCCACGACCGCTACTTCCTCGACAATGCCGCCGGCTGGATCCTGGAGCTGGACCGCGGCATGGGCATTCCGTGGGAGGGCAACTATTCCTCCTGGCTGGAGCAGAAGGAAAAGCGCCTGGCCACGGAAGCGAAGCAGGAAGAGGCGCGCCTCAAGTCCATGAAGGCCGAACTCGAGTGGGTGCGGCAGAACGCGAAGGGCCGCCAGGTGAAATCGAAAGCGCGGCTGGCGAGGTTCGAGGAGCTGTCGCAGTACGAGCACCAGCAGCGCAACGAAACGCAGGAGATCTTCATTCCGGTGGCCGAGCGCCTGGGCAACGAGGTGATCGAATTCGCCGACGTCTCCAAGGCTTTCGGCGACAAGCTGCTCATGGACAAACTGTCGTTCATGGTGCCCCCCGGCGCGATCGTCGGCATCATCGGGCCGAACGGGGCGGGGAAAAGTACTTTATTTAAATTGCTTATAGACAAAGAAAAACCGGACAACGGAAAAATCACCATCGGCAAGACGGTGAAGATCGCGCACGTCGATCAGTCGCGCGATGCGCTGCAGGGCGACAAGACGGTGTTCGAGGACGTCTGCGGCGGCCAGGACACCATCACCGTCGGCAAATTCCAGATGGCCTCGCGCGTCTACCTCGCGCGCTTCAATTTCCGCGGCGCCGACCAGCAGAAGCAGGTCGGCCAGCTCTCCGGCGGCGAGCGCGGGCGGCTGCACCTGGCGAAAATGCTGGTGTCGGGCGCCAACGTGCTGCTGCTGGACGAGCCCTCCAACGATCTCGATGTCGAGACGCTGCGCGCGCTGGAGGAAGCGCTGCTGGAATTCGCCGGCAGCGTGCTGGTGATTTCGCACGACCGCTGGTTCCTCGACCGCATCGCCACCCACATCCTCGCCTTCGAAGGCGAGTCGCAGGCGGTGTTTTTTCCGGGCAACTACCAGGAGTACGAGGCCGACAAGCGCAAGCGCCTGGGCGAGGAAGCATCGCGCCCGCGCCGCATCCGCTTCAAGGCGCTGAAGAAGTAGCTCGCGCGGGATGACGTCCCCGCTGCTTACACGTGAAGTGAACGAGTCCCTGCGTGCGGGGCCGTCCACGGTGGAATGCTCGCTGGATCTGGGACGCTCGAAGATCACCGTAGAGGCGGACGCGGCAGGGTGGGCCTGGCAAGGCCGTCGATTCCCTTACCTCGAATCCGCCAAAGAACGAACCATCTACTATTGGACGGGCGAATCCTTCCAGCCGGTGGCGCGCCACGCGGACTCGTTCATCAAGCTGGTGCCGACGGAGTGGGGCACGCCGACTTTCGAGATCGACGGCGTCAAGATGCTGGTCACGGCGCGCGTCTCGCCGTATGCCGACGCCGAGCGCAAGGTCGGCCTGATCCAGCCGCGCGGCAAGGTAATTCTTGATTGCTGCGGCGGCCTGGGCTATTTCGCCGCCTGGTGCCTGGCGGGCGGGGCAAAGCAGGTGTTGTCCTACGAGAAGAACGCCGACGTCATCTGGTTGCGCAGCCTGAATCCGTGGTCGCCGGCGGCCGGAGGCGCATTGACACTGACCCAGGGCGACATTTCCAAAGAGATTGCCGGTCTTGCAGACAATTCAGTGGATGCAATCCTGCACGACCCGCCGCGCTTCGGCATCGCCGGCGAACTCTATTCGCAGGTTTTCTACGACCAGCTAGCCCGCGTTCTCAAGCGCCGGGGCAAGCTGTTCCACTACACCGGCTCGCCGAACAAACTGACCAGCGGCCGCGATGTGCCGAATGAAGTGACGAAGCGCTTGCGCCGTGCCGGATTCGAAACGGAGTTGAACGGCGACGGGGTGCTGGCGGCAAAGAGGTGAGTTGCGCCCTCAGCGCCGGTAATCGGTGCTCTTTTTGTCGATCACGCGCAACAACGCGTTCCATTCGTGGACGCCGAAATCGGGTTTCGCGCGGGCGCTTCTCATGTACGCCGCGACGCCTTCGATGACGCTGTCCGCGATCGGCATCGGGTCTTCGCCCAGCGTGCGCGAAATCAATTCAAGTTCGCAGGCACGCTCCAGCATGTAGAGCCGCTGCAGGGCGCCCGGGATGGTCGGCGCATGCGTCAGCAGCCCGTGATTTTGCAACACGACGCAGGCGCCTTTCCGGCAGCTCGCGCCAAGCGCGTCGCATTCCCCCTGCGTCGCCGGCAGGCCATACTCGTGGTAGACGACTTCATCGAGCACGTTGAGCGCGTCCTGGCTGATGGGACGCAGGCCCTTCCTCATCAATGAAACGCCGGCGCCCGCGCGCGTGTGCGTGTGCATCACGCAATTGGCGTCGGGCCGCGCCTTGTAGACGCCGCTGTGGATGGAAAATCCGGCTGCGTTGAAGCGGCCCTGCCGGCCGATCACGTTGCCCTCCATATCCATCTTGATCAGGCTGGAGGCCGTGATTTCGTGGAACATCTCCTCGTAGTGATTGATGAGAAAGGTGTTGGGCTCGCCCGGCACGCGCGCCGACATGTGCGTGTTGATGACATCGGTCCAACCGAAATGGTCCACCACGCGATAGAGCGCCGCGAGATCGCAGCGCGCCTGCCACTCGGCGGCGCTCATGTCGGACGCCGGTACTTTTGCGGACGCAGTCATTGGTTCCTCGCCGATGCTATTGGTCGCCCGGAGACTCTCCGAGCAGGGGAAAGGCGCTGAAGACGCCCGGCTCGCTCACTGGCGGCGCCGCGGTGACATGCTGCGGCGTCAATTCAGCGAATGAGGTAACGCCGAGCAGCCCGAGGCAGGTGCGGATTTCGTCTTCGAGGATTTCGAGCGCGCGCACGAGGCCGGGTACGCCGGCGGCGCCGAGGCCGAGGCAGGGCAGGCGTCCCAGGCCGACCGTTCGGGCGCCGAGCGCGAGCGCTTTCACCACATCCGTGCCGCGCATGAAGCCGCCGTCCACCCAGACTTCGGCGCGGCCGGCGACGGCGGCGACCACCTGCGGCAGGGCGGTCATGCTGCCGAGGCCGTGATCGAGCTGGCGGCCGCCGTGATTGGAGACATAGACGGCCTCGACGCCGTGCTGCGCGGCGATTGCCGCGTCCTCCGCGGTGGCGATGCCCTTGATGATCAGCGGCAGCCCATGCTTGTCTCCGAATTTGTCCTTATATCGCTTGACCTGGTCCCAGGACAGGCCCGATTGATAATTGCTTCCTGCGGGCGCGGTGGCGCGCCAGGGCTTGACGAAGCGGCCGATGAGATCGCGTTCCCGCCGGCTGTACATGGCGACGTCGACGGTGAGGCAGAAGGCGGTATAGCCGTGGTCGCGCGCGCGTTTGACGTGGTCATCCACCCAGGCATCGTCGCCGCGCACGTAAAGTTGAAACACGCGAACCGTTTCCGCGGCTGCGGCAGTGGCTTCCAGCCCGGGCTTGCAGACGGACGACAGCATCTGCGGCACGCCGAACTGCGCCGCGCCACGCGCGGCGGCGGCGGCGCCGCCTTCGACGATGGATTCCAGCCCGCCGATGGGCGCCAGCATCACGGGCAGGCGCATGCGCTTGCCGAGGAAGGAGCCGCTGCAGTCGATCCGGCTGACGTCGCGCAGCACGCGCGGGCGGAAGGCGATCGAGTCCAGAGCCATGCGGTTGCGGCGCACCGTGGTCTCGGTTTCCGCGCCGCCGATGAGGTAGCTCCAGGGGCCGGGCGCCAGATTGCGGCGCGCAGCGGCGACGATTTCCTGCAGGGTGAGAAACTCTTCGGCGAGGGGCGCATTCATCGCGGCCTAAAGGCTATCATCTCGCAGGAAAACAGGAGACTCTGATGCGATTGCTGACCTTCCGGGCGAAGAAGAACGGCGCGACCCCGCGCGTCGGCGCGATGAGCGGGCCGGAGCACCTCGTCGAATTGAAGTTCGAGAACATGATTTCCCTGATCGAGGGGGGGAGCAAAAGCCTTTCTTCAATAAAAAAGATTCTCAAGGGAAAGTCCAAACCCATCCCCCTATCCTCGGTGCGCGTGCTGGCGCCGATCCCGCGGCCGCGCAAGAACGTGTTCTGCGTCGGCTGGAACTACCTGGAGCATTTCGAGGAGGGCGCCAAGGCGCGCACCAACGTGGTCGAGATTCCGAAGCATCCGACCTTTTTCACCAAGGCGCCTACTGCGGTGAACGGCCCTTACGACCGTATCCCGCTGCACGCGGGCGTGACGGAGAAGGTGGACTGGGAGGTGGAGCTGGGCGTGATCATCGGCAAGGGCGGCATCAACATCAGCGAGGCCGACGCGATGAAGCACGTGTTCGGCTTTACCGTGATCAACGACGTTTCCGCGCGCGAAGTGCAGCGCCGCCACGGCCAGCAGTGGTTCAAGGGCAAGAGCCTGGATGGCCACTGCCCGATGGGGCCGTGGATCGTGACTGCGGACAAGGTGAAGGACTGGTGGGACCTGCGCGTGGTGACGCGCGTCAACGGCGAGATCAAGCAGGACTCGAACACGCGCCACATGTATTTCAAGATCCCGCGAATCATCGCCGAACTCTCGGCCGGCCTGACGCTGGAGCCTGGCGACATCATTTCCACCGGCACGCCGGCCGGCGTGGGCCATGCGCGCACGCCGCCCGAGTTCCTCAAGGCGGGCGACATCCTCGAAACCGAAATCGCCGGGATCGGACTGCTGAAGAACAAAATCGGTTAGAGCGTAGCGCCCGGCTTGTCAAGCGCGTACTCATTGAGGCGCGCGACGACCCAGTCGAAGGCCTCGTCCACCGAGTCGGTGCGGTGCATGAGGCCGACATCGGCGGCGCTGATGGTGCCGTGCTTCACGAGCGCGTCGAAGTTGACCACTTCCTTCCAGTACTCGTTGCCAAAGAGCACGATCGGCATCGGCTTGGTCATTTTCTTCGTCTGCACCAGGGTCAGCGCCTCGAACAATTCGTCCAGCGTGCCGAAGCCGCCGGGAAACACGATGATCGCCTTGGCGAGGTAGGCGAACCAGAATTTCCGCATGAAAAAATAGTGGAAGCGGAACACCAGGTCGCGCGTGATGTGCGGGTTGTGGCCTTCCTCGTGCGGCAGCGAGATGGGCAGGCCGACGTTCAGGCCCCCGGCCTCCGACGCGCCGCGGTTGGCCGCTTCCATGATGCCCGGGCCGCCGCCGGTGCAGACCACGAAGCGGCGTTCCTTCGAAGGCAGGGCCTTCGACCACTCGGTGAGCTTGAAGGCGAGCGCGCGCGCCGCCTCGTACCAGCGGTTGCCCTCCTTGAAGCGCGCCGAGCCGAAGAACACGATGGTGTCCTCAACGCCGAAATGCTCGAAACGGCTTTTCGGCTCGAGGTATTCCGCGAGGATGCGCAACGGCCGCGCATCCCTGCTGTTGAGGAAGGACGGCTCGCGGTAGGCCTTCGCTTTCTTCAACCGCGGCCTTCAAAGGGCATTTTGGTGGCTTTGATCGTGAGGAACAGTACATTGGTCTCGATCGGGAAACTCGCCATGTGCAGCACCGCCGCGCCGACGTGGGCGACGTCCATCAGCGGTTCGGGCTTGATCGAGCCGTCGGCCTGCGGCACGCCGTTGGCCATGCGCGCCGCCATCTCGGTGCGCGCGTTGCCGATATCGATCTGGCCCACGGCGATGTCGTATTTGCGGCCGTCCAGCGCACCGGTCTTGGTGAGGCCGGTGACCGCATGCTTGGTGGCGGTGTAGGCCACGGAACCCGGCCGCGGCGCGTGCGCCGAGATCGAGCCGTTGTTGATGATGTGGCCGCCGCGCGGATTCTGGTCCTTCATCACCTTGAAGGCCTCCTGCATGCAAAGGAACATGCCGGTCAGGTTGATGTCGACGACGTTCTGCCACTTCTCCAGGCTCAGTTCCTCGAAGGAAGTGCCCGGCGCATTGACGCCGGCGTTGTTGAACAGCACGTCGACGCGGCCCCATTTGGCCTTCACTGCCGCGAACAGCGCCTTGACCGAATCCTGCCTGGCGACGTCGGTTGGCACGCAGTAAGCGCGTTCGCCCGCGCCGGACTCCCTGGCGGTCTGCTCGAGAACATCCTTGCGCCGTCCGGCAAGAGCCACCTGCCAGCCGTCCTTGAGGAACGCGAGTGCGGCGGCTTTGCCGACGCCGCTGCCGGCGCCCGTGATGACTGCAATTTTCGACATGCTTACTCTCCTTGGTCGACTTTGGCGCCGGATTCCCGGATGGATTTTTCGATGCCCGGCGTCTCGGCCCTGATCTCGGCGTCGAAGGCTTCCGGCGATGCCGAACCGAAGCCGGCGGAGGCCATGAACAGTTTTCCGGGGTTTGCCTTGGCGTAGGCGATCAACTCCCTCATGCTCTGGAAGGGCATGTCGTTGTTCGCCACCAGCACCGTGGCGCCGAGTTCCTTCGACAACTCGTCGCCGATGATGCGCGTGGTGAAATCGCCCGAACCGCCCGGCGGATAGCCGACGACGAGGTGGATGGGTTTGGCCGGGTAATTTTGAGAAAAACTAAAGCTGGAAAACATGTGGTTCTTACTTAAC
>Ga0209698_10008425_pt1 | contig 10646 bp, 10 predicted proteins | sample LitLauG_LLR_2012_FD_187203 | JGI IMG/M metagenome (GOLD analysis project Ga0209698, IMG submission 187203) | Freshwater sediment microbial communities from Pennsylvania, USA - Little Laurel Run_MetaG_LLR_2012 (SPAdes) (version 2) | ecosystem: Environmental > Aquatic > Freshwater > Creek >... | reverse complement strand
GGCGACCGGCGTGGCGCCGGCGCAGTGGAAATTCGACGCCTCGGATTGGTGGCTGGAAGAACACGGCTTGATCATGGAGAAGCCGACCTTTCCGCTGGCTGCTGGGAAATACCTCGTCACGGGTGACCGCGAGGTGACGACCGTGCTGACAGTTCACCCCAAGGACAAAAACGGCAATCAGCGGTGGGAACTCGCCGACGGCGCGACCCTCTACGATGTCACCCATCTCGGATGCCGCTCCGCACGCTACACGCCGGCGAAGGCTGCCAACCCGTGCTCGCCAGCGAACGCTCCCACCAAGGGTTTTCCTGTGAATCCGGGGGCGGCGATGCCTGCTGTGAACGGCTGCCACAAGCAGGACTACACGGTTCTGATCGTGGTGGGACTGCCCGTCACTCACTGAGCGGCCGCACGGAGGCGTAACCACCACGACGACACCCGAACGCTACTTCTTCATAGCGGAACGATCAGGCCATCGCTCCCGAGTAACGCCCTAGTGTTTATGGGGACCGGCGGGCGGATAGTCGGCCATCCTCTCACAGGAAGTCCTTCAGCGCGGTTCGATGCCAATTCGGTCGTTCACGGACGCAATGCGCTGGGTGCATCCGAGGTAGCGCTCCGTCGTTTGTACCGAGACATGGCCGAGAAGAAACTGGATCTGCTCCAACTCGCCACCAGCAGCGCGGCACAGACGCGCGCAGGTTCGCCTTAAATCATGAGGCGCGAGCCTCGTTACCCCGATTGTCTTGGCAACTTCCTTGACCACATGCCAAACGACCTTCTGGCTGACACCATCTCCCCAGATCTTCCCTGCCGTGCTTACGCGCCGAAAGAGCTTTCCGGACTGAATGCCAGCAGAAGTTACCCAGGCACTCAATTCAGCCTGGACCCAATCCGGGACTGGAATCGTCCGGACGTGCCGACCCTTCCCGATGAGATCCACGATAGCCCAATGGCCCTCCCGCTGTTGAAGGTGATCGAGTCTCAATTCGGCAATCTCATGCCTCCTCAATCCGCATGCGAGGAGCAGAGCGAGCAGTGCGCGATCGCGCTTGCCCTTTAGCCGCCGCCCGTCCGGCGCCTGCCACAGCGACTGCGCCTGCTCAGCGGTCAGCCAATTACCGGAACGGACACCCAACTTCTTGAGGCCCTTTACACGCCGAATGCCGGCGGCGAGATCGGCGCTCAAAAGACCGCTATCTGCAGCTTCGTACGCGAGACGCCGGACGGCCCCAAGGCGGAGATTGATCGTCCCTGGCGCGAGGTGGCGGGACTCAAGGTGCATGCGATATCGCAAAACGACAGTCTTGCTAAACGACAGGCGCGGCTCTGAGCAGTACCAATCGACGAACTCGTCGATGGCGTGGCGGTAGCCGCGTTGTGCATCGGAGGACGACAGGCTGTTAATGACGGCAGACTTCGCATGTTCGAGGTCGGGCAGCCTCAGTATGGACTTCGGCGTCCCGCGCTTTCTGTTGGGTTTGCTCTTCCGCTTCATGATCAGTGGGCTCCTGTGCCACTGATCCATCGTCGTGGTAGCGTGCTCAGTCCGTGTGGCACCCGTCCAGGGCTTCTCGGACCCGGACTTTCGCTCGTTGGCGACACACTCTTAGTTTAGTTATAGTTAGGTCGCGAGCTGCACGTCAGGTGGCGGGGGAAGTCGAAGACAGATATTCAGGCTGCCGCCAATATCGGCAATCCCGCCCCAGAGAGCGGCGGTGCTGGGATGATCCTCCCGCCGGGCGTGTTTTCGAGGCTACAGGACGCCGGCGATTGCTTCGTTGGACACGGCTGCTGAAAATGGTCGCATGCGGGCCGCTCAGAAGAACAGAGTCGGGCGCGTTCGTGTGTGCCGCGAGTACTGCGGTGCTAGGGCAAGTGAGCTAATCGATGCCCCGAAGTAATCGGCAGTCCCAATCCAGAGGCTATGCCTTCGCCGGTCGGCCTTCCGGCTTTCTTGTTCTCAACCATTCTTGTGAAATCGGCGAAGTTCTGGTCATTGAACTGGGCTATCTGTAGCGGAATATCAGTTCCGATGATCGCGCCCATGGATTTACGAACCGTGTCTTTGCCCTGACGCAACACCTCGAGCTGCCGCATCGCTTCATATGCCATGAAGTCCGCGGCTTGGAGCCTCAAGCATGTCTTTGAATCACGGACGTGGAGTTCCGTGAAACAGTCCTTCAAGTACGGAACGTCCTCATCGGCCTTCATCACTGCAAAACCATTGCGAGCCACTTGCCCGAATTTCTTGCTTTGATCGATGGTGACCTCGGCGACGGCGTCCTTGAAATTATCTCGCATGGTGGCGACTATGAAAAGGAGGCTCATACGGAAGCAGAGGTCGTATAGGCTCTCCTTGGGGCAGTCCGGTAGGTTACCAAGATACTTCTTCATATCCGCAATGCGTCCGCCGACAACTAGCCCTATTGGCCGAGCGTCATCAAGTATTTCGCACAATCGCTTGGTCAGTTTGATCTGACGCGCGATATCCCAGCCGTTTGTTGTGGAAAACTCGCTCTTCAGACCGGCGCAGTCTGTTGCGTGGTATCGGGTAATGGGAGGAAACCCGCCAAGTGCGGACTTCTCATTTTCATAGTGAATGCGGGACCCCCACTGATCCTCGATCGCCACCCAACGTTCCTCTGGAGCTAGAAATCCGCCGACACAGAACACGTGAGCGTTGTAGCTTTCATCAATATACGCGCGCCAAACATCCATGCCGTCTACCCCGAACCCCCTTTACTTCGATTGTATCGTGGGTCGATGTTGGCAACTTATAGGCAAAACCGTTGAACGGGCGCGATGGAGTTGGCCCTTCTGGCGTCAGTGAAATATGAAAGCTGAGCCATTATCGGGACCGGCCAGCTGGCGTCGAGGGGGCGTGTCCGAGTGGCGCGGCCAAAGCCTAGATTCCCAGAGCCGAACTCAGGGACGGGGCCGCGTTGCAGCTCAACATCGGATGGGAGCGACAACGTCCTTTATCATTCACGATGCGGATTGGCAAGCCGCGAGACGTTTTTTCGGGGGCCGCTTGTCCGAGTGCGCGTCTCTGGTCAAGTACGGAGCACGCTTTGGTGCTCTGCGTAGACGAAAAGAGCCAGATCCGAGCACTCGATCGGTACCAGCCCGGACTGGCGATCAAAAAGGGCCGATGCGGCCATGACGCACGACTACAAGCGCAATGGCACAGCCACGTTATACGCCGCATTGAACACATTGGACAGCACAGTCATCCGTATGTGCGACGACCGCCATCGGCATCAGGAATGGTTAACGTACCTACGTGTCATCTACGATCTCACTTCTGAAGCCAAAGAGATCCACCTGATTGCCGACAACTACGCCATGTACAAACACTCGAAGGTCCAAAGATGGCCGGATCGCCACCCGCGCTTCCACATGCACTTCACGCCCACCAGTAGCTCCTGATTGAATATGGTGGAACGCCTCTTGCGCGACCTCACCGAAAAACGAATCCGGCCAGGCATTTTCCGTGACGTCGCGGACCTGATCATGGCAGTCGCCGACTATATTGACCATCACAACCGCAGAACCCAAACCGTTCATCTGGACAGCAAAAGCCAGCGATGTACTTGAGAAAGTAAAACGACCTCGAAAGGCACTCGAGAACGTATAATTTTTGCCGACCGGACTACACTAGCGTAGGATGGCGGCGGGCGTCCTCTTTCCAAGCGCCTGCTGAAATACCGAAATACCGCCGAACTGGGTCTCTTCGTTCGTTCGGTGAAGGCGGTGTTAAAATTGTCAGACGATGCACCCGGAGATCACATCGAGGCACCCTGGAAAGCGAGCGTATCGAAAATGGGATATAGCCATCATGGGTTTGCTCGGTCCGGACATTTTTATCTCCTATCGCAAAAGCGAGGCGGCCCAGTATGCACGTTTCCTGCGCAACGCGCTCGAAGCTCTTGGCTATCGCTGCTTTCTCGACGAGGATTGGCAGCCTCCGGGCTACGATATCAAAACCTACCTGGCTGTTGCGCGGCGCAGCAGAATGTTTGTGCTCATTGGTTCGAAAACTGTCCTTGACTCAACACATGTTGCTCTCGAGCTCGATGCGTACGACCGGGGCCATACGGGATGGATCTCGAGACATTGGCGGCGAATTTTCCCGATCAGTGTCGATAAAGCCTTGAGTGTCTTCGAAAGCGCGGAGTCAGGCGCTAGTTTTCGAGGTACACTCTGGGAATCCCTCCTGGGGCTCGTATCGGAGCCGGAGACGGCATCGGCGATAAATGAAGGGCGGCCTTCTGAAGACATTCCGAAGCGCATTGCCAGAACCTATGGGCTGGTGAGCGGCACACGCCAACTATTGTCGGGCCTTGCAGTCGTCTTGATTTTGGTTCTTTTGTCGGCCCTTGTCGCCGTGCGCCGGGTAAATAATGCCACCGTCGAACTCAACCAGGTGAGCCAGCAAAAAGCGAGTGCTTTCAGGGAGCGCGACCAGGCCGCGAAGCAAGCCCAGGAGCAACAACTACTCGCGAAACAGGCCACGGACCGAGCCCAAAAGCAACAACTGCTCGCGGACCAGGCTGCCGAGAGAGCCCGCCAGCAGCGGTTGCTTGCGGACGCTTACTCGCGGGTGGATCGTGCCCGCCGGTTGCCCGAGCACGATCAGTCGGGAAATCCGAATACTGACCGAATGCTGTCGGCAATCGAATCGTGGAGGGTGGCCCCTAACATGGCGGCATTCCAGCTCATGTCGCAGTCCCTTACTAAGGTTGCCCTGCCTGTGAAGCATTGGTCGACGGGATTGGGATATATACTTTCGGTCGCCATTGATCCTGAGGCCCGGCGAATCGCCGCGAACGACACGCGGATGGTGAGGATCTTCGATCGTAACGGTGTGCCTGTTGCCCCGGCGGTACAAAGAGAAGCCATCGCCATGGCTTTTGCCAATGCAGGAAAAGAATTGATTGTGGTAGCTGGCAGTAGTGATCGAAGCGGTGGCCCAGCTAAACCAACGGAAATCATACGGCTGAATGCGGAAAATGGCTCCGAAATCGGCCGTAGCCCGTTAGGCCACAAACGGACCGCCACGATAAGTAGCGACGGTGAGTGGGTTGCCGCGTCGGACAATCAAAGCGTTGAAGTAACACCCACGCGCGATCGGCGTCCACCAAAGCCGTTTACGGGCAGTGAGCCCTGCTTCTCAAACGATACCCTGTTCTCGTACCAACTGGTGATGTTAGAGAAGGTGAATGCCGGGGGGAGATTTGTTTATCGTAACGTCCAAACGCCCAGCTGGTCTTGGGAACAGAATACGGACGTGGACTCGGACCCTGGCCTCAACTTCATCCAGATCCTGGCCTGCGGTTGGGGTTGGATCGCATACCGTTCTATCACGTCCAGCCCGGTTACCGCCTACTGGAGCTTCGATCCCAAGTTGAGCAAGGAGTTTACCGGGAACCCGGAACGCGTCGTTTTCGGCGCCTTCGACACCGAAGTCGTGGCGGGCATTTCCACGACGAACAGCAGCCATCTCTTTAAGCTCGGCAAGGGACTGGGCCGCTTGGAGATGCTGAACGATTTCTCCAGATCCACCGCGATCGCTTTGACATCGAACCACCAATTCGTGACCGGCGATCCTGACGGCACACTAACCATGTGGGATTACTCCGATCCCAGAATGCTGCCTGCTTTGCCGTCAAGGACCGCAAAAGGGCTAGTTTCGGAAAACAACTGGGCCACTATCCCTTACAGAGATAGGTATTTGAATTCGCGGCTCGGCACGGCCACGCCCTTGATATCTGGCGACAAGCGCTGGAAGGTGGAAGTCGATAGAAATTCGGGCGTAGCTATTGTCGATGTCGCAAGCGGCGATGACGTTGCCCTGTTACAAGATCCGACTGCCTCAACTCGAGGCGCGTTCAGCGCCGACAGTAAGACATTCGCCATGAGTGGCTCTTCGGGCGTCCATCTCTGGTCGCTCGATCCGGAGTTCTATCTGCGCGCCTTATGCCGGGCGCTGCCTGGTGTATTCGATCCCAATTGGAATGCCCCTCGCTTTCAGAGAGCCTGTCAGGCACCGCAGGGTGACGACGTCGCTGCCAACGCCGCACGCGGCAAGGAATCGGCCGGCCAGCCGGAAACGAAGAGGTAAATCGCAAACCTCCGTATCGCGAGTCCGGGCTCGGCGTTTTTCTTTCATACTATTCCGTACGTGCGTTTTGTTCGAGCTGCCCCAAGATTTCAAACCAAGGCAAGAATGAAATCGAACCCTCAAGGGGTTGTCTTACCATTCTCAGTCCAAGTATGTTATCACGTCGCACTCATCGTGGCTAACTTCGGGGCCGAAGAATGCCGCGACGAGATACCCGATCTGCAAGATGCGGTACGAAATTATGCCCTCATGACTCCCCTTTTTACGCTTCCCGATCTGGAAGTTGGGGACCGGATTTCACCTTGCCAACTCAGGTAGTGAATGATAAAGGACGTTGTCATCTGTAAGCGGAGTTCGCTGAAACGCCACCAGCGCCTCCGGGCGGATTGTCGTTTTAAACCGGCCAATGTTCGGAGGGGGCTGGCGGGCAACAACGTAAAGCAGTATTCTTGTTTTCGTTCGAACTGATTTAGTCGGAGGGTGAAGGCCCGGCCAGCAGATCGAAAACTTTGGCAGAGAACGGTCACCGGCGGGCCTTCACGCCAGCCGTGATTCTCTTTATCGCACTGTCAGAGGCGAAAGACAACAGCGACCCGGGGTGATCCCATTGGACCTGTTACCGCGACGATGTCCGGTGTGCGGGGACCACACGATCATCGGTCACGGACGACGACTCCGTCCGGCCCACGATGACCAGCAAGAACGTATTTGGGTGCGCCGCGGATTCTGCCGGCCGTGCGGGAAAACCTTCACGATCTTGCCGGATTGGCTGGCGCCGGCAGCGCCTTTCAGTTTGCGTTGCCCACAACAGGCCTGCGAGCGGATCGCCGCCGGCGACTCCGCCGAGCAAGCCCTACCGCACTGCAACGACCCGGCACGCTTGCCGGATCCCTCTACCTTGCGCCGATGGGCACAGCGGCGACTGATCAGCCTGCGGTGCTGGATCCAGGCCGGAGCCAATGGCCAGCACTTTCTGCTGACACCCACCATCCTTGCCTGGGATCTGGGGGCATTCTGCCGTACCCTGCTGCTGGAGGCAAGAAGTCCATGAGTGGCCCGGCTCTCGACGAGTTGAAACAGCAGATTCCGCTGCTGAACTATCTGCAAGCTCATGATTGGCAGCCGACCCGGCAACTCAGCCGGGGTCGATTGATGGGACTGTGTCCGCTGCACTGCGATCACAAACCCAGCTTCCTGGTGGATCCCAGTAAGAGCCTGTTCTACTGCTACGGCTGCGGCCGTGGCGGTGACGTGATTCGCTTTGTCCAAGACTATCACCACGTGGAGTTCCTGCCAGCGGTGGCGCTGCTCTATCAATGGCGTGGCTTAGCGCCGTTGGTGCGGGAAGCCGCGAGTTTCTATCGCATGCAGCTACACCGTCACGGCGAGGCGGTTGAGTATCTGCAACAACGCGGCGTCCGCTCGCCGGAGTTGATCGAGCACATGCAGATCGGCTACGCACCGGGCGGGGGATTACGGAGTTGGCTGATGCAGTTGGGCCACCCAGTCCAGGCCCTGCGTCAAGCCGGTTTGGTCACTGCCGTGGGCTACGACGCCTACCGTCATCGCCTGGTGTTTCCGCTGGAAGGCAATCTCTACGGACGCAGCATCTCGGCTGCGGCGCCGCCGCACCGCTTCCTGCCGGGTTCCAAGGGCGGCTTGTACGCCTGGGAGCAAGTCCGGCGCCATCCGGAAGTGATTTTAGTCGAGGGACTGTTCGACTACGCCGTGTTATGGCAGGCCGGTTTCTACAACGTCACCTGCGCCATGGGAAATCATCTCAACGCGCATCAGTATCGACAACTGTGCGATAGCCGGCGAACTGTCTATCTGGCTTTTGATGCTGACTCGAACGGCAGTGGTCCGCAGGCGGCACAACGGCTGGCGCGCCGGCTCAGCGAGCGGGGCGTGAGCGTTCGCAAAGTCGGGCTGCCCGAGGGCCACGATCCCAACAGCTTCTTCGTCCAGGGCGGCAATGCACGCCAGTTTCAGTTGCTGCTGGAGGCCGCCCTGCCATGATGTTCCGTGTTGTTCATCAGCCTTCCACCAACCAGGCAAGATGCCCGTACCGTGTCATCGTGCGAGAGACGGGCCGCGAGATTGACTGGATCAATCAATATCTCGATTACGAAACCGTTCGCCGCCTCGCTGATCACACCCTGCAAAGTTATTCCAACGAGTTGTTGTATTTTCTCCGCTGGTGGGAGAGTATTCATCGCACTGACGCGATCACCAAAGAGGCCCTCACGGAATCGACACTGCTCGACTATGTGCGATTCCTGTCTGGTCAACAGCCCCCGTTGTCCGGCTCAACCATTAACACCCGCATTGCCATTGTCGATAAAGCCCTACGCCATGTGTTCCCTGATGCTCCTCCTCAGATTGCCCCGGGATTTCAGAAGATCTCTTGGCAGCGTGCACCAATGGGCATTGGCAGACCACGACTGGCCCTGAGCCGGTTGCGGGTGAGGACCCCCAAACGAACCATTACGCCGCTGTCGGTGGACGAGGTGGCACGGTTTTGGTCCAGTTTTCGTACCTCACGGGATCTGGCCATTGTCGGTTTGATGCTGCTTCAAGGGCTCCGATCCCAAGAGGTTCTGGACCTGAATCAGGACGATCTGCTATTGCCGGAATCGCAGATTCGCGTGCGCGGGAAGGGTAATAAGACCCGCTTTCTTCCCTTGGCTCCGGAAGCAACTCAGTTGCTCGATCATTATCTGCGGCTGGAACGGCCCGCCAACTCGTCTAGTGCTCTGTTCGTTTCTCTCAAGGGTTCGGCTCGCGGCGCCCGGATGACTCCGGCGGGTCTGCGCTCGCTTTTTCGTCATCATCGCCGGACTAGCGGAGTGAAAATCGCAAACCCCCATCGTTTTCGGCACACCTTCGCGTCGGATATGGTGCGCGCGGGCGTTAGCCTGCCGGCCCTCATGCAGTTGATGGGTCATGCAAATATCCAAACCACCCTCGTCTATATGCAGGTCACTCCTCTTGAGGTCTATCAGCAATATGCGCGAGCAATCGCTCAACACATCAGACCGGTGCCGGTCTCACGATAATGAAATTATCTCGCCTCGCTTCTGTTGATCATCCCCTGGCTCTCCAGTTCCAGCGAGCTGTCGAGTCCCTCACTGCCGCCCAAGTCTGGGATTCAGCCCGTCAATACCGTGGCACCGCGCGCGGCTTCCTGATTTATCTCGGCGAGCATCATCCTGAGGTTGCTTCCTTGAGTGAGTTGCGCCGCGACCCGCATATCCTTGGCTGGTTCACCCACCTGCGCTCCTTGGCACCGGCGGTCTACATCAATCGCCTCACGCACCTCCGACGTATCCTTGAGGAACTTGCCTGGACCGCCCAACTTCCTGAGTTGGCGCATCTGATCCGTCGCGAGGACTCTCCGCGGCCTCCTCAACGCCTTCCCCGTGCCTTGACGGCGCAACAGGATCAACTAATCCAGCAGGAGTTGCGCCGCCGCAACGATCTGCCGGCCAACACCTTCCTGCTGCTCCGCCATACCGGTATGCGCATTGGCGAATGTGTCGATCTCGCCTATGACTGCCTTCGCAATGTTGGCCCCGATCGCTGGGCAATTCACGTTCCGTTGGGCAAGTTCAAGACAGAGAGAATGGTGCCGGTAGACTCATTTGTATGTGAGCTGGTGCATCGCCTCCGCTTTTTCCGTTCTTTCGATCCACTGCCTCCCGATGGCCGGCTGCTGTCACGTCCACATGGCAAGCAGGCCTTGATTCGTCAACTCCGGTATTGCCTCCACGAAGTGACTGCTGCCGCCGGGATAACCGCCCGCATCGTTCCACACCAGCTTAGACACACATACGCGAGCGAGATGATCCGTTCCAGCGTAACCTTGCCTGCACTAATGAAGTTACTCGGTCACACCGATCCAGAGATGACAATGCGATATGTCGACGTCACGTCGAATGATTTGCAGCGCGAGTACCATCTGGCCCGCGCGAAACCTCGCCATATCATTCCCCAACCGAAAGCGCCAACAATTTCGCCCCGCACCGGCTTGGACGGCGTCATCGACTCTCTGCTCTTCGGGCAACATGCCATCGAGATGTTCCGTCGGTCCTTACCAGATGGCCCTGCCCGGCGCGCCCTCGACCGCCTTTCGAATCGGCTCACCAAAATCCTCGCCCAAGCTCGCAAACTCAGTCCGTCCGCATAACGGGCAGAGATTGGCCGTATAAGTCGGCCACTCGTACAAAGCTGGGGATGGTTCCCGCCCCCAGTGACCTCTCAATTGGCCCGAAACGGCCTTCGAGAAGGTGTCGCGCCGGATCAGTCCTCGTAATTCCCGAGTGGGTCATCTGGCCGCAGGTGCCTCACCGGGCCGTCGCGCCCGCTCGCGCGATCGCGTAATTCGGGCCGTTCGCCGCCCCGGGACTAGTGGGGGGACACGCGCAGCGTCGGGATCGAGGAGCCACGGGGTCGCACGCTCCCGCGCGGCGCCGTCGTCGATTCGCGAGCCGGGCCGCGACGCGCAACTCATCGCCCG
>Ga0209698_10008424_pt1 | contig 10646 bp, 10 predicted proteins | sample LitLauG_LLR_2012_FD_187203 | JGI IMG/M metagenome (GOLD analysis project Ga0209698, IMG submission 187203) | Freshwater sediment microbial communities from Pennsylvania, USA - Little Laurel Run_MetaG_LLR_2012 (SPAdes) (version 2) | ecosystem: Environmental > Aquatic > Freshwater > Creek >... | reverse complement strand
TTTATACACGTTGAATCTGAAGAGCCTGCGGTAGTGGTGGCTCTTTCAGCGACTATTGATTTTTTTGATTCCGATAACAGGTTCCTGATTGAAATTTCAATTTTATTATTAACTTTGCAGCCATTTATAAAATTATACAATAGAAAATGTCGTATTTAACATCTGAAAAAAAATCTAAATCATTTGCTGAATTTGGGGGAAGTGCTGCCAATACAGGGTCCGTGGAAGCTCAGGTCGCCCTGCTTACGGAAAATATCAATCACATTTCCGAGCACCTTAAAAAGAATAAAAAGGATTTTAGCACCCAGCGGGGGTTGATGCAAATGGTTGGGAAACGGAAGAGCTTGTTAACTTATCTCAGCAAACATAATCTCACCGGCTACCGTGCTTTGATTGAAAAGTTAGGCCTCCGTAAATAAATAAATACCTTTAATGATATTATAAGTTATTCCCAACTGAATTGTACGGTTGGGAATACTTTTTTACAAATAATCGAAGAATATTATGACTCCCCATCCAATTTCTGTTACGTTTGATATCGGCGGCGGCCGCATGGTAACCATTGAAACAGGCAAGCTAGCCCGCCAGGCCGATGGCGCAGTTACGGTGCGATTAGGTGACTGTGTGATCCTGGCAACAGTTGTTGCCAACAAAGAACCCAAGGAAGGCCAGTCTTTCTTTCCATTAATCGTTGATTATCAGGAAAAATTTGCTTCAGCGGGCCGGATTCCGGGCTCCTTTTTCAAGCGAGAAGCGCGCTTAAATGACTATGAAATTTTAACGTCCCGCCTCATCGACCGGGCGTTGCGGCCATTGTTCCCCGAAGATTATTTATGTGACGTGCAGGTATTGGTGTCGCTGATTTCCAGTGATGCAGAAGTGATGCCGGATGCGATGGCTTGCCTGGCTGCTTCAGCCGCCCTGGCGGTCTCAGATATTCCTATACAGGAGATTATCTCCGAAGTGCGTATTGGCAAAATTAATGGCGAACTGGTTGTCAATCCGAGCCGTTCCCAGTTGGCGGAAGCGGAAATGGAATTTATCATTGCCGCCACTGAGCGCAATATCATGATGGTGGAAGGGCAGGGGAAAGAATGCCAGGAAGAAGACCTGGTGAAGGCTATAGAATTGGCCCACGAGGCGATAAAAATTCAGGTGAAAGCCCAGCAGGATTTAAGAGAAAAAGTGGGAGTAACTGCCAAACGGTCCTATACCAAGCCCTACCGCAATGAGGTGTTGAACGAAAAAATCACCGCATTTGCCAAAGATAAAATGCTGGAGATTGCTTCAAAGCCTTCGGCAAAAAATGAAAGGCAGGCAGCCTTTGACCAGTTGCTGGAAGCCACCAAGGAGTTTTTGGGGGAAGAAATTCCCGATGAAGACAAAATTCTCATTAAACATTATTTTGGCGAATTGCAATATAACGTGGTGCGGGACATGATCCTGGCTACCAATATACGGCTGGATGGACGAGGACTGGAAGAAGTTCGGCCACTGACGATGGAAGCCGATTACTTACCGTCTCCACATGGTTCGGCATTATTTACCCGCGGAGAAACCCAATCACTGACAACTGTCACATTGGGCACGCCCCTGGATGAACTGTTGGTGGAGAGTGCTGCAACGAGTGATTATTCCAAATTTATTTTACATTACAATTTCCCGCCGTTTTCAACCGGGGAGGTCAAGATGATGCGCGGGGTAGGCAGAAGGGAAGTCGGTCATGGCAACCTGGCACAAAGGTCCTTAAAACAGATTTTGCCTGGCAGCGAATACCCCTATACGGTCCGTGTGGTCAGTGATATACTGGAAAGCAACGGGTCTTCTTCCATGGCGACCGTTTGCGCAGGTTCCCTGGCATTGATGGATGCAGGAGTTCCATTCAAAAAGCACGTGAGTGGTGTGGCGATGGGCTTGATTTCCAAAGAAGGAAAGTTTGCGATCCTGACTGATATCTTAGGGGATGAGGATCATCTTGGTGATATGGACTTTAAGGTGACGGGTACCCGCGAAGGGATATGCGGCGTACAAATGGATATCAAAGTGGACGGGCTGAGCATGGACATTATGCGGAAGGCCCTCAACCAGGCCAAGAGAGGCAGACTCTTTATCCTCGATGCCATGTACCAATGCATTCCGGAACACCGCAGCGACGTGAAACCCCATGCTCCAAGGATGGAGAAACTGATTATCGATTCAGAATTTATCGGTGCAGTGATAGGGCCTGGCGGTAAGATCATCCAGGAAATTCAAAAGACTACCGGGGCTACGATCAATATTACTGAAGTAGGGAAGACAGGTGAAGTGAGTATTTTTTCGGCAAACAAAGAGAGTCTCGACCAGGCGGTGGCGTGGGTGAAAAGTATCGTATCTGTCCCGGAAATTGGCGATGTATATGAAGGTACCGTAAAAGGCATTAAAGAATTTGGTGCATTTATCGAATTCCTTCCGGGCAAGCAGGGGCTGCTCCATATTTCAGAGATCATGTGGAAGCGCCTGGAAACAATGGACAATGTGTTCAACGAGGGAGATAAAGTGAAAGTGAAACTTATCGGTGTAGACCCCAAGACGGGCAAATTTAAGCTGAGCCGCAAGGCGCTGATTCCAAAGCCGGAAGGCAATCCTGCTCCGCGCTCATCGGGCAATCATTAATTCTTATTGTAATAACAGTCAAAGCTTGTAGGAACCTACAGGCTTTTTTTTATGAATCAATATACTAAATTGACGGTGCAATGCGGTTCCGCGGAAACGGCGGAAATTCTGATGGCAACACTTGCTGAACACCATTTTTACGCCTTTGATCAGCAGGACGCCGTATTGAACGCCTACATAAAGGGGGAAGATTTTGACCAAAAGGTGGTTGAGCCGCTGTTGGCGGATCATCCGGATTTTTTCTTCGAGGTTATCGAAGACCGGAACTGGAATGCCGAATGGGAAGCTGATTTTCAGCCGGTGGTGATCGATAATTTGGTGGGCATCCGGGCGGCCTTTCATCCTCCCATGGACCAGGTGACGTACGACCTGATCATTACCCCTAAAATGAGTTTTGGCACGGGGCATCATGCCACCACCTGCCTGACGATTGCTTTAATGTTGCAAACGGATTTTGTGGACAAAAGCGTACTGGACTTCGGCACCGGAACGGGCGTACTGGCCGTACTCGCTGAAAAATTTGGCGCCGGGTCAATACTGGCCATTGACAGCGACGAGTGGAGTGTGAACAACGCGACAGAAAATCTGGCTGCCAATGGATGCTCCAAAATTATAGTCGAGCAGCGCAATACTATTTCCGGTCCCTTTTACGTTGATATTATTCTGGCCAATATCAACCGCAATGTGCTGGAAGAGCATGCGAAAGCCTTTTCCACCCATACAAGGCCGGGCGCTACACTGATCATCAGCGGAATATTGACCGGCGATAAGGACGCCATGCTGGCGGTCTTTGCACGCCACGGATGGGCCAAAAGCCAAATTTTGGAACAGAAAGGATGGCTGGCTGTACTTTTTGAGCGGGCGCAAAACCTAAAAAAAATTAAGGTTTGCCCACTAAATTAAATACTATATTTGTCTACTCTACAGTAAATTATGAAAGAACTCGTCTTAATCATAACTGCATATCTCATCGGATCCATTCCCACGGCTCTCATCATCAGCAAGTCTTTCTTCGGCGTTGATATCAGGGAGTACGGAAGCGGGAACATGGGAGCGACGAATACTTTCAGGGTGCTGGGGTCAAAATTTGGCACCATTGTAATGGTGGGCGACATGCTTAAAGGCATCCTGGCCGTCGCGCTGTATAATCTCTTACCGTATTATCTCACGAATGAACTGGATCGCACCAACCTGATGATCGGGCTGGGTCTTGCTGCCGTTATGGGACATATTTACCCGATCTGGGCCCAGTTTCGCGGAGGAAAAGGGGTGGCTACGTTGTTTGGAATGCTTTTAGCGATTCAGCCAGTTGTTGCTGCCAGTTGCGTCGCCGTTTTTTTGCTGGTACTGTTTTTAACCCGCTACGTATCGCTGAGTTCTATCCTGGCGGGGGTGGCTTTACCCATCTGTGTCTTATGGATCTATAACGAGCGGGAAGTCTTTTACCGCGTGTTTGCAGTGGCCGTGGCGGCCCTCGTGGTACTGACCCACCAGAAAAATATCAGCCGTTTGCTGAAAGGCAATGAAAACCGGGTTCCGATCCTAAAATACCGCGACAGAAAAAAAATGCGCAAAAAAGAATTATAAGTTTCTCTCCACTTCATCCCCCGATCCTGACAACTGAAAACTGTCTCCCCCCCCAAAACATACAGAATTATACCAGTAAATTGTCTTTGGTCTGGCAAGTAGTGGTTTTTAGTTGGTAATCATCAATATTTTAAGTAATTTTGCGGCTGTCTTTTCTGCATGTTGATTTTTCTATTTTTCAACCCAACGATTAGGGGTGCGGTGCAGCTATTTAGGACATATTTTTTAATCTTAAAATTTTTCTTCGCTTATGTCTCAAACATTGTTTGAAAAATTACAATTAGAGGATGAAAAAAATCTGTTAATCCAAGGTCTTCCTTCCACTATTGAAAAGCAGTTTGCCAAACTTTCATTCTCAAAAAATGTGACGCCGCTTTTAAAAACCAGGAAAATCGATTTTGCGCTTGTATTTGCCTTGAATTCGAAACAGCTGAACAGGATCTTATCGGAAGTCTGCCCAGCATTGCATGAGTCGGGGAAATTATGGATTGCCTATCCTAAAGCAACTTCAAAAATCACCAGCGACCTGAACCGGGACTGTTCCTGGAATTCACTGACCGAGCAGGGCTTCGAACCGGGGTACATTGTTGAAATGGACTACGTCTGGAGCGCCCAGTTATTCACCAAGGCGGATGCCTGTGAATGCCTGGAACCCCCCGCATTGGTAGCCGCAAAATCAAAGAACACAGCCGGAAGAAAGATGGCTGACCTGGAAACGTTCTAAACGGAGTTCCCGCAGCGGGTCTGTCAAATATTCAAGCGTTACTCTTTGTAGCCCTCATAGGGTATAAATAAAACAGTTCAGGAATGCCTCGGCATTCCTGAACTGTTTTTAGTCCTTTTCGGTTCATGTGTCGCTACTACGTCTTCTTTTCGATTGGGATCCTGACGGCTACCCCCAAGGGCAGTTCTGTCTATGACCAATCTTTGGCGGCAGGCCGCCGTAACGATAGCCACCTTACCAAGGTTCCCGGTTGGGGTTGGCCAGGGAGTATGCCATTTGATTGGCCTCCGGTAACCGGAAAGGATTGGCTCAATTAAAATTGAGGGGCACACTGACTTTGAAACTGATATTTCTCCCCATGCTGTAAATGCCATGATAGACACGCGGATCGCCGGGATACGGTTCAAAATATTTCAATCTGCTCAAATGAGATTGGTAGGCCACGTTAAATAAATTGTCTCCCAATACCATCAATGTAATCGCCGTTTTCCCCTTACGGTTGGTAATATCGGTACCTATACCTGCATTAAATAAGGTGTATCCGGCAGTGGGTGTTTCCGTGTTGTAGGCCAAAAAAGCCCTGTTTTGGGCCGCATATACTTCCAGCTGCACCTTGACGAATGCATTGACCAGGGACGGAGACACTTTTTTAATGTTGGCACGCAATTCTGACATCGTGTGCAGCGGGGGAATAAAAGGGAGATATTTGGCACTGTCGGGTAGCTTTGGCTGGCCGTTGATGCCGAGGTTGTCCCCGTATACAATCGACAAAGAATTTTCGAAATGCAGCCAATCCCAGGGGTGCGGATGAATATCAACTGATAATTCCCCGCCATAGAGGTGTGCTTTGGCTGCCGTAAACTGAAAGGTATCTATGATGACGTTGCGGCTGGCACCGCTGCCGGTTTTTTCATTAAAAATATAATTCTGAATGGTATTGTTAAACACGCTGGCGTCTATGGTCACATGGTCGGATTTAAAATTGATACCGACATCCTGCTGCCAGTTGAATTCAGGTTTAAAATCCAGGTTGCCTTTTTGATAGCTGTTGGTGCCGGGATGTACGCCGTTGGCAGAAATTTCTGAAATATTGGGTGCCCTGTATCCTCTCCCGATATTGGCTTTGGCGCTAAAGTGTTTTGAAAATTCAAAGGAGCCGCCAAGGCTGCCGCTGGCGCCGCTGAAATCATGGTGGTAGGAGTAAAATGGATTGGCAGCCCCGGCCGTATCGGCGCCTGATACCACTTCGTCGAGTCCGGTTTGCGTGTTGGTCTTTGTATACAGTGCCTGGTTGTTGAACTGCCTGAAATCATACCGCAGGCCGCCCATCAATTCCAGCTTATCGATTGATTTTTTTAGAAAAATAAACGGCCCGAGGTCAAATTGGTGGTAGGAAGGGATTACGAAATCAGTGCCCTTAGTGACGTTGTTGGTTTGATACATTCCGTTAAGACCCGAGGTGACACTCCAGCCGTTCTTTTCCGGGAAGGCATATTTGACGTCATAAGAATACGTGTTGAGAATCAGGTAAAGGCCGGCGACGTCAAGCTGCGGGTCGTCAAATTCCTGGCGGATGCTTTTCTGGTAGGAAAGGTTCAATTCGAGCCTTGATTTGCCAATATTGAAACTGTTGGTATTGTAAATCCGGTAATGCTGTACGTGCTGGTGCAGCGCGGTGATCGAATAGGATTGCAGTTCTCCCGGAGTGACGATCTGTCTAACGGTATCGGCCAGTGTGATTTGTTTGGTAAATTTTCGCGTAGCCGAGTCCCGGCTACCGTCCGGTATTTCCTGCAGGTCGTTAAACATCGCTACACCCACGTGTGAATATCCCCAGGCACGGCTCACACCCACATACCCGCTGGCATCGATCTCGCGGTAACCGGTATTGTACACGCGCCCGTCGATGGGATTTTGATAGTTGGTAGCATTTTTATAGGAGGCAATACCGCGCCAATTGATGGAATTTTTGTTACCTGCAGCCATGGCGGAGGCGGTAATTAGTCCGTTGTTGGATTGGTATTCGCTTGAAATGCTTCCGATGGTCTTGCCGTCGGGTGGCGCGCCGGGTGGTAAGAAATTCACTACGCCGGCCTCGGCGTCCGAGCCATAGATAAGACTGGCCGGCCCTTTGACAATTTCAACTTTGTTCACCGAATTGGGATCCACTTCTATGCCATGTTCGTCGCCCCATTGTTGCCCTTCCTGACGAACGCCGTCATACAGGGTGAGAATCCGGTTAAAGCCCAGTCCGCGAATAAACGGCTTTGAGACATTGGGACCGGTCGTCACGGCATTGACCCCGGGAATGTTGGCAATTGCATCCACAACGTTTGTGCTGAGGTTTTGCTGGAGGTATTGCCTGTTGACCGAGACTATAGGAATCGGATTTTTATTGATAGTCGTAGCCTGTGAGGATCCCGTGATGACTATTTCATTTTCTTCTGTAATGGAAATCTCCATGACAAAATCTGCCGTGGTATTGTCAGTGAGTGTCAGGGTTTTAACATTATTCTTATAGCCGACAAATCCTGCCTGGATCAGGTAGGTTCCTGCCGGTATGTTGTGCAAAATGTAGGCTCCGTTTATATCGGTAAGGGTTCCCATTTTGAGGTCCGGGATATATACAGAGGCATTCAGCAGGGGCACACCTGTATTGGCTGCCGTGACATGTCCCGACAGGGTAACTTTGGGGATAAAGTCTTTCCGGTAATTAGCTTGTGCAGCCACGCTCCCGAAACACAGGGCATAAAGGGCCGTCAGGACGGAAAGAAAGGAACTCTTGTTCATGGGGATTGTTTTAAACTTTAGATATACCTGTCAGCTTCCGCATGGAAAGTCTGCAAGTCTTTTTCAGGGAGAAGATCTAAAATTCAAATGGCGGGCCGCGGAGATGTTGGTGGTCTAGCGAAACGGTTGCACTGGGAGCGATCCGCTGAAAATAGCTGTAGTGCACAAGTCTGACACCAAAAAGGAGTGTGATGCTGAAGGTGGCAAAATGTGATTCGGCGACGAGGTTTTCGCAATTGCAATTAAAACCGGCGGTAGACAACTGCTGACGGTTGTCGGCAGGCAGGTGGCCATTGCTGTCTTTATGATGCGCAAACCAGTTATGCAACGCAATCCGCGGCGTAATGGCCAGAGAAAAAATGATCAGCAGTAGGGCAGCACTGCACTTTTTAAGATGTCGCGACTTGTCGAAGGTCTTGCTCATTTGTTTTCGAAGACAGGGTAAATTGCCGTTTTAGGATAACGTCGTATGGCAAAGTTATTGTAACTGTGTTGCAAATATATCCCAATATTGGCGACCCATTGTATTTTATTTGGGAGAATTTCTTTTTTCAAGACCCTTTACAAGCAGCAAAGGAGCGGCAAAACTGCCGGTTTTGCGTTCAAGAAATCACTGTACCCTCATCTTTGGCCAAGTCAATTTCTTTTTCTTTTCCACTATTCATAGTGTGACTGAATTTCAATATTCCTACAAAGAAAACACCTCCCGCGGCATTGCCCACCGTGACCGGCGCCAGGAAGCCGAAATATTCCTGGAAAGATACCTGTCCGTTGAACATTGCCGTCGCCATTTCAATGTTACCGACAATGCAGTGCGGTAATCCGGAAAAGCCAATGGCGGCAGTAACGATCCAGATCAGTAAAATCTGGCTGGTGGTTTCACGGGCAGCCGCAACCAGCCACGCCAGCAAACCCATTAGCCATCCGGCCAGCGCAGCGCTCAACAAAGTGGTCAGCCAGCCGTTTTGAATAAATGGCCTTGTAATCGCAGCAAAGGATTCTTTGTTAATAAGATGCCAGGAATGTGCAAAATAAGAAAGTATCAATGCGAACAGGAGGCCTCCAAAGATGTTGCTGACATAAACAATTGCCCACAGGCGGAAAAGTTTTTTTAAGGAGGCAAATCCCTGTAAAACAGGCAATATCGCCAGGGTAGTATGTTCTGTAAATAGTTCAGAACGTCCCAATATGACGAATATGAATCCCAGCGGATACATATTGGCAACAAGAAAATGTACAATCGGTGGCGGGAAAATGCCGGTGAAGGCTGTCAACGTTATGGCCATCAGCAATACCGAAAATCCGATGTCGAGGCCTGCAGAAATCCCCGAAAGCAATAAACCTAAAGAGTTACGTTCCAATTGGGTAAGGGCTGCTTCTTCGGTGTGTTGAAGAATGATCATCTGGCTTTTCTGCGGCTTTTGTTCGGTTGTCTTATTTTTGGGCTGCGTTGCCAAAGTGTTTGTTTGCGATTGTGGTTTACCACTTCAAATAGCGTACCCGTAATATTAGTTCGCCGGTCTGAATGTCTTTTCGCATTAAGACGGCCGCAAAAAAATAACATTAATAGTGAAGGTGAGCCCACGGATAAGTCGGCGGTAAGTCCTGTAGTCAGTTTTAAAACAATGTTGCTTTAATGAAGTGGTCGGGCAATTTGCTGGAGATGACACGCCGATCTTGGGTTTGCAACAATGCTTGCTTTTTGACTGCCGATCCGAGGACTACCGGAAGGGGACTGCCGAAAAGCTGTTTTCTCACGCTGAAAGTAATAACCAATGGGAAAATAACGCATCGTCGTGGGCCAATGCATCGTCATTACAACAAAAAGCCCGGGTACTATTTTTCCCAGCACCTTCACCGGGTTGCGGTTTTTCTGGGTGTCACCTCTTGGAAGGACTGTAGTGAAAAATAGATAACAGGCGCGCAGGCTCGCTGGGCTCCGATATGGCTAAAAAACCCAGACGCAGTCAGGATAAACTTTTAGCGTTAATTTACCGGCAAATTTTGCAAATGAAGCCCACCAAACAATACATTCTCGAAAAAGCGCTCCTGCTTTTTAACGAGAATGGATTCGTAAATGTACGGCTGCAGCACGTTGCCGACAAAGCTTTTGTGAGCGTAGGGCACCTGGCATACCACTTTAAGACTAAAAAGGATCTCATGACTTCCTTATACAGGAGGCTGTATAGGCGCCAGGAATTGCTGTTAACAGAGTTTAGGGTACTGCCTTTATTTGAAGATATCGATTTTTTAATGCGCCGTGTCTTTGAGTTGCAGCACCAATATCTCTTCTTTTTCCTGGATACGCTGGAGGTTTTAAGGGCGTTTCCGGAAATTGCTGACAAGCACCAGGAATTGCTGCGGTTTCAGCGGCAGCAAATTCACTTTATGATGGAATTCAATGCCTCAAGGGGCGCCTTCCAGCAGCCTTTGTATAAAGAGCAGTTCAATGACTTCACGCATATTTTTTGCCTCACCATGGACAATTGGAGGAGTTACCAGATCATTGCAGGCAACCAACATCCGGTGGTGGATGTTTTTTGCAACGATTTGTGGTCAATCTTACGGGCATTGATCTCCGACCTCGGATTACCGGAGTTTGGTCAGTTGACCAATAAAATTATTTGACGAACTTTGACGTGATTTTTTGACGCCATTCTATGAACATGAAAGTATCCATAGCGGCTGCCGTCCTTTCAGCAATGAACAGCTTTCTGGAAAGGGAAAAACTTGCCGAGAAAGCCGGTGACACAGAAGACCTGCGTTTTATCGTGGAGGGCCGCTGGCTGAAAGATTCTGCGGTAATTGATGGCACGATCTATCGAAACGGCGGCTGGGATGTTTACCTCGTTTTTGTGCATTACACCAATGCCCTGCAGCTGATCGTCAGAAC
>Ga0209698_10008423_pt1 | contig 10646 bp, 6 predicted proteins | sample LitLauG_LLR_2012_FD_187203 | JGI IMG/M metagenome (GOLD analysis project Ga0209698, IMG submission 187203) | Freshwater sediment microbial communities from Pennsylvania, USA - Little Laurel Run_MetaG_LLR_2012 (SPAdes) (version 2) | ecosystem: Environmental > Aquatic > Freshwater > Creek >... | reverse complement strand
CCGTTTGACAGTCCTGGCATGGCGACCGGTGAGACCACGGTGGAATTCCTCAGTGCATGCTGCCGGCTCGTGGACCTGCTGCACACGCCACAGGACATTCCCTTTCTCAGTGGCCTGATTCAACGCGAGATCATCTACCGAATCCTTCGCAGTGCGGAGGGAGCACGCCTTCGAGCGATTGCAACGCTAGGAGAGCAAAGCCACCGAACGGCAAAAGCGATCGCCTGGATTAGGGCGAACTATGCGAAACCGCTACGGGTCGAAGATATCGCAGGAATCGCGGGCATGGGCGTGTCCACGCTGCACCATCATTTCCGGGTGCTGACCGCCATGAGTCCACTTCAGTATCAGAAACACCTTCGGTTGCAGGCCGCGCGGGGACGCATGCTTATGGATGGTCTGGACGCCGCAAGTGCGGCCTTTGAGGTCGGATACGAAAGCGCCAGCCATTTCAACCGCGAATACAGCCGTTTCTTCGGCCAGCCACCGATGCGGGATATTCGGACCCGTCGCTCGCCAAGCGCTCCGCCGTTGGAGTCAGTCAACAATGGGTAAAAAACGCTATCTGATGGTGATAGTTTCCGTGAGGCGCCGTCGAAGTCCGGCTACCGGAATGTGGCCGTTCCTGGGCGTTCGGCCATCCCGTAGCAATCCACATGAGCGAGAAGTTGCCAAACCTGACGCACGGCCAAATCTGGAGGTCCCTCATAAGTGAACCGTATTGTTCCGCTGACCCAGCAATACGGTTCACTTAAGAGCTGGTATGACAATCCGCGTTCCCAAATTCTAGCCGACTTATGGGGACCGATCTTAACCACCACCGCGCGGCGCTCGCGCTCCCAACGCCTACGGCTTTGTCGAGGATGTCGCTCGGTCGGGCGGAGGGATGCCGACCTGACACAACCCTTGGAGTTCGGGCAAGACTGCGCGGAAGGAATCACCCCCCGGAGGGCACCTCGGAGAAATCATACTCCTTCTCGCACTCGCCAACTTCCACCTGGGGTAGTCCGAGGGCGTATAGCTCTTTCACAACGTCATCGCGGTAACGCACCTTAATATGCGTGGCGACGACCCTGACGCCCGGCGGCATCTTGGCTATTTCCTGCCCAAACATTTCGGGCGTTAGATGGCGGGAAGTCTGCGCCAAGCCCTTCATGGAATTGGGAAAGCAAGCTTCCAGAAACACTGCCCTGAGACCGGCAGTCCGATGTGCGACTTCCCACAACCTTGTGGTCGGGCCGGTATCGCCAGCAATGACCACAGCACTTTGGGCATCGGTGACCACGTAACCGAAGGTGGGGACCAAGTGGTCGACGCGAACTGGTGTGACGCGCAGATCATCGGCCTCCACCGGCACTTCCTCCTGGAGCGGGCACAGGCGCAGGAAAGGAGCCATTTTCTTGGATAGCGCGACGAAGTCCGGCCACACGACATCGTTAAAGATGTGGCGCTGCACGGCATCCAACGTCTCAGGATTTCCATAAACCCGCGTGCATTCTCCGGAGGGTGTCCAGGCGTTTTCGACGAAGATCGGCAGACTGGCGGTGTGGTCGGAGTGGGAGTGAGTGAGAAACACGTGCCGGATAGCCTGCTGTTCCTGCGGAGTGCCGTGAAACCCCAGACAGCCCGCATCGATGGCCACAGTCTGGTTGATGAGGTAGCTGGTGACGTACTGGCGCCGGACGGTGTCTTGCACCGACGAACCTAAGAGTTGCACTTTCACCCGGAGACCTCCACTGCGCGGAATTGACCGTGGAGGAGCCAGGTTTCGATCTCCCCTTTTCCTTTTACCTTGATGACGCCACGGCTTTCGAACTCGAAACTGTCCTTCAATCGCTCGTACACGCTTCTGGTTACTTGTATCCCACCGGGAACACCGGATGACTCCATGCGGCTGGCGAGGTTCACTGTATCGCCCCAAAGGTCGTAGATGAACTTGGTTTTGCCAATTACGCCGGCCACCACCGGGCCTGAGTTGAGGCCGATGCGCATCTGGAGATCGAGCCCCTTTTCCCGGCCGTACTGGCCCGTCGCCTCCGCCATGCGGAGTGCCATGCGAGCCATTCTGTCGGCGTGGTCGTCACAAGGCTTGGGCAACCCGCACACGGCCATGTAGCAGTCCCCGATCGTCTTGATCTTTTCAATGCCCAGTTCGCTGGCTGCCTGATCGAATCGGCTAAACAGGCCATTCAACATTTCTACGATTTCGGGCGCGGATGTCTTGCTGGATAGGACGGTAAATCCGACCAAATCGCCAAACAAGACGGTCACATCCGCAAAGCTGTCCGCAATTTCGTGCTCGCCTCCTTTCAGGCGGCTGGCGATCTCTCCAGGAAGGATATTGAGCAGGAGGACTTCGTTTTCGCGGTTTTTCTCCTCGATCAAGTCCGTCTTCTCGCGGATGCTTCTGGTCATCGAGTTGAACGTGTCTGACAGCACCCCGAGTTCATCCTTCCATTTCCACTCGACTTGTGCGGTCAGATCCCCGGCTCCCACCCTCCGGGCCGCTCTGACTAGAGCGTTGATCGGTCGCAGGATCTGGCGCGTCATGAGCAGGGCCGCTACCACTGTGAAAAGCAACAGGCCGGTGCCCCACCAACTGAAGAGGCGCTGCATGTCGCTCACTGGCTTGAGTGCCTCGTCCAGGTTCATCCGGGCCTCGATCATCCATCGCAGCCCTTCGATGTGCAGGGGCATGAACGACACCAGGGTAGTTTTTCTCCCAAATATGGGACTCTCAGTCGTGGCGCCCTCCTTGCCATCAAGGGCTGCGGTCACGGACGGAAACCGGACCTCGAACTGAAGAATGGTGGTCTTGTACGTGCGAATCCGGTTGAGCTTGTCTTCCGGGACGCCGAGGGCCTTGAGGCGGGCCAGAAACCCGTCCGGGCTTTCGAGGAATCCACGAACGTTCGTGCGGAGACGGTAATCCGATCCGACGATGGCTGACTCGCCCGATTGCCCCAAGCCGTCCGCTTGCCAGCCACGGTTGCCGGTCATGACACTCTCAATGGCGTTGGTCGAGAGCTGTAGCGCAAATACGCCGACGCGGTCCTCCCCGTCGAATATGGGGCTAGCGACAAACTGAGTCGGCTCGCCCCGGGAAGCCTCATAGGGTTCAAAGTCGGAAAGGAACACATCGTCCGGATTTTTCGTGGCCAGGCCTTGCCTCACGACCTTGGCCAGATTGCTGTCCCGGTAGGGGCCCTCCAGGAGGCTGGTGCCAAAATCGCGGTCCTTATTCACGTCGTAGACGATATACCCCCGCTCGTTGTCGATCAGATACAGATCGTAATACCCGAAATTTTCGATGATCCTCCGAAACGAACGGTGGTACTTGGCGTGAACACGACTATACTCACTGTTGTCCTCGGCTTTTTCCATCTCGCGGCGCCGCTCGGGAGGATAGGGGTTTTTTGCGATGTAGACGGACTGAAGTTGTAGCGCTGCTGAGGTGAACGGCAAATAATACTCTACCCGCGGTCTGGCCAGGTTGAGCTTTTGCATCTCCGGATAGAATCGAGTCAGATAGTCTTGGCGCACCGCCTCCAAGGCTTCCGCCGGAATTGAAGCCGCGTTCAGCATGTGGTAGGTCGTCCGGAACTCCCTCATCGCATCGATGAACATCCGGTCTTCACTGAGAGTCAGAACGTGGCTATGGATGATTCGATAATAGGTTTCAATTTGAAATGCTTTCGAGCGTCGGACGCCCGTGAGCTGATTCATGATGCCTTGCTTGAGGGCCTGAAGATACTTGAGGTACGCGATGGTTCCGGTCGCGGCGAATGTCGAGATCCCGATGAGCAGGAGAAGAGATAGCAGCTTATAGCGAATGCTCCAATGGGCGAACTTCTTCACGATCTACTCCCGACTGTCTCAACGTCTCCAGTCCTCGATCAGGGCCGCTACCAGAGCGCTCCAACCGGTCTGGTGCGATGCCCCCAGTCCGGCACCGTTGTCGCCGTGGTAGAACTCGTAGAACAGAATCAGGTCTTTCCAGTAAGGGTCATGTTGGAATTTTTCGGTCCCGCCATAGACTGGACGGTGCCCGTGGTCGTCGCATGTAAAGATGCGAATCATCCGGTTGGCGATCTCCCCGGCAATATCCCACAGGCTCCGGGCGCCGCTGGAATCGCCCGGGATGTTGAGCTGGAGATCGTCGCCATAGCCTGTGCCGAGCGTCCGGAGCGACTCAATGATCAAAAAGGTTGTCGGGAACCAGATGGGACCTCGCCAGTTGGAGTTTCCGCCTTTGATCTTGTTGTCGGACTCGGCGGGATCGTAGCGCACCTCGCTGTGTCCGAACACGAAAGGATGTAGCTCATGGTACTTGGACAGGCTGCGGATGCCGAAGTCGGAAAGAAATTCCGCGGGGCTGAGAAGCCGCTCCAGCATGCGCCGGAGTTGCGTCTGGTTCACAATGGTGAGCTCGTATTGCTTGCTGGCTCCGCGCTCGATGTAATGGCAGCAACTTTCAGTGAGTTGGCGGCGATTGTTGACGAACCACAGAAAGTTTGTCTTGAATTCCCGAAAGGGCTCAATGTCGTCTAGCTTCAGGGTTTGCGCCGCGTATAGTGGGATGATGCCGACCAATGAGCGCACGCGGAACTTCTCGAAGCTCCCGTCGGGATAGCGAATGACGTCATAGAAGAAGCCGTCATCTTCGTCCCAGAGCGAGTAATTGCGGCCACCCATGTTCTTCATCGCGGCTCCAATATAGATGTAGTGCTCGAAGAACTTGAGGGCCAGACTCTCGTAGGCTTTGTTCTCTCCGGCGAGTTCCAGAGCGATGCGCATTAAGTTCAGGCAGAACATGCCCATCCAGCCGGTGGCGTCGGATTGTTCCAGCACTGCCCCGCCGGGCAGCTTCTCGCTTCGGTCGATGACGGTGATGTTGTCCAGGCCGAGGAAGCCACCCTCGAAGACGTTGTTCCCGGCGCTGTCGACTTTGTTGACCCACCAGGCGAAATTGATCAGCAGCTTGTGGAAACATTTTTCCAGGAATTCCCGGTCACCAACCCCATTGCGTGCCTTGTCCATGCTGTACACACGCCAGACCGCCCACGCGTGTACCGGCGGATTCAGATCTGAGAACTCCCACTCGTAGGCGGGTATCTGGCCGTTGGGGTGCTGGAATTGCTCAAACAGCATGAGAAAGAGTTGCTCTTTAGCGAACTCCGGGTCGACCAGGGCGAAGGCCACCGTGTGGAAAGCGAGGTCCCAGGCGGCAAACCATGGATACTCCCACTTGTCGGGCATGGACAACACGCGCATGGAGTTGAGGTGGCGCCAGTGCCTGTTCCGAATCCCCAGCCGTGATGACGGGGGAGGATATCGGGGGTTGTCGCCCTCCAACCAGGCGTTCACATCGAAGAGGTAGATCTGTTTGGTCCAGAGCAGCCCGGCCAAGGCCTGCCTTTGCACTCGTTTTTCATCCTCGGTGGCTTTGGGAGGCTGGATGGCGGCATAGAACTCATCGGCTTCCGCGCGGCGCCGCACGATGATCGAGTCCACGTCGTCGAGTGGAGTTTTAATCGGCTCGGGCGCAAGCCGCAAGCGAAGAATCACAGAGCCGCCGGCGGGAACGGTGTACTGGTAGTGAAGGCAGGACTTGGTTCCGGTCTGTTTGGGATTAACGGCGTCTTCTTCACCGTTCACGACAGCTCGGTGGAAGCCGTCTTTGCAGTAGGGGCGCGCGTTCGGAACGCAGTAAAGCCGTTGCGCGTTCGTCTCGTTATCAGTGAAGAGGGGCTGGCCGTTTGCGTCTCCGTACAGGTAGCGCTTGCCAAGCCGGTAGTCGAACGGAAGGTTTTTGAGGCGTTCAGCCCCAGCGTCATCCGCGATCAAACTGATGGCGCCCTCCGTTGCGGTTCCCTTGCAGATGACGGGTGTCGGGCCCGGTGGATCCGTCCAAGCCCACGTGTTACGGAACCAGAGATGGGGAAGGATATGCAGCGGCGCAGGCTCGGGTCCACGGTTAACCGCGTCGATCCGGATACAGAGATCCTCACCCGACGCCTTGGCGTATTCGACGAACACGTCGAAGTAGCGGTTCTCGTCGAAGATGCCTGTTTCCAGAAGCTCGAACTCAAATCCATGGCCGCCGCGCCTTCGGTTCTCTTCCAACAACCACTGGTAAGGGAACTTCGCCTGAGGATACTTATATAGGTACTTCATGTAGGAGTGGGTCGGAGTGCTATCGAGATAGAAGTAATACTCCTTCACATCTTCGCCGTGGTTTCCTTCGCCGGGTGTCAGACCGAAGGCCCGCTCCTTCAAGATGGAATCCTTGCCGTTCCAAAGAGCGAGGCTGAACACCAGAAGCTGATAGCGGTCGCAGATCGCGGCCAGACCATCCTCGCCCCAGCGATAAGCCTTGCTCCTGGCCATGTCATGGGAAAGAAAATCCCAGGCTGCTCCATTCGGGCTGTAGTCCTCCCGCACCGTTCCCCAAGAACGCTCGCTGACGTACGGGCCCCAGCGCCGCCAAAGAAGGGGTTTCCCTTCGGTTTCCAGGAGCCGGTAGCCTTCTTTGGTAGCCGTGAAGGCCGCAGAACCCGGTGGAACTGTGGCAATGGTGGGCTCGATCGCATTTCTTAGTGCTGAGGGTGATGTGACAGGGGCTGCACTCATATCGTCTCTCCTCCCCGTCGGTTCTGGATGTAGTCACGAGGCGGCTCTTGGTCGAGCTAGACCTCTGGGGAAACACGGGTAATCATTCCCAATGCAAGATGAATTCTCACGGTTGATGATTCAATATTTGGCGCGTAGCGAGGCACAAACAACAGCGCCTCACATCCGCCCGCGAATCATCTTGGTCGTCGTAGTCCACACTCGACCGTTTTGAGTATTGTGAATAGTACGCCGCAAATCGACAGAACAGCGATCACTCCCTTCTGTGTCCGGCTACCGCAAAAGGAGTCCCACACACAATTAACGGGATGGCTCGCTTTTGCCAGACTGATCCCGACAAACGCGTCTGCGTTTGCTCAGGGCTCTGGCGATGGATACCGCATTCTTGGTCCAAGTCCCATTCTGGGAGACCTCACTCAAAGCGTTAAATGGACGGCATTGCCGCTAACCCACCGCTAACCCGCATTTCTCACATGTGGGCCGAGGAGGTGGCGCAGGAGTGCGTGCTTCACGTCATTTGCAGCCTTCGAAGACGCCGCTGGGCGCGCCCGTATAGCCGAGCGCCTGCATGCCGGCCGGGGAGCTGTAATATGCTCTGGCGATCCAGTCTTTCAGAGTGCTGAAATGCGCGTGGCCGCGATAGCTCGCCGGCGCGTTTTCGTCCCAGGTCTCGAGGGTGTGCGGGTATGCCATGAAGGTCACCAGTTCCACCTGCTGCTCGGGCGTGAGATACACGAAAGCGGCGCGGTAGCGCGCGAAGGCTTCCCCATCCAGGAAAGAGAGGCTTTCCAGAAAGCTCTTTTGCGTTTCGTGCGTTTCGACGGCCAGCACCGCGTCGAGGAAACGGTTCACGAAGGCCGCTTTGGCGCCCGGCGTATCGGTGGCAGGGATAAGGATTTCGCTGAAGACGATGAGCGTCTGGTTTTGATGGTCATCCAGAAACAGCGGATTCCAATCGGCGCGCGCCAGTTCCTTCGAGGCGTCGTAATCGGAGGGGAATTCGCGCGCCGCGGCGACACGACCCGATACGGCGGCGGCAGCGCCTCCCAGGAAGGTTTGGCGAAACAAATCCCGGCGGTTCATTTGGGGACTATAATACCCTTACCGATGCAAGAAGCACAAGTTTCCCAAACATACGACGCCATCGTAGTAGGATCCGGCGCGACGGGGGGTTGGGCGGCCAAACGGCTGGCGGAAGCTGGCTTGAAAGTTGCGCTGCTGGAGGCGGGACGCAACATCTCGCCCAGAGAATTCACCGAGCACATGCCGGCCTACAAGCTAAAATACCGCGACATGTCGCCCGAAATCGCGCGTACGCGGCCGGTGCAGAAGCAATGCTACGCCTGCATGGAGTACAACTACGACTGGTTCGTGGACGACCTGCAGAATCCGTACAGCACTCCGGCGGGCAAGCCGTTCACCTGGCAGCGGCTGCGGATTGTGGGCGGGCGGACGCTGGTCTGGGGACGCCAGAGCTACCGCATGAGCGATCTGGATTTCAAGGCGGCCAGCCACGACGGCTATGGCGAAGACTGGCCTCTTTCGTACAAGGACATGGAGCCTTACTACGAGATCGTGGAGCGCTACGTAGGAATCAGCGGCGCGGCGGAAGGGAATCCCACGCTGCCGGACAGCCACTTCCTGCCGCCCATGAAGATGACCTGCGGCGAGATGCGATTGCGCGAGCGCGTGCAGGCGCAATTCGGCCGCACCGTCACCATTGGGCGCACCGCCATCCTCACGCAGAATCATAATGGGCGCGCCGCGTGCCATTATTGCGGGCCTTGCGAGCGCGGCTGCGTGACGTTCTCGTACTTCAGCAGCCCGTTCACCACGGTGGCGGATGCGCTGAAGACGAAGAATTGCACGCTGATCGCGAACGCGGTGGTGCGCAGCGTGGATATGGATAACGCCAACAATCGCGCCACCGGCGTGACCTATGTCGACCGCCTCTCGCACAAGACCTACCAGGCGCGCGCCAGGAGCGTGATTCTCTGCGCGCAGGCCTTGGAATCGACCCGCATTCTGTTGAACTCATTCACGCGCGTCTATCCCAAGGGTCTGGCCAATTCGAGCGGCGTGTTGGGACATTACCTGATGGACCACGCGGTAGGCGGGGGCGCGGCGGGCGAGTTGCCCGGCTTCGATCCTACCCCTAGTTCGCCCAGCGGGCCGCATCGCGCAAATGGCATCTACGTGATTCGCTTTCGCAATATTGCGAATGGTCCGCGGCATCCGCGCTTCATTCGCGGCTACGGATATCAGGGCGGCGCCAGCGCGGGGTTCAACTTCGGCGCAGAGGGATTCGGCGCGGGCTACAAGAAAGCCGTGCTGGCGGGAACTTACGGCATCGATCTGGGCGCTTTCGGCGAATCGCTGGCGCGCTTCGATAATTATTGCGAGATCGATCCGGAGATGCGGGACGCCTGGGGCATTCCGGCGCTGCGCATCCAGATGACGCACGGCGACAATGAGAAGGCCATGATGGAGGACTCCGCCTCTTCCGCCGCCGAGATGCTGGAGGCGGCCGGCGCCAGGAACATCAAGGTCAACGCGGATCTGGCGATGCCCGGGATGGCGATCCATGAAGTAGGCACCGCGCGCATGGGGGCGGATCCGAAGAAGTTCGTTCTGGACCCTTATAACCAGGCGCACGATGTGAAGAACCTCTTTGTGATGGACGGAGCCTGCTACCCGTCGTCGGCGTGCCAGAATCCCACGCTGACGTTCATGGCGCTGACGGTGCGGGCCTGCGATCATTTGATCGAGCGATTCAAGAAGAATGAAGTGTAGCGAGGGAGGAGGGAATGACGCGAGAGTTGTGCATTTGCGTTTTGACGGTTTGGGGCGCGGGGGCCGCTGTGCCGCCCGTGATCCCAGGCGACTCCGAGCGAGGCGCCAAACTGTTTGAAAACGAACGCTGCGTGCAATGCCACAGCGTGAACGGCAAGGGTGGAAAGATGGGCATGGATTTGAGCGCGCGGGTGGACCGCGGCTTTACGCCCGCGCTGCTGGCCAGCGCCATGTGGAACCATGCTCCGGTGATGTGGGCGGCCATGGAAGGAGCCGGAATGGAGCGGCCCAAATTGAGTCCATCGGATGCCGCCGACTTGTTCGCCTACTTGTATTCGACGCGTTTCTTCGACAAGCCGGGCGACGCCGCGCGCGGCAAGCAAGCCTTCACGGATAGGCACTGCACGGAGTGCCACGGGATTGCCGAGTCGCGTGCGGAAGGCGCGCCGCCGGTGGTGAAGTGGGGATCGCTGGGGCAGCCCATGGTCCTGGTGCAACAGATGTGGGACCATAGCAGCCGCATGCGGGAGGCCTTCGCGCGCAAGAAGATTGTGTGGCAGGAGCTGACCGCGCAGGATTTGAGCGATATCCTGGCCTATCTGCGCAACCTGCCGGAGACGCGGGGAATGGAGGCGCGTTTCTCGTTCACCGCGGGGGAGGGCGGCCAAGCCATATTTGAAGCGAAGGGTTGCGTGAAATGTCATGTGGGCAAGCTGGCGCTGGAGGACCGCCTACATAATCTGGCACTGACCGAGATCGCGGTGGACATGTGGAATCACGCGCCCAGGATGATTCAGCCGGTGCCGCAGCTTTCCGAAGACGAGATGCGGCAGTTGCTTAGTTATCTATGGATGCGCCAGTTTGTGCATGCCAAGGGGGACGTGGCGCGCGGCAAGCAGGTGTTTGCCGCAAAGCATTGTGGGGAATGCCACAATGGCGGGGAGCACGGAGCGCCGCCGCTGCCCGGGCAAGGCCGGGGGTACTCGGAAATCACGATCATCTCAGCGCTTTGGAAGCACGGTCCACAGATGTTCACGCGCATGCATCAGGCGCGGATAGCGTGGCCGCGGTTCAACAGCCCGCAGCAGATGTCGGACGTGGTGGCGTACTTGAATTCGGTGCAGTAAGAATGGCTGCAGCCGGCGTGGCGTCCCCAATGGGGATCCCAGGCAGGATTGCCCGATGGCACTTGCTTCTCCCAACAATATTGGAATGCTGCG
>Ga0209698_10008422_pt1 | contig 10647 bp, 9 predicted proteins | sample LitLauG_LLR_2012_FD_187203 | JGI IMG/M metagenome (GOLD analysis project Ga0209698, IMG submission 187203) | Freshwater sediment microbial communities from Pennsylvania, USA - Little Laurel Run_MetaG_LLR_2012 (SPAdes) (version 2) | ecosystem: Environmental > Aquatic > Freshwater > Creek >... | reverse complement strand
GGCAGGAACACCGTGCGCAGGTCGGGGGCCATGGCGCGGTTCATGCCGGCCATCTGCATCTCGTAGTCGAAATCGGTGGAATCGCGTAAGCCCCGCACGATGATGCGCGCGCCCGCCAGACGCGCCGCCTCAATGGCGAGGCCGGAGAACGAGACGACCTCCAGCGCGCAGTTTTCGCGGGCGAGGGCGTCGCCGGCGGCGTCGTTTATCATCGCCAGGCGTTCGTCCACCGTGAACAGGCCCGCCTTGGTGGGATGCGCTCCAACGCCGACCACCAGCTTGTCGCAGAACGCCGCCGCCTGCGACATCACGTCGAGGTGGCCGTTGGTCATGGGGTCGAACGAACCCGAATAGAAGGCGATGCGCGGCATGACTTGGTTTAGACGCCTTTGCGGCAAGCGACAATCGCCATGCGGCGCGTTATACCGGACGGGGAGGAACCCATGAACGCCGATGAATTGCGCGCGCTGCAAGCGCCCCTGAAAGACCGTTATCGCGGCGACGCCGCCGCCGCCCTCATCACCCTGACGGCGCGAGGGTCGCTCGACGACTCGAAAATCGCCTGCAAGGTGGAGACCGGGCGGGCGCTCGCCGTGGCGGGGCTGCATCCGGCGACGGGCGGTTCCGGCGCCGAATTGTGTTCGGGCGACATGCTGCTGGAGGCGCTGGTCGCCTGCGCGGGGGTCACCTGCAAGGCGGTGGCGACGGCGCTGGGGATTACGCTGCGCTCGGGCGAAGTGGTCGCCGAGGGCGATCTGGATTTTCGCGGCACGCTGGGCGTGGATCGCGAGGCGCCGGTCGGCGTCCGCGAGATCAGGCTGCGCTTCAAGCTCGACACGGACGCGACCGCCGAACAGCTTGAGACGCTGATGAAGCTGACGGAGCGCTATTGCGTGGTGTTCCAGACGCTGAAGACTTCGCCCAAACTGTCGGCCGAGCTTTCGCGCTGACGTGCTGCGCTCCCTGATCCGGGCTCTGGGGTTTTTGGCGCTGGCGGGCGCGTTCGTGCTCGCGGTGGAGGACGGCGCGCGTTCGCTGGCCAACGGCGCCGTGATGCTGCAGCCGCTGGGCGGCTCGCTGGCGCGCCTCGCGCCGCAGAAGTTCCAGCAATTGCCGGCGCTCGCGGCCCATATCCACCCCAAACTGTGGGACCCCGTGTTGATCGACGTGCTATGGATACCCACATCGGCGGCGCTTTTGCTGCTGGGCGCGATGCTGGCGGCTTTGTCTTCGCCGCGCCGCGCCCGTCGGTAACTTTGGCGGTGCGCGTGCGTATACTCGGCCAGAAGGAGGACGCGATGTTCAACTTTTTCTCGAAAAAGACCCACATGGTCGATTCCGCCAACGCGCTGCCCGGACGCCGGGAGCCGCTGCCTACCGCCGTGAAGCATTTCGTCAACGGCGCTCCGATCAAGGGGCCGTATCCCGGCGACGCCGAACAGGCGATCTTCGCGATGGGCTGCTTTTGGGGGGCGGAGCGCAAATTCTGGCAGGCGGGCGAGGGCGTGTTCGTCACGGCGGTCGGCTATAGCGGCGGCTTCACGCCCAACCCGACCTACGAAGAGACCTGCACGGGGCTGACCGGCCACGCCGAGTCGGTGCTGGTGGTCTATCGCCCCAAGCTGATCTCCTATGAGGATTTGCTCAAAATCTTCTGGGAGAACCACGACCCCACGCAGGGGATGCGGCAGGGCAACGACGTCGGCACGGTTTATCGCTCGGGGATTTACGCCACCACCGACGCGCAACTTGACGCCGCGCACCGCTCGGCGGCGATGTTTGGCGGGATGTTGCAGAAACAGGGTTTTGGGCCGATCACCACTGAGATCGCCAAAGCGGGGACGTTCTACTTCGCAGAGGCGCATCACCAGCAATATCTGGCCAAGAATCCCGGCGGTTATTGCGGTCTGGGCGGCACCGGCGTGTCGTGCCCGATCGGGGTGGCCAAGGTTTCGGCTTGACGCTGACGATCGAGGCGACCACCGCGCGTCAGGCGGCGGTCGCTGAGGTTGCGCAGCGGCTGGCGGCGGCGGGCGTCGAGGATTCTGTCCGCGAGGCTTCGTTGCTGATGCGAAGGGCGGCGGGGCTGAGCGCGGCCGCTTTGATCGCCCATCCTGAGGCGCCGCTGGGGTCAGCGGCGGCGCGGGTCGAGGCGTTCGCGCAGCGCCGCGCGCTCGGCGAACCGCTTTCGCGCATCGCGGGGCGGCGGGAGTTCTGGGGCCGGGATTTCATCGTCACGCCTGACGTGCTCGACCCGCGCGCCGACACCGAGACGTTGGTTGAAGCCGCGCTTGCGGCGCTTTCCGCGCGCAAAGGCGAGGCGTTGCGGGTGGTCGATTTTGGCGTCGGATCGGGCGCGATTCTGGCGGCGTTGCTGAGCGAATGGCGCCAAGCCACTGGGCTGGGTGTGGACGCCAGCGCGGCGGCGGCTGAAGTCGCGGCGCGCAATCTGGCTGGGTTCGGCGAGCGGGCGGCGGTGGCGGTCGGGCGCTGGGGGCGGGGGCTCGACGGCCCCTTCGACGTGATCGTCTCCAATCCCCCCTATATCCGCACCGCCGACATCGCGGGCCTTGCGCGCGAAGTGCGCGCGCACGATCCCGCCCTGGCGCTTGACGGCGGGCCGGACGGGCTCGACGCCTATCGCGCGCTGGCGCCTGATATCGCGCGGCTGCTGGCGGCGCAGGGCCGGTTCTTCGTCGAGATCGGCGAAGGGCAGGGCGACGAGGTCGTATCAATCTTCGAAGCGGCGGGGCTGACGGTAGCCGAACGTCGGCGCGATCTGGGCGGGATCGAGCGGGTTCTGGGCGGCTTGCATGCGCGCCCCATTCCGGGACAATGAGGGGCGCCAACCAAGAGGCCGCCCCTTGTCTGCAACGCCCGAACAGCCGCAAGGCGAACTCACCGTCCGTCTCGTCGCCATGCCCGGCGACACCAACGCCAATGGCGATATTTTCGGCGGCTGGGTGCTGAGCCAGATGGATCAGGCGGGCGGCATCGCGGCGGTCGAGCGCGCGCAGGGACGGGTGGTCACGGTGGCGGTGGATGCGATGACGTTCATTCGCCCCGTCAAGGTCGGCGACGTGCTTTGCGTCTACACAAACGTCGACCATGTCGGGCGCACCTCGATGAAGGTTCACATCGAGGCGTGGGCGCAGCGTTTCCAGACGCATCGGCGCGAGAAGGTGACGGATGCGACCTTCACCTTCGTCGCCATCGACGAAGCGGGCCGCCCGCGCCCGGTTCCGTCGGAGCCAGCCTGAGCTTTACGCGGGCGCCGACGGCGCCTTATAACAGTCGCCGACGCGGGTGTAGCTCAATGGTAGAGCAGCAGCCTTCCAAGCTGAATACGAGGGTTCGATTCCCTTCACCCGCTCCAGCATTAACTGACCTTGCCAGCGTCGCCTCAGAGGATGCCGTAGGCGAATAGCAGGATTCCCAGCACCGCGACCGCCACCAGGCCCCAGGTCATTTTCGACCATTGCGACGGGTCCAGCGGATGCCGGTAGCCGGTCGGTTTCACGCCGAAAAGGTCCATTCCCTGCTCTCCCCTCGCGCCCAGACCCACCTGCGGGCGGCGACAAAAACTATTGTACGTCGGCCGCGACAAAATCGTCACGTCCGCAAATTATGCGCTATGGTCAATTTCTTGACAGATCGGCGCAGGTGAAGTTGCTTTAGGGCAGCGATACAAGCGCCGGCGAAGGCGCTTCTAGGGGGAATGCCCATGTCATATCAGCCGAACCGTTGGGGCGTTGGGCTTGTGCCGCTCGCTGTGTTGTGGGTGCTGGGAACCAGCGGCGCCTTGCGGGACGTCGAATCGACGCTGTCGCGCGAGGTCGAGGGCCTGATCGGCGGCGATATCGACGGCGCCAGCGTTTCCGCGCGCGGACGCGACGTCGCGTTGCACGGCGAGGCGTTCAGCCACGATAGCCTCAAGGCCGCGATCGACAAGGCGGCCGACGCGCCAGGGGTTCGCTCGGTCGAGGCGCACGAGGCTGAAATCGTGCCGGCGGTCACGCCCTATGCGTGGTGGGCGGTGCGCGACGGCGGGCGGGTGACGACCTCGGGCGTCGTGCCGGACCCCAAGACCAAAGCGGCGCTGGCCGATGCGCTGAAAGGTCTCGGCGAGCCCAACGACCGCACGACCTATGGCCGCGGCCTCGCGGACGGCCTGCCCGCCGCCGCCGCTTTCGCGGCGCAGGCGCTCGGCCATTTCAGCCGGGGTTCGGCGGTCTATACCGACGGTTCGCTCGATATTGACGGCGTCGCCGCCGATCCCGCAGGCTATGCGGCGGCGCTCGCGCTCGCTAAGGCGCCGCCGGCGGGCGTGAAGCTGGGCGCGTTCAACGTGACGCCGCCGGTCGCTTCGCCCTTCGTGTTTTCCGCGACCCGCGCGGACGCGGGCGTCACGCTCGCCGGCGGCGCGCCGACCGCCGAGGCCAAGGCCGCGCTCGCCGCCGAGGCTGCGAAGGGGTTCGCGGGCGCCAAGCTGAACGACCAGCTCGAATTGCGCAGCGGCGCGCCGGGCGGCGAGACGGCGGCGGCGCTATGGGCGTTGCAGGCGCTCTCGAAGCTCAAGACGGGCAAGGCGGAGCTGTCCGACGAGGCGATTCGGCTTAGCGGGCAGGCGGGCGCGCCCGGCGACGTCGAGGCGGTCGCAGCCTTGGCCGCGAAAGCCCCGGCCGGGTTCAAGCTCGATACGAGTGCGATTGCGCCTGCGACGGTGGCGACCTACGCCTTCGCGGCGGAGAAGGGGCCCGATGGGCTTTATCTTACGGGCTTTGCGCCCGACGCCGCCGCCAAACAGGCTTTGGCGAGCGCCGCTGCGGCGGCGAAGCTGCCGGTCACGGATCATGTGCGGATCGCCGCCGGTCTGCCCAAGGGAATCGATTATAAGGCGCTGGCCGGCTTCGCGCTGGCGGAGCTGGCGGGGCTCGACAAAGGCAAGGTCAAGCTTTCGGGCGACAAGCTCAGCGTCTACGGCGCGACGCTCGACTGGAAACAGGGGTTGGACGCCGAGACCCGTGCGAAAACGCCGCCCGCCGGAACGACGCTGGCGGATCTGGCCGTCGACCGCCCGCCGACGCCCGACGAGCTCGCCCTCGCTCGTGAGGCCAAGCTGAAGGCGCGCAAGGCGGAGGAGGAGCGGCTGGCGCAGGAAGCCGCCGCCGCCGAGGCGGCGGCCAAGGCCGAGGCCGACAGGAAGACGCAGGAGGCCGAAGCCGCCGCCGTCGCCGCGAAGGCCGAGGAGGCGAAGAAAGCCGAAGCCGCGGCTGCGGCCGAGGCGGCAAAGGCTTTGGCCGCTCAGAAGGCGCAGGACGACGCCAAGGCCGAAACGACTCAGAAGGTTCAGGAGGCCGCCGAGACGGCGCGCACGGTGGCGGCGGCGGCAAGCGCGGTCGCGGCCTCGCGCAAGGCCGTCGAGGACGCCGAGGCGCGCATTCAGGCGATGACCCAGCAGATCGCCGATCTCCAACGCAAGGCTGAGGACGCGGCCAAGGCGGCGAGCGATGCGGCGGCTTCGGTGGGCGCTCGCGCCGATGTGGCGGCCGAAGCGGCGATGCGCGCCGAACAGGCGGCCAAGGGCGCGATGGACGCGGGCGCCAAGGGCGCTGCCGACGTCGCCGACGCGGCCAAGCAGCAATTGGGTCTGCTGTCGCAGAACGCCAGCCGCAGCGACGACGCCAAGGCGGCGGTCGAGGCGGACTTAAGCCAGGCGCAGCAGGCGGCCAAGACCGCCGAGGCGGCGCTGGCGGGTCTAGCGGCGGCCCGGCAGGATCAGGAGGGCCGGCTGCAAGAGTTGGCGCAGCGCACGGAAGCTGCGGCCAAGACCGCGCAGGATGCGGCTACGGCGGAAAGCGAAACCATCGCCTCGCGCGAGAAGGCCGCCCTCGCCGCCGCCGCCGTTGCGGCCGCCGAGATCGCCGAGCAGGTCGGTAAAGCGACCGACGCCGCCAAATCCGCCGAGCAGAGCGCCAAGGACGCGGCGGAGGCCAAGGCCGCGCCAGCGCCGACCCCCGAGGCCAACGGCCCGAGCGCGTCCGACAAAGCGGAGGCGGCGGCCCGCGCGGCGGCGGAAAGCGCCGCAGCGGCGGCCGAGGCCGCCAAGTCCGCAAGCGACGCGTCCAAGATGGCGAGCGACGCAGCCGGCAAGGTCGAGGCGACGGCGAAAGCCGCCGCCGACAGCGCGTCGAGCGCCGAGACCTCCGCCAAGTCCGCTGCTGAGGCGGCGAAAGCAGCGGGCGACGCGCAGACCGGCGCCGTCGCGGCGACGGCGGCGCTTGCTGCGAAGGCGGGCGAGACGACGGACGCCGCCAAGGCCGTTGCCGATCAGGCTGCGAGAGCGGGTCAATCGGCCGACGCGGCCAAGGCGAGCGCGGCCGCGGCCGACGCCTCGGCCAAGACGGCGGGCGAGGCCGCCAAGGCGGGCGACGAAGCGAAGGCGGCTGCGGAGGCGGCCAAAGCCAGCGCGGCTGCGGCTGACGCCTCGGCCAAGACGGCGGGCGAGGCCGCCAAGGCGGGCGACGAAGCGAAGGCGGCTGCGGACGCGGCCAAAGCCAGCGCGGCTGCGGCTGACGCCTCAGCCAAGACGGCGGGCGAGTCCGCCAAGGCGGGCGACGAGGCGAAGGCGGCTGCGGACGCGGCCAAGGCGAGTGCGGCTGCGGCTGACGCCTCGGCCAAGACGGTGGGCGAGGCCGCCAAGGCGGGTGACGAAGCGAAGGCGGCTGCGGACGCTGCCAAGGCGAGTGCGGGGGCGGCTGACGCCTCGGCCAAGACGGCGGGCGAGGCCGCCAAGGCGGGCGACGAAGCGAAGGCGGCGGCCGACGCGGCCAAAACGAGTGCGTCCGAGGCCGACGCTTCCGCCAAAGCGGCGGGAGATGCGGTGAAGGCGGCGCAGGGGGCGATGGCGCAGGATGAACAGAAGCGCTCAGAAAGCCTGAAATCCGCGCAGACGACGCTGGCCGATCTGGGGGCCAAGGCCAACCTCGCCGCCGCCGCCGCCGCCGCGCAAAGCGTCGCGTCGGTCGACGAGAAGGCCAAATCGGTCGCAGAGGCCGTCAGGGCCGGCGCCGAATCGCTGGCGCAAAAGTCGGGCGAGGCGGCGGACGCGGCTAAGGCCGCCGCGTCGAGCGCCGCGACCGCCGAGGGCGCGGCCAAGGCGGCGCAGGCGGCCGCCGCCGCCGCTGCGGCGATGGACGCGCTGGCCGTTCAGGCGGCCGGTTCCGCCAAGGCGGCGGGAGACAGCGCGGCGACCGCCGATCAGGCCGCCAAAGCCGTCGAGGCCGCGCGCGCTGAACTGGCGGACAAATCCGGCGCGGCTTCCGCCGCCGCTGAGGCCGCCAGACGCAGCGCCCAGGAGGCCGCAGCGGCCGCAAAGACCGCGCTTGACGCCGCCAAGGCGGCGCCGCCTCCGGCGCCCACGCCCACGCCCACGCCAGAAGCGAAGCCGGCCCCTGAGCCAAAACCGACCCCGGAGGCCGACGCGAGCCCGCCCTCAGCGGCCGAGCTCGATGCGACCACGCCCCTGACGCCGCCGCGATGCGAAACCGACATGCTCTACGTGCTCAACACGACGAGCCTGCAATTCGCGCTCGGCAAGGCGACCCTGGCGCCGGCTTCCGCGCCCACGCTCGACCGGTTGGCGAGGCTCGCCGGGCGCTGCGCGGACGCCAAGCTCGAGGTTTCAGGCTTCACCGACAATCAGGGCGACGCCGATTTCAACAAATTCCTGTCCAAGCAACGCGCCGACGCGGTGGTGGCGGCGCTGACGCGTCGCGGCGTCGCGGCGTCGCGGTTGGCCGGGGTGGGCTATGGATCGGACCGGCCGGTGGCGTCCAACGACACCGAATCGGGTCGGGCGAAAAATCGCCGCATCGAAATCCACGTGAAGTGACGGGGCGCCGAAATGACCTACGACATCTCGTTTCTTTGGATCTGGCTGGTTCTGTCGGCGATCGTCGGCGCGGTCGTCGCCTGGCGGTCGCATGATCCCGGGCCTCAGACGCCTATGTTCGAGGGCTGGGCGCGCCGGGCGGCGATCGCCTGGGTGATCGCGCTGGCGATCGTGGGGCTGCATCTGCTCCCGGGCCGGCTGGCGTTTTGGCTGGAGAGCGCGGTGCTGTTCTTCGCCGCCTATGTCGTGGGCGCCTTGATCGGCGGCGCGGCGCGCGGTCTCAGGGTCGAAGCCTGAGGTCGCTCTCCCAGGCGACGGAAGGGACAGCGAATCAGAGTTCCTGGCTTTCGACGGCGCCGGCGCCGGTCGGGCGGCCTGGCGCCATGAACCATCGGGCCTGCCTGCGCAGGCTCGCCAGTCCCGGCGAACATTCTTTCGTTCTCCCGGCGGCTCTCGCTTTTACCCCCAATATATGCGCCCTGGGGCGGGGCGTCTCGCTGCGTCCCGGCCCGGCGCGAACAGTTCCCGGCTGACGCTCAACTGGCGACAAGTGGCCGGCCCGCACCGCTTAATCGCTTTTCGCGCGGCGGTAAGGGGACCTTAACTATAGGCGATCAAATTACATAACCGGAGTACGTTTCGGGTCGGGGCGCCGTACGGTCATTGCGCGCAAACCGGTTCGGGAAGTTCCCCGTTCGGGCGCCTTTGCGCTCCTATAGACGAGATGCTTGGCCGATGGCTTTGTCGAACTGCGCTCTTTCGATGGTGGCCGCCACCCTGCTCGCCAGCGCCGGCGCGAGGGCCGCCGACCTGCCGTCCTCGGCCGCGCCGCCGGCGCCGGCGCCGGCGTTTGCGGCCAGCGATCCCTGGTCGGGACCGTGGGTGGGCGTTTATGGCGGTTGGGGCTTCTCCAGCCCCAGCGGCAATTTCAACGTCACCGGAGATCCCAGCGACATTACTCCAGCGATCCAGTCGCAGGTCAATGGGTCAGGGGCCGGGGCGATCTCAGCCAATGGCTTCCTCGGCGGGGTGCAGGGCGGCTGGAACCTGCGGCTTTCGACGGACACTGTGGTCGGCGTCGAGGCGGACGTCGGATATGCGGGGCTGCGCGGCGGACGGACGGGCAGCGGCACGATCCCCGCGCCCTACAACGCGCCCTACACGGTCTCGCAGCATTATTCGACCGACTGGCAGGCGGCGGTGCGGGCGCGCGGCGGCTATCTGGTCAATCCTTCGACGCTTCTGTTCGTCGAGGCCGGTCCGGCTTTCGGCGGCGTGCGATACGGCGGCTCGTTCGTCGATTTCATTCCGGCCGCCAATTACCATGAGACGGAAGCCGCCTCCGCCAGCGCTATGAAAATCGGGCTGACGCTGGGCGGGGGCGTCGAATATATGATCGGCCCCAGCCTGAGTCTGCGCGCGGAATATCTCTACACGCGCTTCCCGTCGATCAATATGACGGGTGTCAGCAACCCGCTGCTTCCCGTCCCCGTGCCCGGCAATGTCGCGCATAGCTCGGGCGCGCTCAATCAGAACGCGTTCCGAATCGGCCTGAACTATCTGTTCCGATAACGGGGACTGGAGCGGGCGAAGGGAATCGAACCCTCGTATGAAGCTTGGGAAGCCTTAAGCACCCAAAATTATCGAGCCTGCGCGCAGGCATCCCCTGAAAAATTTAGAAGAAACAGTTATTTAGGGCGCGGTCCCGATTTATCCAGACCGGCCAACGCGGTTGGGTCCGTGGTCCAATTGTGGTCCAAGTGAAGCGGCGTATATGAAAGTCGAGCTGAAAAGCGCCCATATCGTACATGCGCTGGCGCTGGCGGAAGAGGGCGTAAAGGGAGAGCGGCGCATCCGCGACACCCTTGTTCCGGGTCTGTGTCTGCGAATCCGCGGTCGCTCGGCCTCGTAGCGCCTGAGGACGCGCACACAGTCTCTTCGGCTAGCCAACGCGGACGAACTGTCCGTCAAAGAGGCGCGGAGGGGACTCGGTGTCCATCGTACAGGTTGGCGGATCGGGTGGACGGACAATCGCTGACAGCGATGTCGGTCTCGCGACGTTGGCGGACCTTGACCGTATCGGCACAATCAGTCTCGGCGGCCGCGCGGCGGAGGTGCTATTGCTCGGTGCACCTTCGGCAGGCGCCGTCGGAGATCTTGCCAAGGTCACAGGGTTGTTGCTGTCCGCGCATGGTACCGCGGGACTTGGCGATTCACTTTTACATCGGGCTTCTGAGCGTGACGCGCACGTGTTGCTCAACGTTGATCCGAAGCTGAGGCGCACCATAGATGCTCGCCTCCAACGGCTTTACGCGACGGCTCTCGCGATAATCGAGGCGCAAAGGAGTCGGACGAAACAGATCGCTGAGGCGCTCTTGCGACGGCGTTTCTTATCTCATGACGAGGTTCAGGCGCTCGCACACAGAAATCCCGTTGAAGGCTTTCTCTAAATCGTTTCGGTTTTTATTCCGTTCGGCCATGACGCCGCTCAGATTGACGGCCCGCCGCGCGTTGCGACCTTACGGGGTGGTGAAAGGCGAACGTGCAGAACCCCATTTTCGCTGTTTCGTCAAAGTGCCATTAGGCGCTTGCTAAGCTACGACAAGAGAGGGGTTTAGACGTGACCTTCATAAGTAAATATTCTGAGAATGAAATAGACATAATTCTGGACGAGTATCATTCCGCCGCGAGCTGCAAGGAATTGTGCAATAAATAGGGTGTCACTGTAAGAACATTGTTCCGGTGGCAGGAGA
>Ga0209698_10008421_pt1 | contig 10647 bp, 4 predicted proteins | sample LitLauG_LLR_2012_FD_187203 | JGI IMG/M metagenome (GOLD analysis project Ga0209698, IMG submission 187203) | Freshwater sediment microbial communities from Pennsylvania, USA - Little Laurel Run_MetaG_LLR_2012 (SPAdes) (version 2) | ecosystem: Environmental > Aquatic > Freshwater > Creek >... | reverse complement strand
CCGGTGACGGAGAATGAATTCCCCCATCTGATCGATGGTGTGAATGCTGTTCAGGTAGCACTCGCGCTGCGTCATTCCCCAGGTGAACAGGCCATGGCCGCCGAGAATCAGCCCTTCCGATCCCGGATTCTCTTTGACTGCCCGTTCAATCAACAACGCCAGTTCAAACCCGGGACGCTGCCACGGCACCCAGACAATCTTGCGATCAAATTCTTGGTTGAACTGATCCAGCTTGCGCTTCCCGTTCGCGCTCGCAGCCAGAGCAATGGCCCAATCCGGATGCAGATGATCCACTTGGGTAAAAGGCAGAAACGCATGCAAAGGAGTATCAATCGAAGCGGCTACGCGATTCTCGCCGAATGCGGATAGCGGATAGTAGCCGACCATCTCATCTTCGTACTGCTCGCCGCGGTAGAGTTCTTTGAGTTGTTCGACGCGGTCCAGATAGAGGAGCGCGAATCCGGATTCGGTGATCGAACCTAGATCTCCGCCGCTGCCTTTCACGGCCAGCACGCGCACGGGCTGCCGGGTAAACGGATCGGGCAACTCGATTTTCGAGCTGGTGTTCCCGCCGCCGAAGTTGGTGATGCGCAAGTCCGCCCCCAGCAGGTTAGAGCGATAACGCAGAAGCGACAGCGGATTGGCCCCCCGCTGCTGGGCTTGGTCCTCATTCCACAGGTCCTTCAAGAGCGTCGTTTCCCTGATCTCAGGCATAAATGATCTCGCAATATTGTTCGAAGCGTTCGGCTTGACGGTCCCACCGATCGGTGTCGCGCGGGTCGAAGACTTCGGTGGGGAAAGACCGGTCAACGATGGCCCTCACTTCCTGCAGCGAGGAAGCTCGGCCCGTGGCCAGGACTTGAATCGCAATATTTCCCAGGGCGGTGGCTTCGGCTGGTCCGGCCAGCACCTTCCTGCCACTGGCGGCGGCGGTGAACTGGTTCAGCAGTCGATTCTTGGACCCGCCCCCGATGACACGAATCTGGTCAATGGGTTTCCCGCAAACCTGCTCCAGGCTGCGCAGAACCAAACGATATTTCAATGCCAGGCTTTCCAGCACACATCGCACATACGCTCCCGGATTAGCGGGCACGGGCTGATGCGTCTTCCGGCAGAAGTCATCGATGGCCGCAGGCATATCTGCCGAGCGCAAGAACGATTCGTCATCCGGATCGAGCAGATGCACGAACGCAGGCTCGCGGCTCGCCATCTCCATCAGTTGACGGTAGTCATAGGAGTGTCCGTGCCCGGTCCAGCACTGCCGGCAACCTTGCAGGATCCACAGTCCGGTCACATTCTTCAGGAGGCGGGTGGTGCCGTTGACTCCGCCTTCGTTGGTGAAATTCAGGCGCAGAGCCTCCGGCGTGACCACCGGTGAGTCCAACTCGGTTCCTACCAGCGACCAGGTGCCGGAGCTGATGAAGGCTGTACCTTCGCGAGCCGAAATTGCGGCCACGGCGGAACCAGTGTCGTGGCAGGCGGGCGCAATCACCGGAGTTCGGGACAGCGAAGAACCGTGGGCGATGTGGGGCAGCAATGTCCCCAGGATCGAACCCGGCTCGACGATGCGCGCGGGCAGATCAGGCCGCAAATTGAGCCGCGCCATCAGAGCGGTGGCCCAGGCGCGGCGCACCGGGTCGACCAGTTGAGTCGTGGTCGCGTTGGTGAATTCGCAAACTGCGTTCCCGGTGAGCCAATAGTGAAACAGGTCCGGAATCGTGACCATTTGTTTCGCTGCCGCCACGATGGTCGGAGTGTCCCGCTGGGCGGCAAAAAGCTGGTAGAGCGTGTTGATCGGCATGAACTGGATTCCGGTGGACTGATAGATTTCCTCCTTGCCGACCTTTCCGAAGACCTCCTCCATGACGCCCTCGGTCCGCCGATCGCGATAGTGGTAGGGGTTTTGCAGCAGTTCTCCGCGTTCTCCAAGCAGGGCGTAGTCCACTCCCCAGGCGTCGACGCCGATGCCCGAGAGTTCGATTCCCTCCAGTCCTGCGAGTGCCTTCCTTACTTCAAACCAGAGCCTGGCCACATCCCAATGGAGCGCTCCGCCGTACTCGACCGGTTCATTGGGAAACCGGTGGACCTCCTCGGTCGTGAGAATTCCCGACTGCAGATGCGCCAGCACGGCGCGCCCGCTTTCGGCTCCGAAATCGAATGCCAGATACGGCTTGGCGGAGGACGGCTTAGGCATAGGAAGAAACGTTTCGTGAATTGCGGGCCGCACGTTCTTTGGTGATGCGCTCCAGGTAGCCACTCTGGCGGAACGCCTCCATCGGATCTTGGGGCAGGCCCTTGGAGTCTCTCCACGCCTGCACCGCCGGGCGCACATCGGTCGCGAACGCATCCTGCAACAGGGATTCGGCCCGCACCAGGTCGCAATTGTTCTGGGCAATCGAAAGTTCGCGGCCATCGACCAGGGCAGCTTTCGCGAAAAGCTGTTGCGCCATGGTCACCGTCTGAATCATGGCTTCGATCTTGCCCTTGAGGTTGTGACTCTGGTCGACCATGTAAGCGACGTCGGCGCCTTGTCCCGTTTCCCATTCGAAGTGGCGAATTTCGTGAAAAATGCGGAACACCTGATACGGATCAATCGAGCCCAACGTGAGATCATCATCGGCGTAGCGGCGATCGTTAAAGTGAAAGCCGCCGAGCATCTTCTCCGACAGAAGCCAGGCCACGATCTGCTCGATGTTTTGCGCCGCGTAGTGATGGCCGGTGTCGACCAAGACCTTGGCTTGCGGGCCCGCAGCTCGCGCCAGTAGCAACGCCATGCCCCAGTCCGCGATGTCGGTGTGATAGAAGGCCGGCTCGAATGGCTTGTATTCCACCAGCATCCGCTGGTCGGGCGCCAGCTGGTCGTGCGCCGCTTTCAGACCTTCGACGAACCAGCGCTTGCGTTGCCGGATGTTCGCTGTACCCGGATAGTTCGACCCATCCGCAAACCACATCGAGAGGTCTCGGCAATGCAATCGCTTGGCGATGGCGATGCTGTCCTGGGTGTGCTCGAGGGCCCGTCGCCGCACTGCCTGGTCAGGGTTGCCGAACGATCCGTACTTGTATTCCTGATCCTGAAAAAGATTGGGATTGATCGAACCCGGCAGAACCCGGTACTGGTCGCCGAATTTCTTGATCTCGTCAAGGCTCCGGATGCCGTCAGGGAAGTCCCAAAGTACGTGCAGTGCGACCGTTGGGCACACCCCCGTGAGCTGGTGGACTTGCCCGGCATCGCTGAACTTCTCTTCGGTGGTGGTCGCCGCCGCGGGCTGGATAAATTTCCCGAAACGAGTACCGGTGTTGGCAAAGCCCCACGACGGCAGTTCTATACGGAAGCTTTCGAGTGCGGCAAAAATCTTTTCCCCGTCTCCAGAGTCCATGCGAGCCTCGCTTTGGCATCGAAGATTACAATCATTGCCCGGCGCGGTCACGGTTTTATTGAGTGCCAAGGGAAGTTTCGCAATGCAAAACTTTGAAAGCCGCGGTCGTTGTGGTCAAAATGACTCAAAACACAGGATGTTAGATTCCGCCTTTGAGATCGACCGCGGCAACACCGGGAACATAGATTTTGCTATGCGAAATTACGATACCAGGTCTTCTCTAACGCTCGAGAAATGCAGGATGGTCGATAAAGTAGGCAGAACCGCTGCCAGTCCCGGGTGCGCCCCTGGAAACAGAGACTCTACTGGTTGGGCGACGCGGCGCAAGGAACGGACTTCACCCGGCGCGCTGAATTCGTCCTCCGTTTTGCGGACGACGGTCTCCTCTTGCAGATTCTTCATTTGCGGAACATCGCAGAAGTGGCGGAGACAAGCTCCCGTTTCGCATGGCACAACGAGGAGCCGACGCCGAGTGACCTTGCGGCTCCCGCCCGCACCGACTATGCTGGCCAGCGATTCCTGACGGTGTACAAAGAAGCACATATTCGGTTTCGAAGATAGCTCATGAACCCTTCAGACCATCAGCTCAGAGTCGGCCTCTTTGGGATCGGGCTGGACACCTACTGGCCCCAGTTTCCGGGACTGCGGGAGCGGCTGGCTGGTTATACCGACCAAGTCGCCGCACAACTGGCTGGCCCCCATGTGCAGGTGGTCAACCTGGGCTTAATCGACAGCCCTGAAAAATCCATGGCCGCCGGGCACGAACTGCGCAAAGCCGACGTCGACTTGATCTTCCTGTACGTCACCACCTACGCGTTATCGTCGACTGTGCTTCCGGCGGTCCGTAGGGCCAAGGTCCCGATCGTCATTCTCAACCTGTCACCCGGTCCCGCCATCCCCTATGACACCTTCAACCGCATGGGAGATCGCACCACCATGACCGGAGAATGGCTCGCCTATTGCCAGGCCTGCCCGGTTCCGGAAATCGCCAACGTCTTCAAGCGATGCCGGATTCCGTTTTTCCAGGTGAGTGGCATGCTGGAAAAGGATCCCGCCGCCTGGGGTGAAATTGGGCAGTGGATCGAAGCCGCGCGCGTGGCGCAGGTTATGGAGCACAACCGGCTCGGTGTGATGGGCAACTACTACGGAGGCATGCTGGACATTTATTCCGATCTCACCCAGCAGTGCGCTTATTTTGGAGGCCATGTCGAAGTCGTCGAAGTGGAGGAACTGGCGGTTTTGCGCCGCGAAGTGAACCAATCTGACCTCCGGCAAAGAGTTGCGGAATTCAAAACCGCTTTCGAGGTGCAACCCGACTGTTCCGCGGCGGAACTGGAACGAGCGGCTCGCACTTCCGTGGCACTTGATCGCTTGGTCGAGGTTCACGGGCTGGGCTCGCTTGCTTACTACCACAAGGGGGTAGGAAGCCCGGAGAATGAGGACGCCCTAAGTTCCGTCATCCTCGGAGCCAGCTTGCTGACTGCCCGGGGAGTTCCGGTGGCCGGTGAGTATGAGATCAAGAATGCGCAAGCCATGAAGATTATGGACTCGTTCGGGGCCGGTGGCTCCTTCACCGAATATTACGCGGTCGACTACAACGAGGACGTCGTCCTCATGGGCCACGACGGTCCCGGTCACGTTGCCATCGCCGAGGGCAAGATCAAGGTGCGCCCGCTGGACCTCTATCACGGCAAAGTGGGCCACGGACTCTCCGTCGAAATGTCGGTCAAGCATGGACCCGTCACCCTGCTTTCGGTGGTGCAGACTGCGGATGGGAAACTGGAGTTGTTGATGGCGGAAGGCGAATCCGTAGCCGGCCCGATTCTCGAAATTGGCAACACCAACAGCCGCTACCGCTTTTCTCCGGGCGTCAGGAATTTCATGAACCAGTGGAATGTCCACGGCCCGGCGCATCATTGCGCGGTGGGAGTCAGCCACATTGCATGCAAGCTGAAAAAGCTTGCAGCCTTGCTGGGCATGGAGTGCGTACAGGTTTGTTAGCGGAATCCGGGCTTTCGCATTGCGAAACCGGGCGTGCAAGCTGTTCTGCGGTTGACACTCACGCCGATCGGGTGCAACCATCCCGCCGTCATGAGAAGTGTATCCAGGCAAGAATCAACAGGAAGCGCCCGGGCTGGCTTCCAGGTCACAGGAGAGAGACCGTGAACAGGATCTTTAGTTCGCTGATAGTGCTGGTGGGGATGGCTGCAGCCGCTGTGGCCGCTCCGGTACATCTGCGCTGTGAGTATCTGGTGAATCCTCTTGGAATTGATCAGAGCTCGCCCCGGCTGTCCTGGCAGAGTGACAACTTCGAACGGAACTGGAAACAGGCTGCTTACCAGATCTTCGTAGCCAGCAGCGCGGAGCAACTTGGGGGCGGCAACGCCGACGTTTGGGATAGTGGCAGGAGAGAGTCGGACGAATCGGTGGAAATCGCGTACGCAGGCCCGGGGTTGGAATCCCGCCACCGCTACTACTGGAAAGTTCGCGTCTGGGACTCGGCGGGACAGATTTCTGAATCGAGCGAGCGGGCGTGGTGGGAGATGGGCCTTCTACACCCCTCGGACTGGAAGGCAAAGTGGATCCACTGGGACAACCCTGAAGACCAGGCAGATCGGAAACAGATTCGTTGGATCTGGGTCAAAGGACAAAACGCTCTCGCCACGCCGACGAAAACGTCAGCCCAGTTCCGGATCAGTGTCCCGGTCACGGAGAAGCCGCAAAACGCCACCTTGGCGCTCGCCACTCGCGGCAACTTCATCGCGAAAGTGAACGGCCATGGGGTGGGAAGCAAGAGCGAGTGGACCACTTTCGACTGCCGCGATATCACTGACCAACTGGTGATCGGGAACAATCTGATTGAAGTAAGCCTCACGGCACCAGACGCGCCCGAGGGGGGGCCAAGAAAGGGTGCCAAGACCACCCAGGCTGCGCTGGCGGCGTTGGTGAAGATCACGCGTTCCGATGGGAGCGTGCAGCGCTATCCCACCGGAGAACTCTGGCAAGCGACCCTCGAAAAGAAGTCTCGTTGGCAGCCGGCGCAGGTCGTCGGCGAGTTAAACGACAAGCGCCTTGGCGATCCGGGACCGCTGCCCCAGCCCGCGGCGTACTTGCGGCGAGGTTTCACCCTGGCCAGGAACCTGCAAAAGGCAGTGCTCTATGTAACCGCTCTGGGCAGCTATCGCGTGTATCTGAACGGCACTCGCGTGGGAACCGATGTCCTCACCCCGGAATTCACCGACTATCGAAAACGCGTTCTGTATCAGACTTACGACGTGACCAGCTTGCTGGTCAGCGGCAAAAATCAGATCAGCACGCTTCTCGGCGACGGCTGGTACGGCAGCCCGCTCACCTGGGTGGGCATGCACTTCTTCGCTCCTCCGGATCGCTTTCAGGCACAACTGGAACTCGACTATTCCGACGGAGGTCACGACACCGTCGTAACCGACCAGTGGTGGAAGACGGCGGCGTCTCCCATCGTTCGTTCGCAAATCTACGGCGGGGAAGTTTACGACGCGCGTTTGGAGCAGGCGGGATGGGAAAAGACTGACTTCGACGACTCGCGGTGGAGTCCGGCGGTGGTCTCCGACGCGCCGTCGATTCTGGTTTCAAGCCAGATCACCACACCCGCCCGCATCATTGACACCATCGATCCGAAACAGGTGACTCCGCTGGCGAATGGCTCCTTCGTTTTCGACATGGGCCAAAACATGGTGGGATGGGTGAGGCTGAAAGTGAAAGGTGCGGCGGGCACCAAGGTGCGACTGCGGTTTGCGGAGATTCTGAATCCGGATGGAACCATCTACACCGAAAACCTTCGCAACGCGGACGCGACCGACGTCTACATTCTGCGCGGCGGGGAGCCAGAGACCTTCACTCCGCATTTCACTTTTCACGGGTTTCGCTATGTCGAAGTTACCGGCTATCCGGGAACTCCAGCTTTCGATGCGATAAAGGGAGAGGTTGCCAGCAGCGTCAGCGGCCCGCCGGTGGCCAGGCTTGCGACCTCGAGCGACCTCGTCAACCATATGTGGTCGATCGGCATCTGGGGTCAGCGCGGCAATTTCCTGAGCATCCCCACCGATTGCCCGCAGCGCGATGAGCGCCTGGGCTGGATGGGGGACGCGGGCGTTTTCTGGCGCACCGGAAGCTACAACTTCGATATTGCCGCCTTCTCCCAGAAATTCATGCAGGACATTGTCGATGGCCAAACTCGACCCGGAGCATTCAGCAACGTTTCCCCCAACACGCTTCCGTCCGATGAAGCCGAGTCGGAAGACACTTCGGCAGAAAGCGGGATGGTCGGCGCCCCGGGCTGGGGCGATGCCGGAGTGATTGTTCCGTGGACCACGTGGATCCAGTACCGCGACCAGGCCATCATCGAGCAAAACTGGGATGCCATGCAGCGCTGGATGGAGTTCATCCAAAAGCGGAACCCCGACTTCCTGCGGAAAAAGGGCGTCGGCCCGAATTTCGCCGATTGGCTCGCTCCTGACGAAAACACCAATAAAGACCTGCTGGCCACCGCGTACTGGGCGCTCATCGCCAACATGATGGCGCAGATGGCGCACGCGGTGGGCAAAGACGCCGACGTCAGCCGCTATGACGAGCTTGTGCAAAACATACGTTCTGCCTTCCAGAAGGCGTACATCAAGGAAAACGGAGAAGTCGGGACGGGAACCCAGACTTCTTATGTGGTCGCGCTTTACACCAAAATGGCCCCCGAGTCTCTGGAGCCTCTCCTGGTCGACAGACTGGTCAAGGACATCGAGTCGCGCCAGTGGCACTTGTCTACCGGGTTCCTGGGCACGCCCTTCCTTCTATTCACCCTCGCCGATCATGGGCGCACCGATGTGGCTTATCGACTTCTCCTGAACGATACCTACCCTTCGTGGGGCTACATGCTCTCCAAAGGCGCCACCACCTGGTGGGAGCGTTGGAACGGCGATACGGGCGATCCGGGCATGAACTCCTACAATCACTACGCCTTCGGATCGGTGATCGCATGGGTCTATCGCTACGCTGCCGGGATCGATACCACACCGCAGTCTCCCGGGTTCAAGGAGATCGTGATTCACCCCCATCTCGACTCGCGGATGACCTCGGCGCGGGCGGAATATGACTCGGTTTACGGCAAGATCGTCAGCGACTGGAGTGGCACCCCCGCTGGCCCGTTCACTCTCCATGTGACCGTCCCGGCCAACACTTCCGCCAAAGTCTTCCTCCCGGTGATCGCGGGTGCGCATCTCACCCAGGATGGAACTGCGATGGAGGAACAGCCACAGAACGGATCGTATGGGGTAAGGATTGGCGCAGGGTCCTACACCTTCGAGATGAAGTAGCCCGCAGTCTTGCCGCGGTACACAGGGCTCTTTTTGTGCACTGGGAGATAGGTGTGACCGGAGTGTTTGCTTGCTGGGAGCCGGATGCGCCGAGAGGCTTCATGTCCGGTTCTGCGAGAGGCCCGAAGTGCAACTCCCTGGGCCTACTCTCCGGTTTCGGCGCTGGAGCTCGACGAGTCGCCAGAGGGAGGATCTTCATCAACTTCAGCCCAGCGGTGTCGAACAAGCAGCGAAGGCAATCCGCGACCAATTTCGTAGCTGGAAGCTGCCGCAGCGCAGTGTAAAGAGATCGAAGATGTCGCGGATGTTCAATCCGCTTCTCTGAGGTTGGATCCAATATTACGGGCGATGTTATCACTCGGCGCTTTACCCGACGATGCGCGAACTGGACCGAGATCGGGCCCTCTGGGCCACCAGGAAATACAAGAAACTGCGTCACCATCTTCGTCGCGCGACCCACTGGATCGCGCGCCCCTCGCGTCGCGCTCCGGCGCTGTTCGCTCACTGGCAGATGGGGGCGCGGCGTGGCTCCATGACGAGAGCTCTATTAGTTGAGAGGCTCACGTAGAGTTTTGCGAGAGCCTCGGGGTGCGATTGCCCGGGGCTACTCACCCGACCCGAATGCGCGCGGCGGCCAACTCTGTCTGTAGCACATCTCATCACGCACCTCGCGCTATTTGACCTTCGAGGAATAAAAAATCTCGCAACGGTAACGGAGAGTGGCAGATTTTATGGAGCTGAAGGTGGCGGATTGTTCGGGAAACCGAACAGGAATGGCCTTACCGTGACCCGAGCAAGAGAGCCGATGTAAACTTTCGCGCGGTTCGACTGCCAATTAGGGAGAACCTGCTTCAACTGGCGTTGAACGGATGCACGCGTGGGGTTCTGGTTCGATCCTTCGAGCCAGCCAGCATCTACCGGACATAACTCGCCAAAAAGGAGAAAGCAATGACTCGAAACTTCGGTGCACTCTCGCTCACGCTGGTCGCGATAACATTTGTCGCGAGTCTTGTTTGTCATGCGCAGCCGCAATCTTTGGGGACGCGTCATGTGCGCGATGTAAGCCTCAACGGGCAAGCGCAGTCGGTCGGACGCCTCCCCGCCACCCAGGTCATGCGCCTTGTCCTTGTTCTTCCACTGCGTCATCAGCCCGAGCTCGAAAGCTTTCTCCAGGAACTCTACGATCCGTCCAGTCCCTCCTACCGGCACTTCCTCACCGTCGAAGAATTCACCGCACTATTCGGTCCCAGCCAGGAAGACTATGACGCCGTGATTCATTTCGCGGAAGCCAACGGGCTCGTCGTGGTTGGTACTTCGCGTAATCGCATGAACGTGGATGTCAAGTCGTCGGTCGCCAGCATTGAGAAGAACTTCCATGTAACTCTGGGCGTTTACCAGCACCCCACCGAGAATCGTACCTTCTACGCGCCGGACCGTGAGCCCACCGTGGACCTGCCGTTCCAACTGTGGCACATCTCTGGTCTGGACAACTATTCGATCCCCATTCCGCTCGTGCGGCACAGGAATAATTCCCACGTGAAGTCCAACGCGACTACCGGCTCCGGCCCAAGTGCCTCTTTTCTCGGCAGCGATATGCGGGCAGCCTACTACGGCGGATCTCTGACCGGCAGTGGCCAATCCCTTGGGTTGTTGGAGTATTACGGCACCGATTTGGCCGACCTGAACACTTACTACGCGAATGCGCACCAAACCAACAGTGTCCCGGTCACTCTGTTGTCTACGGACGGGACCAGCACGAGCTGTCTGGCATCGCAAGGCTGCGATGACACGGAACAGACTCTCGACATGACTCAGGCGCTCGGTATGGCCCCGGGCATGTCGAGCCTGGTGGTGTACGTGGGATCGAGCGATGCTGCCATCTTTAACGCAATGGCGACTGCCAGTCCGTTAAACGGGCAGTTGAGTTC
>Ga0209698_10008419_pt1 | contig 10648 bp, 6 predicted proteins | sample LitLauG_LLR_2012_FD_187203 | JGI IMG/M metagenome (GOLD analysis project Ga0209698, IMG submission 187203) | Freshwater sediment microbial communities from Pennsylvania, USA - Little Laurel Run_MetaG_LLR_2012 (SPAdes) (version 2) | ecosystem: Environmental > Aquatic > Freshwater > Creek >... | reverse complement strand
TCGCGTAGGGTCGAACACCATTGCCGCTGGCAACATTTGTGGCGATCATCGGCCCGACCGTGCGGATGACCTTATTGGTTGCGGTATCGATCACATAAAGATTATTTTCGTCCCTTGGCCCGAGGAAAACCTGCTTTCCATCCAGTCCCATCATGCCATCGTGCGGGCTGGTCCCAACCGTAATTGTCCCCAGCTCATTGCCCGTCGCCGGATCCACCACATATAGCGTATGGTCACCGGAGGATTCTCCATCCGGAACGTAGAGCGTTTTCCCATCAGGGGTTACCGCCAAACTGTCCGTCCCGTGCGAGTAGCTTCGTTGCCACACGATTTTATCCGTCATCAGGTCGTACTCGGCCAGTGACCCGGTCCCTTGGCTGCCGCCGGTTCCTCCGTACGAAATATAAAGCTTGCGGTTCACTACGCTCACCGCGAGCCCGAGTATTGAATTAATGCCTCCGTTAATTCCGGATAGACTGACCGATTTCACCAACTGGTGGCCATTATCCATATCAAATACCTGCATTTGCCCATTGGAAAGGACATAAACATAGTGTGAAATACCGGTGGCTTGTGGCTGGCCGCTTCCCGGTATTGAAGCCTCGGCCGCCGATGTCGGCGTGTCGCTCGTGGGCGTGTGGTTGCCAGTTCCTGCCCCTGACACCACCGGAACGACCAGCAGAAGGCATGCAATTACCATCCCCCATCTGGCGAGAACGAGGGCCGGTCGCTCTGACTTGTCAGGCGTTGTTGAAAAATCTAGGTGTATTGCCAAATGCCGAATCAAGAGTTTCATGTGTTCTCTTTCAAAGAGGGGCTGTGTAATCCTACGTTTTGAGAATGGAATGGCGGGGGGGACGAAGTCCCACATCACTTCCACGGAATTCATACCTTTCAGCGAGAAGGCTTACTCGGAACATACCGAAATGGCCGCAAACCCTTGAATCTTTATAACCAACCCATCTTATTCGTATGCGCCGCGCGCGCCGGGAGCCGCCCCGTCTGCTGTTTGCGCGGTGGATCTTCACTCTCCGAGCGATCCTGCTTCTCTCGAAATTCGACTTCGCCACCGGGGGTCTCAATTTCGGGTTCAACTCCCCTTGTTTCAATCCTCATGTCTTGCATTGCACTTTTCCCTTCGGCCGAATTGAGTTTGTAAAGACTGAGAAGCGGGCTGCCCGCATCAATTCCAGTGGGAATCGAGCTCGAGGACCTCAGCAAATACAAAAGATTCAACCCCCTTACTCAACATAGATTCTCTTTGCTATGAAGCCTTGTGGTGAACGCCTCAGATCGCCGCGTGGCCCAAGCGAACTCAGTGGAAGCATGGAAGACTTGTAGCAAGTTCAAGGCGGAGACTCTATCCTAATTTGAACACATAGCAGCTTGACCTGATCGAGTTCTTGTTGACTCTCGCCTGGCATATATCACAGGCAGTTTTTAGATTTCAATACACTCAATCCTGTAAATGGCGGACCTGTATCACCCTAACGGATTGAGCTATTCAAGTTTTTCAAGAACTCTCCACATTCGACGTCCTGGCATCTTCGGAAACTGGACTGAATTCCCCGGGTTTTCGCGTTTTTGTTTCCCCGACCACTTCTATGTTCTCGCAAGCTTTCCGCCATAACTTTGGAGCGAGTCCGCCAGCGACAAGTATCCCAACTCAGCCACATGTTATGATGTGCTTCCATCGGCGGGGGCGAAAAGGGTCCGGTGATCCTCCCGGCCTTCAAAGCCGGCGATCCGTTCCTTCGCGGGGCGGATGGTGGGTTCGACTCCCACACGCTTCCGCCAAGTCCCGTTGACTCCGTTGCTCTCACCCCTCTGAAACGCATCTGAAACATCGTTTTTCGCACATCCCATAGCAGCTAGCTGATTCGTGAAGACTGCGCGACACACTGTCGGGAATTCCAATTCCTCTGGATCGTGCGGGCGCTTCATGAGGCGAGGTTCCTTGCCAAGCTCTCAACACGACCTTCGCATCTTCGTCCGTGAGTTCCGCTCATTCACGATTCATTAACAAAATGTTTGTTGGGAGCGCGTATCCTTCCCCATTCGATTTGATTTGGCGTGGGAGGCGCGGCCGAGACCTTGGGGGGTGTTTTCGTTTACTACCCTATCAGGGTATGGTATATACCGGCCGGGTAGGCGATCGTATTTATCGAGTTGCCGTATGGTTGAGTTTTTTGCGCGAGGTTATTTTATGAGAGTTGCTGTGTCGGCTGTGCTCGTTATTTTCGGCGCATGTATGCTTGGGCTCCAAGGATGTGGCCGCGGCGCTGACGCATCGGATGCAGGGGCGCCTCCTCCCTTGAAGGTTGAAATGGCGGGGGATGCGAATACTTTTACAGTGGAAAATGCCGGGCAGTTTCCGTTGATCGCGGCGGTCGAACACGTTTCCCCTTCCGAATTGAAAGCGACTGGCACGGTGAATCCTGATATTTCACGAGCGGTTCCGGTGGTGTCGCTGGCGACAGGGCGCGTGGTGGAAATTGATGCGCGCCTGGGGGACACCGTTCACAAGGGACAGTTGCTATTGAAAGTGCAGAGCTCGGATATTTCGTCGGCGTTTTCGGATTATCGAAAGGCGACGGCGGACGACCAACTCGCGCGTTCACAGGCGGAGCGGGCGAAGCTGCTTTACGAGAAAGGCGCAATTTCACAGAACGAAATGCAAATTGCGGAGGATGCGGCAGCGAAGGCAAAAGTGGATTTGGAGACGACGGCCGAACGGCTGCGAGTGCTGGGCGCCACGGATTTGAACCACGTGACGGGGATTGTGGAGATTACGGCTCCGATTTCCGGAGTGATTACAGACCAGGAGATTACAAATGCGGCGGGCGTGCAGGGGCTGAGTTCGCCGAATCCATTTACGATTTCGGATTTGTCCTACGTGTGGATACTTTGTGACGTTTACGAGAACGATCTTGCGGCCGTCCGGCTTGGGGACAAGGCTAGCGTTCGGCTGAACGCGTATCCGGACAAACCTTTTACAGGAGCGGTGAGCAATATCAGCTCGACGCTGGATGCGAATTTGCGTACGGCGAAAGTGCGGATTGAGGTGAAGAATCCGGGACTGATGCGTCCCGGGATGTTTGCTACGGCAATATTTCACGGACAAAAAGCAGAACATTTCGCGGCGCTACCAGCGACGGCGGTTTTGCATTTGCACGATCGCGACTGGGTTTACGTTTCCGCAGGCGACAAGAAATTCCGGCGTGTTGAGGTGCGAGCCGGCAACATGCTTGCCGGCGGAATGCAGGAAGTCATTTCCGGAATTGCTCCCGGCCAGCGCGTGGTCGCCAACGCCCTCGAATTTCAGAACACGGTGGAACAGTAATGATTCGTTCGATTGTCGCCTTCGCGCTGAACAATCGGTTCATCGTGTTGAGCATCGCGGTATGTCTCTTTGTGTGGGGCATTATCTCGTTCAAGAGACTCCCGGTGGAGGCGTATCCCGATGTCGCCAACACCTGGGTGCAGGTGATCACGCAATGGCCGGGCCGCGCCGCGGAGGAAGTCGAGCAGCAGGTCACCATTCCCATCGAAATCCAGGTCAATGGCATTCCGCATCTTTTGCATGTGCGTTCGGCATCCCTGGCAGGGCTTTCCGTCGTCAACCTAATCTTTGACGATGATTCCGACAACGATTGGGACAGACAGAAGACGCTGGAGAAATTGTCGCAGGTCACACTTCCCCCCAATGTTTCGGCGCAGATAGGCCCCGACTTCAGCCCGATTGGCTCGATTTATTGGTACACGTTGAAAAGCACAAATCCTGCCTATGACGTGATGGAACTCAAGTCGCTTGAGGATTGGGTGATTGCCAAGTACATGAAATCTGTCCCGGATGTGGTGGATGACTCGGCTTTCGGCGGCATCACGCGCGAATATCAGGTCCGCCTTGACCCTGACAAACTTATCTCCTACGGCTTGAGCCTTGGGCAGGTCGAGCAGCAACTCACCAACGCCAATGCGAACGCAGGCGGCAGCTTCATTGAGGAGGGCTCGCAGCAAATAAACGTGCGCGCGGTGGGCCTGGTCACGAATGTGAGCGACATCGAAAAAATAGTGCTCAAGACGCAACGCGGCAGTGCGCTGCGTGTGAAGGACATTGCGGAAGTTAGGCAAGGACCAAAGATTCGACTGGGACAAATCGGCAAAGCCATCCATCGCGCCGACGGCGTGGTGCTCGATGACAACGACGTTGTGGAAGGAATTGTATTTCTGCGCAAAGGCGCGGACACGGCGGCGACGCTGGATGGAATCCATGCCGTGGTGAAACGGCTGAATGAGCAGATACTCCCGCCCGGCGTGAAAATCGTGCCGTATCTGGACCGCGACGACCTGGTGAAATACACAACGAACACGGTGCTTCGCAATCTGGCGGAGGGAATGATCCTGGTGGTCGTCATTCTTTTTCTCTTTTTGGGTAACGCCCGCGGGGCGTTCATCGTCGCGCTGACAATCCCCTTTGCGCTCCTTTTTGCCTCGATCTGCCTCGACCTGCGCCACATTTCCGCGAATCTTCTCTCTCTTGGCGCGCTGGATTTCGGCATGGTCGTGGATGGCGCCGTTGTGATGATCGAAAATATCGTCCGGCATTTGAACCGGAAGGACGCGGGCCAGAAATCGGTGATTGACCAGATCCGTGAGGCCTCGCATGAAGTGCAGCGCCCGGTCTTTTACGCCATCGCCATCATCATCACAGCGTATCTTCCGATATTCACTTTGCAGCGAGTGGAAGGAAAACTGTTCAAGCCGATGGCGTGGACGGTCGCCTTTGCATTGCTCGGCTCGCTGATTTTCTCCATGCTTATCGCGCCCGTGCTCGCGACCGTGTTTTTCCGAAAGGACGCGAAATGCTGGCACAATCCGGTCATGACGTTCCTGACCGTGCACTATCGAAAGGGTGTGGCATTCGCGATTCGGGAACGGTGGTGGACGATTGGAACCGCTGCTGTTTTGTCTATGTTGGCGCTATATCTGGCCTTCGGCGGCGTCATCGGGTCCGAATTTCTTCCGCATCTGGACGAAGGCGCCATCTGGGTGCGCGGCACGCTTGCTCCCAGCACCGGTCCCAGCGAGAGCATGCGCGTTGCGGATCAGGCGCGCCAGATCCTGTGCTCATTTCCCGAAGTCCCACAAGTCGTCGATCAAATCGGGCGGCCCGATGACGGCACCGACACTACCGGATTCTTTGACACGGAGTATTTCGTGGACCTTCTGCCGAAAGAGAAATGGCGGCCAATCTTCCATCAGGATAAGGAGCGGCTGATCGCGGCCATGAACCGGGAGTTGGAAAAGATTCCGGGTGTCATTTGGAATTTCTCGCAGCCTATTTCCGACAACCTGGAAGAGGCCACCAGCGGCGTTAAGGGCGAACTGGCGGCAAAACTTTATGGCGATGATCTGAAAACCCTGGAAGCGAAGGCTGACGAAATTGCCGCAATCATGCGGGGCGTTCAAGGTATCGAAGACCTGGGCGTTTTTCGCGTCCTCGGCCAGCCCAACCTGAACTTTGCAGTGGACCGCGATCAGGCAGCGCGGTTCGGGATCAATGTGTCCGACGTGCAGGATGCCATCCAAACCGCAGTCGGTGGCAACGCCCTCACGCAAGTGCTTATCGGCGAGCAACGTTACGATTTGGTGCTGCGCTACTTGCCGGATTATCGGAGCACGCAGGAGGCCATCGAAAAAATTCGTTTGCTTTCTCCCACCGGTGAGCGCGTTTCGCTCGCGCAACTGACGATGAAGAGCGTTGAAGACGGCGGATCGGAAATTTATAGGGAGGCGAACTCACGGTACATCGCCATCAAGTTCAGCGTGCGCGGCCGGGACCTGGGCAGCACGATGGAAGAAACCATCAAGAAGGTGGCAATCGGAGTTAAATTGCCCATCGGATATAGCGTTGACTGGGCGGGCGAATATGAGAGCCAGAAGCGGTCGCAGCAAAGGCTTCTGCTTGTTCTTCCTGTCACCATCTTGCTGATCTTCATCATCCTCTACCTGATGTTCACTTCGGTGAAGTGGGCGCTGCTGATTCTGACCAACGTGGCCATGGCCCGCCTGGGAGGGCTGCTCGCTCTCTGGATCACGCACACAAATTTCAGCGTCTCGTCAGGAGTTGGATTTCTTGCGTTGTTTGGAGTTTCCGTCCAGACCGGAGTAATCATGGTGGAATACATCAATCAACTCCGCGCCCGGGGCTACACCATTGATGAAGGCGCCATCGAGGGCGCAGTGCTGAGGCTCCGGCCAATTCTGATTACCATGCTGGTTGCGACGCTGGGTCTGCTTCCCGCGGCCCTATCCCACGACATCGGATCCGATTCGCAGCGGCCTTTTGCGATCGTTATTGTCGGAGGCCTGATCTCGGATTTGCTGATGAGCATATTCCTGCTTCCAGCCCTTTATACTTGGTTCGCAAGTACGGGGGATCAGTTGCCGGAGCCTGAACCGGGCGAAATCGCCTAGGACAATCCACATTTCTGTGGAACTTGATCGCCGATTGTTGAACACTGTCCGGAAGTCTCGTGCAGGCGGAGGATTCCGATCATGAAGAAAGCTGAAGTTTGCGCGCTCATCAAGAAAGTCGGGATCATCCCCGGCATCCGGGTGTCTTCCTATGATGAGGCGCATTTCGCCGCGGAGGCCGTGACACTGGGCGGAATCCCCATCGTGGAGATTACGATGACTGTGCAGGGGGCCGTGGAATTGATTTCGCACCTGGTCCAGCACCATCCAAAAATGATCGTGGGCGCCGGAACAGTGCTCGATGTCGAGACGGCGCAGAAATGCCTGGACGCAGGTGCGAGCTTTCTGACAAGCACTGGGCTCGATTTGAAAGTGGTCGAGTTCGCAGTGAAGGAAGAAATCACGGTTTTTCCGGGCGCGTTGACGCCGACCGAGGTCATCACTGCGTGGCGGGCCGGGTCAGATTTCGTCAAGGTGTTTCCCTGCGCACAAATGGGCGGCGAGAGTTACATTAGGGCGTTGAAGGGGCCGCTGCCGCAAGTCCCGATGATCGCAGCGGGAGGGGTGAATCAGCAGACAGCGGGCAACTTCATATTGTCAGGAGCCTCGGCCATAGGAGTGGGCGCTGAATTGATACCGGTGGAGGCGATCGAGCGCCGGCAGTCCGAGAGGATTAAGGAATTGGCCCACCGTTTCCTCGGATTTGTGAAGGAAGCGCGGAATCGATTGGCTGGACGATCATGAGGCGCGGAGAGGAGCAACAAGCGACGATGTCACACCTATCCCGGGAAAAACTGGACTTGGTAAATCGAACGAAGAAGATTATCGGACAACTCGAAAGCGTCCTTCGCGGATTGAATGAGGATGAACAGTGCACGGATGTTCTGCAGCGGCTGGCGGCCGCACGCGGATCGATTAACAGTTTGATGGGCGAGCTTATGGAAGACCACATTCGGAATCACATGCCGAAGAACTCAAAGATGGCTCAGGAAGCCGCAGAGGATGTGATTGAGATAGTAAGGACATATCTCAAATGAGGCCGCTTGTGTTTAAGCATTTCTGCCACCGATTTGAACTTGCAAGCGAGAGCGATTTTTGAGGACACTGTCGATGAGAAGAGAATGATTGGGCACTTCCAGTTCTAATTTGTTGTGGATTCCCGGCCGAATAATCCATCGCCACTTCTTCGTGAGGTACAGCGGATCGAGATTAATACGCCGCACTAATTGTGCCCACACATCTTTTTCTTTGCCTTAATTGTACATCCGCACGATGGTGAAGCAATTTGGCGCGCTGGCTTCGGCGGGGCAGCCCAAGAGCCTCGGGAGGAAGCTTAAGGGCGCGCGCAGAGCGCTGCAACTCGGATCATCTCGCTTTGGACCAGACTAATCCGACCGATTGGCGAGTCGCTATCGCGAATCGTGCAGCAACACTACATCGGAAACTGTATGCCCGCGGTCGATGGCAAGTTTCTTCCCATCAGGAGACCAGGCATATCCCCAGATCGTTTCAGAAGTGAAATGCGTCAATGCATGCCCGGGGCCGCCGTCGAGCGGTTGGATCCACAAGTTGCCTACCCCGTTTTCGCGAATCGTATAGGTGAAGGATTTTCCATCGGGCGTGATTTGGAGTCGGCCAATCAAGTTGGGATTCATTTCTACCAATCGCGCTGTTGTCCCGGCGTCCGGATCCGCAGGAGTGAGAGCAATTTTTGTATCATATTTTCGTTTATCTGAGCTCTGGACACCGATGATGCGAGCCATAAATTTGCCGTCAGGCGAAAAAATCAAGTAATTCCCAAATTCCAGCGCGTCGGGTATCGGCTTCCCTGGTAGCGGTTCGGGCGTGCCGCCCGTCAGAGGTACGCGCAGGAATTTCCTGTTTGGAGCATCGATATAGTAAACCCACTTGTCATCCGGCGAGCACACGGGTGATTCATCGTTCGCTCCATTCGTGAGTTGGGTAACACCGGACCCGTCCATATTCATGCGCCAGATGTTGCCTTGATTCTTCCCTCCATGTACGGGCCACTGAACCGCGAGGGTTCGGCCTTGCTCACATATGCTGAAATCCAGAAGCAGGCCATTCGAATCCGTTTGAATTGTTTGCTGTGTTTTCCCGTCAATCGACATGCGCAAAAGCCTGCTGCCTTCGGCAATGAGGAGCTCGCCTTCGGAAGTCCACTGAAAATTTAGGATTTCGAGCTGCGGAGGAATGCCAGGAACCGGAGTGCCTGTTCCCATTCCCGTGCCGGAATAAATCTCAACCTGAGCAAATCCCTGCTGCTGTACGGTAGCGACCGTTTTTGCATCACCGGATACACTCGCCGACGAATAAGTATTGGTGTCATTGGTGATGGTGCGGAACTCTCCGCGAGGATAGGTGACGATCGCCAATTGTGAATTGTGGGTTCCCAAAACTGAAAAATAGGAAACGAGCATCTCACTGCCACTTGGTAGCCAGGCCACATTGGAAACTCCCACGTCTGTGGAGTGATAAATTGTTTTCACATCGCCGCTGGCTAGATCTAGCGCCTCAATTTTAGAGAATGCTTCGGGGTTGCCTGCAGTCACCACCGAATATACAATCGCCTTGCCGTCCGGTGACCAGGAGACGTTTGATGGGAAAGGAAGCCATGGCATGATTTTGACAATTTTTTCATCGGCTCCCTCCAATGTTGCCGTCAGAATTCGTAGTTTTCCAGCTTCCGGGTCGTTCGCCCGAACGTAGGCGATGCGTTTGCCGTCGGGCGAAAAAGTTGGCCCCCGATCTACATCCCTTTGCACCATGATTGGTGTCCCACCCAGGATCGGAACGCGATACAACGCGAATTGAGTGCCGGTATTGACGCCTAACTGTCGGAAATAAATGTAGTCACCGTCCGGAGAGAACGTGACCTCCCCCAGAATCGGCCCCGGAGGGTGAATTTGCGTATCGCTGCCAGTTGGAATATTGCGTAACCACAAACTTTGCAGGCCGTTCTCGCTCACCACGGTCACCACGTATTTTCCATCCGGTGATATGGCGGTCATCATGGATTTGCCGTTTTCAGTTAGCTTGTTAATGGTGAACGAATGAAACGCACTCCATTTGTTCCGCTGTAGCAGTGAGTACACTCCGAAGGCTGCCGTCGCCAAGATTGCTACAGCAAGAATAGTTATCAGTCCTAATCCCCACTTGTGCTGCCGAGCGGCGGCAACTACGGATGATCCACTTGAAAGGTGCGACGCCGCTGTCGCGACTGTTACCGACCCTCCGCCCAATGCGCTCCCAGACATGCCTGCCGACGGGGCTGCTTTTGCCGTCCCTTGCTCGGCGTTCGCGGAAGATGTTGCGTCGCGCCTCCCCGAATCCGAATCCCGCTTTAGGCGCTTCAAGTCCGCGCACACGTCGCTGGCGTGCTGATACCGCGTGTCTCGGTCCTTATCCAGCGCCTTGAGAATGATCCTCTCCAACTCCGCTGGCATTTCGGGATTCAGTCGCACGGGCGCCGCTGGGGCCCGGTTCAAAATGTTGTCGAAGATCACTCCGGAAGTTTCTCCGCCAAACGGCAGCGCCCCCGTGGACATTTCATAGAGCACCACGCCAAAGCTGAACAGGTCGCTCCTCCGGTCCAACTCCTTGCCACGCACCTGCTCGGGCGACATGTACGCCACAGTTCCGATGGTTGTCCCCGGACTGGTCAGATGCTCAGCGTCTAGTGTCTCGCCGCCTAATTGTGTTGGCAGCACCGAATCCGTCTGGCTGCGGGCGATTGTCTTGGCCAGGCCAAAATCCAGAATCTTTGCGTGGCCGCGCGTGGTGATGAAAATATTCGCGGGCTTGACGTCGCGATGCACAATCCCCTTTTCATGCGCGGCTTCCAGCGCATCAGTCACCTGAATCGCAATGCCGAGCGTGTCCTCGAGCGGCAAAGGCTTGCCCCGAATGGTGTGCTTCAGCGTTTGCCCTTCAAGATATTCCATGGCAATGAATGGCTGGCCGCCATCTTCCGCGATTTCGTAGATCGTGCAGATGTTGGGATGGTTCAGGGCGGAGGCAGCGCGGGCCTCGCGCTCGAATCGAGTGAGAGCCAACGAGTCCTTCGCCACGTTTTCAGGCAGGAACTTCAGCGCCACGAAGCGGCCGAGTTTGATGTCCTCGGCCTTGTATACGACACCCATCCCAC
>Ga0209698_10008418_pt1 | contig 10649 bp, 5 predicted proteins | sample LitLauG_LLR_2012_FD_187203 | JGI IMG/M metagenome (GOLD analysis project Ga0209698, IMG submission 187203) | Freshwater sediment microbial communities from Pennsylvania, USA - Little Laurel Run_MetaG_LLR_2012 (SPAdes) (version 2) | ecosystem: Environmental > Aquatic > Freshwater > Creek >... | reverse complement strand
GTCCCAAGCTTGATGAACCCGCCCGGCAGAAGATCGCTCAACTCCCCGGCGTCGTCGAGGCTTATCCCGATATTCGGTTTGTGACGGAAGTACGCTTTGAAGATAAACCGCATCTGGCAATGATGGCCGGCATCCCACCGTCCGCCCGGAACAACGATGCCTTCGATGCGATGCAGGGAAATTTTTTCTCTTCCGAAACTGGTGCGGAAGTGATTCTGCAAAAATCGTTCGCCGAGGAGTTACTGGGCATGACGCCCAAGCCGGGCGTCGACAACACCAGCATTGCCGACTTGGCCAAGCCGCTAATAGGGAAAGAATTGACCATGCGCTACGCCGAGCGCACCGCGTCTGCCGCCCCCGCGGGGACTGCTGACAGCGCCGCCTACTCGGTCGTTACCCGCCAGCAGACTCTGAAGATTGTTGGCGTCACCGACCTTGATCCCGACAGCATGCGTGGCGCCGCCCGTGCCCGGCTCTTCCTTCCGCTCAAGCTGGCCCAGGATCTGCACGTTATGCAGCCAACCGAGATGCGCGATGCTTCGTTCGATGGCACTCCTACCTACGCTTCGCTCAGCGTGCGGGTTAAATCCACTGGCCAGGTTCCGGACGTGGAAAACGCAGTCAAGAACCTGGGATTTAACGCCTTTTCCATCGTCGATGCCAACAAGAGCATCAGCCAGTTTTTCAAAGTACTCGATGTATTTCTGGGAATCTTTGGCAGCCTCGCCCTCGTCGTTGCCTCCATCGGCATTGTGAACACGCTGGTGATGGCCGTCCTCGAACGACGGCGGGAAATAGGAATTATGAAGGCCTTAGGCGCCAGTGACGCAGATGTTCGTGGCCTGTTCTTCGCCGAGGCTGGTGCCATGGGTCTCTTCGGCGGCGCACTCGGTGTCGCTCTGGGATTCGCCATCGGGCGTGTCATCAATTTCGGAACCAACATTTATCTCGCACGCCAGCATTTTCCCCCGGCACAGTTCTGGTCGGTTCCGCTGTGGCTGGTTCTCTTTGCGATTTTGTTTTCTCTCCTGGTGAGCCTGCTGTCGGGTCTCTACCCCGCTGCCCGGGCTGCACGGCTCGATCCCGTACAGGCGCTGCGCTACGAGTAAACTGATCCGAATGCTCCGGTCACTATGGCTTCCGTTCTTTCTGTGTGCGCTCTTTGCCTCGCAAGCGCGCGCCCAGGGCCGCATTGATTGCAATGCACTGAAAAGCTCAATTCTCCTCCAACCTGTTCACTACTGTGTCATGTTGCCGCCCGGCTATGATGACGCAGTTCGCGGTCATTCCCCGCGGCGCTATCCGGTGCTCTACTTTCTTCATGGGCTCGGCGACAACGAACAGACCTTGTTCAAGGCCGGCGGATGGACACTGATCGAGGACCTGCGCCGCCAGGGTCAGATTGCTGATTTTCTGATTGTTGCGCCCGAGGGTAGAGGCAACTTCTACATCAACTCGGCCGACGGCCGAATGCGCTACAGCGATTTCTTCATTCAAGAGTTCATGCCCTACATTGAGGCGCATTACTCGGTTGGGCGGGAGCGCTCTGCGCGAGCCATTGGTGGTGTGTCCATGGGCGGATACGGCGCTCTGCGCTTCGCCTTTGCCCATCCAGAACTGTTCTCGTCTGTCAGCGCACAAAGCGCCGCGCTATTCACCGAGTCACCACGCGAAGCCACTGCGGCCATGCATTCCGGATCACCGCTGGGTTCCCTGCTGGGCCCGGTATTCGGCAATCCCATCGATGTTTCTCACTGGAACCAGAACAGTCCGTTTGTTCTGGCAAAAAAGAACCGGGCGCGCTTACTGACCCTATCCATCTTTTTCGACTGCGGCCGGGACGATGATTTCGGATTTGAAAAAGGAGCCGAGCAACTCCATCAGCAACTCGAGGCCGAGGGCATCCGGCACGAGTACCACTTATACCCCGGCAACCACGGCTCTGATTTTTTCCTGGCGCATCTGGGGGAGACGTTGAAATTCCATTCGCGGTTGTTTGCTCCAGAGCAGCGGCCCAGGTCGCACTAAGGCTTCAATCCCCGCATCACCAACCGGCAAATGTCATCGGCAAACGCGCCGACCAGGTCATCGTGACGAATCAGAAAACGCATGTAGATCGGCCCATACAGAGAGTCCAGGGCGAGATCGAGGTCGGTGCCGGCCCGAATTTCACCCCGCCGAATGCCACGCTCCAACGTCTTGTAAGCCTGCCGCCGTCGCGGCCACAGAAAACGATCCCGGAACGCCGCAATCAATTCCGGATCAGACTGCCCGCCCGCCAGCAATGCCTTCACCACCCGGCCTCGCGGCGATCGGAAAATACGAATCAGCCGGCGCATCTGCAGGCTCATGTCCCGGTAAACCGATCCCGTGTCGGGGAATCGCAGTTCCTGATCGGCGCTGGCCGAAAATGCGTCCGCCACCAAGGTCGCCTTGGAAGGCCACCAGCGGTAGACCGTTGCCTTGCTGACCTTGGCGTCGGCGGCAATCGCCTCAATGCTCATTTCGGAGAATCCCGCCTTCTGTAACAACCGCAGCGTGCTGCGCAGGATGGCATCGTGCGCGTGTTCGCTGCGCGGGCGGCCCGGGCGACGCTTGATCGCTTTTGCTTTGTCAGCCGGAGGTTGGCCGCTTTGCCGCACGGTAAGAGTCTAATATAATTTAAATCCGAAACGTACTGTTTTGAATCAATAAGACAGTCGGTAATCCAGTCCGGCCCGGCCGGCAGTCAGGTTTTCTTCTCCCGATGTGGATCGTTGCCCTCGCCCTCCGACGCCCTTACACCTTCGTGGTGATGGCCGTACTCATCCTCATCCTCATGTTCGTTGCAGTCTACCGCACTCCAGTCGACATTTTCCCCGACATCAACATTCCGGTCGTGAGCGTGGTCTGGAACTATAGCGGCCTGTCCCCCTCCGAGATGGCCAACCGTATCGTCACCAACTCTGAGCGCAGTATGACGGTCACTGTCAACGATATCGAACATATCGAGTCACAATCGCTTAACGGTATCGCGGTGATCAAGGTCTTCTTCCGGCCCAATGTCAACATTTCCGTCGCCCTCACCCAGGTCACGGCGATCTGCCAGACCATTCTGCATGGCCTGCCGCCGGGCGCGTCGCCGCCGCTGGTAATTAACTACACGGCGTCTACTACACCGGTGGTGCAGCTCGGTCTGAGCAGCAACACCATGTCGGAGCAGCAGCTTTTTGACGCCACCAACAATTACATGCGGCCGCAGCTCACTACCAGCGTTCCTGGAGCGGCAACGCCCTATCCCTACGGCGGCAAGCAGCGCCAGATCCAGGTGGATCTGGACTCCGCCAAGCTTCAGGCCTACGGTCTCGGTCCGGCCGACATCGTCAATGCTGTCAGCGCACAGAATCTCATCCTGCCCGCCGGCACCGCCAAGATCGGGGCCACTGAGTACAACGTGGAATTGAATGGCTCTCCGCGGACCGTCGCCGAACTGAACGACCTGCCGGTCAAAACCTCGAACGGAGCCACTCTTTACTTGCGCGATGTCGCCCATGTACGCGACGGTTTCTCTCCTCAGACCAATATCGTGCGCCAGGACGGCAGGCGCGGCGCGCTAATGTCTATCTACCGCTTCGGCGGTTCCACTCTCTCCGTGGTGGACGGAGTGAAGGCCATGATTGCGTCGGCTGCGACCTGGCTTCCTCCCGATGTCTCGCCCAAGCTCAAAATCAGCGCTTTGTTTGACCAGTCTCTGTTCGTGCGCGCTTCCATCAACGGCTTGTTGCGCGAAGGTCTCCTTGCAGCCTGCCTCACCGCGTTGATGATTCTGCTTTTTCTGGGAGACTGGCGTCCCACGCTGATCATTGCCATTTCGATTCCGTTGTCTATTTTTGTTTCCATCGAGCTGCTTAGCGCTCTCGGCGAAACGATCAACATCATGACCCTTGGCGGCCTGGCGCTCGCCGTCGGAATTCTGGTGGACGACGCCACCGTGGAAATCGAAAACATCGAACGCAACCTGGCCATGGGCAAGGAAATGAAACAGGCCATTCTCGACGGCGCGCAGCAGATCGCGGTGCCGGCCTTCGTGTCCACGCTCTGCATCTGCATCGTGTTCGTCCCCATGTTCTTTCTCGCCGGTGTGGCGCGATATCTCTTCGTGCCGCTGGCCGAAGCCGTCAGCTTCGCCATGCTGGCGTCCTATCTGCTCTCCCGTACTTTGATTCCCACGCTGGTGATGTTCATCATGCGCGGCCACGAACACCGTGCCGCCGAACCCAGCAGCTTTCTGGGACGTTTTCAGCGTGGGTTCGAGCAAGCGTTCGCCAACTTCCGCTCTGGCTATGTGCAACTGCTGAAGACGACGTTGATGCACCGCGGCGTATTTGTCACGGGATTCATACTGTTCTGCGTCTTGTCATTGGGCCTGGTTCTCGTTCTAGGCCAGGATTTCTTTCCGCAGGTGGATGCCGGGTTGCTCCGCCTTCACCTTCGCGCCCATCCCGGCTTGCGCGTCGAAGAAACAGCGCGTCTTACCGACGAAGTCGAGAAGGATCTCCGATCCGAGATCCCGAAGGACGAGTTGCAAACAATGCTCGACAACATCGGCGTCCCTTACTCGGGCATCAATCTGTCCTACAGCAACTCCGGCGTCATCGGCACCAGCGATGCGGAAATCCTCATCTCGCTCGACCCCAAACACCATCACCCGACCGAAGACTACATGCGCACCCTGCGACACAACCTGCCGCAGCGTTTCCCTGCGGTCGATTTTTCTTTCCAGCCCGCCGACATCGTTTCCCAGATCCTGAATTTCGGCCTCCCCGCTCCGGTAGATATTCAAGTCGTCGGCACGGATCTCCAGACCAACTACACCGTTGCGCAAGGAATCGCCAACCAGGTTCGCCAGATCCCCGGCACCGCCGATGTCCATGTCCAGCAGGCAATGGACTTGCCGACTCTCTATCTCGCGATGGACCGCACCCGCATCAATCAGGTCGGCCTCGATGCGAACCGCGTTGCGCAAAGCGTGCTCGTCAATCTGAGCGGCAGCTTCCAGACCACTCCGAATTTCTGGCTCGACCAGAAAAACGGCGTCAGCTATGCGATCGCCGTCCAGGAGCCGCAGTACCGCATGACCTCCGTTGACGAGCTGATGAACACGCCGGTCACCGGTGCCAGCCCATCCACTGCTTCGCAGGTCCTTGGCAACCTTGTGCAACTCGGCCCAACCGTGCGCCCGGCCGTAGTCAGCCACTACAGCACGGCGCCGGTCATGGACGTTTACGCCAGCGTTCAGGGACGCGACCTCGGCGGCGTCGCTTCCGACATCGCCAAGTCGCTCAAGCCTTTCCAGGACCATTTGCCACGCGGCACTCGTATCGTCACGCGTGGCCAGGTGCAAACTATGCGCTCGTCGTTTATAGGCCTCGGTGTGGGCTTGATGATGGCGATCGTTCTCATCTACCTCCTGATCGTGGTCAACTTTCAATCCTGGCTCGATCCCTTCATTATCATCACCGCGTTGCCGGGCGCGCTGGCCGGCATCTGCTGGATTCTTCTGCTGACCCGCACTACCTTGAATGTGCCGTCTTTGACCGGGGCGGTGATGTGCATGGGCGTTGCCACCGCCAACTCGATTTTGCTGGTATCTTTTGCCCGTGATCGAATGGATATGGGCGTGCCCGCGATGGAAGCCGCGCTGGAGGCCGGTTTCACGCGCATCCGCCCGGTGCTGATGACCGCGCTGGCGATGATTGTCGGAATGGTCCCGATGGCGCTCGGACTGGGGGAAGGTGGCGAACAGAACGCGCCGCTTGGCCGCGCTGTAATCGGCGGCCTGTTGTTTGCCACGGTTGCAACTTTGTTTTTTGTGCCAAGTGTTTTTGCAATTATCCACGGCCGCCGTCAGAGTCGGGTGTCGGGGGCGGAATAGTTATTCCGCGGGAGAGTCAGTGATGCCGAGAATAGCGCCAACGCAAACCATGCAGCATCCTCAAATCGAGCTTCCTCCAGATTTGCCGCCAGCCCCGCGTGGCCGTGGCAGCATTCTGGTTGGCGCCGCCCTGCTTGTCCTGCTCACCGCCGGAGTCATGACGCTGCTGGCCCGTCACAGCGACAGTAACGCCCTCGCGCGCGATACCGAGGCGGCGTCAATCTCCACCGTGGCTGTCGTCCATCCCCAACCCACCGTGGCCGGCGGTTCCCTCGTGCTGCCCGCCACTCTGCAGGCGTACGAAGAGTCCCCGATCTTTGCCCGCACATCGGGATACCTGGTCCGCTGGTACAAAGACATTGGCAGCAAGGTGCAACAGGGAGAACTGCTGGCGACCATTGACACTCCCGAGGTCGACCAGCAACTGGCCCAGGCACGCGCCACCCGCGATCAGGTCCGCGCGCAAATGGAGCTTGCCAAAATTTCCAGCAAACGCTGGGAGAGCATGCGCCAGGCCGGGGTTGTATCCAACCAGGATGCCGATCAGCAGACCAGCGGACTCCACCAGTCTGAGGCGAACCTCGCCGCTGCCGAGGCCGATGTCCATCGCCTGGAACAACTGGAGTCGTTCAAGCGCGTGTATGCGCCTTTCACCGGAGTCCTGACTCGCCGCAACGTCGATCCTGGCGCTCTCATCAATGCTGGCGCTGGATCCGCGGGCATGGCGCTCTTCGTGGTTTCGCGCGTGGATCCTCTGCGCGTTTTCGTTAACGTCCCGCAGGCCTACACTCAGGCCATCAAAGTCGGCGCAAAAGCTGCGGTGACCCTGCAGGAATTTCCAGGACAAACGTTTCCCGGCACCATCGCGCGCACTGCCGATGCGATTGACCCCTCCACGCGCACTTTGCTCACTGAGGTGGATGTGCCCAATCGCAACGCGAAACTGTTACCCGGCTCGTTTGGTCAGGTGCAATTCACGAATGCAAAGAAGGTAGCTAGTCTCACCATTCCGGTGAACGCCATGCTATTCCGCGCCGAGGGCCCGCGAGTCGGAGTCGTGAATCAAAATAACCAGGTCAACCTTCACCCGATTACCATTGGTCGGGATTTTGGAGACACCATCGAGGTTCTTGGCGGTCTCGACGCCGCTGACGCCATCATCATCAATCCTTCGGACTCGCTGGATGAGGGACAGAAGGTTCGTGTCGCACAGTCGGACGCGAACCAATCCCACCCTTAGCTGACTTCCTGCTTGTTGGCATGGTCAGCCCGAAAATCTGCAGTTCGCGGTAGCTGGCCACGAATACCTTCCCATTGGCCACGACTGGAACAAGATTCGAGTTCCCACCCACGTTGGGCCAGATACCGGCGCGCGCCCGGAACACTTGCTTCATCGGGGTCGTGCCGGAATCCGGATCGTACCCATGCAAGTAAAGCTTGTAGTACTGCGCCGTATAAGGCCGCGAAACCGCCCAGATCACGGCCCCTTTGTTCCCGTCGGAGGAAACGGAGGTAAAAAATCCGGCGCCCAGCCCCTGCACAAAATGCGATAAACCGACCTGGGTCAGCGAAGGCTGGGGCGTGGTTTGCAGCTTCCACACCCGCACATAGTTCCCCCCGCTGCTGACCACACGCGATGCGCCGTCGCTGCCCACATAGTAAGACGGCCCGCACCAGCAAGGACCGGCATAATAAGACCCCAGAACATTATTCTTGAACTCCGAAAATCCCCCGAGATTCCGCTCGTTCATGAGGAACATCGTTCCGGCTTTGCCGTCGGCCACAGCCATATGTGTCACCGGGCCCTTCTGGTCAGGCAGCAACATGACCCCACCGGATCCGAAGTCCGCGTCGTATTGATCCAGCACATCCTGGTTCGAGGGCGTGAAAAGGCCGCGCACTGTCGTCAAGTCCGGCGAAACGATCACTACGCTTTCCTGCAAATTCGCGACACCGTCATAGGTAGTTCCCGAATAATCCGAGTTTCCGGTAACGAAAAGGACGTTGCCCTCATCGTCGGCGGCCAGCCCGTACCCCGACATCCAAATCGAAGACAGAAAGAATCCGTCCGGAGAATGTGTCCGGGTGTCGAGGAGTTGGTTTGCCGGAAGAGGGGAAAGTGTCCCCGCCTCCCAACCCAGCAGCCAGCCGCGGGATTGGTCGGCCGCGAAGTCGCAAAAGCTGCCAAACCCCGCATAGACCGCGCCATTCGCCAAAAGCAGCGCAGGCCGCTGGCGCTGGTAAGTTGCGTTGAAAGTGAAGGTTGTTCCATTCAGCAGGGTGTGCGAAGCGGCGACGACCCGCGGTGGCGTCTTATCGGTCAAGGTGGCAAGGTCTAAAGCATGCAGGCGGTACACTGGCCCGCCCGGATCCTGGTTGTACACCATCACGTACATCGTCTTGCTCGTCACATCAATAACCGGGGTGGAAGTGATCCCGACATTCGGCCCGTTATTGGTGCAGCCCAGTGGGTAAACCACCGGCGCCCCCAGATTCCTCTTCAACAGGACCGCACCGCTCTCCGTATCGATGGCGTAGATCGAGTTATTTTCCGTCGCTACATAAACGACGTCGTGTCTTTCCCATGGCCCGCCGTTGGGGATAAGCAGGTCAGGAACGACCAGCGGCTGCGCGTCGACCTGATCATCCAGCCCTACCGTCAACAGTCGTCCAAACGCCGAACTGGCCACCCGCTCCGGCGTCAATTGCTGCTCATGCGAGTTCCATCCCGTGCGATTGTTGTCGTAGTGATAAGTTGAGACCGTTTGTTGCGCGGTGACACTCCAGGCCGACACCACGGCAAGCGCGGCAAGTCTTAGTACCGGCCGCGAACTAGCCCGGCAGGAAACGGGACGAAGTGGCATGAACCGTAATCTCCCTCGAGAATCGAATGGTCAGCGTGGTTTGCCGGAATCGAGGAGGAACCGGGGGATCGATCCGTGCTCGCGGGCCGCGGGAAGTGGCTCCCCGCGGGCAATCGTGGCCAGATACTGAGCACATTATGAATCTTGGGTTAAATCAGAAGGTGTGTCAAGATGCAGCTTCGTGCGTTCTGTGGTTCTCCCCGCACCGTTTCATCCGACGTTGGTGTGCGCGACCAAAGCCGCAACTGACGCTCAGCTATGGCAGCTCCGCTGGTCTTGGTAGCTGCACTTTCACTCCGAAAATCTGCAGCTGCTTGTAGCTGGCGACAAACACCTCGCCATTGGCCACCACTGGAACCAGATTGGCGTCTCCATTTATGTTTGGCCAGGTTCCTGCCGCACCAGAAAACAGCATGTTCATCGTCGCCCCTGGAGTCTCCGGGTCAAACGCGAACAGGTATATCGTCGGCGCTTGAGCTGAAACGGGCCTCGACAAGGCCCAGACCACCGGGCCCGCCGTTCCATTCGACGACACGCTGGTGAAAAATCCCGGGTCTTGCCCTCCTCCGATGGACGGAGAACTTTTGATCTTGGTCAATGATGGCTTGGGTGTCAGCCCGAGCTTCCACACCTCGGCAACTCGTCCTCCGCTGCTTACAAGCCTGCCCAGCCCATCCACCGGATCCTGGAAATACGACTGCCCGCACCAGCATTGCCCGATACCGTAGCTGCCCAGGACGTTGTTCTTGGTGGTGGAGAACCCTCCCAGGCTGTCGGCGTTCATCAGGAACAGGACGCCGCGTTTCCCGGCCGCAACGGCCAGGTGTGGCACGGCACCCGTCTGGTCCGGCAGCAGCGTGACGCCACCGGATCCGAAGTCCGCATCCGTTTGATCCAGAGTGGCCTCGTTGCTGGGCGTGAACAGGCTCAAGAGGTTGAGCAGGTTGGGGGAAAACTTGAGCACGCTCTCTTGCAGACTGCTCACTCCGTCGTAGCTAGTTCCCGAGCGGCCGGAATTGCCGGTGACTACGAAGATGTTTCCTGAGTCGTCGGCCGCGGGCCCAGATCCTGCCATCCAAACCGACGCCAGAAAGGCGTCGTCGGCGTCGGTCGTTTGCCTGTCTAACAGTTGCTTGGTCGGAATCGGCGCCAGAGTGGTTGCGTTCCATCCCACGATCCATCCTCGCGAAAGGCTTGGCTCGGCATCGCAAAAGCTGCCAAATCCCGCGTAGACGTTGCCGTTGGCCAGCAACAGGGCGGGCCGCTGCCTTTGATACTTCGCGTTGAACCGGAAAGTCGTTCCATCAATCAGAGGATGAGACTCCTGTATGACACGCGGTGCGACCTTGTCAGCGAGGTTGTTCAGGTTCAAGGCATGAAGGCGGTAGGTCGGCCCCGTCGCATCCTGTGTGTACGCCATCACATAGAGCGTTCCCGAGCTTGGATCAATCACCGGGGTCGAAGTGATCCCGACATTCGGTCCGTTGTTGTTGCATCCCAGAGGATTGTGGACCGGCACGCCTAGGCTGGCCTGCAACAGAATCGCGCCGCTCTCGGCATCAATTGCATAAACCGAGTTGCCCTCGGTGGCCACGTAGACGACATCATGAAGGCCTACAAAACCGCCGCCGGTGATGTACACGCCAGGAACCACCAATGGCTGGGCGTCCACCTGGTCATCCAGGGTCACCGTGGTCAAAAGGCCAAAGGAACTGCTACCCACCACGCCAGGAGTCAGAGTCACCTCGCGAGGATTCCATCCTGTTCGCCGGTTGTCGTAGTGGTATGTCGTTACCGCCTGCTGTCCCACGCAGGCTGCGGCCAAGAAGAGAACAACGCAAGTCAAGGGAGTCCCACGAACCATAGATGGG